>Ga0114939_10001534_pt1 | contig 18095 bp, 19 predicted proteins | sample AshMeaCrysSpring_FD_87196 | JGI IMG/M metagenome (GOLD analysis project Ga0114939, IMG submission 87196) | Groundwater microbial communities from Big Spring, Nevada to study Microbial Dark Matter (Phase II) - Ash Meadows Crystal Spring | ecosystem: Environmental > Aquatic > Deep subsurface >...
CAACGCAACGGACAGCCGACCATGGCGCCGTCGCGCGCCTTGCGACGATCACCCCAAGGACCACGAGGAGAACGCCATGCTCGCCCCGACGACTGCCATCCCGACGGCCACCGACACCAGGCCCGCGCCTACCATGCCCGACTTCGATGCCATCAAGAAGCGCCAGCAGGCGACCTGGGCGAGCGGCGACTTCGCCGTGATCGGCATCACGCTGCAGATCGTCGGCGAGTCGCTCGCCGAGGCATGCGACGTCTGTGCCGGCGAGCGTGTGCTCGACGTTGCCGCCGGTAACGGTAACGCGACGCTCGCAGCGGCGCGGCGCTTCGCCGAAGTCACTTCCACCGATTACGTCCCGCACCTGCTCGAGCGCGGGGCGGCGCGCGCGCGGACCGACGGCCTCGACGTCAAGTTCGAGATGGCCGACGCCGAGAACCTGCCGTTCGCGGATGCGAGCTTCGACGTCGCGCTGTCCACGTTCGGCGCGATGTTCGCACCGCGCCAGGAGCGCACGGCACGGGAGCTTGCGCGCGTCGTCCGATCGGGCGGTCGCATCGGCATGGCGAACTGGACGCCCGAGGGCTTTCTCGGCGACATGTTCCGCACCATCGCGCGACACGTGCCGCCGCCGCCGGGGCTCGCCTCGCCGATGCTGTGGGGTACGGAGGCGCACCTCGGTCGGCTGTTCGACGGGCAAGCAGCACGCATCGATTGCGCCCGCCGCAACTTCAACTTCCGCTACCGCTCGGCGGCGCACTTCGTCGACGTCTTCCGCCGCTTCTACGGTCCGACGCACAAGGCCTTCGCAGCCCTGGATGCCGACGGGCAGGCGCGGCTCGAGCGCGAGCTCGTCGGCCTCCTCGAGCGCACGAACGTCGCCGGGTCGCGCGCACTCGTGGTACCCGGCGAGTATCTGGAGGTCGTGGTCACGAAGCGGTGAGCGGCGGCGCCGCGAGACGCGGCTGCGCTCGCCGGCACACTGATGGCGACCGATCACGGCCGCGCGGAAGCGCGCGGCCGTTGTCGTCTCGCGATCGGCGAATGTGCGTGGCCGGCGCAACCCGGCCGCGCTGCGCGGCCGATAGCCCGCTGCTGCGCCCGGCGTGAGGCGTGCTTCACCGATCCGCGACCCGCCAGCGCACCCGCTCGCCCGCACGCAAGGGCACCAGACGGTCGCCGCCGAACGCGTACGCGTCCGGCACCTGCCATTCGCTACGCTCGAGACGGAGCATCTCGGTGTTGCGCGGCAGCCGGTAGAAGTCCGCGCCGTGGAAGCTCGCGAACGCTTCGAGCCGGTCGAGCGCACCGGCTGCCTCGAAGACTTCCGCGTAGAGCTCCAGCGCCGCGTGCGCAGTGTAGCAGCCCGCGCAGCCGCACGCGGCTTCCTTCGTGTGGCGCGCGTGCGGCGCGCTGTCGGTGCCGAGGAAGAACTTCGGGCTGCCGCTCGTGGCGGCGCGCAGCAGCGCCTGGCGATGCCGCTCGCGCTTGAGCACCGGCAGGCAGTAGTAGTGCGGGCGGATGCCCCCCTGGAAGATGGCGCTGCGGTTGTAGAGCAGATGGTGCGCGGTGATGGTCGCCGCGACGTGCGCCGGCGCCGCGGCGATGAAGTCGGCGGCTTCCTCGGTCGTGATGTGCTCGAGCACGATGCGCAGCGCCGGAAAGCGCTCGCGGATGCGCACGAGCACGGTGTCGAGGAATGCCTTCTCGCGGTCGAAGACGTCGACGTGCGGGTCGGTCACCTCGCCGTGGAGCAGCAGCGGCAGGTCGTACTCCGCCATCGCCTCGAGCGCGGGAAAGGCGTGCTCGAGCGCCGTCACGCCCGATTCGGAGTTCGTGGTCGCACCCGCCGGGTAGTACTTGACCGCATGCACGTAGCCGCTCGCCTTCGCTGCCGCGACGTCCGCGGCCGACGTGCGGTCGGTCAGGTAGAGCGTCATCAGCGGCTCGAAGCGGCTCCCCTCGGGCAGCGCCGCGAGAATGCGGTCGCGATAGGCGTGCGCGCCCGGCACGTTCGTCACCGGCGGCTTGAGGTTCGGCATCACGATCGCGCGCGCGAACACGCGTGCGGTGTGTGCCAGCACCGTGCGCATCGCGTCGCCGTCGCGCAGATGCAGGTGCCAGTCGTCGGGACGGGTCAGGATCAGCGTGTCCATGGCCGGAGTTTATTGACCTTTCCGATGGGTGCGTGCCCGCGTCGCCCTCAACCTCAGCTCCTCCCTCCCGCATCTGCGGTCAAGGGACCGCCGAAAGCGGCGGTCGAACCGCCTTCGTGATCGCACCATAGACGACGCTGCCCGCGTGCGTGGGCCCCTGTCCGCGGGTCACCCCGCTCCCGCCTTGAGCTGCAGCGCGCGCGCGTACAGCTCGCTCTTCCGGCCGCCGAGGATCCCCGCGGCGAGCCGCACCGCCTGCGCGAGCGGCAGCTCGGCGAGCAGCGCGGCAAGCATGCGTTCCTCTTCGATGCCCAGCTCGCCGCTCGCCGGCGGAGCGCCCTCCACCACGAGCACGAGCTCGCCGCGGGTGCGGTTCGCGTCGGTTTCGAGCCAGGTCGCGGCATCGCCGAGCGCACACGCATGAACGGTCTCGAACAGCTTCGTCAGCTCGCGGGCGATGACGAGCCGCCGATCGCCGCCGAGCACGTCGGCGAGATCGCGCGCACACTCGACCACGCGGTGAGGCGCCTCGTAGAACACGAGCGTGTGCGGGAATCGCACCCACGGCGCGAGCGCGTGCCGCCGCGCGCCCGGCTTCGGCGGCAGGAAGCCGATGAACGCGAAGGGCCCGGCGAAGCCGGAGACCGAGACCGCGGCGACGGCGGCGTTCGCGCCGGGCACGGGCACGACGTCGAACCCGGCCTCGCGCACCGCCGCGACCGCGAGCGCGCCGGGGTCGGAGATGCCCGGCGTGCCGGCTTCGCTCACGAGCGCGACGTCCCGCCCTTCGTGGAGCACGGCGACGAGCGCGCGGGCGCCGGCCGCCTCGTTGTGCTGGTGGAGCGAGCGCAGCGGCACGCGAATGCCGTGGTGCTGGAGGAGATGCCCGCTGGCGCGCGTGTCCTCGGCGAAGACCACATCGACCTTGGCGAGGACGTCGAGCGCACGCAGCGTGATGTCGCCGAGGTTACCGATCGGCGTGGCCACTACATATAATCGCGCGCGATCCTCGCCGCGATGCGACTCGCTCATCCCGCTCCGATCCCTGCGCTCGCCGCGCCTCGCTACGCCCGCCCATGGCGCGCGTGTCGCCGCGCCGGCCCATGGCGCGCCCCTCGTCGCGCCGATCCATGGCGCGCGCCTCGTCGCGCCGAGCCATTGTGCGCGGCGGGTCGGGTCCCGGCAAGGCGCCGCGGCCCGTGGCGATGAGCCGCCGCGCCGCCGACGGCCAGGCGGCGGAAGCGATCGCCTCGCGCCATCTCGAGGCGCACGGCCTGCGCATCCTCGCGCGCAACTACCGCTGCCGTGCCGGCGAGATCGACATCGTGGCGCAGGACGGCGACACGCTGGTCTTCGCCGAGGTGCGCTATCGCGCTAGCAGCACCTACGGCGGTGCCGCGGCGAGCGTCGATGGGCGCAAGCAGGCGAAGATCGTGCGCGCCGCGCAGCACTACCTCGCCGGCCGGCGCGAGTGTCCCTGTCGCTTCGACGTGGTGCTCCTCGACCGGCTCGACGCGCGTGCGGTGGAGTGGATTCGGGATGCGTTCTGCGTCTGACGCCGGCTCACGTGCGAACGCGTGGGTGCGCACGTTTCCCCTGCTTGCGTTCACGCTGTGGCTCGCGCTCCTCGGCGCAGGTGTCGCGACGGCGCAGCCGGTGCGCATCGTCGTGCAGAGCTCCCCGCTCGCGGGCTTCCGCTACCACGATGCGCCGGCGGTGTTCGCGCAACTGCGGCCCGGCGATCCGCTCGCGCTCGTGCGCGAGCCGGCAAACCCGCACGACGCGAATGCAGTGCGCGTCGAGTGGCAGGGACACATGCTCGGTTACGTGCCGCGGGCGGAGAACGCCGCGGTCGCGTGGGCGCTCGATCGCGGCGAGCCGCTGCAGGCGCGCGTGAGCCGCGTGCGCGAACACCCGAATCCGCGCATGCGCGTCGAGGTCGAGGTGTTCATGGAATGAGGCGCGCCGCAGGAGCGGAGCGCGTCGATGATAGAATCCGCGCGAACTTCGACGCGCAAACGCATGGATCTCGAAGCCCGCATCCGGCAGCACTTCGCCGACAGCGTGACCACCAAGCAGAAGGCGGTGGAAGTGCTCGCGGCGCCGATCGCGCGCGCGATCGACACCATGTCGCAGTGCCTGCTCGCGAACGGCAAGATCCTTGCGTGCGGCAACGGCGGGTCCGCCGCCGACTCGCAGCACTTCGCCGCCGAGCTGCTCAACCGCTTCGAGCGCGAGCGACCCGGCCTTGCCGCGATGGCGCTCACCACCGACACCTCGACGCTCACCTCGATCGCCAACGACTACGACTACAACCAGGTGTTCTCGAAGCAGGTTCTCGCGCTCGGCCAGCCGGGCGACGTGCTGCTCGCCATTTCCACCTCCGGCAATTCCAAGAACGTCGCCGCCGCAGTGAATGCGGCCCACGAACGCGACATGCGCGTCGTGGCGCTCACCGGGCGCGACGGCGGCGAGATCGGCCGCATGCTCGGCGCGAACGACGTCAACGTCTGCGTGCCGCACCCCGTCACCGCGCGCATCCAGGAAGTGCACCTGCTCGCGCTCCACTGCTTCTGTGATGGCATCGACAGCCTCCTCCTCGGACCCGAATGAACCGCCGCCTCGCCCTCGCCCTGCTCCTCGCCACCGCCTCCACGACGCTTCTCTCCGGCTGTCCGGTGGTGCTCATCGGCGGCGCTGCCGCCGGCACGGCGATGGTCGCCACCGATCGCCGGCTCACCGACGTCCAGCTCGCGGACGAGCGCATCGAGCTCACTGCCGGGAAGCGCATCGGGGACGGGGTCAAGGGCGACACCCACGTCAACGTCACCAGCTTCAACCGCATGGTGCTGCTCACGGGCGAGGTGCCGAGCGAGGCGGCCAAGGCGGAGGCCGAACGCATCGCCGCCGGCGTGAACGAGGTGCGCGGCGTGTTCAACGAGCTTACGGTCGGCCCGCCGACCTCGTGGGGCACGCGCTCGAGCGACAGCTACATCACGAGCCAGGTGAAGACGCGCATGGTCACCGCGAAGGTGGTGAACCCGATGCACGTGAAGGTGGTGACGGAAAACGGCGTGGTCTACCTGATGGGCCTCGTCACCGGGCCGGAGGGCGCCGAGGCAACGCAGATCGCCCGTACCACGCGCGACGTGAAACGCGTGGTGCGATTGTTCGAGCCGTGGCCGCCGCCTGCGAGCCCGCCGGCGCCGTCCCTCAACGCCCCGCCCGCCTCCGGCCCCGCGGTCGCGCCGGTGGCACCGCCGCCGCCGGTCGAACAGCGGGCGCTACCACCGGTGGCGCCATCTTCGCCCGCCGCGCCGGCGCCCGCACCCAAGTAGCCGCCGGCGCGGCCACGCCTACGGCGCTCGACCTAAGCCTCGCGCTCGCGCCGCTCGTGTTGCACTTGCGCTATGCGCGCAGCCGCGACTTGATCGCCCGCAGCACCCCGCCGAGCAGCGGCACCTTCTCGTAGAGCTCCTCCGCGACGTCCCAGTAGTCGCGATGGAACGCAATGCGGCCGTCGGGCGCGAAGCGCAGGTGGCTCGCGCCGCGCACGGTGCGCTCGGCGCCGCCCTGCACGAACTTGAAGTCCCAAAGCAGCGCGGCACCGCCGTCGTGCTCCCAGCGCTCGGTGACGACGAAGCGCGGGTTGCCGACCTGCTCGAACATGTGCGCGAACACCCGGCCGACCGCAACGTTGCCGCGCACCTCGTTGAACGGGTCCTTGAAGTACGCGTCGGCCGCGTAGAACCGCTCGACGTCCGCGACGCTGCGCGGCGTGAGGGTCTCGAACCAAACGACGATCTCGTCGAGAGTCGTCTTGCGCAGCTCGCGGCTCATGTCCGGGTGGCGCGCCTCACGGCCGGGAAGTATGCAGCGTAGGGCAGCAGCCGCAGCGCCTGCAGCATGCGCGTGAAGCGCTTCGGAAAGGTGATCTCGAACTCGCCGGCGGCGAAGCCCTTCAGGATCTCGTCGGCGGCCACCTCGGGCGTCACGATGGCCGGCATCGGGAACGTGTTCTGCGCCGTCATCGGCGTCTCTACGAATCCGGGGTTGATCACGTACACGCCGACGTTCTGCGGCGCGAGATCGAGGTAGAGTGCCTCGGCGAGGTTGATGAGCGCCGCCTTCGTCGGCCCGTAAGCGAGACTCTGCGGCAGACCGCGGTAGCCCGCGACGCTCGATACGAGACCGATCGCCCCCGATCCCTGCTTGAGGAAGCCGGGGATGACGAGCGGCAGCAAGTGATAGACGCCCATCAGGTTCGCCTCGACGTGCGCACGTGCGTCCGCCACGGTGAGCTCCCATGCTCGCTGCGGCTTGTACCGACCGGCGAGATAGATCGCGACGTCGAGTCCGTGCCAGCCGCGCGCGAGCCGCGCATGCGCCGCCTTGAGCGAATCGGCGTCGGTCACGTCGGCGGGAATCGCGAGCGCGCCCTTGTGGCCCGCGACCAGCTCGCCGAGCGCCTTTTCGTTGCGCGCCGTCGCCGCCACCCGCGCCCCGAGGCCGATCAGGGCGCGCGCGAGCGCAGCGCCGATGCCGCTCGAGGCGCCGATGAGCCAGACGCGCTGGCCCTGCCAGTCGGTGATCTTCGGGTTCAGCGGCATGCGACGGCGAGGTTCACCACAGAGGCACGGAGGCACAGAGGTACACGGAGAACTCCGAAGCTGTTCGGACCGCACCGCTGCCCCGCTACGCTCACCTCCGCCGGCGACAGTCTAGGCGGGCACTGTATCGCGCGGCGCCCCGTTCGCTCCGGCTGTCGGGGTCGGATTTCCGAACGTGTGGGGCGATGGCGAACCGGAAGAGACAAGTCGCGGCTGAAGAGGTCGCCGTGCCCGCCCGAAATGCTTCTCCTCTGTGGCCCTCCGTGTCCTCTGTGCCTCTGTGGTGAAGCTTTCCGCCCCTTCACTTCCGCTTGCGAAACGCGATCGTGATCTCCGCGAAGCGGATGCCGAACTTGCGGATCTCGGAACGGTTGAGCATCGTGTCCGCGTCGATGAGGTACATCCAGTCGTCGAGGTCGACCTGCCAGCCGCCCTGCTCCGGCGGCAGCTGCAGCACGTAGCGCCACTGGAGCGCGTTGCCCGCCGACACGCCGTCGGCCTGCCCCACGACGTCCCCGGCGGTCCCCACGTAACGGTTCGGGGCCACCCGCTTGATCGTCCACACGCGCCGCTCCTTCTTGCCGTCGGACCAGTCGAACGACTCGTCGAGGGTCCCGGTGTCGCCGACCCACTTGGCGTCGATCTGGACGTAGAACCGGCGCAGGACGCGGCCGCTGCGATCCTGCACCATGCCCCAGCCGTCGATGGTGCCGGAAAAGTAGCGTGCGAGGTCGAGCTCGGGCTTCTCGGCGCGATAGTCTTCGGGGGTGATGCTCGCGCAGCCGGCGAGCAGCATGGTCAGGAGGCCGAGCGCCAAGCAGCGCAGAAAGCCGATTGCGCGTGCATGCGGGGCGTCGAATCGAATCGAAGGCAAGGTCTTCACTCTCCCTGAAGGCCGAACCGTGGCGTGGCGCGCGGCGCGAGCGGCGCGACCCAGAGTATCGCCGCGGACACGAGCTTGAACGCGCACGGCAGCAGCGCGTAGACGAGCGCGAGCGAGCGTTCTGCGCCCCCGCTCCCCGGAACGTAGCCCAGCGCGCCCAGCACCGGCAGCGCGATGCCGGCAGCGAGCGCGAGATTGGCCTTGTTGGCGAGCGTCCACAGGCCGAAGTAGGCGCCTTCCCCGCCCGCCTCGGGCGCGGTGCCGTCGTCGTCGATTACGTCGGCGAGCAGCGAGGGCGGCAGCGCCAGATCGGCGCCGAGCGCGAGTCCGGAGAGGACGCAGATGACGCCGAACGCCACCGCGTCGCCGGCCTGCAGGCCGAACGCCCAGACGAAGGCGATGACGGCGAGCACCATGCCGACGATCCAGGCGTTGCGCTTGCCGATGCGGCGCGACAGCGCGACCCAGAGCGGCATGCCGGCGGCGCCGCTCACGAAATAGAGCACCAGGAACGCGGCGGCGTACTGCGGCGCCTCGAGCACGTCCTCGATGAAGAAGAGCACGAGCGTAGAAGGTATCGCCGCGGCGATTCCGGAGGTCACGAACACCGCCAGCAGCCAGCGGAAGCGGGTGTTCGCGAGCGGGCGAGCCAGGGCGGCGAGGACCGGCACTTGCGCCACGTGCGCGGAGGGCGGGCGCGGCGACAGCCCGAGGGTCATCGCCGCGCCGAGCGCGAGCAGGACGACGAACACGACGCTCGCCCGGGCGAGGCCGGCCCCGTTCTCGCCGCCGAGCACCTGCGGCAGGGCCGCGGCGACGACCACCCCGATGAGCGTGAAGGTCTCCCGCGCCGCCGTGATCCGCGTGCGCTCGTTCACATCGCGGGAGAGCTGCGCGCCCCACGCCGTGTAGGCGATGGTGGCGGCCGAGAAGCCGAGGTAGGTGACGACGAGCAGCGCCGCGAGCCAGAGCGGCAGCCACTGCGGCGTCGCCGGCGGATGGAAAAGCCCGAGCATGCCGACGCCGAGGAGCGGCAGCGCCGCGCTGACGAAGACGCGTCGATCCGCGGCGCGGTCGGAGAGGTAGCCGAGCAGCGGATCGGTGATCGCGTCGAGGAGGCGTGTGCCGAGCAGTACCGCGCCGACCATGGCGAGGCTCATGCCGAGCTCGCCGCCGTAGAGCTTGGGCAGATGCACGTACAGCGGCAGGGCCGCCATCGCGAGCGGGAGCCCGAGCGCACCGTAGGCGACAAGCGCACCGAGCGGGAAGCGCGTCACGGCCGTGGCGCGTCGAGCGCCTCGCAGTCGACGCCGCGGGTCCGCGATGCGACGGGCGTCGCGCATATGGCGAAAGTGAAGAACGAGATCCGGAGCCGCGGGCGCTGTCGCGCTCGTGCAGCGCGCCGGCGTGCGGGGCCGCCCCGCGAGCGCGCGACGCCCGGCGTCACCGCTTCTGTCCCAGCAACGCGGCGCGCAGATCCCCGGCGCGGGTGCGCGGGTCGAGCCAGATGGAGAAGAAGGCGCGCGCGAACGCGGGATCGTCGATCTCGCCGATGGGCCGGTCGTCGTGGTAGAAGCGGACACCTTTCCCGGGCAGGTTCACGCCCACCAGCTCGTGGCCGGCGGCGACGTTCGGGAAGATTCGCTTCATCTGTGCCGCCCACCGCTCGCGGTCGGCGGCACTGCCGAAACCGAGCCGCGCGATCTCCTCGGCGCTCGTCTCGGCGATCTTGTAGCCCTTGAAGTCGCGCGCGTAGCGCAGCGCGAGCGCGAACGACTGCTCGAAGGCGAAGCTGCCGTCCTGGGCCCAAAGCCGCGCGTCGTACACGTGCAGGCCGAACCACTTGAGCTTGCCGGAACCGACTTCCTTCAGCCGCGGCCCGTGGTGCGCATCGACGAGCGGCTGCGGCAGCGCCTGGGCGTGCACGCTGCCGGCGGCGACCGCGAGCGCGCTTAGGGCCGCTGCGGCGAGAGCTCGAACTGAATGACGTCGGTGCATTGGGTCAGGAATCCTGCTTCGCAATAGGCGAGGTAGAAGTCCCAGGTGCGCATGAACCGCTCGTCGTAGCCGAGCGCGCGCACCTGTGACGCCCGGTCGTGGAATGCCTTGCGCCAGCGCTTCAGCGTCTCGGCGTAATCGAGGCCGAACGCGTGCGCCTCCGTCACCAGCAGACCGGCCCGTCCTGCTTCCTCGCGGAACCGTGACGGCGACCCGAGCATGCCGCCGGGGAAGACGTACTGCTGAATGAAGTCGGTCCCCTGGCGGTATCGGTCGAACAGTCGATCGTCGATGGTGATGGCCTGCACCACCGCCCTCCCCCTTGGTCTGAGGACGCGGCGCAAGGTTCCGAACCAGGCCGGCCAGTAACGCTCGCCGACCGCCTCGTACATCTCGATCGAGACCACGTGGTCGTACTCGCCGCGCACGTCGCGGTAGTCGACGAGTGCGATCTCGGTCACATGGCCGACGCCGGCGTTGCGCAGCCGCGCTTGCGCGTAGGCTTGCTGCTCGCGCGAGAGCGTGAGTCCCGTCACCCGGCACCCGTACTCGCGTGCCGCCAGCTCCGCGAAGCCCCCCCAGCCGCAGCCGATCTCGAGAATGCGATCGCCGCGCTTGGGCTGCAGGCGCTCGAGGATGCGTCGGTACTTGGCCCGCTGTGCCGCCTCGAGCCCGAGCGAGCGGTCGCCGGCGAAGAGTGCGCTCGAGTAGGTCATCGAGCTGTCGAGCCACAACGAGTAGAAGTCGTTGCCGAGGTCGTAGTGCGCGGCGATGTTGCGCCGGCTGCCGCGGCGCGTATTGGCGTTGAGCCAGTGGCGCAGACGGTAGGCGAGCGCACCGAACGCGTTGCCGTAGATGGCGCGGTCGAGCCGCTGGCGGTTCGCCGCGACCAGCGTGAGCAGCGCCGCGACGTCCGGCGAGTCCCACTGGCCGTCGATGTAGGCCTCGCCGAATCCCACGTCGCCGCTCGAAACGGCGCGCGCGAACGCGCGCCAGTCGCGCACGTGGAGCATCGCGCTCGGGGTGCCTCCCGGGCCGAGCTCGTGCCGGGTCCCGTCCGGAAGAAGAAGCGAAAGACGCCCCACCTCCATCCGCGCGAGCGTCGCGAGTACCAGCCGCGCGGCCCACGGCGCACGCGCCGCGGGGGTGTCGCGCTCGAGCGATGCGAACCGTTCCTGCGCTTTCATCGGCTCACTTCCTCCAGGGGCGGCAGCGGTTTGGAGACGAACGGCACGCGCTTCGTCCAGAGCTTCAGCGCCTGCCAGTGGATACGGGCGATGACCGCGAGCGTCATCCACGGATAACCGAGGAATGCCCTGGCGAGGGTGCGCGCGCACAGCGGCTCGCCCGCGCCCGACACGCTCGTGTGCAGGAGATCGCCCTGGTCGTCATGGTAGTCGATCCGCGCCAGACGCCGATTTCGCGTCTGGTGGAAGCGGAAGCGGTAGCCGCCCGCGACGGAGAAGAACGGCGACACGTGGAACGCCTTGCGCGCGGCCAACACCTCGGCCGGCAGGATGGGACGCGCATCGGGGTGGACGAGCAGATACGCGTGGCGCTCGCCGAAGGTGTTGTTGACCTCGGCGAGGATCGCTCGCACCCGCTGCTCGCGATCCTCGCAGAACCAGAAGCTGACCGGGTTGAAGACGTAGCCGAGCACGCGCGGGAACGTCTGCAGCCAGACCTCGCCGTCGGCCGCTTCCGCCAGGCCTTCGGCCGCGAGCAGGTCGCGGATCCAGGCGAGCGGGTGCGACCCGTCGCGCGCGCCGTGGTCGCGGAAGTGGAAGCTGAGCAGGTTGAACCGGTTCAGCCCGAAGCCGCGGCGAGCGAGCGACTCGACACGCGAAAGCGGAACGGCGAGGAAGTAGACCGGGTAGCGGAAGGCGTGCTCGGTCGGCCGCAAACGGCGATGCAGCACTTCGCCGAAGCAGAGCTGCGGCTCCGGTGCCGTCCGCGTGGCGGTCGATGCATCGCGGCTCACTTCCCGGGGCCTCTCGCTAGCGCGTTGCCGCGGCCGGGCGCCAGGGCGCCCACGCGATCGCCGCGTCGTTCGCAACCTCGTCCTCGACCGCCTCGCCGACGCCTTGCCACGGCGCGAAACAGTCCAGGTCGTTCGCCACCGCCAGCCCGGCCTTGAGGCCGTCCTCGTGAAAACCATACCCCGTCCAGGCGCCCGCGAACCAGAGCCCGCGCTTGCCCTGGATCGTGGGCAGCATCGCCTGCGCCTCCACGGCCGCGCGGTCGAAGATCGGGTGCTCGTAGTCGAACTCCGCGATCCAGTCGCCCGCCTCGGGCTCCCGCGGCGGGTTCATCGTCACCACCACGGGCCGCGTGAATGGCAACGGCTGCAGCTTGTTCAGCAGGTACGAAACGCCTACCGGGCGATCCTCGCCGGCGTTGGTGCCGGCGAGGTAGTTCCACGCGGACCACGCCCGTTCGCGCCGCGGCAGCAGCGAGCGGTCAGTGTGCAGCACCGCCTTGTTCCACTGGTAGCGCACCTTGCCCAGAATCGCGCGCTCCTCCGGCGTCGGATCTTCGAGCAGCCGCAGCGCCTGGTCGCCGTGGCACGCGAGGACCGCGCCGTCGAAGCGCTCGATGCCCCTGCACGTCGCCACGTGCACCTCGTCGCCGGCCGCGCGCACGCGGCGCACCGGCGAGGCGAGACGCACGTCATCGAGCTTCGCGGCGAGGCGCCGCACGTACTCGCGGCCGCCGCCGCGGACGGTCCGCCACTGCGGCCGCCCGTTGACCTGCAGCAGGCCGTGGTTGGCGCAGAAGCGCACGAACGTCTCGACGGGGTAGTCGAGCATCGTCTGCGTCGGGCAGGACCAGATCGCGCCGGCCATCGGCAGCAGGTACCAGTCGCGGAACGCCTCGCCGTAGCGCCCCGCGCGCAGGAAATCGCCGAGCGACATCGCGTCGCCGGCGCCGCGCGCCGCGAGACGGGTCGCCTCGCGGTTGAAGCGCAGGATGTCGGCGAGCATCCGCCAGAACTCGCGCCGCGCGAGGTTCGAGGGCTGCGCGAACACCGTCGCGAGGTTGGTGCCGGCCCACTCGAGATCGCGATCGCCGAGCGAGACGCTGAACGACATCTCGGAGGCGGCGGTCGGGACGCCGAGATGGCGGAACATCGCGCTCAGGTTCGGATAGGTCTTCTCGTTGTACACGAGAAAGCCGGTGTCCACCGGATGCGTGACGCCGCCGAGGGTGACGTCGACCGTGTTCGTGTGCCCGCCGAGGTGGTCGTTCGCCTCGTACAGCGTCACCCGATGGTGCTTCGCGAGCAGCCATGCCGCCGCGAGACCCGAGATGCCCGCGCCGACGACGGCGAGGCGCAGCGGACGTCCGCGGCGGGCATGCGCCGCGGCGGGCAGGCCGGGCCGTTGCAGCACGTCCGGTTCGATGCGGTCCATGTTCTTGCTCTCCCCCTTTCTTCGTGCGCGTGCAGGTCTCGGTGTCGCGGCCTTCCGGTCAAGCGGTCCGCTTGTCGCGCTGGATGAGCGCGTACGCGGAGTGATTGTGGATCGACTCGAAGTTTTCCGACTCGACGGTGAACGCGAGCACGCGCGGATCGTCGAGCAGATGCCGCGCGACGTCGCGGACCATATCCTCGACGAACTTCGGGTTGTCGTACGCACGCTCGGTGACGTACTTCTCGTCGGGACGCTTGAGCAGCCCGTACACCTCGCAGGAGGCCTCCTGCTCGGCGATGGCCACGAGCTCCTCGATCGTGACGTCGGAGCCCACGGTCGCGGCGATGGTGACGTGCGAGCGCTGGTTGTGGGCGCCGTAGTCGGAGATCTTCTTCGAGCAGGGGCAGAGGCTCGTGACCGGGACGACGACCTTGATCGAGAAGTCGAGGCCTCGGCCGGGCGTCGCCTCGCCGCGCAGGACGACGTCGTAGTCGAGGAGACTCGAGACGTTCGACACGGGCGCGCGCTTCTCGATGAAGTACGGGAAGCGCGCTTCGATGTAGCCGGCCTCGGCGTCGAGGCGCGCGAGCATGCGCATCATCAGCCCGCGGAAGCTCTCCGCGGTCATCGGCCCGTGCTCGGCCTGCAGCACTTCGAGGAAGCGCGACATGTGGGTGCCCTTGACGTGGTGCGGGAGGGCGACGTACATGTCGACAATGGCGACGGTCGCCTGCAGCGACCCGTCGCGCCGCGCGACGACGACCGGATGCCGCACGGACTTGACGCCGACCCGGTCGATCGCGATCTCGCGCGCGTCGGGCGTGGCCTGGATATCGGGCAGGAACAACTTCTCGGGGGCGTTCATGAACGGCTCCTGGGGTAAGTGCTGGCGGCGGCACCTGCCGGGTCCGACGCCGGGAAGAGCGGCTTCGAGACCGCTTCGTGTAATGCCGCGCGGCGCTCGACGGTCGATACGCCGCGCGGCCCCTTCCGGACGCGACTGCCGCGTCCGGTCGCTTGCGCTACCTGGGCGCGGCCGAGAGCATGCGCTCGATCGCAGCCACCAGCTTCGGGTCGTCGGGCTCGACGCGGGAGTCGAACGAGAGCACCTCGGTGCCGCTTCGGTCGATCAGGTACTTGTGAAAGTTCCACTGCGGCCGCTCGCCGGTCTTCTGCGTGAGCGCCACGAAGAAGGGATTGGCGGAGGCGCCGACCACGGAGGTCTTGGCGAACATCGGGAAGCTCACCCCGTAGTTCACCTCGCAGAACTTGGCGATGTCCTTGTTGCTGCCCGGCTCCTGGGCGCCGAAGTCGTTTGCGGGGAAGCCCAGCACCACCAGCCCGCGATCCTTGTAGCGCTTGTAGAGCTTCTCCAATCCCTCGTACTGCGGCGTATAGCCGCAGCGGCTCGCGGTATTCACGGCGAGGAGCACCTTGCCCTGGAACTGGCAGAGCGGGGTGGGCTGGTCGCTCAGGGAAGGGAGCGAGGCGTCGAGCACTTTCGGGCAGGCGCCGGCGAAGGCCGGACTGGCGGCGGCTACGGTGGCCATGGCGATTATTCCAGGGAGGAGCGGATGCATTTGTCTTGGTCAAAACCGGCGGTTAGTGGTACGATAGTGCTTGAAGGTTCCCGCTGTCAACCGCGCCGCCGCAAAAATGTCCAGGACAATGTCCCTCCCCGAGAATGCCGAGCGCTTCTTTGGCATCAGTGCCGTGGAACGCGACACCGGCATTTCGAAAGACACGCTGCGGGTGTGGGAACGGCGCTACAGCTTCCCGCTTCCGGGGCGCGATGCCCACGGCGAGCGGATCTACTCGCGCGACCAGGTCGAGCAGCTGCGCGTCATCAAGCGCCTGCTCGATCTCGGCCACCGTCCGGGCAAAATCGTCGGCAAGCCTCTTGCGGCGCTCGTCGAGCTTGCCGAGCCCCTGCCGACCGAGCAACCGCGGCAGATGGTCGATCGCCTGCAGGCGATCCTCGACATCATTCGGCAGCATCGGGTGGGCGAGCTGCGGCTCGAGCTCGGCCAGACGTTGATGCGCCAGGGCCTCGGCCGCTTCCTGCTCGAGACCGTGGCCCCATTGAACACCGCCGTGGGCGAAGCGTGGATGCGCGGCCGGCTCGAGATCTTCGAGGAGCATCTCTACACCGAGACGCTGCAAGGCGTCCTGCGCAACGCGATCGGCTCGATCCCCAGTCAGGGTCAGCACCCGCGCGTGCTGCTGACCACATTCCCGAACGAGCAGCACAACCTCGGGCTGTTGATGGCCGAGGCGATGTTCGCGCTCGAGGGCGCGACCTGCATTTCGCTGGGCACGCAGACGCCAATCTTCGACATCGTGCTCGCGACGCAATCGCATCGCGCCGACATCGTCGCGCTCTCCTTCAGCGCTGCCTACCCCACGACGCAGGTCACCGATGGCCTCGAGGAGCTGCGCAGCAAGATCCCCGTCGAGGTCGCGATATGGGTCGGCGGCACCAACGCCGCCTTCGCGCGGCGCGCCCTGCCCGGCATCACGGTGCTCGGTGACCTGCAGGAAGTGGGCAGCGCCGTGAGCCGCTGGCGGACCGCGCGCGCCGGGTGATGCGAGGCGCGGACGCGATGTCGTCCCCGTTGCAGGTGGTCTGGTTCAAGCGTGATCTGCGTATCGCCGATCACGCACCGCTATGCGCGGCCGCCGCGGCCGGTCCGGTGTTGCCGCTGTTCGTGTTCGATCCGCGGGTCCTCGCCGCCCCGGACTTCTCCGCACAGCATCTCGGCTTCGTACGCGAATGCCTCGACGCGCTCGCCTGGGCGCTCGCGCCGCTCGGGGCTCGACTGTACGTGACGACCGGGGCAACGGTGGAGGTGCTCGATCGGCTTGCGCACGAACGGGCGATCGGCGGCCTGTGGAGTCACGAGGAGACCGGGAACGCGGTGACCTACGCGATCGACCGCGAGGTCGCGCTCTGGTGCCGGCAGGGCGGCATCGCCTGGCGGCAGCTCCCGCAGAACGGCGTCGTCCGCGGACTCGCGCGCCGCGACGGCTGGGCACGGCAGTGGGAAGCGCGTATGCAGGCGCCGGTGCTGGTTTCGGCGCAACGGCTGGTGGGGCACCACCTCGTTGCTTGCCGCGGAGGCGCGGGGCCGTCGATCGGGATGCTCGCCGCGGCAGACAAGCCGGCCGACGCCCTCGCGGACAAGTCGGCCCGCCAGCGCGGCGGTCGCGATGCCGCCTTGGCGCGGCTAGACGCATTCCTCGACGAGGCGGTGCAGGACTACCGTCGCGGCATGTCGAGCCCGCGAACGGCCGTGTCGGCGTGCTCGCGGCTGTCGCCCTACCTCGCGTGGGGCGCAGTGAGCCTCAAGGAGGTCGTGCAAGCGGCGCGCGGCCGCGCCGAGGCGCTTCGCGCGCTGCCTGCGGGCGAACGCCCGCCCGGCGCGCTGGCAGGGCTGGCGTCGTTCGCGGGCCGGCTGCACTGGCACTGCCACTTCATGCAGAAGCTCGAGTCGGAGCCGGAGATCGAGTTTCGCAACGTGAACCGCGTCTACGACGGCCTGCGTGACGAGCGCGCCGACCCGGCAAGGCTCGAGGCCTGGCGCCGCGGCGAGACCGGCTACCCGATGGTGGACGCGTGCATCCGCATGCTCGCCGCGACCGGCTGGCTCAACTTCCGCATGCGTGCGATGGTGACGAGCTTCGCGTCGTATCACCTCTGGCTGCATTGGCGCCAGACCGGACTGCACCTCGCGCGCGAGTTCCTCGACTACGAGCCCGGCATCCACTGGAGCCAGACGCAGATGCAGTCGGGCGTGACGGGCATCAACACGCTGCGCATCTACAACCCGGTGAAGCAGGCCGAAGACCACGACCCCGATGGCACGTTCGTGCGCCGGTGGGTGCCCGCGCTCGAACGAGTCCCGGACGACTTCATCTTCAGGCCCTGGCTCATGCCCCACGACGTGCAGGACCGCGTCGGAGTGCGGATCGGTCGCGACTACCCGGCGCCGATCGTCGATGCCGTTGCCGCCGCCCGCGAGGCACGCGAGCGCATCACCGCGATCCGCCGTACGCAAGCGGCGCGTACCGAGGCGCTCGCCGTGCTCCGGACCCACGGGAGCCGCAAGCCTTCGCCGCGACGCCGCCGCGACTCCAGGGCGCAGCGGGCGCTCGACCTCTGACGCAGAGACGGCCATGCGGCGCAAGGCGGAGCTGCCGGTGAAGGTCTGCGAGGCCTGCCGCCGGCCGATGGTCTGGCGACGGCGGTGGGCGCGCACCTGGGACGAGGTGCGCTATTGCTCGGAGCGGTGTCGCGCCTCGGCGCGCGCGTCACGCCGCGCACGGGTCGACTGATGGGACAGCTCGTCTGATGCGGCAGCTCGTCCTCGTCCTCGGCGACCAGCTGTCGCGCGCGAACGCGGCGCTCGATGGCTTCGACCCACGGCGGGACCGCATCCTGATGATCGAGGCGCCGGGCGAGGGCACGCACGTCTGGAGCCACAAGGCGCGGATCGCGCTGTTCCTCTCGGCGATGCGGCACTTCGCCCAGGAGCTGGCCGCCGCCGGCTTCCCGCTCCAATACGTGCGGCTCGACGACTCGCCCGAGCCCGCGCTCGCGGCGCGGTTGCGCGCGGCGCTCGTGCGGCTCGCGCCCGAAAGGCTGGTGGTATGCGAGCCGGGCGAATGGCGCGTGCTCGCCGCCGTGCAGGACGCCGCCCGCGATGCGGGCGTGCCGCTCGACGTGCGGCCGGACGCGCACTTCCTCTGCTCGACCGAGGAGTTCGCCGCGTGGGCGCGCGGCAAGAAGATGTTGCTGCTCGAGCACTTCTACCGCCACATGCGCCGGCGCACCGGCGTGCTGATGGACACCGATCAGCCCGCCGGTGGCGCCTGGAACTTCGACAAGGAGAACCGCGCCGGCTTCGGTCGCGGCGGGCCGGGCGCGGTCCCGCCGCCACCGCGCTTCCCGCCGGATGCCCTGACGCGCGAGGTGATCGCGCTCGTCGAGGCACGCTTCGCGCACCACCCCGGGTCGCTCGCGAGCTTCGCCTGGCCGGTG
>Ga0114939_10001535_pt1 | contig 18094 bp, 13 predicted proteins | sample AshMeaCrysSpring_FD_87196 | JGI IMG/M metagenome (GOLD analysis project Ga0114939, IMG submission 87196) | Groundwater microbial communities from Big Spring, Nevada to study Microbial Dark Matter (Phase II) - Ash Meadows Crystal Spring | ecosystem: Environmental > Aquatic > Deep subsurface >...
CGCCAGCACTGGGGAACGCAGACGAAAAAAAACCAACCGAGAGTGGTTGGTTTTTTGAATGGTGGTGGCCTGGGGCGGAATCGAACCACCGACACGCGGATTTTCAATCCGCTGCTCTACCAACTGAGCTACCGGGCCAAGAGGTGGAATTATAGCAGCACTTTTGAGCTGCTCCAGCCGTTCAGTTGCCAGCAGTGCCGCGCTTGCCGCGACTGAGGTCCACGCCCAATTGCTTGAGCTTGCGGTACAGGTGCGTGCGCTCCAGGCCGGTCTTTTCGGCCACACGGGTCATGGAGCCGCTTTCGCGCGCCAGGTGGTATTCGAAATAGGCCTTCTCGAACTCGTCGCGCGCCTCGCGCAAGGGCTTGTCGAGCATGAAGTTCTGCTGTGCTTGCGGCCCCAGCTCCACCGGCGCGCCCACCGTCAGCATGCTGCTGGCTGCGCTCTCGATCACCAGTTCGGTCGGCCGACCCGCGGCGACGGCAGCGGGTCGGGAACTGCCCTTGGCCAAGCCCTGTTCGACCGCCTTGAGCAGCTTTTGCAGCGTGATCGGCTTTTCCAGAAAAGCCATGGCACCGATCTTGGTGGCCTCGACCGCAGTGTCGATGGTGGCATGCCCGCTCATCATGATGACCGGCATGGTGAGCTGGCCGGTGGCCGACCACTCCTTGAGCAGGGTGACGCCATCGGTGTCCGGCATCCAGATGTCGAGCAGCACCAAGTCGGGGCTTTCACGAAGGCGGGCGGCACGGGCCTGGGCGGCGTTCTCTGCCACCTCGACGGCATGTCCTTCGTCGTTCAGGATTTCCCACAGCAGATCACGAATGCCCAGTTCGTCATCGACCACCAGAATATTTGCCATGATGTGTAAGCGCTGCGCCCTCGAAAGATCGGCCGTGCTCAGGCTGAGGCCACGGACTCCACAGCGAATGATAACGATACTTGCGCACCCACAATCTGGTCGTCCACGACGCGGTTGGCCAAGTCGATGCGCGCACCGTGTTCGTCGGCAATCTTCTTCACCACCGCCAACCCCAGACCGGTGCCCTTGGCCTTGGTGGTGACGTAGGGTTCGAAAGCGCGCTTGAGGATGGATTCGGGAAACCCGGTGCCGTGGTCCAGCACGCTCAGGCGCACGCGCCCGCTGGACGACAGGTGGGTACGCAGGGTCACGCTGTTGTCGCTGCCACTGCGTGCCGCAGCCTCGGTGGCATCCTGGGCGTTCTGCAGCAGGTTGTGCAGCACTTGGCGCAGCTGCTGCGCATCGCCCAGGATGCGCGGGCAGCGCGCATCGAGTTCGGCATGCACCGGTACCAGCACGTTCTCACCGCCATACAGGTGCAGCACCTCGCTCACCAGCGCATTGAGGTCAAGTGGCTTGAGTTCTGCCGCCGGCAGCCGTGCATAGTCGCGGAATTCATTGACCAGTCGCTTCATGGCTTCCACCTGATCAACGATGGTCTTGACCGACTTGGACAGGATGGTCTGCTCGGGTGCCTCGACCTTGCCCGACAGCTTCATCTCCAGGCGCTCGGCCGACAGCTGGATCGGTGTCAGCGGATTCTTGATCTCGTGCGCCAGCCGTCGTGCCACCTCCCCCCAGGCCTGGGCGCGCTGCGCCGACACGATTTCCGAGATGTCGTCGAACACCAGCAACCGCGCGTGGTCCGGCAGCTCGGCACCGCGCGCCACCAGAGTGATGGTTTCCCCCAGCGGTTGCGCTGTGGCACTCGCCGCCGCACCAAGCTCGAACGATTGCTGCCAATGGTCCAGTCCATGCTCGCCACGTTCACCCAAGAACGTTTCGAACTGCGTCTGCACCTGGCGGCCAAACGTTTCCAGGCCGGCGATGTCCGCCAGCCGCCGGCCTTCGCAAGCCGCCAGGGGCACGCGCAGGATGCGCGTGGCGCCTGGATTGACCGACTGGATGACGCCCTGGGCATCGAGCACCATGACACCGGCGGTCAGATTGTCCAGGATGGTCTGCAAACTGGCGCGCGCGGCATTCACCTGCGCCATGCTGACCTCCACGGCCTGGCGCGCGTCGGCCAGTTGCTGCGTCATGTCGGCGAAGGAGCGGGTCAGGCCGCCAAGCTCGTCCTTGCCCTGCAGGGCAGCCTTCGGCGTCAGGTCGCCCGCCGCCACCTGCCGCACACCATCGGCCAGCAGCAGCAGGGGGCGGGTGATCTGGTTGCCCAGCAGCACGGCGAGCAGCACCGCACCGAAGACAGCCAGGAACAGGCTCAGGGTCAACGTACCGATGTACATGCGACGCAAGCCCTCACGGGCCAGCGCCCGCTCCTGGTATTCGCGGTAGGCCTCGGTCACCGCAAGCGCGTTGGCCACCAACGCCTCGGGCAGCTCCTGCGCCACCATGAGAAAACGTTGCTCGCCCAGCATGCCCAGGCCCGACGTGGGCACCAGCGCCAGGGCCTTGAGTTGGGCCGGACGCGCCGCATCGGCCGCCCCAGGCACAGGCGCCTCCTCCAGGCCCTCGATCCAGGTCACGGCGCGCTGGCTGCGCGCCGCGCGAAACTGTTGCGCCGGCGGTCGGTCCGGCGTGAGCTGGAGCTGCGACTGCCCGGTACTGGCGATCAATTGCCCGGAGGCGCTCCACAGCATGACATCACGGCCACCCAGCTGCTCGCGCACGCGGTCAAGCGCCAGGCCGACGGTCACGTCCGGCACATCCTGCAGCTGCTGCGCGGCCACACGCGTCTTGCCGGCCAGATCATTGGAGAGCGTCTCCAGCGTGGTGCGCCCGAGGTTCAGGCCCGCCTCCAGCGCGCCTTCGACCTTGACGTCAAACCAGCTCTCGATCGAACGTGCCACGAACTGGTAGGAAACAACGTAGATCAGCATGCCGGGCGCAAACCCGGCCAGGGCAAACACGGCGGCCAGCTTCACCAACAGGCGGCTGCCAAAACGCCCTTGTTGCAGGCGGCGTGCCAGGCGCCAAGCCATCCAGCCAATCACCAGCAGCAGCAGGGTGGCCACCACCACATTGACGGCAAACAGGCGCGTGTAGTTGCGTTCGTAGAGTTCGCGGTTGTTGGTGGCTTGCGTCAGCAGGAACAGCAGCACCAGGCCAATGGCCACCATGGCCGCCAGACCCACACCCAAGGTCCAGCGCAGGGCCTTGGAGTTCTGCAAGCCCTGACGCACACGGACCTCGACGTCCGGACGGCTCACTTCAGGCTCTCCAGCTCCAGCCGCTGACTGGCACTCGCACCGAGCGTCCAGTCGCTCTGCCCCAAGGCGCCGATCTGCAGCGGGCGTGGCAGTTGCGAGGTGTCGAGGCGAAAGCGGAAATCGAGCCGGTGGCGCGTACCGGCCTCGATGTCGGCCAGTTCGGCGATACGCCAGCCCGAGATGCGACGCACGGCCGCCAAGGCTTCATCTAGGGTATCGAAGCTCTGGTTCAAGGCCACGCCCAGTCCGCTGGAAGTGATCATCCCGGAAGAGACCGCCACGCGCCAGCGGCGCGTCAGTGGCTGGAATGCCAGCCGCATGTGCCGCTGCGCGCTGGCCACTTTCTTGTCGGTCCAGTACCAGCGCTCGCGGTAGATATCGGCCTCGGCCACGAAGAAGACGGCCACGCCCTTCAGCAGCGCCTCTTCCACCACCGGCGGCAGGTCGAACCGCAAGCCGGCCGTGAGCACGACACCGTCCTGGCCGCGCTCCAGCCGCAGTTGCGTGACGTCGACGGCCGTTTCTGCCCAGACCGGGCCCGAAGACAGACCAATGGCCAGTAACGCACCCAGCAGCCCGGCAGCCAGGTCAAGGCGCGCTTTTCTCCAGCAATGCGTAATAAAAGCCATCATGGTCACGGTTCTGATTGTCCGGGACGTCGCCATTTCCCAACGTGAAATTCGGCAATAAATGACCCGGCGATGGCAGCAAACGGGCTTCGGTGTTGTGCGCAAGAAACGTTTGGATCTGCTGCTCGCCTTCGGCCTTGAACACCGAGCAGGTGCAGTACAACAGCCGCCCGCCGGCCTTCAGCAGCGGCCACAGGGTCGCCAGCAGACGGGCCTGGATGGTCGCCAGTTGCCCGATATCGGTCTCGCGCCGCAGCCAGCGCACGTCGGGATGGCGACGCACGATGCCTGAAGCACTGCAAGGGGCATCGAGCAGGATGGCATCAAAGGGTCGTCCATCCCACCACGTGTCGGACTGGCCGGCATCCGCCACCCGCACCTGGGCGTGCAAGCCCAGGCGCGCCAGCGTCTGCCCAATGCGTTCGGCCCGCAGCGGGTCGATTTCCAGCGCCGTGACCTCGCAGTCGGCCCACTCCAACAGGTGCGCCGTCTTGCCGCCGGGGGCGGCACAGGCATCGAGCACGCGCAGCCCGGGCGGCGTGTCCAGCCCCTGCAACAGCAGCGGCGCAGCCAGCTGGGCCGCCGCGTCCTGCACAGAGACCAGCCCTTCGGCAAAGCCCGGGATCGACTGCACCGGCATCGGCCGGGTCAAGGTCACCCCATCTGCGCCATTGCGCCAAGCGTCGAGGCCAGCCTCGCGCAAACGCAGCAGATAGTCCTCGACCGAGGTACGGCGACGGTTGATGCGCAAGGTCATCGGTGCCTGCTGGTTGTTGGCGGCGAGGATGGCCTGCCAGTCCTGCGGGTAGTCGCGCTGCAGGCGTCCAATCCACCAGGCCGGATGGTTCCAGCACGCCACCGGGTCCGCCGCCGTCCGCGCCACCAGCGCCGCGCGTTCGCGCAGGAAACGGCGCAGGCAACCGTTGACGAAGCCGGCCTGAGCACGCAACTTGGGGCTGCGCTTGGCGGCCTCCACCGCCTGGTTGACCAATGTGTGGCTCTCGTACGGAGCCTGCGCCTCGTCCCAGGCCAGCGCCAGGGCCGTGCAGAGCAGGGCATCAACAGCCTCCGCGGGCTTGCGTTGCGCCAGCAGCCGGCGCAGCGCCTCGGCCCGCCCGAGCGCGCGCAGCACCTGGTACGACAACGCCTGCACGCCCGGCCGCAGCTCGGCAGGCACCTCCTCCAGCGCGGCCGTACCGGAGGTTCCGCGCCGGATCGCCACCAGCACGCCTGCCGTCGCCTGCAGTTGCCGCCACAGGGCAATTCGGTTATCGGTTTCACTCATGCGATCGTCTGCGCCGCCTTGTAGCCGAACAGCCATGCCAGCAGATGCGCCGGGAACTGCTGGATCGCCTCGTTGTAGGCCTCTACCCGCAGATTGAACTCGTTGCGTGCCTTGTCGGCATGCAAGGTGATGCGACCCCACTGCTGCAGCAGCACCGTCGGCAGCGCCTCGCCGGCCAGATCGGGCGGCGTGTCGCGCAGCCGCGCCCACGCCATGAACAGGGTTTCATGCGCCGTCTGGAGCGCGCGCATGGCGAGGGCATCCAGCGGATGGGCGCGGGCAGCCTTGAGCGAGGACTCGAACTGACGCGCAGCCGCGAGAATGCCGGCGCGCAGGTCGGCCTCGCCCGCGTCATCCGGCAGGGCAAAACTGCCATGCACCAGCGTCACGTACTGGACGTACTGCAGATCCAGCGCAGCGAACGCCTGGATGGCCTGGGCGCGCAGACGCACCAGCCGGTTGTAGGCCCCCACGGCCCAGAACAGCAGAACAGCCCAGCCGATCCAGATTGCAAGCGAAATGTCCATTCCTGTTGCCTTCCCGTCAGGCAGAAAAAAGCCCCAAGCACCGCTGCCGGGCTTGGGGCTTGATGGTACGTCAGCCGTCGGGATTACTCGCCGGCAGCCTCCGCATCGGCCTGGGTCTCCCCGGCCAGCTCGGCGGCTTCCGCCTCGGCAATGGCGCGGCGCTCGGCCTCGTCCATGTTCTCGCGCACCTTGCGGGCCTGGTGATAGGCCATGCCGGTACCCGCCGGGATCAGGCGGCCGACGATGACGTTCTCCTTCAGGCCACGCAGGTCGTCGCGCTTGCCCATGATGGCGGCTTCGGTCAGCACGCGGGTGGTTTCCTGGAAGGACGCCGCGGAGATGAACGAATCCGTGGACAGCGAGGCCTTGGTGATACCCAGCAGCAGGTTGGTGTAGGTCGCAGGGATCTTGCCGTCCTTGCGCAGCGCGTCGTTGGTGTTGAGCATCTCGGAGCGCTCGACCTGCTCGCCGGCGATGTAGCCGGACTCGCCCGGGTTCTCGACCACGACGCGGCGCAGCATCTGGCGCACGATCACTTCAATGTGCTTGTCGTTGATCTTCACGCCCTGGAGTCGGTACACGTCCTGCACTTCGTCCACGATGTAGCGCGCCAGTTCTTCCATGCCCAGCAGACGCAGGATGTCCTGCGGATCGGCCGGACCGTCGACGATGCTCTCGCCCTTGTTGACCACCTGGCCTTCGTGCACCAGGATGTTCTTTTCCTTGGGCACCAGCTCTTCCCAGACCTTGCCTTCCGGATCGGTGATCTGCAGGCGCACCTTGCCCTTGGTCTCCTTGCCGAAGGACACGGTACCGGTCATCTCAGCCAGGATGCCCTTGTCCTTCGGACTGCGGGCTTCGAAGAGTTCCGCGACGCGCGGCAGACCGCCGGTAATGTCGCGGGTCTTCTGACCTTCCACCGGGATACGGGCCAGCACTTCGCCGGGGCCCACGTCCTGGCCGTCGCGCACCTGGATCAGGGCGCCGACCTGGAAGCCGATCGTCACCGAGTGGTCGGTGCCGGGGATCTTGACCTCGTTGCCGGAGGCATCCACCAGCTTGACCTGCGGACGCACCACCTTGGCGGAACCGCGGCGCTTCGGATCGATCACCACCAGCGTGGACAGGCCGGTGACCTCGTCCACCTGCTTGGCCACCGTCAGGCCTTCCTCGACGTTCTCGAACTTCACCTGGCCGGCGAATTCCGTGATGATCGGGCGGGTCAGCGGATCCCAGTTGGCCAGGATGGTGCCGGCCTTGATCTGCTGGTCGGCCTTGACCGTCAACACGGCACCGTACGGCACCTTGTGGCGCTCGCGCTCTCGACCGTGTTCGTCATGGATGACGATCTCGCCGGAACGGGCAATCACCACCAGTTCGCCCTTGCTGTTGGTCACATAGCGCATCGTGGCGTTGAAGCCGATGATGCCGTTGGACTTGGCTTCCACGCTGGAGGCGATGGCCGCACGCGAAGCGGCACCGCCGATGTGGAAAGTGCGCATGGTCAGCTGCGTGCCCGGCTCGCCGATCGACTGGGCCGCGATCACACCGACCGCCTCGCCCATGTTGACCAGACCGCCGCGACCCAGGTCACGGCCATAGCACTTGGCGCACAGGCCGAAGCGGGTTTCGCAGGTCAGCGCGGTGCGCACGCGCACTTCGTCGACACCGGCGGCTTCCAGCTCTTCGATGGCGTCCTCGTCCAGCATGTTGCCGGCCGGCACCAGCACGGCGCGGGTTTCCGGGTGCAGCACGTCCTCGGCCGCGGTACGGCCCAGGATACGGTCGCGCAGCGACTCGATCACCTCACCGCCCTCGACGATGGCGCGCATCAGCGAGCCGTCGTGCGTGCCGCAGTCGTCCTCGGTCACCACCAGGTCCTGCGTCACGTCCACCAGACGACGGGTCAGGTAGCCGGAGTTCGCCGTCTTCAACGCCGTGTCGGCCAGACCCTTACGGGCACCGTGCGTGGAGATGAAGTACTGCAGCACGTTCAGGCCTTCACGGAAGTTGGCCGTGATCGGGGTCTCGATGATGGAGCCGTCGGGCTTGGCCATCAGGCCGCGCATGCCGGCCAGCTGGCGGATCTGCGCTGCGGAACCGCGGGCGCCGGAGTCGGCCATCATGTAGATGGAGTTGAAGGACTCCTGATCCACTTCCTTGCCGTGGCGGTCGATGGTCTTTTCCTTGCGCAGCTGGTCCATCATCACCTTGGACACGGCGTCACCGGCCTTGCCCCAGATGTCGACCACCTTGTTGTAGCGCTCACCGGCCGTCACCAGGCCCGAGACGTACTGCTGCTCGATGTCCTTCACTTCCTTCTCGGCAGCCTCGATGATCTCGTGCTTTTCCTTCGGCACCAGCATGTCATCGATACAGATCGAGATGCCGGCCTTGGTGGCCAGGCGGAAACCGTTCTGCAGCAGCTTGTCGGCAAACACCACGGTTTCTTTCAGACCGCACTTACGGAACGAGGTGTTGATGAGCTTGGAGATCTCCTTCTTCTTCAGCGCCTTGTTCAGGTTCTCGAACGGCAGGCCCTTGGGCAGGATCTCGGACAGCAGGGCACGACCGACGGTGGTTTCCACCATCTTGGTCGACGGCGTGAACTCGCCGGTGGTCTTGTCCTTGGTCCACTCGGTCAGGCGCACGTTGATCTTGGCGGTGAGTTCCACCACACCGGCGTCGAGTGCGCGCTGCACTTCGCCGATGTCGGCAAATACCATGCCCTCGCCCTTGCCATTGATACGCTCACGAGTCGTGTAGTACAGACCCAGCACCACGTCCTGCGAGGGCACGATGGACGGTTCGCCCGAGGCCGGGAACAGCACGTTGTTGGAGGCCAGCATCAGCGTGCGGGCTTCCATCTGCGCTTCCACCGACAGCGGGACGTGCACGGCCATCTGGTCACCGTCGAAGTCGGCGTTGAAGGCTGCGCAGACCAGCGGGTGCAGCTGGATGGCCTTGCCTTCGATCAGAATGGGCTCGAAGGCCTGGATACCAAGGCGGTGCAGCGTCGGTGCGCGGTTCAGCAGCACCGGGTGCTCCTTGATCACCTCTTCCAGGATGTCCCACACCACCGGGGTGCCGGATTCCACTTCCTTCTTCGCCGCCTTGATGGTGGTGGCAATGCCCATGGCTTCGAGGCGCGAGAAGATGAAGGGCTTGAACAGCTCCAGGGCCATCAGCTTGGGCAGGCCGCACTGGTGCAGCTTGAGGGTCGGGCCCACGGTGATGACGGAACGACCGGAGTAGTCGACGCGTTTGCCCAGCAGGTTCTGGCGGAAGCGGCCACTCTTGCCCTTGATCATGTCGGCCAGGGACTTGAGCGCGCGCTTGTTGGCGCCGGTCATGGCCTTGCCACGGCGGCCGTTGTCCAGCAGGCTGTCCACGGCTTCCTGCAGCATGCGCTTCTCGTTGCGCGCGATGATCTCGGGCGCCTTGAGTTCCAGGAGACGACGCAGACGGCTGTTACGGTTGATGACACGACGGTAGAGGTCGTTCAGGTCGGAGGTCGCGAAGCGGCCGCCGTCCAGCGGCACCAGCGGACGCAGGTCCGGCGGCAGCACGGGCAGCACGTCCAGGATCATCCACTCGGGCTTGATGCCGGACTTCTTGAACGCTTCCAGCACCTTGAGGCGCTTGGCGTTTTTCTTGACCTTCATCTCGGAGCCGGTCAGGTCACCGCGCAGGCGCTCGATCTCCTGCTCGATGTCGATGCCCTGCAGCAGCTCCTTGATGCCCTCGGCGCCCATCTTGGCGGTGAACTCGTCACCGTATTCCTTGACCTTGGCGTCGTAATCGTCCTCGGACATGATGCTGAACTTCTTCAGCGGAGTCATGCCGGGGTCGGTCACCACATAGGCTTCGAAGTACAGCACGCGCTCGATGTCGCGCAGCGTCATGTCCAGCACCAGGCCCAGACGCGAAGGCAGGGACTTCAGAAACCAGATATGGGCGCAGGGCGCGGCCAGGTCGATGTGACCCATGCGCTCGCGACGTACCTTGGTCTGCGTGACTTCAACGCCGCACTTCTCGCAGATCACGCCGCGGTGCTTGAGGCGCTTGTACTTGCCGCACAGGCACTCGTAGTCCTTGATCGGGCCGAAGATCTTGGCGCAGAACAGGCCGTCCCGCTCGGGCTTGAAGGTACGGTAGTTGATGGTCTCGGGCTTCTTCACCTCGCCGAAGGACCAGGAACGGATCTTCTCGGGCGAGGCCAGGCCGATCTTGATGGCATCGAAATGCTCATCCGGCGTGAACTGCTTGAACAGGTCGAGTAGTGATTTCATAGGACTCTATCCCTTCAAATTAAGAGCGTTCCAGTTCAATGTCGAGGCCCAGGGAACGGATTTCCTTGACCAGCACGTTGAACGATTCCGGCATGCCCGCTTCGATGGCGTGCTCGCCCTTGACAATGTTTTCGTACACCTTGGTGCGGCCCTGCACGTCGTCGGACTTGACGGTGAGCATTTCCTGCAGGGTGTAGGCGGCGCCGTAGGCTTCCAGCGCCCAGACTTCCATCTCGCCGAAACGCTGACCACCGAACTGCGCCTTGCCGCCCAGCGGCTGCTGGGTAACCAGGGAGTACGGGCCGGTCGAACGGGCGTGCATCTTGTCGTCCACCAGATGGTGCAGCTTCAGGTAATGCATGTAGCCCACGGTGGTGGTGCGCTCGAAGGCGTCGCCGGTGCGGCCGTCGTACAGCTGCGCCTGGGTACGCGTGGCGGTCAGGCCCTTGGCCTTGGCCACGTCATCCGGGTAGGCCAGCTTGAGCATGTCGCGGATTTCCTGCTCGGTCGCGCCATCGAACACGGGTGAAGCAAACGGCACACCGCTGGTCAGCTCCTGCGCCATCTTGCGCACCTCGCCGTCCGACAGCTGGCCCAGCGCCTCCTTGCGGCCGGTGCTGTTGTAGATTTGCTCCATGAAGGCGCGGATCTCGGCGGTAGCGGCTTCGCGCTGCAGCATGTCACCGATGCGCTGGCCCAGGCCCTTGCCGGCCCAACCCAGGTGCACTTCCAGCACCTGGCCGATGTTCATGCGCGAAGGCACGCCCAGCGGGTTCAGCACGATGTCCACGGGAGTACCGTCGGCCATATACGGCATGTCTTCCACCGGGGTGATCTTGGAGACCACACCCTTGTTGCCGTGACGGCCGGCCATCTTGTCGCCGGGCTGCAGGCGGCGCTTGACGGCCAGGTAGACCTTGACCATCTTGAGCACGCCGGCGGGCAGCTCGTCGCCCTGGGTGAGCTTCTTGCGCTTTTCTTCGAACGCCAGGTCGAAGCTGTGGCGCTGCTGCTCGATCGAGTTCTTGATCGACTCCAACTGCGAAGCCACCTCATCGTCGGCCGGGCGGATGTCGAACCAGTGGAACTTCTCGACCGAGGCCAGATAGGCCTTGTCGATTTTCGTGCCCTTGGCCAGCTTGTTCGGGCCGCCGTTGGCAACCTTGCCCGTCAGCAGCTTCTCGATACGGTCGAAGGCGTCGGCCTCGACGATGCGCAGCTGGTCATTCAGATCCAGGCGGAAGCGCTTCAGCTCATCATCGATGATCTGCTGTGCACGCTTGTCGCGCTGGATGCCTTCACGGGTGAAGACCTGCACGTCGATCACGGTACCCTGCGAGCCCTGGTCCACGCGCAGCGAGGTGTCCTTCACATCGGAAGCCTTCTCGCCGAAGATGGCGCGCAGCAGCTTCTCTTCCGGCGTCAGCGTGGTCTCGCCCTTCGGCGTGACCTTGCCCACCAGCACATCGCCCGGCTGCACTTCGGCGCCGACGTAGATGATGCCGGACTCGTCCAGGCGGTTGAGCTGTTGCTCCGACAGGTTCGGGATGTCGCGGGTGATTTCCTCGGCGCCCAGCTTGGTGTCGCGCGCCATCACCACCAGTTCCTCGATGTGAATTGAGGTGTAGCGGTCGTCAGCCACCACGCGCTCAGAGATCAGGATCGAGTCTTCGAAGTTGTAGCCGTTCCAGGGCATGAAGGCGATCAGCATGTTCTGGCCGATGGCGATCTCGCCCAGGTCGGTCGACGCACCGTCAGCGATCACGTCACCCTTGGCCAGCTTGTCGCCCTTCTTGACGATCGGGCGCTGGTGGATGTTGGTGTTCTGGTTGGAACGCTGGTACTTGATGAGGTTGTAGATGTCCACACCGACTTCGCCTGCCACGGCTTCGTCGTCATTGACACGCACCACGATGCGGGTGGCGTCGACATAGTCGACCACACCGCCGCGGCTGGCCGTCACCACGGTGCCGGAGTCGATCGCGGCCACGCGCTCGATACCGGTGCCAACCATCGGCTTTTCCGGGCGCAGCACGGGCACAGCCTGGCGCGACATGTTGGCGCCCATCAGCGCGCGGTTCGCGTCGTCGTGTTCCAGGAACGGCACCAGCGAAGCCGCCACCGAGACGATCTGTGCCGGCGAGACGTCCATGTACTGGATGCGCTCGGCACCGCACAGGATGGATTCGCCCTTCTCGCGGGCGGACACCAGCTCGCCGGTCAGACGGCCTTCCTTGTCCAGCGTCGCATTGGCCTGGGCAATGACGTACTTGCCTTCCTCGATGGCGGACAGGTAGTCGATCTGGTTGGTCACCTTGCCGTCCACGACGCGACGGTAGGGCGTCTCGATGAAGCCGTACTCGTTCAGGCGAGCGTACAGCGCCAGTGAATTGATCAGACCGATGTTCGGACCTTCCGGGGTTTCGATCGGGCAGACGCGGCCGTAGTGCGTGACGTGCACGTCGCGCACTTCGAAGCCGGCACGCTCGCGCGTCAGGCCGCCCGGACCCAGGGCCGACACGCGGCGCTTGTGCGTGATCTCGGCCAGCGGGTTGGTCTGGTCCATGAACTGCGACAGCTGCGAGGCGCCGAAAAACTCCTTCAGGGCCGCGGAGATCGGCTTGGAGTTGATCAGGTCGTGCGGCATCAGCGGCTCTTGCTCGGCCTGGCCCAGACGCTCCTTCACAGCCTTCTCGATACGGGCCAGACCGGCGCGGTACTGGTTCTCGGCCAGCTCGCCCACGCAACGCACGCGGCGGTTGCCGAGGTGGTCGATGTCGTCCACTTCGCCGCGGCCGTTGCGCAGGTCCACCAGGATCTTGACCACGGCGAGGATGTCCTCGTTGGTCAGCACCATGGGGCCGTTCGGGTCGGTACGACCCATCTTGGCGTTGAACTTCATGCGACCGACGCGCGACAAGTCGTAAGTGTCCGGGTTGTAGAACAGGCGCTGGAACAGGGCCTGCACGGCGTCTTCGGTCGGCGGCTCGCCGGGGCGCATCATGCGGTAGATGGCCACGCGGGCGGCGAACTCGTCGGTCGTCTCATCGGTACGCAGGGTCTGCGAAATGTAGGCACCCTGATCGAGTTCGTTGGTGTAGATGCACTGCAGCTCCTGCACGCCGGCGGCGCGCAGCTTCTTCAGCAGGGCTTCGGTCAACTCGTCGTTCGACTTGGCAATGATCTCGCCCGTATCGGCGTCGACGATGTTGCGGGCCACCACGCGGCCGATCAGGAAATCTTCCGGCACGCTGATGTGTGTGGTACCGGACTGCTCCAGGTCACGCGTATGACGCGCCGTGATCCGCTTGTCCTTGGCCACCACGACCTTGCCGCTCTTGTCGGTGATGTCGAAGCGGGCCACTTCGCCACGCAGGCGCTCGGCCACGAACTCCATCTGCGCACCGCTGTCCATCAGACGGAAGTTGTCGTTGACGAAGAAGTTCGCCAGGATGGACTCAGGGTTCAGGCCGATGGCCTTGAGCAGGATGGTGACCGGCATCTTGCGACGGCGGTCAACGCGGAAGTACAGCAGATCCTTCGGATCGAACTCGAAGTCGAGCCAGGAGCCGCGGTAGGGGATGATGCGGGCCGAGAACAGCAGCTTGCCCGAGCTGTGGGTCTTGCCCTTGTCGTGTTCGAAGAACACGCCCGGCGAGCGGTGCAGCTGCGAGACGATCACGCGCTCCGTGCCGTTGATGATGAAGGAACCCTTGGTCGTCATGAGCGGCACTTCGCCCATGTAGACCTCCTGCTCCTTGACTTCCTTCACGACCTTGTTGGACGGGGTCGAGGACTCACGGTCGTAGATGATCAGCTGCACCTTGGCGCGCACGGCCGAGGCGAAGGTCAGACCGCGGGTCTGGCACTCACGCACATCGAACGCGGGCTTCGCAAGGTTGTACTCGATGAACTTCATCTCGACAAAACCGTTGTGCGAGACGATCGGGAAGGCCGCTTCAAAAGCGGCCTGCAGGCCTTCCGAGGTACGTTTGTTGGGGGCCACATCTGCCTGCAGGAACGCCGTGTAGGCGTCTTTTTGCATCTGCAGGAGGTAGGGAATTTCGAGCACGCTGTCGCGGCTGCCGAAACTTTTGCGAATCCGCTTGCGTTCGGTATAGGTGTAAGCCATGAGATCTCCGGGCTATGAGGTCTTTGGCGACTGACATGCCGGCTCGTGCCGGCAGGCTTGGTGGTTGGCCGCTACCAACCAATGGCGGACGGCCGCGCGTTGCACGCGGCCCGAACCAAGGCGTCTTCTGCAGTCGGGGTCAGAAGACACTCAGAAACCGGCTTGGAATGCTTTTCCATCGACTTTCGGGTCTTCTGGAAAACCGGCTTCCAACCCGGTTTTTGAGTGCGCTCTGTAAGCACCAAAGGCTGGAGGCCTTTTCAGACACTCCAGCCTTCGAGCAAGACTGAATTACTTCAGTTCAGCCTTGGCACCGGCTTCCACCAGCTTCTTGACAGCAGCCTCGGCGTCAGCCTTGGGCATGGCTTCCTTGACGACCTTGGGAGCGCCGTCCACCAGGTCCTTGGCTTCCTTGAGGCCCAGACCGGTGATTTCACGCACAGCCTTGATGACGCCGACCTTCTGCGCGCCAGCGTCGGTCAGGACGACGTTGAACTCGGTCTTCTCTTCGGCAGCAGCAGCGCCACCGGCAGCAGCACCACCAGCAGCCGGAGCGGCCATGGCAGCGGCGCTCACGCCAAATTTCTCTTCGATGGCTTTCACCAGGTCGTTGAGTTCCATGACCGTCATGCTGTCCAGTGCGGTCAGAAATGCGTCTTTATCGAATGCCATTTTTGATGTCCTTTAATTCCAATTGGTTTCGTTGGGAGGCCGCGCCATCTCAGGCGGCAGCCGTCTCGCCTTTCTTCGTCGCCAGGGCACCCAGCACCACGGCGGTGCGGGAGATCGGCGACTTGAGCAAGCCACACAGCTGGGCCAGCAGAACTTCCTTGGAAGGGATGCTTGCCAGCTGCTTCACGCCGTTCACGTCCAGGGCTTTGCCACCGTAGGCGCCGCCGCGAATCACCAGCTTGTCGTTGGTTTTCGCGAAATCGGCCACCACACGAGCGGCGGCCACGGCGTCGACAGAGAAGCCATAGATCAACGGACCGGTCATCTGGTCGGCCACAACCTCGAACGAGCTGCCGGCCACAGCACGGCGGGCCAGGGTGTTCTTCAGAACACTCAGGCTCACACCGCTGCTGCGTGCGGTAGCGCGCAGTTTGGTCATGTCAGCGACCGTGATGCCACGGTATTCCGCCATCACGAGCGTTTGAGCTTTAGCGGCGAGGTCGGTCACTTCGGTAATGACCGCTTCTTTCTCACTGCGATTCAGACTCAAGGTCTACTCCTTCAAAATGTGCCGTCGGGGACACCCCTCGGGCACGCCTCATTGCAGCGACCAACTGTTCACGGAACTCATTCCATCAGCAGCGGGATCGCCATCTGCGTTGGCCGGACCCGGGGCACGCCCCAGACCTCTGATTAAGTGCGACCTCGTCCAGGAACGATACGCACACCAACGGTCTTGGATGGCCCGCCAGGATTGACACCCTCGCGGCCCACCACTTCGGGCAGCTGTCGCCAGCCACCCAAATCTCAACGATTACGCCGCGATGGTCTGGGTGTCCACACGGACACCGACACCCATCGTGGACGACACCGCCACCTTGCGCAGGTACACACCCTTGCTCGAGGCCGGCTTGGCCTTGTTCAGGGCGTCGACCAGCGCGGCCAGGTTGCCTTGCAGCTTCTCGGTCTCGAACGAGCGACGGCCGATGGTGCTGTGCACGATACCGGCCTTGTCGACACGGAACTGCACCTGACCGGCCTTGGCGTTCTTCACGGCTGTGGCCACATCGGGCGTCACGGTACCGACCTTGGGGTTCGGCATCAGGCCGCGCGGACCCAGGATCTGACCCAGGGTACCGACCACACGCATGGCGTCCGGCGCAGCAATCACCACGTCAAACGGCATGTCACCCGCCTTGACCTGGGCAGCCAGGTCATCCATGCCGACCACGTCGGCACCGGCGGCCTTGGCTTCTTCCGCCTTGGCGCCCTGAGCGAACACGGCCACGCGCTTGGTCTTGCCGGTGCCGTTGGGCAGCACCACGGCGCCGCGCACCACCTGGTCCGACTTCTTGGCGTCGATGCCGAGCTGCACTGCCACGTCGATGGACTCATCGAACTTGGCGTTGGCGCATTCCTTCACGATGGCGAGCGCATCGGCCAGGGTGTACAGCTTGTTGCTGTCAACCTTGCCCTGCAGGGCTTTCTGTTTCTTGGTCAGCTTGGCCATTTACACACCCTCCACATTCACGCCCATGGAACGGGCAGAGCCAGCGATGGTGCGAACGGCGGCGTCCAGATCGGCAGCCGTCATGTCCTTCATCTTGGTCTTGGCGATTTCTTCCAGCTGGGCACGGGTGATCTTGCCGACCTTGTCCTTCAGCGGATTGGAAGAACCCTTGTCCAGCTTGATGGCCTTCTTGATCATCACGGTCGCCGGCGGCGTCTTGATGATGAAGGTGAAGCTCTTGTCCGCGAAGGCGGTGATCACCACCGGCAGCGGCAGACCGGGCTCGACGCCCTGGGTCTGAGCGTTGAACGCCTTGCAGAACTCCATGATGTTCAGACCGCGCTGGCCCAGAGCGGGACCAATCGGCGGCGACGGATTGGCTTTACCAGCCGGCACTTGCAGCTTGATAAAACCGACGATTTTCTTCGCCATGCTTTACTCCTTGCGGGTACAGACGCCTGGGCAAAATGCCTCGGCTCCCCGGGGTTGACGACTCATCGAAACAACATCCGCGCCGAGTCGGGAAGCGCGAACTGAAAACACAGCAGAGCTACGTCAGGTTTTCTCGACCTGCGAGAACTCCAACTCCACCGGCGTGGAACGACCAAAAATGGTCACCGCCACGCGCAGCTTGTTCTTTTCGTAGTTGACCTCTTCCACCGAGCCATTGAAGTCGGTGAACGGGCCTTCCTTGACGCGCACCAGCTCGCCCACCACAAACTCGACCTTGTGGCGCGGCTTTTCCGAGCCTTCCTGCATCTGGTTGACGATCTTCATGACCTCCTCTTCGGAGATCGGCGCCGGACGGTTCTTGGCGCCACCCACAAAGCCCGTCACCTTGTTGGTGTGCTTCACCAGGTGCCAGGTGTCGTCATCCATGATCATCTCGACCAGCACATAGCCCGGGAAGAACTTGCGCTCAGTGGTGCGTTTCTGGCCATTGCGGATCTCGACCACCTCTTCCATCGGCACCAGGATGCGGCCGAACTTGTCCTGCATGCCGGCGCGGTTGATACGCTCGATGATGTTGCGCTCAACCGCCTTCTCCATGCCCGAATAGGCATGGACCACATACCAGCGCATGTCCGGATGAGACGGCTTGGCCGCCGGCGCCAGGGAGGACGAAGTCTCTACAACATCAGTCATTATTTTTTCCACCCCAGAATCAAATCGTAGAACACCCATTCGAGCGTCTTGTCGGTCAGCCACAGGAAGAGCGCCATCAGCACCACAAAGCCGAAGACATAGGCCGTCATCTGAATGGCTTCCTTGCGCGCCGGCCAAACCACCTTGCCAACTTCACGCCAGGCATCGCGACCAAAAGCCATCAACTGGCGCCCCGCATCGGCCGTGAAGAACACCGCGACCGCAGCCGCCAGCGCCACCAGCAGACCCACCCACTGAACCAGGGCACCCTGCTTGGCCAGCAGATAGAAGGCCGCAAAACCCGCCAGCAGCAGCAGCACTGCCGCAGCCAGCTTGGCTTTGTCAGCTCCAGTGCTGACCGTTTCAACTTGTGACGTCGACATGTTTACCCAATTCCGCGCGTTTGCATCTCAATCAACACAGCGCCCCCTGAGACGCTGAAGCCCGCCATGGTGATGGCGGGCTTTTTCTTCACCCTTGCGGATGAATCAGGTGGCAGGGGCAGTAGGAATCGAACCTACAACCTTCGGTTTTGGAGACCGACGCTCTGCCAATTGAGCTATACCCCTACGGCAATCCTTACTCGATGATCTTGGCCACCACGCCGGCGCCCACGGTACGGCCGCCTTCGCGGATAGCGAAGCGCAGACCTTCTTCCATGGCGATCGGGGCGATCAGCTTGACGGTGATCGACACGTTGTCGCCCGGC
>Ga0114939_10001536_pt1 | contig 18080 bp, 20 predicted proteins | sample AshMeaCrysSpring_FD_87196 | JGI IMG/M metagenome (GOLD analysis project Ga0114939, IMG submission 87196) | Groundwater microbial communities from Big Spring, Nevada to study Microbial Dark Matter (Phase II) - Ash Meadows Crystal Spring | ecosystem: Environmental > Aquatic > Deep subsurface >...
CGAGCGACCGGCAGAGGTTCCGCAGGGGCCGACGGCGCGCCGTCGGCCCTTCGTATCTCCGGCACGCGTGGCGCGCGCCTGCGGGCGCACGGGTGTTCGCACGAGACGGGCGCTGCTATAGTTCTGCGAGATAGAGGTTCTGCGCAACAGAGCGCGCCGCCCCTCGAGCAGCCGGCGGCGCAGCGAAGTCGCTCCTTGGGACAGTTATCCATGCAACGTCGCACCTTCCTCGCCGTCGCCGGACTGGCGACGCTCGCCGCGGTCGGCGGCTGCGCCAACTTCAACGCCCCGTGGGCGTTCACCGCCGATCCGCTCGTCAACGGGATCATCGGCAACATCCCGGGGCTGTCCGGCACGCAGGCCGCTGCCGGCATCGGGTCGATGCTCGGCCTCGCGCAGAACCGTCTCGGGCCCGGCGAGTTCGAATCGGTCGCGAAGACCCTGCCCAACGCCGACGCGTACCTGCGCGCCGCACGCGGCGCCGGCGTGAACACCGATGCCCTGCGCAACGTCGACGCCCTCAACGAGGCGTTCAAGAAGCTGAACTTCAACCCCAATCAGGCGCGCGCCCTCCTCTCTTCGGTGACCGACTGGGTGGGCAAGAACGGCGGCGATGCCGCGCGCAGCCTGATGACGAAGTCGCTCGGCGTGTAGCGCACGCCGCTCGGGACTGTCTCGCCAAGGCGCCAGCCGACTACCGACCCTGTTTCCAGGAGCGCCGCGGCCCTCGCGAGGGCGCCGCCTCGCAAGTGCACCGGCGTCCGCGGCCGCGTCCAGGTGCGCCCAACGTCCATGACGTCGGAATCCGCGCGGCTCACGTGCTGAGCCAGCGGCCGTCGCACGCTCGCTGTTTCCTTCTCGACGGGGCGGCGCGATGGATGTGACACTCGCAGGCACGCAGGACCTGTTCGCATCCGCATCGAGCGACCTCCACCCGCTCGCTCGTCCGACGGCAGGCCAACTCGCGACGGCGCTCGCGCGCCGCCATGCCGATCGCATCGTCGGCGAGCTCGCGATCCCGGCGCGCGCGGGGCGCTACGCGCCGTTTCCCGAAGCGCTCGACCCCCGCCTCGCCGGCGCGCTGCGCGCGCGCGGCATCGCGCAGCTCTACAGCCATCAGCGCGAGGCGTGGGACCAGGTCCGGGCCGGCCGGCACGTGATTGTCGTCACACCCACCGCCTCGGGCAAGACGCTCTGCTACAACCTGCCGGTGCTCGACGCGGCGCTCCGCTCGTCGGCGAAGGCGCTGTACCTCTTCCCCACCAAGGCGCTGTCGCAGGACCAAGTCGCCGAGATCCTGGAGCTGAACCGCGCCGGCAACCTCGGCGTGCGCGCGATGACCTTCGACGGCGACACGCCGGGCGACGCGCGTCGTGCCGTCCGTACGCAGGGCGACATCGTCGTGTCCAACCCCGACATGCTCCACCAGGGCATCCTGCCGCACCACACGAAGTGGGCGCAGTTCTTCGAGAACCTCGAGCTCGTGGTCGTCGACGAGCTGCACACCTACCGCGGCGTGTTCGGCGCGCACATGGCGAACGTCATCCGGCGCCTGCGTCGCGTCGCGCGCTTCTACGGCGCCGATCCGCGCTTCATCACGTGCTCGGCCACCATCGCCAATCCCGCGGAGCTCGCCGCAAAGCTGCTCGGCGAGCCGGTCACCGCGATAACCGAGTCCGGCGCGCCGAGTGGCGAGAAGCGGCTGCTGGTGTGGAACCCTCCGGTCGTGAACGCCGATCTCGGACTGCGCGCCTCGTCGCGCTCGCAGTCGACGCGCATCGCCCGCGCCGCGGTACGCGCCGGGCTCAAGACCATCGTCTTCGCGAACTCGCGTCTCGAAGTCGAGGTGCTCACCAAGTACCTCAAGGACGTCTTCGACGCCGACCCGCGCCGAGCGCCACGCATCGCCGCGTACCGGGGCGGCTACCTGCCGACCGAGCGGCGCGACAAGGAGCAAAAGCTCCGCGCGGGCAGCATCGACTGCGTCGTGTCGACCGCGGCGCTCGAGCTCGGCGTCGACATCGGCGCGCTCGACGTGTGCATCCTCAACGGCTACCCGGGCACCGTTGCCGGAGCCTTGCAGCGCTTCGGGCGCGCCGGCCGGCGCAACCGCCCCGCGCTCGGTGTGCTCGTCTGCTCGAGCGAGCTGCTCGACCAGTACCTCGCGCGCAATCCCGATTTCTTCCTCGGCGCGAGCCCCGAGCACGCACAGGTCGATCCGGACCAGCTCCTCATCCTCATGGATCACCTGCGCTGCGCAGCATTCGAGCTGCCGTTCTCCTGCGGCGAGCGTTTTGGCGCGCTCGACGTCGCCGAGGCACTCGACTACCTGCGCGAGCAGGGCCTCGTGCATCGCGAGGGCGAGCGCTGGCACTGGATCGCCGACAGCTATCCGGCGAACGCCGTCTCCCTGCGTGCGGTCACCGAGGGCAACTTCGTGGTGGTCGACGTCACCGACGGAGCGAAGCGGATCATCGCCGAGGTCGACTGGTCGAGCGCGCCGCTCACGCTCTACGAGGGCGCGATCCACATGGTGCAGTCGTCGCCTTGGCAGGTGGAAAAGCTCGACTGGGACGGCCGCAAGGCGTTCGTGCGCCGGACGAACGCCGACTACTACACAGACGCCATCGACTACACGCGGCTCAAGGTGCTCGAGTCCTTCGAGCATGCGGAGCACGTGCACGGCCACGCAGCGCATGGCGAGGTGCACGTCGTGCGCCGCGTGGCAGGCTACAAGAAGATCCGCTACTACACCCACGAGAACATCGGCTACGGCCACGTGCGCCTGCCGGACCACGAGATGCATACCACCGCAGTCTGGTGGGAGCTGGCACCCGAAGCGCTCGACCGTGTTTTTGCCAACCGCTACGAGGCGATCGACGGCTTTCTCGGGGCGGCCTACGCCCTGCATCACCTCGCGGCGCTGGTTAGCCTCGCCGAGCTGCGCGACCTCGGCCGCTCCGTCGGCGACGGCGCGGCGGGCTGGTCGGCAATGCTCGATGCCGACGGCCGTGCGGCTGCCCGGATGCGGGATGGCACGCCGATCGATCTCGCGCGTTCGGCCGACCCGTTCCGTCCGGCCGTGCACCTCTACGACAACTATCCGGGCGGCATCGGGCTCGCCGCACCGCTCTTCCGCATGCGCGACGAAATCCTCCTGCGTGCGCTCGAGCTGGTGCAGCATTGCGCGTGTGCCCACGGGTGTCCGGCCTGCATCGGCCCTGTGCTGCCTTCGGCCGGCAGCCAGAGGCACTCCCCGAAGCAGGCAGCACGGACGGTGCTGGCGCTCTTCGCCGCGAGCACCGCGACGACGCCGGGGAAGCAGGCGTCCTCACCGGTCGCGGCGCACTGAGGGCAGCCGCGCGGAGGCCATGCCCGTGGACCTGCGTGCGCAGCTTGCGCGCCTCAAGACGTCGTGCGGCGTCCGCGACCCGGTCGGCGAGCATTGCGCCGTGCTGCCGGAGCCGCCGGGTGCAGCGCTCGACGCGGCATCGGGCGCCCCCCAGTCGGCGACGAATGCGTCGGCCGCGCTCCCTTCCCCGCCCGCTTCGTCGCCGGCGGCGTCGCTCGCCGAACGCCTTCGCGAGCTGGGCCGCGTCCGCTCGCCTCCGGCCGATCGACGTGAAGCGCTGGCAGCCCTCGCACGGCACGCCGGGGGCGAGCTCGTCGCGCCGGGCCTGTTGCTCGTGGAGCGCCAGCACGCCCTGCCCTTCGGCCACGGGCAGGTGTGCATCGGCTTCGCAGAGGGCATGGAGATCGACGTGCCCGTACGACGACGCCTCAGCCTGCGCGCCCGCGCCGCGGACCTCGCACTGCTCGACACCGAAACGTCCGGCCTCGCGGGCGGCACCGGGACGCTCGTATTCCTCGTCGGCATCGCACGCTTCGCGTCGGGCGCACTCCTCGTGCGCCAATGGCTCATGACGTCGTTCGCGGCCGAGGCGGCGATGCTCGCCGAAGTCCGCGCGGCGCTCGCGGACGCGGCCTGCCTCGTCACCTATAACGGCAAGAGCTTCGACGTGCCGCTGCTCAAGACGCGCTTCGCGCTCGTGCGGGGGTCGCATCCGTTCGCAGCGCTTGCGCACGCTGACCTCCTCCATGCGACCCGTCGCCGGCTGCACCGGCACTGGCCGGATTGCCGACTGCGCACCGCGGAGAGCCGCGCGCTCGGATTCGCACGCCACGACGACCTGCCCGGCGCGCAGGTGCCGGTCGCCTGGCAGCGGTGGCTGCGGCATGGCGACGCAAACGCCGTCCCGCGCGTACTTGCGCACAACCGCCTCGATCTGCTGTCCCTAGCGGCGCTGCTGGAGCTGCATCGCCATCCCACGAATAGCGAGACGCCGCTCCTCCAGTCGCTCGATTCGTTCCGCTCGTCAGCCGCGATTTGCTAGATTCCCGGGCGTGACGGAGAGCTTGTGAAGAAATCGTCGCGAGCCGGCCGGGCGCAAGGCACGCGGAACGCAGCGACGAGAGATATCGGCTCGATAGGCGAGGAGCGAGCACCGCAGTCACGCCGCGATCGGGGGGCGCAGTAGCTTCGTTCACAAGCTAGGAGAGGAGACCCGGATATGCAAGCGACGAAGGCGTGGATCGCGACGCTGCCGGCGGCAACGCTGGCCCTGACCGCGGCATGCGCGAACATGGAGCCGGCGTTCGCGCCGAAGGTGACCATGGAGGCATGCGCGAAGGCCGCGCTCGCGGCGAAGCCCGGCGAGCTGGTCGAGGCCGAAGGCGAAGTCGAGCGCGGCATGCCGATGTTCGAGATCGACATCGCGGGCGCCGACGGCCGCCGCTGGGAAGTCGTGTGCGACGGCATCAACGGCAGGATCCTCTCGGTGCGCGAGGAGCCGGACGAGTCCAAGGCGCCGCGGCGAATCGCGGCCACCGTCCTCACCGAGGCCGAGGCGCGCAAGGTCGCCCTCGCTGTGCGCCCCGGCGAAGTCATGGAGGTCGACTACGAGATCGGGTCCGACGGCCGGCCGAAGTACGAGTACGAGATCCGCGCTCCCGACGGAACGTTCTGGGAGGTCGAGATCCGCGCCGACACCGGGGAGGTGCGCGGCACGAAGCGCAAGGGGCTGTTCGGCAGGGACTGATGCACTCATCGAGCGCCCGGGGGCGACCGGCGTCCCGCGTACAATGAGCGGCGAACAAACGCCATGCCCTGCAAGGAGCCGCCCATGACATCGACTCTGGATCAAGTTCTCGACGGCGTCGAGCGCGTCACCGCGGAAGCGCAATCGCTGCTCGAGGCGGGCCGCGACCGCGCCGAGGACGCTCGCCACGCCACGGCCTCGCGGCTTTACAACGCGCGCAGCCGGCTGCGCGACTTTGGCGACGACGCCGCCCATCGCACCCGGCGCACAGCGCGGCACGTGGATCGTTACGCGCACGAGCACCCTTGGCAGCTCGCCGGCATCGGGATCGCGCTCGCCACGGCCGCGGTGCTGGCCGCGTGGCTGCTCATCGACTCGGCGCGCGAGTGAGCACCTGACCGCGGCTTCGCCGCGGACGAGCGCGACTGACGGGTGGGACAGCGAATCTCTCATTCGCGGCCGGCCGATCTGGTTCGGCGGCGAGGACGGCTCCCAGGCAAGCATGAGCCAGTTCTACGAGTGGCTGGGAGAGAGTAAGAGCAGCGGCGTGCGCCTGGTCCTGGGTATGGAAGCCGTTTCGCAGCGCCACTGAGCAGCATGCCCCGCGCGTGGCGATCCTGCTCCACAAGTTCCCGTCGCCGAGCGCCGTGAACGCCGCGTTTCGCCGGCGGCGCGGTGCGCTACATTCGCCAGCGTGCCCCGACGGTTCACCCTCGCCCTCCTCGGCGCCACCGGCCTCGTCGGCGGCGAGGTGCTCCGGCTCGCCGCAGCGGAGCCGCGCTTCTCGCACATCGTCGCCCTCGTGCGCCGCACGATGTCGTCGCCACCGCGCGCCGTCGCGAAGGGGCCGGCGATCGACATCGCCGTCGTCGATTTCCGCCGGCCCGAGGACTGGCGGTCCCGGCTCCGCGTCGATGCGATCGTCTGCGCGCTCGGCACGACCATCCGCAAGGCGGGCTCGCAGGAGCGCTTCCGGGAGGTGGACTACGACCTTCCGCTCGGAATCGCGACGCTCGGGCGCGAGGAAGGCGCGCGCCACTTCCTGCTCGTCTCCGCGCTCGGCGCCGATCCGCGCTCGCGGGTCTTCTACTCGCGCACCAAGGGGCTGCTAGAGGAGGCGGTCCGGGGGCTCGGCTACCCGAGCCTCACCCTCGTGCGCCCGTCGCTGCTGCTCGGGGACCGGGGCGAGCTGCGGCTTGCCGAAGAGTTGGGTAAACGGCTTTCGTTTCTCGCGCCGCCGCGGTATAAGCCGGTGACCGCCACGAGTGTCGCCGCCGCCCTGCTCGCCTGTGCGCTCTCGCCCGCGCCCGGTGTGCGCATCGTGGAATCTGCCGAGATTCCGTCGCTCGCGAGCGGCGCTTGAAGCGCACGCCGCGGGACCGGACCACCAGGAGGGACCGACGATGCGCGAACAGGGATTCGACCCGAGCCTTGGGGTGGGACGAGCGTGGTGGCAGGGCGCATTCACCTTGTGGGAGATCGGCGTGGTCATGCCGCAGCTCATGGCGCTGCGCACCGCGCAGGTCGCCACCCACCTGACGGTGAACGCGGTCGGCGCGGCGGGAGCGGCCAAGGCGGGTCCGGCATTCGACGCCTGGCAGGCGTTCGCCACGCAGGGGCTGCAGGTCCAGCAGCACCTCGTCGAGCAGGCAGTCGGGCAGTGGCGGCAGTTCTGGACGGGGTCGCTCTCGCGGGGCGGGACGCCGCGGCATACCTACCGCGCCACCGTCGTTCCGGTTTCCAATGGGCGGCGCCAACCCGCGCCGAGTGCGCAAGACCGCGTCGTGTCGGGGGAGCTGTTGCCCGCGAGCGCAGCCACTGCGACGAACGTGCGCCGCCTCGCGCCACCGAAAGGGGCAAGATAGCCGGGTCTCACCCCGGGGCAGGGCGCGGCAGTCCTCGCCCCCCTGCCACTGAGCGGCTGCGCTGCAGCGGTGCGCATCGGTAGGCGACCCTCGACCGGCGTGCGGATTTCGGTACGCTACTCGGGAAACACTCGCGGCCTACCCTTCGCGCCGCTCCGCCTGCCTGCTCTGCGAGATCGCCTGTCGTGCGTTTCGACGTCGTCCACGAAACCCGCTATTCGTACACCATGCCTGTCTCGCTCGGGCCGCACGTGTTGCGGCTGCGCCCGCGCGAGGACGGCGCGCAACGGCTGATCTCGTTCGCGATCGACGTGTCGCCGCAGCCAAGCCTGCTCTCGAACAGCGTCGATGCCGAGGGCAACGCCGTCATCCACGCGTGGTTCATGGGAACCACCGACCAGCTGCGCGTCACCTCCTCGTTCTCGGTCGAGGTGTTGCGCGCCAACCCGTTCGACTACGTCCCGGACCTCTCGTTCGCCAGCCTGCCCGCCACCTACGCGAACGGCCTCGCGCGCATGCTGTCGCCCTACCGCGAGGCGACCGAAGCGCCCGAAGTGCATGACTTCGCGCGCTCGATCGCAGCACGCGCCGAGGGTCGGCCGCTCGCCTTCCTCGATGCGCTGAACTACGCCATCCATCACGACTTCGAGCCTGCCATCCGCGATGATGGCGGTCCCGCGCGCGCGGCGGTCGACACGCTGCGCACGCGACAGGGCGCCTGTCGCGACCTGACCGTGCTCTTCATCGAAGCGGCGCGGTCGCTCGGCTTCGCGGCGCGTTTCGTGAGCGGCTACCGGCGCGGTGTTCTGGGCCGGCCCGACCGCCACCTGCACGCCTGGCCAGAGGTGTTCATCCCCGGCGGCGGCTGGCGGGGGTGGGACCCGGTCGAGGGTCTGGCGGTGGCGGACACCCACGTCGCGCTCGCCGCCGCCGCCACGCAGACCGACACGATGCCGGTCGAAGGCACGTTCTACGGCACCGGCGCGGCATCGAAGCTCTTCTACCGGCTGCAGATCCAGACGCAATAGCCGGGACGCTCACCGGGCGAATGCTTCGTGCCAGTGCGGGAGCACCCGCCTGGCGTTGCCGGCCCCTCGCGGAGCCTCGCGGTTCGAGCCCGACGCTCGCGCTGCGTGAAGCGCGGCTCTTGCAACGCCAACGGCCGGCTCTACTCGCGCGAACCCCGGGGTGGCGGCACGAGCATCGGGCGCGGCACCGTGGGCGCGTCGATGCGGCGCCGATCGCGCAACGGGGCGACCACGAAAGCGACGACGACCAGATCGAGAACGACGGCGCCGATGCCGAAGACGATCCGTCCGCCGGTCTCGCTTGCATGGGTGCTGTGGGTCGGGCCGTTGATCGACGTCGTGCGCTTGAACTCGCGCTCGCCCGGGCCGAAGGCGGTCCAGTTGAACGGCACCGCGAGGGCGGCGATGAAGAGGATGTGCAACGCCTTCTTGAACGCCGCGGTGACCGGGAACGCTTCGAAGACGACGAGGCCGCCGCCGGCGATGAACACGCCGCCCGCGCTCGCGACCACCCACGGCGGCGCGTTCATGCGCCCCGGGAGATGACCGAGTGCGACGGCCACGATCGCGCTCCCGACCGCGACGAACACGCCGCCGAACAGCGACGTGAACAGGCGCGCCGCGAAGGTGGTCGGCGCGGACGTCCGCGCGGTGGTGCGACGGATCAACATGATGGCTCCTCGATGCGCATGCCAACGACATGAGCGTGCGCCGGGGACCGCAATGTGCTCAAGACCGTCGCGCGCCCGGCGTGAACTCCGTCCGGTTTCGCGGCTTGCGTCGTCGGCGAAAGACGCGCTCCCGGTCGTCGCATGGCGGACGCATCCCGAGGCGCCGGCATGAATAGTGCGTCCTGGGAAGGGTTTGCCCACTCTGGTACGCAAGAAGGACTCGATGCACTACCGCGGGAGCTGCCACTGCGGACGGATCGCCTTCGAGGTCGAGGGCGACCTCGACGGGGCGATCGCCTGCAACTGCTTGATACGCCAGCGCAAGGGGTCGCTGCTCTGGTTCGTGCCGCGCGACAAGCTGCGTCTCGAGACGCCGGAGGAAAACGCGAGCGTCTACACGTTCAACAGGCACGTCATCAAGCACCGCTTCTGCCCGGTGTGCGGGGTGCATCCCTACGGGGAAGGCATCGCGCCGAACGGGCAACCGATGGCGGCGATCAACATCCGTTGCCTCGAGGACATCGACCTCGACGGCGTGCCCGTCTCGCGCTTCGACGGCCGATCGCTCTGAGCGCGAGAGCTGAACCCCGCACGCGGCGCCCCACGGCGGCGGCGCTCGGGCCCGTCGCGGCCGCTGGGTGGCGGTAAACCCGGCGTGCTAGCGCAGCGCGCCGGTGGGTCGGGTCAGGGCCCAAAGCACAGCCATCGCTCGAGCGATGGCGAGCATCCGCGAGTGCCGTGCTCCGAAGAGATGAGCGGGCACGTCCCTCTCGGCTTCTCAAGCCTGGACGATCGCCTCGAACCCGCCGTAGATCATCCGCTGCCCGTCGAAAGGCATGGGGTTCCTGTCGGGCTGCACGCGCGGGTCCGCCATCACTTTCTTCATGCCTTCGTCGCGCACCTGCCGCGACGGCCAGGTGATCCACGCGAAAACGACGGACTCGTCGTCCTTGCGCTTCACCGCCATGGGAAACGAGGTCACCTTGCCCTCCGGGACGTCGTCGCCCCAGCACTCGACGACGCTGAGCGCGCCGTGCTCCTTGAAGACGACCGCCGCGATTTCCGCGTGCTCGCGATAGCGCTCGCGGTTATCGGTCGGTACGGCAATGACGAATCCATCGACGTACATGCCACTCCTTTCGTGCCGCTCTCGAGCGGCGATTCGCGTCAGGGACCAGCCGGAATGCTGCCCGAGCTCCACACCTTGCAGTTCTCGTGCCGGCGAGCGCTTCGCGCCGGTCACCCCGGTCCGCTAGCGCTGTCCTGCGGCTCGATGCTGATCATCCAGCCGACGCCGTAACGATCGGTGAGCATCCCGAAGCGCGGCGACCAAAAGGTCGGGCCCAGGGGCATGTCGACCTTGCCGCCGTCCGCCAGCGCAGCGAACAGCCCGTCGGCCGCGGCCGCATCGGGAAGGGAGACCGCGAGCGAGAAGCCGCGGAAGCCCGGCTGCTCGGTGCCGCCATCCGAGGCCATCACGGTGGTGTCGCCCGCGCGAAAGCTCGCGTGCATGACCTTGTCATCCCAACCGGCGGGGACCATGCCCGGCGGCGGGTCGGGTGCCTCCCGGAAGCGCATGAGCATGTCCAGCTCGACACCGAACGCGCGGCAGTAGGACTGCAGCGCCTCCTCGCAGTTGCCGTTGAAGAACAGGTAGGGCTGAATCATCATCGTGCGTTTCCTCCTCAAGGGGTCTCCACCGCCGCGGGTCTCATGGCGCACGCGGCGTGCCCGGCTGCCGCGAGCGGACGCTCGGCGCGGGTCGCCTCGTCGGCGTCGAGGCTACACCCCGCGGCTTTGCGCTGACCAGCACGGGTTACCGAGGAGACCAGCATCCGGGTGCCGTCCCTCAGCTCATCGCAGAACTGCTCGCCCCCGTCGAGCCCCGTTCCATGCGATCGGTGCACGCCCCTTCGCGCGGCCGGACCGGGGTGATCGAGCCGCGGTGCGTGTCCGCAATCAGCGCGTGCGACCGCTGGCGCATAATGAATCGCACGTTCCTCCCGACCGAAAGAGCGGATGCCGCTTCCCCTGGCCCAGGACCTGCACCTCCACACGACCTGGTCGAGCGGCGACGGCGCCGTGGTGCCGGAGCAGAGCATCGAGCTGATCGCGCGGCTGCGTCACGCGCGGGTGCTCGGCGTGAGCGACCACCTGGAGTACCTCGAGGGGAGGGTTGGCGAGTACGCCGAGGCGGTACGGCGCCATGGCCTGCTCGTGGGCACCGAGGTGAACGGTCATCGCTGGGTGCGCGCGGCATGCGAGGGTCCCTTCGACTACTACGTCGTTCACTGCTTCGACAGCGATGCGGACTACCGCGCCCTGGAACGGCTGCTCGCAACCGGCCGCCCCGTGATCGTGGCGCACCCGCATGCGCTGGGCACGCGGCTGGAGCGCGTGCCGCCGGCGTGCCTCGTCGAGATCAATAACCGCTACATCTGGCGCGGGGACTGGCGGGCTTACTACACGCCGCACGTCCTGCGCTTCCGCTTCGTCCTGAGCTCCGATGCTCACCAGCCGAATTGGCTGAACCAGACCGTCGCCCGCTACGTGGCTGAGCAGCTCGGCATCGCCGAGACGCTGGTCTTCTGAGCCGGCCGGCGCTGCTCACCCGGGGGCTGGCCCTCGAGCCGGGTGCGGGCCGTGGCGGACGTGTCTGTCACCCTTCCGTGAGGGTCCAGATGGGGAGCGACGCCGCAGACGCCACGCGCGGGCGATAGGCCCTTCGGGTCTCGGTGCAAGCGGGAAGACGGGAACAAGCGCAGCTCGAACTGACAGTCCGGGATGCCGCCTTCGCGTCCGGGGGCGCCGCGCGACCTGCGCGGGCTAGCCGTTGAGCGGCGAGGTGTCGAACGGGAGCGTTCGCAGGCGCTTTCCCGTCGCGGCGAACACCGCATTCGCGACGGCGGGGGCGACCACGGGCGTGCCGGGCTCGCCGACGCCGGTCGGTGGAGCCGCGGAGGCCACGATGTGCACCTCGACGGCGGGCATCTCGCTCATCCTCAGCGGCACGTAGTCGTGGAAGTTCGACTGCTCGACGACGCCGTCCGCGAGCGTGATCTTGCTGTGCATCGCGGCCGCGAGACCGTAACCCAGACCCCCTTCCATCTGGGCCGCGACGATGTCGGGGTTTATCGCGATGCCGCAGTCCACCGCGCAGGTCACGCGGTCGACGCGCAGGCTGCCGTCGGGCTTGACGGTGACCTCGGCCACCTGCGCCACGAAGGACCCAAACGACTCGTGCACGGCCACGCCGCGCCCGCGGCGCTCGCCCGGCTGGCCTGCCGCAAGCGGTCGGCCCCAACCGGCCTTCTCGACCGCCAGGTCGAGCACGCCGCGATGCCTGGGATGCTTCGCGAGCAGCGCGCGCCGCATCTCGACCGGGTCCCTGCCTGCGGCGGCGGCAAGCTCGTCGATGAAGACCTCCGTCGCGTACGCGGTGTGCGTGGATCCGACGGAGCGCCACCACTGCACAGTCACCGGCAGACGCGGCGAGTGCAGCTCGACGGTGAGGTTCGGGATCGCGTAGGGCAGCGTCGTGGCGCCCTCGACGGAGGTCACGTCGATGCCCTCCTTGACCAGCATATTCTCGAAGGCGGTGCCGGTGAGGATCGACTGGCCGACGAGCCGGTGCCGCCAGCCGATGACGTCGCCCTTGGCATCGAGCGCGCCCTCGAGCGCATGCACGAAGAGCGGCCGGTACATCCCTGCGCGCATGTCGTCCTCGCGCGTCCAGACGAGCTTCACCGGCGCCTTGCCGCCGGTCGCCTTGACGATGTGCGCCGTCTCGACGACGTAGTCCGACCACGGGTTCGCGCGCCGCCCGAAGCTGCCGCCGGCGTAGAGCATGTTGAGCCGGACCTGCGCGGGCCTCAGCCCGAGCACGCCTGCGACGGCGAACTGGTCGCCGGTCTGGAACTGCTCGCCGTTCCACACCTCGCAGCCCTGCGGCCCGAGACGCATCACGCAGTTCATCGGCTCCATGGCCGCGTGCGCCAGGTACGGGAACTCGTAGGTCGCGGCGAACACCTGCGCGGCGCCGGCGAGCGCGCGGTCGGCGTCGCCCTCCCTGCGCGCCGGCTTGCCCGGGGTCCCGGCGAGCTTGCGGTACTCGGCGAGAATCTCGTCGGTGCCCTTGCGGAACGCCTGCGACTCGTCCCACTCGACCTTCAGCGCGTCGCGGCCGCTCTTCGCCGCCCAGAAGTCGCGGGCGAGCACGGCGACGCCCGTGGGGATCTGCACCACGTCGACGACGCCCGCGACCTTGCGCGCCGCGGTGGCGTCGAAGGACTTCGGCCTGGCGCCGAAACGCGGCGAGTGCGCGACCAGGGCCGTGAGCATGCCGGGCAGGTGGACGTCCTGCGTGAAGATCGCGGTCCCGTCGGTCTTCGCCCGCGCATCGAGGCGCGGCAGCGTCGCCTTGCCGATGTAGACGAAGTCCTTCGGGTCCTTGAGCACGACGTCCTGCGGCACGGCGAGCCTGCCGGCATCCGCCGCGAGCTCGGCGAAGCTCGCGCGCCGATTCGTCGCAACGTGGCTCGCCACGCCCTTCGCGACCGTGATCTCGCTCGCCGGGACCTTCCAGCGCTGCGCCGCCGCCTGCACCAGCATTGCGCGCGCGGCGGCACCCGCCTTGCGCAGCTGCTCCCAGGAGTTGGCGATCGCGGTCGAGCCGCCCGTGCCCTGCGACTCGCCCCAGAAGAGGTTGTTGTAGCGCGCCGCGTCCGCCGGCGCAGCCTCGACGCGTACGCTCGACCAGTCGGCATCGAGCTCCTCGGCGACGATGGTCGCGAGGCCGGTGTAGACCCCCTGCCCCATCTCCAGGTGCTTCGCGACCACGGTCACCGTGCCGTCGACGCCCACGCGCACGAACGCGTTGGGTGCGAGGGCGGCGTTCGCCGCGACCTCGCCTCCGGCGCGGCCGGGCCCGGCCTGTTGCGCAAGAGCCGGCGACGCGACGATGCCGAGCGCGAGCCCGGCACTGCCCCTGAGAAAGTCGCGCCGGCTGGTGTTGACGAGCGTGGTCACGTCGCGCCCCCCGTGGCGAGCCTGCGGGCGGCGACCTTGATCGCCTCGCGGATGCGCACGTAGGTCACGCACCGGCAGACGTTCCCGTTCATCGCCGCGTCGATGTCCGCATCGCTTGGCCGGGCTTTCGCACGAAGGAGCGCCACCGCAGCCATCACCTGCCCCGACTGGCAGTAGCCGCACTGCGGCACCTGCACTTCGACCCAGGCGTCCTGCACCGCGCGCGAGACTTTGTCGGCCTGCGACGTCGACACCCCCTCGATGGTCGTGATGCGCTTGCCCGCGAGCGCGCCGATCGGCGTGACGCAGGCGCGCGTCGGCTCGCCGTCGACATGCACCGTGCACGCGCCGCAGGCGGCGATGCCGCAGCCGTACTTGGTGCCGGTGAGCTGCAGGTGGTCACGCAGCGCCCACAGCAGCGGGGTGTCCGGCGACGCCGAGACGCTCACGCGCCGGCCGTTCACTTCGAGAGTCGTCATCAGGGTCGAACCTATGCGAGTGGAATGCGGCGCGGCGCGCGGAGCGCCGCACCTTCAGGCCGGAAGCGACGAGGCGAACATGATATGACTTTCGCACCGGGTCATCGTGCAGGCGGGAGCATCGCCGTCGGGTGCGACCCGCCGAAATCGTCATCGTTGTCCCGCCTGGAGGTCGACGGGCGCCCTCCGGACGAGCTCTCGCTCGGTTGCAAGGTGACTCGCTTCCGTACGGAAGCACCCTCGAGAAAACGCGCTTCACGCTTGCGCGGCGAGGAATTCGCTGACGATGCCGATCTGTTCCGGCACGTTGAGCGCGGGTGCGTGACCGACTCCCGCGATGGTGACGACGCGCGCCCTGGGTCCGCGGCGCTGCATCTCTTCTGCCGTCTCGGCGAGCAGCAGGTCCGAGTGCTCACCGCGCAGGCACAGTGTCGGTACCCCGATCGCGTCGTAGGTATCCCACAGCTCATAGTCGTGGGGATGGCGCTCGAACTGCAGCACCATGTTCGGATCGTAGTGTGGGGTCACCTTGCCCTCCGGCGTGCGGCGCGTGGACGTCTGGGCGAGACGCCGCCACTGCGCATCGGTGAGCGGGCCGAAGGGCGCATAGACGGTGCGGAAGAACGCTTCCAGGTCGCTCGCGCGCGCGAACTGCGGGGGGTTGCCGGCGTAGGCGCGGATGCGCTTCACGGCTTCCGCGCCGAGCGCCGGCCCGATGTCGTTCAGTACCAGCGATCGCAGGCGGGCCTGCAGCGCTCCGGCGGCGACGAGCATCCCGACGGCGCCGCCCATGGAGGTACCGATCCAGTGCATCCGGTCGATGCCGAGCGCATCGACGAGCGCGACGGCGCTCTGCGCGTAGTACGCGAGGCAGTACTCGGCTTCCGGCGCGGCGCTCCACTCCGATAGCCCGCGACCGACGGTGTCGGGGCAGATGACCCGGTAGCGCTGCGCCAGTACGGCGGCGATGTCGTCGAAGTCGCGGCCGGTGCGCGCGAGGCCGTGCCACGCGATCACGGTCTCGCCATGTCCGGAGCCCCACTCGGCGTAATGGAGCTCGCGCCCGGCACACACGAGGTAGTTGAAGGTGCAGGTCATCTTGGGCTCCGTGACTTGACCGCCCGCAGGCGGCCCACTACGCCCGCCGGAAAATAGTAGACGGACAGGATGAACAAAACCCCGAGCCAGAGCAGCCAGCGGTCCGGCGAGAACAGCGCACCGAGGATCTCACCAACGAAAGGCAGCCCCGAGAGGGCGGTGCTTCCGATCCGCATGACGTCCTGCAGATAGGACTGCGCGAGAATGAACAGCGCTGCGCCGATGACGGCGCCGTACATCGTCCCCATGCCGCCGATGACCACCATCAGCAGCACGTCGAGCATCACCTCGAACGAGAGCGAGGTGTCGGGGCCGTTGTAGCGCAGCCAGAGCGCGAGCAGCGCGCCGGCGAGGGTTGCGAACACTGCCGCGAGGACGTTGGAGAGCGTCCGGTAGACGACCGTGCGATAGCCGATCGCCTCGGCGCGGAAGTCGTTCTCGCGAATCGCTTGCAGCACGCGGCCGAACGGCGAGTTGACGATGCGCAGCATCACCAGGAATAGCAGCGCCGCAGCGACGAGAAGCAGGTAGTACGCCAAGAGCCTGCCGTCGAGCGACACGCCGAGGAAGGGCGCCCCGGCGAACGAGAAGGCTGGCGTGAGGATCTCGGGGACCTTGAAGCTCAGGCCGTCCTCGCCTCCGGTGATCTCCGAAAGCTGCGACGCGAGCGTCTGGAACGCCGCGGCCACCGCGAGCGTGATCATCGCGTAGAAGATCGCGCGCACGCGCAGGCTGAAGAGGCCGATGACGGCCGAGAGCACGATCGACAGCGCCACTGCGCCGGCGACGCCGAGCGCTACCGCCCCCCAGGCGGGCCCGAGTCGGGTCAGCGCGATCGCGATCCCGTAGGCGCCGATGCCGAAGAACATGGTGTGCGCAAACGAGACGATGCCGGTGTAGCCGAGCAGCAGGTCGTAGCTCGCGACCAGCACGATGAAGACGAGGATCTTCGCGGCGACGTTGAGCGCCTTCGCCCCGGGGAACAGGAACGGCGCGAACGCGAGGCCGAGGACGATCAGCACCAGGAGCACGGCGAGCGCGCGGCTGCGCGGCAGCTCGTTGGAGAGCAGCCGTGCGGCGAGCCCGGGCCGCGGCAAGTCGGTCGGTGCCGCAGTAGACGCGTCGCGGGCGGCCGCTTGCGCGCCGTTCATCGCTTCGCCACGGGATAGAGGCCCTGCGGACGCCAGAGCAGCACGCCGACCATGAGCAGGATGTTCGAGAAGAGCGCGACCTTCGGCGCCAGAAAGCCCGCGTAGTTCGCGAGCATGCCCACGAGGAGCGCGCCGACGAAGCAGCCGCCGATCGAGCCGAGGCCGCCGATGATGATGACGATGAAGATCAGCACGTTCACCTGCGCGCCGATCTGCGGGACGACGTTCTGCTGGTACAGACCCCACATCACGCCGCCGAGCCCCGCGAGCGCGGAGCCGGCGACGAACACGCCGACGAAGAGCCGCCGGATGCGGTAGCCGAGACTCTCCACCATCTCCCGATCCTGCACACCGGCGCGGATCAGCAGCCCGACCTTGGTCCGGCCGAAGACCCAGAGCATCGCCGCGAGGACGACGAGGCCGATCGCCACCGCGATCAGGCGGTACTTCTCGATGGCGGCATCGCCGACGAGGATCGCGCCGCGGAAGCCCGTCGGCAGCGGCAGCGGGATCTGCTGCGGGCCCCAGATCACCTTGATCAGCTCCTCGCCGACGATCATGCCACCCATGGTGATGAGGATCTGCTTGAGGTGCTGGCCGTACACCGGACGGATGACGACGCGCTCGAAGGCGAGCCCGACGGCACCCGCGGCGGCCATCGCGACGAGCATCGCCGCGAGCACCGCGGCGAAGTTCACGAGTACGTTGGGGCTCGCCGTCCAGGTCTCCATCGAGGCGAGGACCGTCGTCGCGAGGAACGCGCCGAGCGCGATGAACACGCCGTGGCCGAAGTTGAGCACGTCCATCAGCCCGAAGACGAGCGTTAGGCCCGAGGCGATGATGAAGACGATGAGGCCCATGGCGAGCCCGGCCACCGTGAGCGTGAGCCAGGTCGAGGGCGAGCCGACGAGGGGCAGCGCGGCGAGCGCAAGCGCCGGCACCAGCGCCACGGGCAGCCAGTCCGCCCGCACCTGCGGCAGCGCCTCATGCACCGGTGCGGATGCCCCCGCGCTGCTCATCGCGCGCGCCTCACTGGTTAGCGGCGAGCGACAGCCCGAGCAGCCGGTGCTGCAGGGCCTCGTCCGCGGCAAGCTCGGCCATCGTCCCCGCGTGAACGACGCGACCGTCATCCATGACGGCGACGGTATCGCCGAGCGTGCGTGCGAAGCTGAAGTTCTGCTCGACCAGCAGGATGGTCGTGTCGCGCTTCAGCTCGCGAAAGGCCGCGATCATGTTCTGGATGATCGCCGGCGCGAGACCCTTGGTCGGCTCGTCCACGAGCAACAGCTTGCGCGGCTCGATGATCGCGCGCGCGACCGAAAGCATCTGCTTCTGGCCACCGGAGAGCAGCCCGGCCGGGTGCAGCCAGAACTTCCTGAGCGCGGGGAAGAGGCCGAAGATCCACTCGAGCCGCCGCGCGTCGATGTCCTCGGCACGGCGCGCGCCGCGTGCGGCGAGCGCGAGGTTCTCCTTCACGGTGAGGTCGGAGAACACGCCCATGCTCTCGGGCACGTAGGCGACCTCGCGCCGAGCGATGTCGGGCGTCGCGAGCCGCGTCACGTTCTCGCCGTCGAGCACGACCCGTCCTGCCGAGGCGCGCCAGAGACCCATGATCGTACGCAGTGTCGTCGTCTTGCCCGCGCCGTTGCGCCCGAGCAGCA
>Ga0114939_10001537_pt1 | contig 18076 bp, 16 predicted proteins | sample AshMeaCrysSpring_FD_87196 | JGI IMG/M metagenome (GOLD analysis project Ga0114939, IMG submission 87196) | Groundwater microbial communities from Big Spring, Nevada to study Microbial Dark Matter (Phase II) - Ash Meadows Crystal Spring | ecosystem: Environmental > Aquatic > Deep subsurface >...
ATATCTCTCTCTAATTCCGCTCCTTGGCGTTCTTGGCTTCTTGGCGGTTCCATCTCTTACTCAATAAAGATGATGTGAGAGACTATTAGGCGATGGTTATTTCTGGAGCCAAATAAACATCCTGAATCCCATGAAATAATTTCACTCCCTCATCAAAAGGGCGTTGAAATGTTTTGCGTCCAGAAATTAAACCTGTCCCACCAGCGCGTTTGTTGATAACGGCTGTCTTGATTGCTGAGGAAAAATCATTTTCCCCCGAAACACCACCAGAATTAATTAATCCTGCCCGACCTGCATAGCAATTAATTACCTGATAGCGGGTTAAATCAATGGGATGGTCTGTAGTTAATTCGCTATATACTTTTTCATGGGTTTTTCCATAACTTTTACCCAATGCTTTGGTAACAGCGCCATAGCCGTTATTGCACTCTGGCAATTTTTGTTTAATGATATCAGCTTGAATTGTTACCCCTAGGTGGTTAGCTTGTCCAGTTAAATCAGCGGCAAGATGGTAATCTTTATCCTGTTTAAAGGCATTGCTTCGTAGATAACACCAGAGAATAGTAGCCATTCCCAACTCGTGGGCCCGTTTAAAGGCTTGACTAACTTCTTGGATTTGTCTTGTGGATTGTGGCGAACCAAAATAAATCGTAGCACCGACAGCGATCGCTCCCAAATTCCAAGCCTGTTCCACATCAGCAAACATTACTTGGTCAAATTGGTTGGGTGCCGTCAGTAATTCATTATGATTAATTTTGACGATAAAGGGAATTTTATGAGCGTATTTTCGAGAGACACTCCCTAAAACCCCCAAAGTTGTTGCCACAGCATTACATCCTCCGACCAGCCCTAATTTAAGGATATTTTCTGGGTCAAAGTAAATTGGATTAGGTGCAAAGGAAGCCCCCGCTGAATGTTCAATACCTTGGTCTACTGGGAGAATAGAAAGATAACCAGTATTTGCCAATCTACCCGTAGAATAAAGGGTCTGTATGCTACGTAATACTTGGGGAGAGCGATCGCTATCTTTCCAAACTCTATCCACAAAGTCTGGTCCAGGTAAATGCAATAAATCCGAGGAAATCTTAGCTTTATAACTAAGTAAATATTCTGCCTCGTCGCCAAGCCAAGATTCGATTGAATTCCCAGGGAAAATTGTAGCAGTCATAATAAAATCTCTAAAATCTCTAAAATCTCTAAAATCTCTAAAATCTCTAGCTCTTCTTTATTTCTAGTACTTTTTATCCTATTTACTCAGGGAAAAATGTTAAAACAAACTAAATTTTTATTTGAGTATCTACCATACAATCTTTCTTTCAAAGAAGAAAACATTCTCCCAGACAAATTTTAGTTTTTTTTCAACAAATAATCTCGACAAATTACTCTCATCAGTTGAAAAAAATATTTTTAGTAACATCTCTACCCCTGTATTTTACCATTCTTCTATTAGCAATTAGCCACTAGCCATTAGCAATTAAGTTAAAATACTAGTTCTTTAAGTAAAATAAAAAACCCAATAATTAAATGACATTAGAATGTACTAAAGCCCTAGTAACTCTAGCTACTTTAAAATTTGAGGAAATTGTGGATTTCTATTCTGCATTTTTGGAGCGATCGCCCCAACAATACATTGCCAACAGTTATGCTGAATATCAATTGCCAGGAATGCGTTTAGGTATTTTCAAACCAAAGGAGACTCATGAAAGTGAGTTTGGAGGTTCTGGTAAAGGTAAAATGAGTATATGTTTAGAAGTTAGTGACTTAGAAGAGGCAATAACCCACATTAGCAATATTGGATATCCTACCCCAAAAGAAATTACCGTAGCTTCCCACGGAAGAGAGGTTTATGCCTATGACCCGGATGGTAATCGAATAATCTTACATGAATCTCGAAGATAAATTGGTTTTCAAACAAAAATGGGAATAACACAAAACTATCGTTTAAATACCATTCAATGGTATCCCGGTCACATTGCTAAGGCAGAAAAGCAACTAAAAGAACAACTAAAACGGGTGGATGTAGTATTAGAAGTCCGAGATGCAAGAATTCCCTTATCAACTCACCATCCCCAGGTTAGTGAATGGGTTCAAGGGAAAACAAGGGTATTAGTTATCAATCGTTTGGATATGATATCCCCTGAAGTCAAGCAAATATGGACGCAATCTTTAAGAAAGCAGGGAGAGGTCGCTTTTTTTACTAATGCTCAACAAGGACAAGGCGTCACGGCAATCGCAAAAGCAGCCCAAGCAGCGGGAGTTGAAATCAATAGAAAAAGAAAAGAGAGGGGAATGCTACCTCGTCCCGTGCGGGCAGTAGTTATTGGTTTCCCTAATGTGGGTAAATCGGCTTTAATTAATCGCTTGTTAGGTAAAAGAGTTGTAGAAAGTGCAGCGCGTCCGGGGGTAACACGTCAACTGCGTTGGGTTCGCATTAGCGAACAATTAGAGTTATTAGACGCCCCAGGAGTTATTCCTTTAAGATTATCAGACCAAGAAGCAGCTTTAAAATTAGCCATTTGCGATGATATTGGTCAAGCATCCTATGATAATCAGTTAGTAGCTTCTGCCCTCGTTGATTTACTTACCTATCTCGAAGCTACTAATTCAGGGGTTTTTCCTGTTAACCCTTTAGGCGATCGCTATGATTTTAATCCAGAAGGTATGACCGGAGATACATACCTACACGCTTTAGCTGAATTTAAATACAAAGGTGATGTCGAGCGCACCGCAAGACAACTGTTAACAGATTTTCGTAAAGGACTTTTAGGGCAAATTTGCTTGGAGTATCCAGATACTTCTGAGAATTAATCAACACTTTAGTTTTGAGTAACAAAAATTTGTGATAGCTATAACAACGGAATGTGTTCTCAGCCTTCGCTGAAAGCGCGTTCTCAGAATCTCGGTATGCCCTATTTACTTATTGTAATTTCTTTGCAAGTTCAGTAGAGATAATGTCCCTTGTCTATCTTGCCTTTTATCGGTAGAAAACAATAGTATTAATGGGTACAGTACTATTTATAAAAAGCTTAAACAAGTTTTGGAAAACTACTCGTAATGTGTCCACATCCTAATTATCTTAATTATTTTTTCAGATTCAATAACCTCATAAACTAATCTATGTTGAGCATTTATCCTTCGAGAATAAGCCCCTTCTAAATCACCAACTAATTTTTCATATGGAGGAGGATTTTGAAAGGGATTTTTTGCAATAATAGTGAGCAATTCTTCTGCTTTATCCTTCAAGTTGCTCCCGACCAACTTTTTGGCATCTTTTTTTGCTTGCTTTGTGTAAAGTAGTTGCCAAGCAGTCTCTTCTTCCATTTCACCAATCCAAATCACTATGACAGTCTTCAATGGTCGTTGCCAATCCAGACTTAATAGATTCTCGCATTCCTGGGATAGATAATAAATAAAGCGTTTCCTGGATTGCAGACCAGTCTTTTTCAGCCAGCAGTATCGCATTACCGCGATCGCCTTCAATAATAATTGGTTTACCTTCCTCTGCTGCTTGGTCAATTAGCTTTTGTAAGTTATTTTGGGCTTCATTTATCGGAAGGGAAGACATAATAGTTTATAGTTTTCGCTTTACTATAAATTTACTGTAGCAAAGCCTAATCCAACCGATGATATTGGAAAAATTATGAAAAACAAAATATATTGATTGTTACCAAACCCAAAAGTTGCCAAGGTCTGGTAACAATAAGGAATTTCCCTTTAATTTAGCGACAAGTTCAGCCCTCGCGGAAACGTCTAATTTTCTAAACATTCGCTTTAAAGTTTGCTTAACTGTATTTTCGCTAATCCATAGCTTCCTTCCTATGGCGCCATTAGTAAGACCTCTGGCTACTAATTCACCAATTACATTTTCTTTGGTTTTCGCACCCGCTTGGAACCTATAGGACCTAAAACTTGATTTAATAATCTTAATTGCTCCTCTGTACCCATACAAATAATCTGATCCCCAGCCATTAACACCTCATCTGCTGTAGGGCCACCAATTAAAGTTCCGTCAGCACGACGAATTGCTAATACTAAAGCTCCTGTCTGTCCCCTTAATCTAGCTTCCCGTAATGATTGGCCGACTAAGGGACAAGCCGCAGGGTCAATTAAAAATTCCTCCATATATAATTGACGGTCTGCACCAGTTAAAATTCCATCTACAAAATCTAATACTTGAGGTCTTAAAGCTGCTGCTGCCATTCTTTTTCCACCAGTAATATAAGGTGAAATCACCGCATCAGCCCCACCTCTTTGTAATTTTTGTAATGCTTCTTCTGTACTAGCGCGGGCAATAGCACGAATATAAGGATTAAGTGTTTTTGCGGAAAGTACTATATATAAATTTTCTGCGTCAGAAGGTAAGGCTGCGACGATACAAGCTGCTCTTTCCACTCCAATACGTATTAAAGTGTCATCTAAAGTCGCATCACCTTGGTATAAAATATATCCTTCGTCCTGTGCTTTACGAACAGATTCTAATTCCGAATCGATGATTACAAAAGACACCCCTTCCGAGCGAAATTCTTTAGCAATTTGCCTGCCAGTACGACTAAATCCGCAAATGATATAATGTCCAGTTAGAGATTCCATTAAGCGACGTTGTTGTTGTAGGCGAATTCCTTCTTGAAAGTAGCCTTGAATTAGGGCTTCTGTAAATCTATTTACGATGTAGCCTATGGTAATCAAGCCCATCAAAATTAGGGCAATAGTAAACAATCTGCCTCTTGTTCCTAGAGGTTGGGTTTCCCCATAGCCTACAGTAGCCAAGGTTATCACTGTCATATAAACAGCATCCTCCCAAGGCCATTTTTCTATTAGGCAGTACCATAGGGTTCCGATGATGAATATACCACCAAGGGCAAAAGTCCCTGCCATTAATTCTTTTTGAATTCGATGATATTTTTCTTCTATTGGTGAATACACAGTCTTATGTCACAATTGCCATTCGTATAAAAATATCTGAGCATTAGCCAATGAGGAAATTATTAGCTGTCACAATAAATAATAAATATTAATTTTTTGCTGTACAGCTAGCATTCTAGTATATAGTCCACCGATTCAGGAGTTAGATAGTGAGCATACAAACTTTATTTGAGCAAACAAATATATCCTCAAATTTAGATTCTCCACCTCAATTATTTGATACAGAAGGTTTTAATGCAGCGGTGATGTCCACCTATAGTCGCTATGCCCTAGCCTTAGATAAGGGTAAGGGTAGTAGGGTATGGGACACAGAGGGTAAAGAATACTTAGATTTTGTTGCAGGAATTGCCACCTGTACCCTAGGCCATGCTCATCCAGTCTTGATAGAAACGGTAACAAAACAAATTCAAAAGTTACATCACGTTTCTAATTTGTATTATATTCCCGAACAGGGAGATTTAGCGAAATGGTTAGTCCAGCATTCCTGTGCTGACCGGGCATTTTTCTGTAACTCTGGAGCTGAAGCTAATGAAGGGGCGATAAAATTAGCCCGCAAGTACGCCCATACTGTCTTAAAAATTGAAAATCCTATCATATTAACTGCCAATGCTAGTTTTCATGGAAGAACTCTGGCAACAATTACAGCTACAGCACAGCCGAAGTATCAAAAGAATTTTGACCCCTTAGTCCCAGGGTTTGAATACGTACCCTATAACGATATTGAAGCCGTTGTAAATGCTATAGGAGAGTTAGATTCAGGCCCATTTGGCGTAGCAGCTATTATGTTAGAACCCCTACAGGGAGAAGGAGGCGTTCGCCCTGGAGATGTAGAATACTTTAAGAAACTACGAAAGGTTTGCGACGAAACAGGCATCCTACTCATATTTGATGAAGTGCAGGTAGGCATGGGTCGCAGTGGTAAACTATGGGGTTATGAATATCTTGGTGTAGAGCCTGATATATTTACTAGCGCCAAAGGATTAGGTGGTGGAATACCCATTGGTGCCCTGTTATGTAAATCATTTTGTGACGTATTCCAACCAGGGGAACATGCTAGTACTTTTGGAGGAAATCCCTTTGCCTGTGCTGCCGCATTAACAGTTTGTCAAACAATTGAGAAAGAAAATATTTTAGATAATGTGCAGCAAAGAGGCGAGCAATTAAGAACTGGTTTACAACAAATTGCAGCAAAATACCCCAACTATATAGCAGAAGTTAGAGGCTGGGGTTTAATTAATGGTATGGAATTACTAGAGGAATCTCAATTAACTTCTGCGGATGTAGTTAAAGCTGGTATTGAGTCCGGTTTACTATTAGTTCCTGCCGGACCTAAAGTCGTCCGCTTTGTGCCACCTTTAATTGTTACTGAAGCTGAAGTTAGTCAAGCTTTGGAAATTGTAGAAAGGGTAATTGCTAATTGCTAATAGAAGAATGGCTAATGGCTAATTGCTAGTTCTGACCCGCTCTTAGACTGTAAGTCCCTGTCTAATAGCTAAAAGTCCTCGCTCAAGAGGACTAATAAATCATGCTTTTAGTGTAATATTTGTTATGTATTTCTATTCTTCCAAGTCTTTTTGCGTAAAGTGCAAGATATGAGATACCTAGTTGATGAAATATACTTCACACGGTCATAAACTGTCATTGTGAGCGAAGCGAACGCTTCGCTCACAATGATAATTACTTACCGCAGTTTATGACCGTGTGGAATATAACCATTCTTCTATTCGCCATGAGCAATTAGCCATTAACCATTAACCATTCTTCTATTAGCAATTAGCAATTAGCAATTAGCCATTAGCCTCTAAAACTTCAATACCCAATAAAAATGCTAGTTTTTGATTTAAATTAGCAGTGGCAGCAGCAATTCTTGAAGCATTAATAGTCTTACCAATTCTCTGTGTAGCTCCATTACCTTGGTTAATAGTAAATAGGAAATTATTCGCATCATATCTAAATTTTCCTAAACCAATTAACTGGTCATCAGGTGTCACAATTAAACTACTGGTACCATTATTTAAGGCTCTACCATCCACTGTTAAGGGGAATGTTTTACCAGAAGCAAGGACAATCAGATTAGTTTCCCCAGCCCTATTTGTAGCTATTCCAAAGCGATTTCCTTTGCTATCTGTAACTACATTGCTAACAGTAAAATCTTGAGGTAATCTTTGTAAAGGTGTTGTTACACCTGTTGTAGGGTCAACGCTGACAATTTGCGTTGTTTTAGAATTCGTATCGCGAACAACAGCGGTTGTTTCACCCTTAGCTGAAGTCGAAATACCTTCTAGGGATTGTTGACCGGCAACTCCTACTACTGGTACTGAGGTTGCATTTTGTCCATCTAAAATAATAATACGGTTTTGTGCTGAGCCTATATCAGTTTTAGCCGATATATTTACGCTAACACCACGAGCGCTAGTCGCACTAGAAAAAGATGTTGAATTAGCATTTACAATTGATGTGGTGATAGCAATATTACCTTCTTTGCTAATTGTAACTCCGGTGATTTGCTCTCCTTGTACTAAAATTCCCCCAGTTTCTGTTAATTGATTCGCTTGAAGGTTCGCTGTATTAAAGGAATCAACTGTTAAGGCACGAATGATTCCTTTTGACGGTACAATGCCAGCGTTTGCTTCATCAGCTTCATCTAATTCTGGAGATAGGGGATTTCCTGGAAATTGAGCTGTTACAGGACCGCGACGGACACCTATAATTGTCAAACCAGGAGTCTGTCCAATTACAACTTTATTAAAATAAATACCAAAACCAGCAGCAAGTGCTGTGGCAAATCCCAAACGCCCAAATTGTCTGCGTGTAAATTTGACTTCCATTTTCTACAACTCCGAAAAATATTGATTTAATTGCTAATGGCTAATGGCTAATGGCTAATTGCTAATTGCTAATGGCTCATTGCTCATTGCTGATAAATATTTTCATTCCAAACTGAATATTTAAAACTTAATCAAGTTGGAGTTTAGGTAAATTCAAGCAATTACAATTCAAGTGAAATATCACTGTCAGGACTTATCTTGTTGCCACAATTAAGGGTCGATATGTGAGGCTAAAAGTTTTATTACTGGGTTCAAAATTTTCTCTCAGTCGCAACACATACTAAATGTAAAAATTACCAGTTATATAAGTCCTAACAGTGTTAAATTCAAGCTAAAAATCCAAGCTGAAAATTCAAGCTAAAAATTTAGGCTGAAAGTTTTAAATACTAAACCAAAAATATCAAGTTTGGAACTGAAAATTATTTCAACAATACCCAAGTAGCTACTGAAGGAACATTGTTGTTGTTAACAAGGAACAACATATAATATCCAGGGGGAGCAATATTAGCATTATTTGTGACTGAAACAGTTACAGAACTGGCATTTCTTGCTGTAATTGGTAAATCTACTAACCTTTGGTCTGTATCTAAACCATGAGTTGTAGACATGGGCCGAACTAATTCAGCCCATTTAATACTCGCTGCTTGGGGAGTTTGAATTGTTATGGTCTGGTTATATCTAATGGTTGCTGGAACTGTACCAATAGTTGGTCTTGTTTGAGCAATGTAAGGCGGACTATAAATTTCTACTTTCTTTTGATATTGACCGCGAATCGGATTACCTCCAGCTGTTAAAACTTTTCCATCTGGTAATAGTAAAGCTACAGAATGATAAACACGACCATTAATAGTCGGTGAATCATTACTTAATACAGTCCAAGTATTCGTCGCTGGGTTATAAATTTCTGGTGCAAGATTAGATTGATTAACGTCTTCACTAACCCTACTACCGTTACAAACAAAGACTGTGCGGTCGGGTAAAATTACCGCATTGTGGTGCATTCTGGCGTTAGCAAGAGGTGCTTTTGTGACATAAGATGGAGTAGCAGATTTAAAGTCAACAATGGCAGTCCTAGTAGTTGCTTGACCATTACTCGCACCACCAATTATCATAATTTTCTGGTCTTGGGCTGGTGGCAATATTACAGAAGCTGATTGGTCTCCAAATTCTTCTTGCTGTAAACCATTGACTACTTGTGGTGTAATTTGTTGATTAAAAGCAGCAGGTAATGTTAAAACACTGGGACGCACGGCGTTATTTCCCCCTAATTGGGCCCCTGTATAGAATAACTTTCCGTTATCTAGCAAAAATAGGTGGGCATAAAGAGGGTAAGCTCCAGGTGTTGTTTGACTAAATAGAGACCAACCAACGGAGCCTCCTGAAAAGATTTCAGGGTTTACGCTTAAATCGCCATTTACTTCATAACCAGATATGGAAAATACTTTACCATTTGCTAAAGTTACACAAGTGGGATACCAGCGACCTTCATTCATTGATGAAGCTGTTAGCCAAGTTTGGCTGGTGAAGTCAAAAGCAAAAGTTGCTGTTTCACCGAAAAATGGGTCGTATTGTAGGGTTCCACCACATACTAATAATCTTCCACTAACACGCCAAGAATGAGCGGCACAAAAAACGTCAATAACACTTCCATCGGGACGTTTTGGAATGGGAATTATTGAACTAAAACTATTATTTGTTGGGTCAAATATAAGAGAACCCTGGGAAGAGTTTTGAAAATTCGTAGGGTCATTTCCTGAACCTGCAAAAAATAATACTTTCCCCGTGCGTCCTAAAGCTGCATGAATGGGGTTAATTGGACAATCTGTTGGAACTACTTGCCAAGGCATTTTTCCTAATTTCCGTTTTCAAATTATATGTAAACTTTTCTTGAACTGTGAATCAAGTAAATAAGTGTAAAGATACCTCTCTGGAACTGGTATTCAAAGGCATCAAATAATAGGTTTTAGTTCATTTAAATTTTGCCCTCTTCAACTCAATTTTGGAAGAGAAAGTTACATTGATCTTAGTGATTACTTTCATTATTAAATGAACCGTATTAAGTTCATAATTTTCAGTTTGTTGAGGTTAAATAAAATCAAATTTTTTTTACAAAGTCTAAATTCTCTGCAATCAGTTTTTGTCTAGTTTCCGCGCTCATCATACAGCTACTAATTGTGATTTTTGCTTATTTACTTGGGATTCAATTTATTTAAAGATTTATTTTTTTGATAAAGACTTGGTTTTTAGCATACTTTCTATCAAATTGGTTTTAAATCAACTTGATTTGATTTTGACTTACTTTGTAATTTATGAGTGGCAAGTCCAAATCTTTATTTTATGAATAAATCTTTTGCTGTTTGTGGAGCAGAAAGCAGCTTTGAAGGATAGGAGTCATTCATCAAATTGGCAAGGGCAAATTTGCCATTTTGATGAATGACTCTTGACCAAATAATTGATTGTGCAAGAAACGCTTTTGTATACAAAAACAAATACTTAACATTAACCTTGAGATGAAATTTAAGATTAACTAATTTTCTCCTCAAATTAGATTATGTCCTATTTAAATCTAGTTTTTCTTTAATTTGTTGCCAATTTGGCAATTAAATTTTTAAAGCCCATATTTGAACTTTTGTTAATTTAAAAAAATATATAAAAAATATATATAGATATATAATTACTTAAACATTTTATACATCTACTGGATGCTGGCCATAGAATGGCAATACTTCTGACCAATGAGGATGTTTTAAAAGCAACCACTCATTGTAAGCAAGTTGTAAAACACTTGTTACGCTGGCAGCTAAACCCGATTTGCATTCAATTAATTGATGATTCTGATTATGATTAATCTGGGCTTGTTGCCATTGATTTGGTGACATGACTGTATCTGGCATTATATTTGTTACCAAGTTATTTTGACTGACTGAATAAATACCGCCAAATATTTGTCCTCGTTGGGCTGGCATTTCTAGGGCATAGACTTGATTTTCTGTTAGATTCCCAGTCTTATTATTTAATTTATGATGATGGAGGGCGATCGCTCCTAAGTTGGATATGCCAAAAATCGGGATATCTAACTGCTGCCCTAAAGTCCTGGCAATTACTACTCCAATACGAGTCCCTGTAAAACCCCCAGGTCCCTTAGCGACGGCAATAAATCCTAAATCCTTCCAAGCTTGAGGTTTGATAAAGTCTATTAAATATTCATGAACTAAATTAGACAAATTTCTCTCTAAATTCCATACCTGGCAGCGACTATCCCCTCCAAAGTTACTAATTGCTAAACCTAATTCAGGAGTACTAGTATGAAGGGCTAGAAAATATTTCTTTGGGTTTGTTGAATTAGGCATTTATCAGATAATTTTAACTGCGGCATAAATGATTAAATCACGCCATAGCGGAGGGTGGCAAGAATTGCCATAGGCGCAGAGGCGCAAAGAAGATAGGGATTCTTTACGCCGGGTTGGTGGTGATGCTATACTCCACACGGTCATAAAATGCAGTAATTAATGTTTATGACCGCGTGGAGTATATTTAATTTCTGTGGGGCTTTGATATTAAGTTGGGATGAGTTCGCCGGGACGTAATTTAGACCATTTACCAGTTTCTTGCTTAAAACTCAGACAGCCGACAACATCCCACTCCATTTCAATGACATCATGGTGGGTGCGGATGTTAACATTGATTGATGGTTCATTAGCTTCAAAATCGGGTGTTTCTGTTAAATGAGCCTGTTGGTGCTGAGTTTCTACTGCGTTGTAGGTAAAACAGCGGTCTACATAGTGGCAGTTTATACAAATACACATAAATTCAACCAACTCCAGACCTTTATTTTTAATTTAACCCAAGTAAGATAAACTTTCAAATTTTCAAAGGTTAAAAATTTCCAATTTCTTTTTATTACAACAACCTTAACCAGATGTCAGCGCAAAATTTATCAGCTTTATCTCCTGAAAACTATCCCTTTGATTTAGAATTTTTACCTCAGCCGTGTTATTTGGTGGGTGGTGCGGTGAGAGATGGGATGTTAGGGAGGAAGAGAGAATACTTAGATTTAGATTTTATAATTCCGGGGGATGCTGTAGAGGTTGCCAAAAGTATAGCGAAACATTATAAAGCGGGGTTTGTTTTATTAGATGCGGAAAGGGAAATTGCCCGTGTGGTATTTAAGGGCGCAACGGTTGATTTTGCCCGACAGGAAGGGGGTAGTTTAGAGAAGGATTTATTGAGGAGAGATTTCACGGTTAACGCGATCGCCTATAATCCGCATACTCAAGAAATTATTGACCCGACAGAGGGTTGTGCTGATATTAGTAGAAGTTTACTAAGGATGATATCAGCCGCTAATTTTGAAGATGACCCTTTACGTTTAATGCGCGGTTATCGTCAAGCATCTCAATTAGTTTTTGTGATTGATGAAGCTACTCAATCAGTTATTCGTAGTTTGGCACCGATTATAAATAGAGTTGCTGCGGAAAGAATCCGAGCGGAAATTAGTTATATGTTAGGGACTTGTGAAGGTAGTAAATGGATTATTTCTGCTTGGGAAGATGGGTTGTTAACTAATTTCTTTAAAAATAGCAGTCGAGAAAATATAGATAGATTGGGGTTGTTAGATGGTATCGCTTCTACATTAGAAGAAACTTGCCAGGAGTTAGGTATACAATTAAGGGATTCTTTGAGTAATTCAGTAAAAACAACATGGTTGGGAATTGCAAAACTAACTTGTCTTGTTAATCAAATACCAGAAAAAGCTGAGGCTGAGTTGCTGGAGTTAAGTTATAGTCGTGCGGAAGCTAAAAGCGTTGCTGCGGTCTTAAGATTAATTCCTCAGTTAGAAAAAGCACCCTTATCTTTGAGAGAACAATACTTTTTCTTTCAAGAAGCAGGGACTGTTTTTCCTAGTATCATCGTGGCAGCGATTAGTATGTCTCAACTTCACAGGCGTAACGCCAACTATAATTCACAAGAGAATTTAAAAACTAATTTAGAAACTAATTTAGAAACTAATTCACAAGATGAGTTCATAAATAATATAACGCCGTTAATCAAGCGTTATCTAAGGGCAGATGATAAAGTCGCCCATCCCCAACCTTTGGTTACCGGAAAAGATATAATGGAAGCCTTGGGAATACCAGCTTCGCCCATGATTGGAAAATTACTGACAGAAATAGCAGTAGCCCAAGTAGAAGATAGGGTATCTACAGTAGCTGAAGCAATTCAGCTAGCATCAACATTAATTAACTCTTAGTGCTAACTTTTAAGATTAAAAAATCTCACTATATGCAACACGAAATTCAAATTATCGAACCTACAGACCTGTGGTATATACAAAATAATATTAATAAAGAAACAAATAAATTACATCACCCAACAAAAAATATTCCCTTTGTCCAACAAGTCAAAATTAGACTAGAAAATTCTGGCGTAGTTATTCAAAAAGGCTCCTTACATTGGTGCTTTGGGAAATTAAACTATAACATTTATAAAACAGATAATCGTCTTCGGGATATATGGGTGTCATTAACAACTGAAGCTGATTATAATGCGCCAGTTTATAGAGGTACAGGTTTAGTTAAACTAGAGCCTAGAGGAAAAGGTAATTTTCTTCATTATACGTCAATAGATTTATTTGAAGATGAGCAATGGGAATTTGATGATGGAGTATTTCAATTTTGTTCAGATAATGTAGTAATCGGCGCTAAAAGATTAAAACTCCGTCAAGTTGCAGCATCTGCTGACGGCAAATGGCGCATAGCTTTAAAAGCTTTACCAAATCAAAAAGCAACTATTGTTGCTGGCACTATAGCGCCTGGAAATATCATTCAACTTAATCGAGGAGAAACTTTAATTTCTGACTTTGATATGGTTAAAGGTTTTACTAATGGTATTAAGGAAGATTATCAAAAATTAGGATATTTTGGCAAAGGTGGAGGAGAGGGTTATGTTTGGGTTTATAGCGGAGAAGGAAAATTATTGGTGTCTGAAACAGAAGGGATGGGTTTAGGTTAGAAAATTTCTGTTTTTTATGATGTTGCTATTATGGAAGGCGTTGCTGAATTAAATAGGACTTACGCAAGCTCTACCAAATCTTGGCGTTCTTGGCTTCTTGGCGGTTAAATAAATCAAGCTTTCTGAGGATTTTTGCGTAAGTCCTGTTAAAGTATGAATTATAATTTTTGTGCAGAGCGCAAAGACGCAAAGACGCAAAGTATCGTTGTTTATTTTTTTCAAAAATAGCTATTCATATTTCTATTTGCGCTCTTTCGCGCACGTTACGCTAACAGCAACGCCTTATGGAATCTATACAGTAGATTTTTATTCTTGATTAATCAATTAATTATTTATCAAAAAATTGGGTTTAAAACCTTAGTTGATAATGGCAAAATCCCTCATAGTCTGGAAGATAATGTCATGATACTGCGTTATGAAGATGTTCTCAAATATAAACAAAATTCCATGAAAAAAAGTCTTCAAGCAATGGAAGAACTTGCCAGAATAGTGCAAGAAAATAATTTGGGATAAACAGAACCACCCTATAATGCTCAAATTCCAATGGAGTAGGTGATGCAGGAAACTAAGCAATACGAGCAACTCTCGCCCATGTCTGGACAAATCATTTTGGAGCAGTTACAAGATCGGATCAAAGCCGCCATCATTGCGCGGGCTGCTGAAATTAAGTATCCCATCGAAGCGGTGCTTGAAATGGCGATCGCAGGCTATCTCGATCCCCATGGGATCGGTTTCGTCGATTGCAAACTCGATCGCAAAGCCTGAAATCGATTGAGTCTTGAAGAGTGGGATCGCGCTTACGGTATCTGGAAGGGAAAGACTTGTCTCATACCATTTCACGCGCAACAGTGATACAAATTATCTCTCCCCATCGCCCTTTCCCCTGCTATGTATTTCTATCAACTTTAAAGTGAAATGGTATTACATCATCTTTATTGGGTATTTGTGGAACAGGCGTCCCGCCTGTTTCTGTTAGATCAAAAAATTTTCTACCAACAGGCGGGACGGCTGTTCCACTACCAACAGGCGGGACGGCTGTTCCACTACCAACAGGCGGGACGCCTGTTCCACGATCTGTTATCCCATTTCACGGGCAACAGTGATACAAATTATCTCTCCCCAGCCCCCTTTCCCCTGCTATATATTTGTATCAACTTTAAAGTGAAATGGTCTTACTTGCGATAATCGCGCAAGAAAATAATTTGGGATACTAACTTAAGAGAAATAAATCGTACTGAGGAGGAAAGAAAAAATACTAGATTAACTAGTTGCCGATACTTAAGGGTTAGATATCTAGAAAATTAAAGAAGGTGTATGAGAGTTGATGCCTGATAATATCTCTCATACACCTTATCAATAGATTTAATTAATAAACTTAATTCACAGACCTTATGGAGAAGGAATATCTAAATCTTTGCAAATTTTAACAACCAGAAAAATAAGAATTTCGTTATGTCTAGGGACTGTTGAAACCCGACTATTGGATGGATTATTATAAATACTATGTTTCTTGCCCTCTCTAAGTAGTTGACAGCCATTGTCTTCTAAATGATTAATAAAGTCGCGTCTTTTCACTAGATTTGAACTGTTATTTTTTCACGAACAACGTTTTTTCCATAGATTTTGTCCTCCGCTTGTTTTCTATTTGCCCATAAGACTAATTCAATTGCTTCTCTAAGACTTTCCCTCGCTTCTTCCATAGTTCTTTCTTGTATATTGGCACCGGGTAATTCCTCGGCGTAGCCAACATAACAATCCTCGACTTGTTCAAATACTCCAGTAAAAGTGTTTGTCATTGCCTGGTATATTAGACAGTTGTTCTTATATTTACAATTTTACAATCATAGTCGTATAAGTTTATATTAGTAAGTATAATTTTGACAATGGTAATGAATTCTTTATTCTATACTGTCACATTAAATAATTAATTAATTAATGTGACGAGTTAGATGTATTTTTTGTATTTTTTAACACTTCCTTAAGATAGATAATTACTTATTTGGTTGTGGTCAGAAAATAATCCCTAGGGAAAAATGTCTTACCACAGATAAATACAGATAAATATAGAATACAATTAAACAGTGACGCCTTCTAATTGTTCATCGGCTAATTGATATAAATTTTGGAGTTGCTGTAATTTATCATTATCAGTTTGCCAAAAACCCCGTCCATGTGCTTCTAACATTCGACCAATAATATTACGAAAAGCTTCGGGATTTGCCTGACGTAATTTATCAGCCATTTCTTTATCTAAGGCGTAGGTATCAGCGGCTTGGTCATATACCCAGTCATCGGTAAAATCTGTAGTGCCTCCCCAACCAATTAATGCTGTCATTCGTTGGGATATTTCGTAAGCGCCACCGGAGCCTTGGGTTGCCATAGCTTGGGCCCATTTAGGATTTAATAATTTAGTGCGATACTCCATTCTGAGTAAATCATCTAAATCGCGGGGTGTTGTGTCTTTAGAAAAACTTTCGACAAAAGTGGCTTTGATTTTTTGGCCCTTTTGCTTTTCTGCTGCTTTTTTTAAGCCTCCTGTATTGGCATAGTATTCTTGAATGTCAGTTAAGCCATATTCTACAGAGTCAATTTCTTGGACTATTCGACTGGTGGTTTTAAGTAATTGGTTGAGAATTTGCGGGCGCCCTTTACCTTTGTCATTTATTCCATAACTAAAGACGTTACGGCCTTGCCAGGTGTTGCCTAACTCATCGCCATTTTCCCAATTACCATCAACAATTTGGTCGTTAACTAGGGAGCCAAAATCACCAGCGGGGTTAGAAAATAATCTAGCTGCCACATTTTCTATGCCCTGGGATTGTAATTCCAAGGCGTGTTTGCGGATAAAATTTTGGTCTGGGGATTCATCAGCGATCGCAGATCGTTGGAATAAGTCATCTAAAAGCTCGATAATATTGACAAAACTATCTCTAAAAATGCCTGATAAATTTGCCAAAATATCAATCCTAGGATGCCCCACCTCATCTAGGGGGATTAATTCATAACGGACAATGCGCCCGGTGCCTTCCTTAACTGGTAGGGCCCCTACTAATTCTAACAAAATTCCTAGAGACTCGCCCTTAGTCTTAATAGCATCTAATCCCCATAACATAACGGCGACGGTTTCCGGATATTCTCCATACTCTGCCAAATGTTGGCTAATAATTTTCCTAGCAATTTCTCTTCCCCTTTCATAGGCGGCGGGGGAAGGCATCCGATAGGGGTCTAAGGCATGAATATTTCTACCAGTGGGCAAAACTCCAACACCATCTCTTAGTAAATCCCCCCCGGTTGCGGGAGGTATATACTCTCCATTTAACCCTCTTAATAAATTTGTTAACTCATCAGTATTCTTATTTAACAAATCCCTAATTTCCTTCTCCTCATCTTGGCGTCTTTCTAACTCATCCCCCGAAGAAGCTTCAAAATAAGCATCTAAAAAACTCTCCATTTCTTCTTTATCCGGTGCCTGCCCTAAAACATGTAACCCGGAGGAAAATAATCTATTTTCCAAAACCTGTAAATACTCATATAACTTGACCAAGTAATCATCAAAAGCATGACTACTAAACATCTTGATATTTTCAGGGGTAAAAGAAATACCTAATTTCCTAGCTTCTTCAAAAGGACAATCGGCATCTATACCCGAATCAACAATTTTCTTACAAATACCTTCCTTAAGGAGATAATTTTTTTCTTTGTCTTCTCGATACTCAGCGATTAAATCTCGTAAAGTTACCAACTCCTTATATAAACCAGCCCTACCATAGGGTGGGACATTGTGGGATACCAAAACTCCATAACCGCGACGTTTTGCCAAAATAGACTCAGAAGGATTATTTGCCGCGTATATATATAAATTAGGTAAATTACCCAATAAAATATCCGACCAAGAATAACCTGTATTACCCAAAGGTGAACCGGGCAACCATTCGACAGTGCCATGCATTCCAAAATGCACAACAGCATCGGCTTGAAAATCATGTTGCAGCCATTTATAGAAAGCCGCATATTGGGGATGGGGAGTTAAATCTCTTTCAAACATCAACCGTAAAGGGTCTCCCGAAATTCCTAAAGGTGGCTGCACTCCAATCCAAACATCACCAAATTCAACCCCACCAATATGTAACTTATCCCCATAGGTTTTAATCCCACTACCAGTTAAGGACTTCCACTGCTTTTCAATTTTCGTAGTTTGGAGATAACCCAACCATTTTTCTAAAGTCCGATCCCTCACCCAAATACTCTTCTCTTCCCTTGGCGTCCTTGGCTCAGGAGCGGTTTCATCCTCCAAATTAAAACTTTCACTAAAA
>Ga0114939_10001538_pt1 | contig 18069 bp, 14 predicted proteins | sample AshMeaCrysSpring_FD_87196 | JGI IMG/M metagenome (GOLD analysis project Ga0114939, IMG submission 87196) | Groundwater microbial communities from Big Spring, Nevada to study Microbial Dark Matter (Phase II) - Ash Meadows Crystal Spring | ecosystem: Environmental > Aquatic > Deep subsurface >...
ACTTGTCACATAGCAGCACTTGTTTACCGCACAAAACCAAATTGACCATAACACCGGATTATGGGTAAGGGCAGGAAGGCTCAAGAAAAGTCATAAAAGGACAGTCAGATAAAAATTAGCATTGTACGAAATCGTTCGTACACCCCGTTTCCAATTCCATTGTCATTATCAGCCTACTTGCGAAATTTGGGGGTTAAAGCTAACAATCTTTACGTTTGCCGATTAGACGCATGCGGGATATTGTAGTTTACCAAACGTTTGTGCGCCTGATTTGCCTGCCGCCTTACCGCTCATCCGGCAATATTTATGGCGCCTGCCGCTCAGCCCAATTTATACAGGGTTAAAAAAGGCTGGGGCTCTGCCTGCTGCGGCGCATTGCATTTCAATCTGGTATTTTACCATTCCCGTTACACCGTTCATCAATCCTTTTATGAGCAGCTATGCCATTGGTACCAATGTGATTGGTCTGCGCTGCGGTCAGCAATATGTTTGACGCATCAAACACATTATCTCACTTTCAAAAAAACACACAAAGTCATGAAGAGATTACTGACAACCACAGCACTGGCACTGTGCTCTTGCGCCCTGTTTGCCGCAGGCCCCAAAAACAAGCAGGCATTGCCCGGCCTGCACCGTGCCGAGCAAACCCTGTTTCAGGAGTTTGGCATTCAAAATAATGTAAGCTGGTCGGTAGCCGAAGGCGACCTGCTGCGGGCTCAGTTTGAAGATGCCGGCAATTCGGTAAATGTCTTTATAAATGGGGTAGGCGAACTGATAGCCACCACCCGCGAAATTGACTTTTTCGAAATGCCTCGCGAGTTGCGTAAGGCCGTAAGCAAAAAGCTTGGCTACGTGGAGCCGTTTTCTATTGTAGAGTTTACTTCAGAAAGCGAAATGGCCTATTTTGTAGAGTCCACTTTTAACGGCGAGCGCCGCATTTACAAGGGCTACAGCAACGGCAGCCTGGCCCTGTACAAAAAAATGTAAAGCAATTTTATTTGGTTAATTTGGTTTTTAATTCTTCCCCGGCCGGTTTCTACCGGCCGGTTTTGTTGGTGCATGCTGTACAATTGCATTACCCTGTATGCCTACAGTTTATTTTTCTGCACAAACCGCGATGCGATGCCCAGCGCGGCCATGGCATATCGTTTTTTCAGGTGGTGGCGCTTGCTGCGGCGCATCAGGTCGGCCAGGGTGTCGAGCACCACTTCGGTATGAGCGCCTTTGTTTACCATCACGCATTCGGCCTGGGCTGCTTTGTAGGCATCGGTTATTTCGCCACGCGAGGCTATACCGGTTTTGTTGAGCGACTCCAGCACCTGCGTTGCCCATATTACAGGGGTATGAGCCGCCTCGCATATCCACATAATCTCTTCCTGTATTTCGCCCATACGCTCAAAGCCTATTTCCACGGCCAGGTCGCCACGGGCTATCATTACGCCAAAGTTGGGCTGCGTCATTCCCTGCAGCAGCAGTCCGGGTAGGTTTTCAACGGCTTCGGGTGTTTCTATTTTAATGATGATGTAAGGCTTATGCTGATGGTTTGCGGTGTATAGTTTTGCCTGCAGATCTTTAAGGTCGGCAGGGGTGCGTACAAAGCTGTAACCCACCAGGTGTGCGTGGCTTTTTACAAAATCGAGTATAGCCAGGTCATCGGGGGTAAGCGCATCTACCGGTATAGTCATATTGGGAAAGTTGATGCCTTTACCGGTTTTAATACTTGCTTTGCCTGAAATACGCGTTACCTGCAATTTGGCCGCCGTGCCGTTGTTTTCCATCACTTCACATTCCACAAGCCCATCGTCAATCAGCAGCACGTTACCCGGTTTCATTACTGGTACCATGCCTTCTATGCTGCTGCTTATCAACTTGCCATCTACATGCCCGGTTGCGCCTTTTTCCACATACCACAGGGTTTCGCCTTTTGCAATGGGCAGCTTACCGCTTTTTTTGCCTTTGCCAGGCAGCACTACCCTGAACTTAGGCCCGGGCAGATCCATATAAATCAGGCAGGGCTTACCTGTTTTTTGGCTGGCACGCTGTACCTGGTGTATCATGTACTGCCAGGTGGCCATGCCATCGTGGGCACAGTTTATGCGGGCCACCGTCATGCCGTGCAGCAGCAGGTTTTCCATCATGAGCAGGTCGTTGGAAAAGCGCGCATCAAGGGTAACCATAAAGGCGGTTGCAGAGGCTGTATGTGAGCCAAACAGGCTGCTTGCCCGCCTATGCATGGTTTGCTGCCCGTAAATGTGCGTACAGCGGCTCAGGATTTTTTTATCTAAAGGGCAGCCCAGGCGCATGAGTATTTCCTGTATTTGCCGGTGCATGTGGCTTTCGCTGCTAGCCAGGCTGCTGAGGCCCAGGTTGTGCAGATCCAGTTGCAGGCGCGAAATATCTTTGCTGCGCAACAATAGATATTGCAATAGGTTGATAGCCGAAAGGCTATGCACCTCGTGTATGCCCCATTTGGCAAGCAACTTATCTTTCGTTGCCAGGTTGGTGTATTGCTTTTCTATTTTGCCCAAAGCCCTTGCAACAGTGGCCGCTCTGGGTACAGAGGAGTTTTTCATTGGCAGGCAAAGTTACTACAGCCTGTGCTGCAGGCTAATGACAATCGTCATGCCTGCTGCCAGGCGGTATCCGCATTATCCAAACTTACAGTACAACTTTACCAGCCTGAATGTAACAGCCAGTATATCGCGGCTTTGCAGCAGGATACTCGTTTGCAGTACGCCCTGCCTGGTACCCTGGCTTTCGTGTTGCAAATGTGGTAGTTGTTGCTCAAATACGGCATGAATGAAACTGCGTGCTTCATCGCGGCGCTGCTTTACCTCGCTAAACTGCGGAGGTACTGGCATGGCAATAATTTGCAACGCGTAATCCAAAAAGCTACCTACACGGGTGCGCAACTGCTCTGCCTGTTTCAGGAAGTGGCCATCGAGCGGGGGGTGAAGGTTTTGCTGGTAATGGTAGCATTCTTCGGTAAGGGTTGCCGTGCTTTGTGTCATGTCCTGCAGCAGGTCGGCACTGTACAGCAAAAGTTCTGTTGCCTTGCGGTCGCCGCTTTGCAATTCTTTCAGGTAGCGTATGCTGGCGGCGCGCAGCTTAAGGCCATGCTGGCTCAGTTCCTGCATGGTAGCGTTAGCCGCTTGCAGGGCAGCCATATCGTTTTGCAATACAGCCTCTATTACTCTTACATATTGTGCTTGCAAGTCGGTGAGCGTATGGCTTACCAGTTTCCTGTTTTTTTCCAGCAAGGGTTGGTCTTCTGCATGCAGTGGCTCCATTCTATTTTTTACAGATTTGGCCTTGTTTTCGTTTTTGGCAAATACCACATGCGAATACACAATATATAAAGCCACTACCGCCAGCAGCGCAATGGCGCCAGCTATACCACCTTTGAACAGGATAAATACAAACAGGCCGGAAACTACAAAGGCGATAACAGCAGTTATAAACCAACCGCCTATAACGCTGAGTACGCCGGCCACGCGGTATACTGCCGATTCGCGGCCCCAGGCTTTATCGGCAAGAGATGTACCCATGGCTACCATAAAGGTTACGTAGGTGGTACTCAATGGCAGTTTCATAGACGTGGCACTGGCAATAAGTATGCTGGAAATAACCAGGTTACTTGCAGCCCTCAGCAGGTCAAAGGCAGGCTTATCTTGCACGCGGGTGGCTTTACGTATTTTCGATTTCTCAAAACTGATATCATAACGGCGCAGCAGGCCTGTGGGCAGAAATATTTTTAATACATCGCCCATAAGCAATGCCGACTTCACAATGCTGCGCGATATGGCGTTGGGCCTGAAGCGCTCATCGCCATCACCTTGGCGGCCCAGGCTAACCTCCGTTTCGGTTACTTTTCGGGCTTTGGCACTATACCACAGGGTAAGCGACATAACAACGCCCGCCAGCAGCAGCATATAGTTGGGTACCAGCACATCGTTGCCAGCCAAATAATCCTGGTAATGCTCCGACGACGGAACGCCGCTCTGCCGCCAGTTTTGAAAGGCCAAATAGCCGGTAATGGGTACACCTATAAAGTTCACCAGGTCGTTGCCGGCAAAGGCCATAGCCAGCGAAAACGTACCCGCCAGCACTACTATTTTAAGTGGATTTATTTTGTAATATTTTTGCAGCACAAAGCATACCCCGGTTGCCAATACCAACAAAGAGCCTAAAATAATGAGGGTGTGCCTGCCTATCCAGCCCGCCAAAGACTCACTGACAAGTGTGGTGCCGCTCAGCCCTTTAATAAGCAAAAAATATACGATAGATGTAATGCCAATTCCTGCATACAGTGAACCGTAGCGTCCCAGCTTTTCCTCGTAATTGAAGGTGAAAATTAACCGGCTGAGGTACTGGAGTAAAATACCCGAAGTAAATGCAATAATGACTGATAGAAATATACCAGAGATAATGGCAATGCTGCTTGCGGCGTTAAGGTACCTCAAGGCACTGTTAATCGAATCATTTCTTTGGGCCGAAAACAGTATACCGGCTACAAATGCAGCCCCCAACAACTCAAATACAATGGATACGGTGGTGGAAGTGGGCAGCCCCAGCGTATTAAATACATCGAGCAGCACAATATCGGTAAGCATTACGGCAAGGAACACCCACATGATAACATCGAGCGTAAAATACTGCGGGTAAAAAATGCCTTTGCGGGCTATTTCCATAATGCCGCTGCTAAATAAACTGCCTGCCATAATGCCGGCTATTGCCGTAAGCAGGATGATGCGTATGGGAGCCACCCTGCTGCCAATGGCCGAGTTGAGAAAATTAACAGCATCGTTGCTGACGCCTACTACAAGGTCGGTAATGGCCAATACAAACAGCACTGTTACAATAAAAATCAAAATTGACATGGCAAATGAATGTGACGTTTATGTTCCTGGTTCTTCAAGATTGGATAAGCAATACCGACTTTGCAAGGTATTAAACACCCCATTTTCGAGTAATGGTGATGCATTAATTAATCGTGATTTCATTTGTTCATTTTTATTGTTTTTCAATTGCCACATGGAATCCCCAAAATGATCATCCGTGGTGGGTGTACGGAAGCTCGTGGGGATTTCATGTGTTCATTTTTATTGTGCAGGCTAAACCTAATGTTTTCATTTGCCATATGCCCGCCTGACCGAACGGGCAGGGAATCCCCAGAATGATCATCCATGACGGGTGCGGCAGCTCGTGGGGTTTTAATGGTGCATGAAGCTTAAAGCAGCATGTGCTGCTAACACTTCACGGGCAGTATAAGGAGGCAAAAACAGACAACTTGGTTTTACTTACAGGCTTTGGATTGTTTCTTTTAAACCAAGTGCTTATTTTACCTCCTTTTTTGTACTGGTCTGCTAGTTGAAGTGCTGAACATGCAGCCGATAAAGACACAGTTTTTGGACAATAAAATACACACAAAAACTACACTATGAAGAAGTTAGCCTGTTTTACCAGCCTTGTTTTTTTGCTTGCCGGCAGCATATATGGTCAGGAAGTTGCCAACAGAATTGAGGCGCAGGGTACCATGAACTACGGTATTTGGCAAAAAACAGTTCGAGATTATGTACGCGAACTGGACCAGCAAGGCATTACCGACCGCAGCAGGCTGGGCCTCAACCAGGTGCACCGCATGATGTGGTTTCACAAGAACCGGCTGGATGCGCAGGGCAACGTGGTAAACAGCGACCTGTATAATGCAGCCGCTTACAAGCAATTTGTGCGCGACAATGCCCTGATGCCTTTTGCATCGGTATCGCCACAAACGGGTGAATGGTATTTTGGCGGCCCTACCAACATTAGGCTTAAAGGCACCGGCGAGGCCACGGGTATTGGCAGGGTTACGTTTGTAAAACTGGACCCCAACGATGCTGCCAATGCCAGCCAGGCCACCATTTATGTAGGTGCGCCAAAAGGCGGAATATGGAAGGGTATTTTCAATAAGAGCACGGGACTGGTACCCAGTTGGACCTGCCTTACCGATGGCCTGCCCGATATAGGTGCTGTAGACCTGGTGATACACCCCACCAACCGCAATGTGATGTACCTGGTAAGCGGCGACAATAATGCCGGCATTAACGTGGGGCCAAGCGGAATTGGCATTATGCGCACCACCGATGGCGGCGCCACCTGGACCCCCACGGCTTATTACGACGATGACCCCACCAGCGGCTTCAGTTCGGGCAACATTCGCAAACTGCTGATGGACAACAGCAACCCAAACCAAATGTGGATTGCCACTACCGCAGGCATCATTCGTACCACCGATGCCTGGCAAACTTTTGCCAACGAGCGTACAGGCAACTTTTGGGATCTGGAAAAAGGCCGCAACAGCAGCAATCAGAATCTGATAGCCTGCACCAGCAGCCGTGTGTACACCAGTGGCGATTTTGGCAATACCTGGACGGCCGTGCGCACCAACGACAACAGCGCTGAGTATGCGTTTACCAGCAACCGGGCCGAACTGGCTGTTTCGGCCGATTTTGGCAGCAACCGTTCGTTTTACCTGTGGCTGGCACAGGGCAGCAACAGCGTTACTACCAACCTGATTAAGCTTTATGCAGGGTCAACCAGTACCTGGACCGATCAAAATGCCACGGGCCTTACAGTACACGTATACCGCAATTATTGTATGGCATTTGAAGTAAGCCAAACCAACAATGCCATTATGTATTGCGGCGGACTGCAACTGCAGCGTAGCACCAACAGTGGCGACAACTTCAGCGACTTTAACGCAGGTGTGCCCGGCGGCGGCACCTATTCGGGTGATGTGCATGCCGATCAGCATTTCCTGGCCTGGGACCAGGGATTCCTTTTTTTGGGCAACGACGGTGGCGTGTACAACTACAACAATACCAATGGCGGGGCTGGTGCTGGCTGGCGCTACCTGAGCGATGGTATGGCCATAACCCAGTATTACCGCCTCAGCTACAACAATAATTCAAATGGTTTTCGCTGGCTGGCCGGCGCACAGGATATGGGCACGCACCGCAACAGCGCCACCCACGTAGGCTGCTGCGATGGTATGGAGTCGCTGATAGACTACAACAATCCGGCTATTGTGTATGGCTCGCACCAAAATGGTAATGTGTACCGAAGCACCGATGCAGGCGATAACTGGAGCGATTTTATGCCCGCCAACTTTGGCAACAATAATGTTTGGATTACCCCAATGGCTATGCACAAATCCAACCCCGCCATCATTGCTCTGGCCGAATTGGATAGCACCATTACAGGGAAAATAATGATTTACAACGGCAGTTGGAGCCAAAAAGCCGGCGCCAGTGCAGAGTTTGTATAGCTGGCTTTTGCCAAAAGCGCCCCCAATGTGCTGTACGGCATTACCAGCACACGCATCTATCGCATCAGCGATGTAACGGCAGCCAGTCCTACAGTTACCAATTTTGATCTGCCGGTGTCCAATGCCGCTTCTCTGGCGGTGGACCCCGACAACTCGAGCCACCTGTTTCTAACGGCAGGCGGCTATACGGCAGGCGCCAAGGTGTACGAAAGTACCGATCAGGGCGAAACATGGACTAATATTTCGCTGAACCTGCCCAATACACCCATCAACTGCGTAATCATGAACGCCGGCGCCAATAACGATGTGTATGTAGGCACCGAAATAGGTGTTTTTGTAAGAGTGGGCAGCTGGGGCTATTGGGCGCCGTTTATGAATGGCCTGCCTATTACCCGCATCTCCGACTTGGAAATAGACGGTGGCCTTCTGAGCTGTGCTACTTACGGCAGGGGCAGGTGGTATACCAACCTGTATGGTAGCTGCGTAGGCGACCTTGACCTGACGCCAAGCAACGACCCCAGCAACAACTGGACCACCGGCTACCAATACTATACGGCTGCTTATAGCATTAGCAGTACACGCATTGTAAGCGGCGGCGAAGGCACCAACGTAACCTACCGGGCGGGCCGCGCAGTACGCCTGGCCCCGGGCTTTCATGCTCAGGTCAATAACGAGTTCAGGGCCATGATAGCACCCTGCTTTCCCGGAGGCCCTGCACCCATGGGTGGGTTTTACGACAGTGCAGTTATAAAACTGGAACCCATGGAGGGGCCCCGCACTACAGCAAAGCAAAACAACTACATGAAGCCCGCGATTAACTGGTGATTGAAACCGTTTTATTCAGCTATGTTTTATCAAATAAGCGTAAAATGAAATTCCTGCTTTCTATTGGCTTATTTATGTTAGCTGCGATACCGTCCAATGCACAGTCGGTAGGCATTGGCAGCCCTGCGCCACACCCCAGTGCAGCCCTCGACATACAAGCCTCCAATAAAGGCCTGCTGGTTCCCAGGGTATTTCTTACCGGTTTGTTCGACACGGCTACCATTGCAAACCCGGCGCCTTCGTTGCTGGTATTCAATACCAATCCCAACCTGGATGGCGGCCAGGGATTTTATGGCTGGAATGGTAATTACTGGACGTTAATCATGAGTTCATCCAACTCGTATTCAAAAGGAAAAAACAGGTTTCTGACCATGGTAGATAGTGTGGCACGCGAATATTTTGTGCACGTGCCTTTGCGCTACGATGGCGCCACCAAACTGCCTGTGGTATTCATGCTGCATGGTACCAGCGGAAATGGTGAAAAATTTTATAATACATCGGGCTGGGTGGATGTAAGCGAAGAAGAGAACCTGATAGCCGTATTCCCATCTTCGATGCGCTACTGCATTGTAGATGGCGCCGAAGCAAAGTATACAACTAAATGGAACGTGGTGCCGGATGCCGAGTGGAGTTTTTGCCCCGGGCAAACCCCCAGAAGTGATATTGAATTCCTGAAAAAAATCATATCAGAATTGAGGGCTAAATTCCAGGTAGACACTACACGTATTTACCTGGAAGGATTTTCCAACGGCGGACAAATGGCGGCAAAATGTGCTATTGAAATGAGCGATGTGCTGGCCGCAGTAGTGGAAAATGCGGGTACATTTTTTATTGATACCACATATGTTCCCAAGCGTAAGCTGCCAGTGCTGTACCAGATTGGCAACGAAGATTGGGGCCCCGGCAATACCGGCCCCAAATTGCCTTTGAGCAAATTGCCACAGGTGCTCAATGGCACCTATCCCGATTCGCTGACGCAAATACGCTTTGGACGTGCCGCGCTCAGGCACATCAAGTACTTTGGCCTGAGCACTTCGTTTGCTATACAGGGCGATACATCCAAACTTGTGATGGCTTCATATTCCGGGCTTTCTGGCCAGCCCCTCAATATTTTCAGGTACGTACTGGTGGATGGCATGAAACATGTGTACCCCAATGGTGAAAATCATTGGCTGGAAGCCGCCCGCTATCACTGGGCCTGGATGAAACAGTACAAATTACCCAATTAGCATATGTGAAGTTTGCACCCATTTGTGCTTTAACAGAAGACAGGCCGGAATTACCCGACCTGTCCCTTTTGTGTGGATGTAGGATGGTGTGGTTCAGCGGCTGATGGATTTTGTAGAAAATGCGATGTGTAGCCTTTTGAGGCCGGCTTTATTGGGGTGTGCGGTTGCAAGTATTTGCTGCAGCCGGCACAGCGTGTGATCAAAAAACAACGAACAGGAGCACACGGCTATCAGCAGAAAGATGAGCACATTCAGGATGTTTTCCTTATGCCTCAAAATCAGTTTCTTCACGTTCATACTGCGTAGCCTGGGGCAATTTTTGCTGTTATTGCCCATTGCTTGTACAAAGTACAGAGGTGTTTTGGTCACGTACAAACGAAACTGAGTGAATGGTAGCTATCGTTTATTGAACGACACATTTAGCTGGTTGAAGCGCAAAATCCAACGTTCGCTTTTGCCGCACAATCGTTTGCCACAGCCTTTCAATAGATATTTTCAAAACCACCTTACCTGCCATGCATTACTGGGGGTTATCGCCAGGCAAGCCTTAAAATACTGCACACGTATCATCCTCAGTTTCTATGATTGTTAATATACGCGTTGCTACCCAGCAAGTTGCCGGCAACCGCACCAACGGCCAGCCGATAGTGGTAGCCCCGCAAACTACAGTAGCTGTCAAGGCTTTAGTCTCAAAGCATTGTGAACAAACGGATTTTAAAGTTTTGGGTTATCCGCAATATATAAGGCACAGGCAACAGTACCAATGCCATATTTTTGGCCACCATTGTCCATACCTAATTTTTTCACCTATGGCCAAACCACTGTTTGTAAAAAAGATACAGCGCAGCCTATACAACCAACCCTTTTTGTGGAAGCGCTACTGGAATGGCAACTTTCACGATGCCAACCAGCAGGTGTACCCGCATTTGGCGGGCGTATTAAACGATATGCGCACCAGGGGCATTGCCTTTGCCCGGCTGGAAGATGTGCTGCCCGATGAAAGCCTTGCCCAACTGGAACAGGAAGCCCGCCTGCGCCGCGATGAGTATTATGCTCACGGGAAAAAAGACGCCACCGACAACAAGCGCTTTGCTCACTTTGTACTGGGCTTTAAGCCGGTGCCGCAGGGCAATGAATACTTTGCCAACCTGGCCAACCACCCTACCCTGCGTAGCCTTGCGCAAGCCTACTTCGAAATGAACAAAGTTTCGCTGCGCTACTTCAACGTGTGGAGCCACGTGCCTACCGGCAACCCACCCGAAGACTCGCAGCTGTGGCACCGCGACCGCGACGACCTGCGCATCATGAAGGTGTTTATTTACCTCAACGATGTAAACGAACTGCAGGACGGCCCTTTCATTTACGCGCCGGGTACCCACCAAACAGGGCCCATACAGCAGCAGCCCGACTACCAGATTATAAAAGATGTAAAACGCACCAACGACAGCCAAATGGATGCCGTGGTGCCCAAAAACCAATGGGTGGTTGCCTCGGGCACAAAGGGTACCATTGTATTTGCCGACACCCATGGCATGCACAAGGGCGGCTACGTGCAGCGGGGCGAAAGATTGCTTTTTACCTGTATGTATTTGTCGCCATTAAGGGGAAAGGATTTGATGGAGGGGTAAGTTAATTCAGCTTTTTGGCTCTACCAAAAACCCTTGCTGCAGCGTTACGTCTCCTCGTATCCTCCTCATCTCGAAATTTCTTTGCTACTCAGGGGTTACTCGGTTGACCAGCCTTACCGGAGAGATTTTTAGAAGTGCCCTATGAAGAGTATTATGAGCACGTGATGCAGGTTAGGAGTAAGTATGCAATAATGGAATTTTGGCCATCGCCAGGGACAAGAATTTTTAAATTAAAACAATACGCAATACTTATGAGATAATATTTTTTCAAGAGATTTCTGTTCATTGGGTTAATGCTCGTGTCTGTAACTTCTGGCGCATTTGCTCAAGCAAAAACAGAGCGGCAGGTTGCATCAGCCGTAGAGCAACTTCGATTGACCATGATGAGCGACAACAGGGCCGACCTCGATCGTTTTACAGCTGACAAACTGCAGTATGGACATAGTGGTGGCAAGGAAACAAACAATACGCAGGCGCTGCGCGATGATGCCGAACGCAGCAAGTCCATCCTGGACCGCATCTCCGCCGGGCGATTGGGTACTCCCGAATATTTTAAAGGACCGGTCACCTTTCTTGCGGCCCCAGCATCCGATTATGTAAACGGTACCATTTCGTGCGTAGATGGGGGCTGGATGGCGAGGTAGTGGCTGGGGAAATGCCACAATGGCTTGTTCTGCAGGTTTTGGTGGTGGTGGAATCATTGCGAGGTGCCAGGTCTCTCCGAACGGCTTTACCGGAAGATTCCATCTGAATGCGTAATTCGATTCAAGGAAACTATCAGCATGCTGTGTCTGTCATCTGTCATCACCTTTCCCGAAATAGATGGACTGCTGGTAGAAATCATCCGGGTATATGATGGATTTGCCTTTTAGCCGCATAAGGTGGATATGGAAACATGGCGTATAGATGCAGGTAGGGAATAAGCCAGGTTATTAATAATCTTTACTGTTCGTGCTGGAGGTTAAGGGTACGCCAACGCTTCTAATTCCTCCTTACCCTTTTTGGTTAAATAGGGCAAATAAACATGGTTCATTACCGCCCTCAGGTATTTCTGTTTATTCATTACATATTCATCTGGGTCATCGTACATGTCCTGAAAAACAACCCATTGGGTAAGCATGTTTACGTAAGTAAAAATAAATGCCGACCAGGCCGGTTCTTTTAAAACCGTTTCGGCCATAATACCCGATTTATACATGCTTTCCATTCTTTGACGAATGCTTGCCTTGTTTCTGTTGAAATTTTCATAGGTATGTTGCTTCAGTTCGTGATGACCTGGACTTAGCATGTGTAAATACACAATTGCACACCGGTATCTAAATTGGGTATCCATAACATCAGATAACATATTTACGTATGCTTGTAATGATTTTTCTACACCTGTAGGGTGCCAATTAGCCACCAAACGCCCCAATTCTTGTTCATATTCGGCCAAAATGGACATAAACAATTGGTCTTTAGTGGCAAAATGGTTGGTAATTCTGCTTTTTGAAATACGCAATTCCTTTGCCACCGCATCAATAGTTATAGAAATGCCCCGCTCATTAAAAATGGCCCTTGCCCGGTCAATAATGGTTAAACGGGTATTTTCTCCCTTTGCTATTTTCATCACATAAAATTAATAAAAAAATTTTTTTTTAATCGATTATCTTTTTAACTTTTATCGTTTGTCATATTATATATGCAATATTTCCCGATTTTCGGTTTAGCACCAGCAATTGCCTAATGTTTCTAATTTTCTAACCTTAATAATAATTTTTTATGTCAATTCAATCATTATTTGATCTTACAGGAAAAGTTGCCGTCATAACCGGCGGTGGCAATGGTATTGGCAAAGCTAGTGCAATGATTCTTGCAGAAGCCGGGGCCTCGGTGGCAGTAAGTGATCTCAAATTAGCCGACGCGGAAGCAGTTGCTAAGGAAATAACAGCCATAGGCGGAAAAGCTATTTCCGTGGAGTGTAATGTTGCCGAAGATGCTCACCTCGTTAATTTGGTTGAACGGACGGTAAAAGAATTAGGTGGCGTGCATATTCTGGTAAACAATGTCGGTGTGGGAGGCGGCGCCCGTGAGAATCCGTTTAAGATTGGCGTAGATAAATTCGCCTGGGTTTTTCAATTGAATGTTTTTGCTGCATGGAGACTTTCGCAACTGTGCGCTCCCTACATGAGGGATAGTGGATATGGATCCATTATCAACATTACTTCTATGGGATCTATTAACAAAAGCCCAAATATGAGTGCTTACGCCGGTTCAAAGGCAGCTCTCAACCACATGTCGGCCAACCTGGCGTTCGATTACGGTCCTTATGGCATTCGGGTAAATTGTGTAGGGCCGGGTGCTACTAAAACTGCCGCCCTGGCCAGTGTGCTGACGCCTGAGATAGAGGCAAAAATGCTTGAAGGTACGCCGATCAAAAGGCTGGGAGAGGTAGAAGACATTTCCGGAGCGGTATTGTACTTCGCAGCACCCGTTTCGGCATGGGTAAGCGGGCAGGTGCTTTTTGTAAACGGTGGCGGTGTTCAAACCCTTGATTAACGTTTATCTAAAACTCAAATATTTTTTACCAATGAAAAAGGCAGAATTATTAAATGATTTGTTCAGTTTTGATGGTCGTGTAATCATCATTACCGGTGGTGCGGGTGCCATTGGAAGCGCCTTAGCTGAACTGCTTGGAAGCCTGGGCGCTAACGTAGTAATTAGTGATATTAACGCTGAGCGTGTTGCAAAAGTGGCCGCTGACGTACAGGAAAAAACCGGGCAAGAAACGCTTGGTTTGGTAGCCGACTCTACCGATGAAAACCAACTGAAGGAATTGGTAGAAAAGGTAGTTGCCAAATTTGGAAAAATTTCAGGGTTGGTAAACAACGTAGGATGGGGTGCCGCCACAGACATTTGGGGCTCAAATACCGACAAAATGGTGCAGTCGTACAAGCTTAACACGTTAGGCGCATACAACCTTACCAAATTTTGCATGCCTTATCTGGAAAAAGAAGAAAATGCTTCTGTAATTTTCTCTAACTCAAGGGTGGGCAACACGCCTTCGCCCGAATTTATAGAGTACAGCACGGCAAAAGCAGGCTTGCTGAATATGGCCAAGAGTATGGCAGTGGTGTCAGGACCAAAAGTTCGATTTAATACCGTAATTATAGGTTCGGTTGACAACGGCGAGTCCACGCTTGATGCCGGTTTTACGCTGGAAATGTTGGACAAAATCAATAACTCCATGGTGATGAAGCGCAGGGGATTCCCCATGGACATTGCCAATGGCATCATGTTCCTGATGAGTAAGGCAGCCTCTTGGGTAACCGGAGTTGACCTGACGCTTGATGGTGGCGGTAGATACGAAAGCAAGATGCCAAAGAAAGAAGAATAAATTAAAGTAAAATATGATTTTTTGAACGATAATCAGGTACTTGGAAAATTAGGATTTGGTGGCAAATCGCTGTTAATCACAGGTGGAGACACCGGTATAGGAGCTGCAACATCAAAACTGGCTGCACAACGTGGTGCGAGAATCATGATTGCTTCTTTGAATGAAGAAACCATGAAAAATACCAGTGGTGAAATTATTGCCGCTGGTGGCGAATGCCAATGGATTAAGTGCGACATACGCGATAAGGTTCAGGTACAAAAAGCAGTACAAGCAACGGTGGAAGCTTATGGCACACTTGACTTGGCGTTCAACAATGCCGGTATAGCTCACGGCCCTACAAAAACACATGAAGTAGATGAAGACTTGTGGCAAAGAGTAGTTGATGTGAACATTACAGGCACTTTTTATTGTTGCCAGGCAGAGATTCAGCAATTCTTGAAGCAAGGTAATGGTGGCAATATTGTAGTTACTGGATCAATGGCTGGCGTTGCAGGTGTGGGTCGTATGATACCGTATGCAACAAGCAAGCATGCCAATGCAGGCATGGTAAAATCACTGGCTGTGGAGTATGGGTCGCATAACATTCGCGTAAATTTTCTTGGGCCAGGCGCAACCGATACCGGCATGATGGAACAAGCTATCAAGGATGTGATGGAATTTAGGAAAGCCAACCCGGATGATAAGATGCTCTCCAAAATTCAAGGTCCGCTCAACAGAAATCAAACACCTGAGGAACAAGCTGAGGTGGCTTGCTTCCTATTGTCTGATGCTTCATCGGGAATGACAGGTGCAACCGTGATTGTTGATTGCGGTGCTACATCGTATTAATAAATTTACATGAAAAAATGACAAATTTTCTTTGGAGAACTTGTTTTAATAAAAACGGCAGGGCAATCGTCCTGCCACTGTTTTTTTTAGTTTGTTCATGCTACACAACCATGCTTCTTGGTCAGGGTGATGGGTCGGGTTTGAATGCATCGATTGAAATCAGTGAAATCTGTATACAATTTAAGGACGACAAACTTGATAAAGGCAATTTGGAACTCGTTCGTTCTTCCATTTTAAATAAATTGAAAATTTTTCCACGCGACCATGTTCAAATAAGCGATTTGGATCGTGCTATACTTAACGTTCAATCTATTCCGGAAATTGGTACTGCAACGTACGATTTAGAAATGGGTCGGGGTCAAAGTTTTATCCTTAACATTAAAGTTACTACCGAGGGTAAGCGCATGTTGATTGAAGAAAATACAGGCATTTTTACAAAAAAACGGCAAGGTAGTTTTCGGTATTTGTATAAAGATAAAAAATTTACTGCTAAGCTCGATATTGGTTTAAGCACCACCGTATATGTTGGCGATAATGCATGGTTTGACAACGGTCAATTTTTTACCCAGTACAGTCCGTTTGGAAAGGACTATCCCGAGGGTACTTTTGCTAGTTTGGAATCGGCCTTTATGCCGGGAATTACCTTGTTGTACAAGGTGGGTAATAATGCCTACGCTTATGGCAACTATAAAGCCTTATTCGTCAGTACATTGGGAAGAGACCTCTACAGAAAAGATAATCCGGCAGACATTGCTACCGAAAATTTATATGCTGGTATTGTTGGCTCATTTACAACAGCTAAGGGAAATGTGATTAACTATAATCTTTCAGCAGGCAAGCAGCCGTTTAGAATCGGAACCGGGTTGTTTCTCAACCAGATTGCTTCAAATGGGGGCGATCGGGCAGGTAATAATCTTTGGCCAAGATTTTCGGGAGATTTTGTTGGCCTTGCTCAGGTGCGATACGATAACCTAAAAGGCGAGTATTTTTACGTTGACCCCAGTGAATTTGGCGGATTTGAAACCAACACAAGGCTTACTGGTGTAAATTTTGATTATGGCAAACCTCACGGCATAAATTTGGGATTTACCTATTTGCATGCGCTTAAATCCACTTCAATAGTGTTGTTTCCAGATGGTACACAGGAAACACGAAAAGGATTAAACGCATATAATTTGAGGTTGGATTGGAAACCCAAACCAAATTCAAATTCCATCATCGCAAATGCAGAGGCTGGTCTGCAAACCAATAGCAGGTTTCCTATGCTTGCGTGGGGGATGGCTGCTGAATTGGGCTACTCTTTCTCCAAGCCAAAATTAAAACCATCATTTAGTTACCGTTTTTCTCACCTAACCGGCGACGATCCTAGAACTACAAGGTTTGAACGATGGGATCTTTTGTACTCGGGTAACGATTTCAATACCTGGGTGCAAGGTATGCTCATGAAAAATGTGCTTTACAATGCCAATTTGCAGGCACATCGCTTTCAAACGCAAATGTTCATGGGGGGCTGGCGGGTAACGGGTCAGTATTTTTATTTCCGTTCTGATCAACTGAACAACCTTCCCCTGCCTATAAATACGTTTGCCTCAAAGGAACTTGCTCACCAAATCAGCATTATTGCAGACAAAAGTTTTTTGAAGAGGTTTTATTCAAGGCTTCAAGTTCACTCGCTTTGGGCCATCGAAGGTATTACTGGGGCACTACCAAAAAAAACTGCCAATCCTTGGCTTGGTGCCCAGGCTATGATAAAATATCAACTATAAAAAAAGGTTTATGACACTCAATGACATTAAAAAAGGTGCATTTATGAACGGCATAATCAATGCCGTAATCAATGGGGCTATTAATTGGTTTACCCTAGACAAGTCTCACCCCTCCGTTCTGCTTACACAAGATAGTATTTCTTCCAGTGAACATACAGTATTTTCTGGTGCCGTACCATTAGCTGTTTCTCTGGCTTTCATTTTGTCATCTATTGCCTATCTTACCACAAAAGTGGCTGATAAGCCACCTTACTTTCCTACCTACTTTTTGAAGGCGCTAAAACATAGCGTGTACGCGTTTGGGTTGGTTACCATCTTCGCAATATTGCTACAGCGCTCCGTAGGGAGTATTGCAGTAAGTTTGCCATTGGCGGCTGTAATTGCAGGCATAATTGCAGGCATTGTAGCGGCTATTGTTGATTATGAAACTAAAAAGACTTTCCTGAAGTGAATGAAATAAAAATGGAAAAGACCATTTTTTAGTTTTACTGTGGGCGTGGGAACTAACAGACGTGCCGACATATTTACACTGCCTAATTGCCGAAATCTTGGGTAGATAAATGAAAGAAGAATGAAAACTCCCAATAGCCAGCAATAAAATTATTTGTTTGGATTTTCTTTAACAAATTGGAACTTTCGCATTGGCCTTATTATGTAACCAAGCTATTTCACTAAGGAATTAATGTAAAGTTTTGAAAGCGACTCCAAAAGCGCAGTTAAACCACAAGTTTGGAAAGTAATCATAAAATTTCATTCATTCACTAATTTTTCCTGTGCGAATTCATTTTACAACTATCACCCTGTTAATCTTAATTTGTTGGCAAAATATATGTGCCCAGCAAAAAGATAAAAAAGATTATAAAAATGGAGTACCTATTAATAAGGGCTTATGGTTTACAAGCGGCACGCTTTCTTTAGGAGACAGGAAGGCGGAAAATGAAAATCAGTTGTTTGTTTATAATATAGAACAAAGGAAAAGTGATTTTGAGGTTCGGCTTGATGCAGGGCATGTAATCCGGCAAAATTTTGCGGTTGGTATGGGATTTCTTTATGGTAACAATAAGGAGGATAATCTTCAGCAATCATCAGATGGAGTGGTGACCGCCAA
>Ga0114939_10001540_pt1 | contig 18065 bp, 17 predicted proteins | sample AshMeaCrysSpring_FD_87196 | JGI IMG/M metagenome (GOLD analysis project Ga0114939, IMG submission 87196) | Groundwater microbial communities from Big Spring, Nevada to study Microbial Dark Matter (Phase II) - Ash Meadows Crystal Spring | ecosystem: Environmental > Aquatic > Deep subsurface >...
AGCCAGCTGCGCATAGATCTTCTGAGGATTTGCCCCCTCTTTATCGATCTTGTTGATCGCGAAGATCATGGGAACACCAGCCGCTTGTGCGTGACTGATGGCCTCTTTGGTTTGAGGCATTACCGCATCGTCAGCAGCAATGACGATCACAGCAATATCAGTGACCTTGGCTCCACGGGCACGCATAGCGGTAAACGCTTCGTGACCCGGTGTATCCAGGAATGTGATCGATTTACCTGACGGCAGATCTACCTGGTAGGCACCAATGTGCTGGGTAATACCACCCGCTTCACCGGCAACTACGGTTGTGTTACGGATATAGTCAAGCAATGATGTTTTACCGTGGTCAACGTGACCCATGATGGTCACGATCGGAGAGCGTGGGTGCTGGTTATCTTCTTCATCCTCATCGTCAATATCTTCCATCTCCATCTGCTTCTCCATGTCGATGAACTCTACTTCATATCCAAATTCACCGGCCACGAGTTCGATCACTTCCGCGTCAAGACGCTGGTTGATCGACACCATGATTCCGAGGCTCATACATTTGCTGATCACATCGGCAAAACTTGCATCCATCAATGAGGCCAGCTCACTAACGCTGATAAATTCAGTAACCTGCAGTTTATTGTCTTCGCCTGCTTCGCCCATGGACTCAGCCATTTCATCGCGTTTGGCTCGGCGGTATTTAGCTTTCAGACTTTTACCCCTACCGGCTGAACCCGCAAGCTTAGCCTGGGTTTGCCTGATCTTCTCCTGGATCTCTTTCTCATCGATCTCTTTGGGTTCGCGCTTTTTCTCTGCCCTGAAACGTGAAGGCTGAGATGATCTTTGCTGACCACCACCAGACCTTTGCTGTCCGCCCTGACCTCCTCCCTGTTGTTGTCCTTTCAGGGTGGGCTTGAACTGGCCAGCGCCGCTCGCTGCCGCCTGCTGTCCTTTTTTCTCTATAGGGATACGCTTACGCTTACGCTTCTCATCTAACGCGCGATTGGAAAGCTCCTTTTCAACAGGCAGTTCGATCCTGCCTATGATCTTCGGACCTTCAAGCTCAGGGGCTTCTATTTTCATTTTCTCCGGCTGAACTTCATCATCTTCCTCTTCTACTTCTTCTGGTTCAGTCTCACTTGCAACAATTTCTGGAATGTCAGGCACTTCAGGAGCCTCCTTTGGCTTTACCCCTGCTACTTTATCAGCCTTGGCTTTTTTCTTCGGACGGGTAGAAGAGTCAATGGCATCCAGATCGATCTTATCTAAAATTTTCGGGCCCTCAACTATTGGGGCTTCTATTTTCGCTTTTTCAGGAACAACTACTTCAGGCTGAGGAATCTCCACAGATGGCTCTTCAACTGTTACTTCAGCAATTGACTCTGCAACCGGTTCAGGCACTTCTTTTTCTGCCCTCTTCTTTGTATCCTTTTTGAACAGGATCTCCTCTTCGTCTTTCTTCTTCTTTCCTTCAATGATATTCCCCTTGGGGATCTCGATCTGATCGCTCTTTATTTTCGCCGCTTTGTCCGACGAGAACTCGTGCTGTAAAGAACGATACATCTCTTCCGAAAGCTTCGACGTAGGCTTCAGATCATCCTTATTAAACCCTTTCCCTACCAAAAAGTCCACAAGGGTGTCTTTACCAATGTTAAACTCCTTGGCAGCGGCCATTAAACGCGGTGTGTTGATCTCTGACATTTAATCCTTTATCAATTTACAATTCCGGATTCCAGATTAGGGATTCCGTATTCTATCTTATTCAATTCGGAATCCGCTATGCGGAATCCAGAATTCATTTACTCTTTCTCAAATTCCGCCTGCAGCACCTTCCTCACCTCTGCAATTGTCTCTTTCTCCAAGTCAGTACGCCTTTCCAACTCATCTACAGACAAGTCAAGAACGCTACGCGCTGTATCACAACCGATTCTTTTTAATTCATCGATCACCCATGCTTCGATCTCATCTGAGAATTCATCCAGATCAATATCGTACTCATCCATTTCGCCTTCGGTATCCCTGTAGACATCGATATTATACCCTGTTAATTCCTCGGCAAGTTTGATGTTTACTCCACGCTTACCAATAGCCAGTGACACCTGCTCCGGAGAAACAAAAACCTCAGCGGTCTTGTTTTCCTGGTCAAGGTTCATCCTGCTGATCTTGGCAGGTGTCAATCCGCGCTGGATAAGGAGTTGAACATTATTGGTCCAGTTGATGACATCGATATTCTCATTCTTCAACTCCCTTACTATACCATGTATACGGCTGCCTTTCATACCCACACAGGCCCCTACCGGATCGATCCTATCGTCATAACTCTCAACCGCCACCTTGGCCCTTTCTCCAGGTTCACGAACGATTTTCCGGATCACGATCAGTCCGTCAAAAATTTCAGGCACCTCGATCTCCAGCAATTTAGCCAGGAATGAAGGATGGGTGCGCGAAAGTATGATTACCGGACTGTTATTTTTCATCTCTACTTTCTTGATCACGGCCCTTATATTCTCGCCTTTTTTGAAATAATCCGAGGGGATCTGCTCTGATTTTGGAAGGATCAGTTCGTTTCCATCTTCATCAAGGAGCAACACTTCCTTTTTCCAAACCTGGTATACTTCTGCACTGATGATCTCGCCCATGCGGTCACCATATTTCTTTACCAGGTGGCTTTTCTTCAGGTCGCTGATACGGCTGGCGAGTGTCTGCTTGGCAGCCAGAATAGCACGACGGCCGAAATCCATGATATCAACCTCTTCGTACAAATCCTCACCCACTTCAAAGTCAGGTTCGATCTTTGTTGCTTCAGAATATGCGATCTCGGCGAGCGGATTCTCCACGGCACCATCTTCCACGATCGTCCTTCTTCTGACGATTTCAAGGTCACCTTTCTCAGTATTTACGATCACGTCGAAATTCTCGTCGGAGCCGTATTTTTTCCTGAGTAAAGTTTTAAAAACATCCTCTAACACTTTCATTAGTGTAGGGCGGTCAATGTTCTCCGCGTCTTTGAATTCCTGGAAGGATTCTATTAAGTTGATACTCGCCATAGCTTTGCATTTTACCTGTAAGTAGGATCGTTAAAATATAACCTGAACTTTTGTTGTTTTTATATTATTGAATGGTATCGTGTGTAATACCGTTTCTTTCTTCTTGTTCTTGCCTTTGATTTCTTCAACCACGATCTGGTCTTCCGCGGCTTCTTTCAATACACCTTCAGCCTTTGTACCGTCAAGCAAGACCACTTCTACTGTTCTGCCGATATTCTTTAGGTACTGGCGGTGAAGCTTGAGAGGCTCCTCCAGCCCGGGGGAAGACACTTCAAGCGAGAAATCCCCTTCGGGATATAAGGCCTGTTCTTCGATCAGTTTGTAGAGCTTTCGGTTCACGCCCACACATTTTTCAATACTCACCCCCTGATCTCCGTCAATGAAAACCTTGATATTATTCGTGGGTTTGATCCTGACGCTGACCAGGAAATAACGCTCGTCTCCTTCCAGAATCCCTGCCACCAGGCTCTCCAGCTTTGCAATTTGCAGTTCGTTGTTCATGTCCGGTAAAAACAGAAGGGAACGACACCCGTTCCCTTCCTTCAATCTTTTTCCGATGCAAATGTATGTTGTAAAAGAGTCAAAACCAAAAAATTTAGGTGCTATGTTGCAGGTTCTAGCGCTAGAACCTAGAACCTACAACCTACTTTTCCTTGATTTCCTCAAACTCTATATACTCTCCTATGCCTTGGGTAACATTTTCCGTCCGCTCGGTCTGCTGGCGGGCCTGCGCCTGTTGCTGCTCCATCTGCTGGCGGGCCTGGTCAAACTGCTTCCTGATCCGGCGGGTAGTGCTAACAACGGGAATTATGAAGTCAAATACTAGTTTATACAACATGTATAAAAGGAAGGCGTAGAATATGAAACGAAGCATCATCGTTGCACAAAATTACTATATAATGGAAGATCCGCTTGTTAAAATGGCCGGCTTTTTCATCACTCCCAGGTGAAGCCCAGCTTCTTTAAACCGGATTGTATCTCAGGGCAGCTCATGAAGAGTTTCCAGCATAATCCACTGCGATAATTCTCTATCATCACAATAATAGGGCCCTGGTCAATAGCCAGGTAAGAATCCGCCACCCATCCTTTTGTTTCGTTAAAAGCATCCTTCAATCCGTATTCCCCGAAAAGCCGGGGACCCATTTCGTAGTAGAAATATTTCATGGCCTGCATGGAATACTCCGGCGTATAGGGGAACGATGACAGTGCCGCCGTAGGCGAGATCACCCCCAGGTCGTTATCCGGGGAATGCGCATTATACCCTTCGTAACTGTCGCTGGCCGTTAAGCCCCAACTGTTGGGGCCATAGCCTTTATATCCTTTGGGATTCCTCACGCAATGCTCACGATTGATCAGGGTATGGTTCACGTTCTGTTCCCAGTAATTGGCGTAATTGTCTTTCAATTTCCGCGGATCCAGCCCCATGAAGGAATACTGGGCGAAGAAAAGCGGCCCTCCGTAATCAAATCCGAGGGGAAGCTTTATGCCATAGTACTCCCTACCATTCTTGAAATGATTGCTGTTTGCCCAGCATTTATGATATACCGATGCTGGGATGGAATACCGGGGAGATGATGCTGCGATCACATAAGTGATCAGGCACTCGTTCCAGCCCCTGAGTTCAAAATTCATGGCCCAGCCGTTGTTGGGACTCCAATGCCAGTAAAAAAGATCCATCCCGCCTCGGGTATGCCAGTTCCACTCAGCTTCTTCCCATAACCAGTTGATGCGGTTCCTCAATTCATTCTCTTTGGGATCGTTCTTCGAAAAATACTGGCGGGCTGTAAGCAAACCCATGAACAGGTAAGATGACTCTACTGCATCGCCTCCATCGTCCTTCCTGGAAAAAGGAATGGTTTTACCGGTTTCACCATTCAGCCAGTGGGCAAAGATGCCGTGGTAGTGGTCGGCTTTGGAAAGAAATTTAACCATCTTTAACATACGATCAACCGCGTCTTCCCTGCTCACCCATTTTCTTTCGGTGGCTACCACGATAGCCATGATGCCGAATCCTGTACCCCCTATGGTCACTACCTCATGTCCATAGCTGAAACTGGTGTTGCTTCGTTCTCTCGACAGTCCGCTCACCGGATGCCCAAAATCCCAGAAATACCGGAAGGTTTGTTTTTGGACGATGTCCATCAGTTCATCATCAGAAACTTTTTTTATTTTTTGGGCCGGTGAGGAAAGAAAAACGAACAGGCAGACGCTGAACAATAAAAATATTCGCATGTGTGAATTTATCAAAATTTGGGGGAGGAATGATTTGACAAAAAAGACATATTTTAAACCGTAAACCCCTAAGGATGCCCAAAAAGAAAAATAAGAATCCGCAAACTGTTGTTGTAACCGAAACACCAAAAAGCTCAGCCCCATCTTCCAATATATTTTCGCTCCCTTTTGTTTTCACCATTCTGACCTTGTTGACTGAGTGGATCCCGGAGGGAGCAGCAGGTGATCCCATGTTCAACCAGTGGCTTTATCTTTCAATTGTCACTGCGGCAACATCGTTGACTATTTTATTCAGTAATGACATACGGATCAAAGAAGCCGTGGATCAATTATATAAAAGAGTATTTAACGTCGTTTACCTGCTGTTGATCTTACTGGCGGTCATTTCTTCATCATGGGCGCTTAACAGTGGTGAGAGCTACGCTACCCTTCCGTTGATGATCGTCACCATGGCTCAATACTTCAATCTCGCATTGCTGCTTTATGGCCGGAAAGATTTTTTTATGCCGGTAGTGTATGCGATGAGTATTGCGTTGTTCTTCCAGGCGCTCTACACTACGGCCACTCTTATTCAGCAGATCGGCACAGCAAGGATCGATAAGATCGTTATGCAGCTGACATTATATGCCGGAAACAAAAACTGCCTTGCAGCCAGCATGATGATCAAAACGCCTTTTCTATTTGCTTTGATATACAGGGACAGTTCCGCTGCCAGGATCCTAGCGGCCATTGCCTTTTCTTTACTGACATTTTCTATTGTAATCCTCTCATCAAGGGAATCGCTGCTTAGTCTGATCATCCAATCATCTTTATTCCTGGCATTTATTTTATTGACTGCCTATTCAGATAAGAAGATGAAAGGCCTGCCTGTTCAACTGACCTTACTCGTTGTGCCGCTAATTATCGGTTATGCGTCATCGTCAGTAGCGATCAGGGAAGCAAAAAAATTCAGCTCAGAAAAGGAACTCACATCTGACGCCCTTGAACGCTTGTCAACTATTGGCCTTGACCGGCAGTCGTCCAGCTATCGCGTGGACCAATGGAAAAATGCATCAGACTACATGATGGCCCATCCTCTATCGGGAGCAGGCATCGGAAACTGGAAGATCGCTTCTCTTCCTAACGAGAAGTACAGCGACAACTTCATCTCTTCAAAGCATGCCCACAATGACTTCCTGCAAATGGGTGCTGAACTGGGCATTCCCGGATTCATATTGTACCTGGCGCTTTTTATACTGCTGGCCTTTGCCGGGTACAAGCTCATCTTTACACAACCAGATAAAAACATCAGGGACATCTCATACTTCTTAGTGGCAGCCATAGCAGCATATGGTGTGGATGCGATGTTGCAGTTCCCGCAGGAACGCCCGGTGATACAGGCATTGTTCATGATCTGCTCAGGATTTCTTATAAGCTTATATGCCGCCACATTCCGGATGGCAGCGGGGAAGATCAGCGTGAAGCCGGTGATGATAGCATTACTGCTGCTTATCGCACCTTCGATCTGGGCATTAAATCAAATGCAGGAATCAGCCAAAGTGCAAATGGAGTACCTGTCCGACTACGTCAAAGAAAAACCCATCAAACAATGGTTTGCAGCAGATGACCCATTCCCGGAATGGCCTAACCTGGCCATGACCGTAGTGCCGGTGGACCTGATCAAAACCAGGTATGCCATAGAGACCAATAACTTCGATGAAGCAAAAAAATTATTCGCGAATGCAAAGAAACATAACCCCAATACGCCCATTCATTATTTCTTAGAGGCACTGATGTATAAAAAGATGGGGGCACTGGACAGCACCATCAGCCTGTCGCTTAAGTCGATCGAATACAGACCTAAGATCCCCAACAATTACCAGATGCTGTTCCAGGCTTGGAAGATGACATCCGACACCGGAGTTATCGGGAGGTCGTACCGCGCAGCGAAAAGTGTCAGCGAGAACGAGTTATTAGAAGCGCTTTATTTCAGGCGTTCAAAAGAAATTCCTGAGATGGCGTCAGCGCTTCCGGAAATTGCTAAACAAGCCGCAGGAAACAAGAAGTATGAGCGCGAATTGAATATCAATCTGGAGCTGGCGACTTATCATTTTGAGAAAAAAAGTTTTGATTCAGCTTTTATGTTCTGCGAGCGCGCATCGAAGAAATTTCCAAAGAACGGAACACTATTGCAGAATATGGGTTTGATCCGATACACCCAGGGCAGGTATGCTGATGCCATTCCATATTTTGATAAAGTGCTGGCACTGACGGTGAAGTCGTCAGGTTTTCCTGAACTGCTGAAAGGAAGGTGTTTACAAAACCTGAACCGTATCCAGGAAGCTTGTTTTTGGTTCCAGCAGGCATCCAGCGCGGGCAACCAGGAGGCGGGGCAGTTGTTTAATGCGAATTGTGGAGCGGGGAAGTGAGGCGGTAGGCAGCAGGCGGTAGGCAGCAGGTTTGGCATCGACAGGGAGCTTCGGTAACTAACGCATTTCGGCCTATTCAAATTCAACGTTTTTCCTTATTTTTGCACCCCTTCATCTTGTTTTACAGGATGAGCGGACCCTTAGCTCAGCCGGTTAGAGCATCTGACTCATAATCAGAGGGTCGTTGGTTCAAGTCCAACAGGGTCCACGTTGAAAATCAGAGGGTTACATAGGTTGTAGCCCTTTGCTTTTTTAGCCGTTAACAACAATATTAACCTGGAGAGCTGAAGATTAATTGCACTATCATAATAGTGAAACGTAATATTAGTCTGTGGATTTAAACCGTCCTGATCATAAACCACTTCCTTTGTAGTATCTGGATACACCCAAGTAGCCATCTGGTAATATCTCATTACGTCAAAACACTCAAGCTCGTAGCTATATGGTGGCGACAACGGAGAAGAAAACAAAACACCACTTTGATCGTCGTACTTTCTGTTGACCACCCAACCTATAACGTCTTTAGATCTTCTTGAATCTATTTTATAAGACGTGTTTACCTTTCTCAGCACTACTTTTGTAGAGCCAGACTTCTTGAATTCTATTTGCTCACTTAGCTTACCGTTTAGATAGCCGAAATTACTATAGGTCAGACAACAGAAATGCACAGGCATCTGCTACAACATCACCCTCAGGGCAATAACCCAACGCATGGATATTATCCAGGTAGGCAGCCATATCCTTGCCTGGAGGTTGCTCTGCGTTCCATTTGCGGAGCATGGGGGTCCATACTCCTGCAGGACTCACCGCATTAACCCGGATCCTGAATTTTGCATAATCCAGTGCCATCGATTTGGTCAGTGCATTGATGGCACCTTTGGTTGCTGAATAAGCAGCATGCATCTCCTGGCCGATCTCCCCAACAAGGCTGCTGGTATTCAGAATAGTACCCTCCGATGCCTTCAGTGCCTCCAATCCATATTTCACGGTATAATAAATGCTTTTCAGGTTTACATCCATCAGTTCAGACCATTCGGCTTCCGTTGTTTCATGCAAAGCCTTGGCAGGGCTGGCAATACCTGCATTATTATGGATCGCATCTATACGGCCATACTTTTGAAGTGTACGATCTATCGCATGCTTCACCTGGTCAGCTTTGGACACATCACAGCGAATACCGATATGCAGAGCGCCCAGTTCGGTCAATGCATCATTCAATCTTCCTTCATCTCTATCTGCTAAAGCCACCTTCGCACCTTCGGCAGCGTAAACTCTTGCACACTCATAACCAATGCCCCTCGCGGCGCCAGTTATAAAGACGATCTTATCTTTTAAAAGCATGGTGAAAACGTTTTGATTATCCTGGCAAGCCCTTAGTTTCTAAGGATTGAAGGTAAATGAAGTGTGATGGTAAGGGAGTAGATTCTAGAAATAAAATATGGACTCCCCAATGATTTTTTTTGAACCTGGGCAGATATAATCTTAAATGCCAATTACTCCGGCATTTTGCATTAAACTAAGGAACAAAAAGAACTATTTGCATAAAGATCAATCCATCAGCGCAACAACAGAACAGCAATACAGGTCGTCATAGATGGCCGTAACGATAAGGCCCGACATAGCCTCGCCATCACCGATCCTGAAAACTGACAGATCCTTCACGTGTTCATGATCGAATGCCGATGCCAAAGCGCTGGCCGCCGCTTCAGGGTCCGATGTGAATTCTGTCAACAGGGGAACTGATCTTTTGGCTTCCGCATCGGAAATAGATGCCAGTTCAGATACGATCCCGGATCCCTTGTTGGCGCGTGTGAATACATTCTTCCAGGTCTGCATCCAGGCCTGCTCTCTTTCTCCACTACATTTTGCCCCAAGGAAATTCTTGTAATGTTCCAGCGCCTTCTTTTCCACGCTGTCCCCGGCGATAGTAGCGCCGTGAAAAACAGCACTGCCAAAACCGGCATCTGACGCCTTGCCGAATATGTTCTCGAGAGCCGCTATAGCGGCAGCATAATGATTGTCCAAGATCAGGTTTTCAATTGGAAGAGAAACCAATTTAAGACATTAATTCCCGGGTTGAAGTTTAATTGTACAAACAGTAAATATCGCTATACGAATCTCATGAGAGAGTGAGTATATGCCCCCGGAGAAATGCATACAAAAGTTAACGGATAGAACTATCCGGACTCTAAATAAACCTCAGCGTTACACGGTAACTGGGCACAATCCTTTAAAAGAACCTATCTATGAGTTTTATAACCAGCCAAACCGTACCGATCAGCCAGATACTAATCGCGACAAAATATACCACGAGGTCACCCCGAAAACGCTTCGTGATGTATACAACTTCCCGGGCCCCTGCCGGATTATCTTTTTTTCTTATAAATAATTGAACAGGTTGGTCTGAGCTGCTACTTAGATCAGAATCATTTCCCGTCAGTTTCCGGGCAGTATTTTTATCCATATTGATTTTCAATCAGGTTTTCCAGATTAAAGATTGTCTACATTCATAACGAAATCCTTTGCGTAATGGTATGTTAGCCTTTGTTTTCCTGAAAAAATGACAATTCAGGCAAAGTATTCCTGATTGCTTGCAGGGATAAAGGCAGTCCCACATCAATAAATGCCAAGAAATAAAATAAGAAAGATTACATAAAAACTGGGTTTCTTTTGAACAGAATGTCAAACTGCAGGAAAATAAAATGTATTAGATTGGCTATTTCACAATATAAATATGCCATTTGATAAAAGTTTTCAGTATACCCGTCAAATAACTATGAATTTAGCGGAAAGCAAAATTTATGAAATTGTATCCCATTATCAGAGTTGTGTTTTTAGCACAAATGACGCTTATATCCATTTGGGTGTCAGCTCAGATCGAAACTAAAAAAGTAACATTTCCCTCTGGCCAATCCAGTACAAACCTCAGCGGCACAATAAAAGGCGATAAAACAATAGACTACACAGTTTCTGCTAAAGAAGGGCAGGAAATACACGTGTCATTAAATTCAAAGAATAAGTCCCTCTATTTCAATGTACTCCCTCCCGGTTCAAACGACGAGGCTATTTTCGTTGGATCCAACAGCGGTTACAAATTCGACGGCACTTTAAGCATGAGTGGAACCTACAAGATCCGGGTATACCTGATGCGCAGTGCTGCACGGCGTAACGAAACAGCTAATTTCGGCCTTTATGTAGGTGTTACCGGGGGTGCTCCACAACAGAAAGCAGGCGATGCTAAAGTTCCCGGAACAAATTTCAATGCAACCGGTCAAATTCCGGCTGCCCGTGGCAACGGTGCAAAAGGTTCTGAACAAGCAGATTTTGGCGTGATCAGATTCAGTGATGGGTCAGCTGAGGTCCACGTTAATCTGGTGGGTGGTTGGACAAGGATCCTCAAGTACGCTAATGGTGCTTGGACCTGTTCTTCCAAGGATTGCTCAGTTAAACACAGGAGGCTCAATAGCGATGAGTGGGAAGTGATTGTGAATGGGAACGAAAAATATTATATTTTTAATGCAGTCGTATTTGGAGGTTAATAATTCAGTGTACAGTTTGTACAAGCTGGTAGCCTAACCGATAGATTGCATTGGCGGGCAAGCCATAACGAAATACAGCAGTTACGATTCAAAAAACAAACTTTCTCATTTTTCCGGATTCTGCAACTTCGTGCGCCTGCTGGCAATTAGCATGCGCCCGAAGTTCACCTGTTTTTAGACCAAATTGACTTTAACAAAAAATATTTCAGATGATAACCCTAAAATTTTGCATATCTGCTATAGCCCTGACAGCCTTATTTTCTTGCAGCCAAACTGCTAAAGATGGCGATAATAAAGCCTCGGACACCTCCCAAACTACAACAACCACGGAGGCGGTTCCCCCCGTCACTGAACCAACAACTGCCAGCTCCCAGCCTTCATTAAAGGAGATAACGCTGTCAACAGGTAAGAAGGTCATTATCGAAGAAACCCATCCTAACGGTGCCAGCCTCAGCAATATCAAAGTATGGTTTGCTGACAACCAGGCTTCAGAAATGGTTTATAGCGATGTGGATCCGATCAACAGGGTTCTTACCGGCGATCTCGATGCGAACAAATTCGATGAAATTTATATCTGGACCACATCCGCGGCTTCAGGTAGCTATGGAAAAATTATCGGTCTCGCCTCTTTGGGAGATAAATCTTTTGCTCTTGTCAACCTTCCGGAAGTGGGTGAAAAGGATCTGGCCCCAGGAGGAAATTTCGAGGGCTATGAAGGTCATGATGAATTTGACATCATCGAAAACTCCCTTTCCCGAACATTCCCAGTCAAGTCTGATAAAGGTTCCAAAAGGGCTATCAACTACAAAATGAAACCTGGAGAGGCCGGTTATCAGCTATGGGTGAAAACCTCTACCGTGTACTGATCTGCCCAGATAAAAGGCAGACAGACAATGTGTTATTATGACAAACTCAGGTAGATCCCCTTTTTATCGCATTATTGCCAAAACGCTTCGTTTCAGCGCACTGATCCTTGCAAGTTTCGTACTCGTTGTGCTGACCTATCTGTTATTTGCTTACTTGTTGGCCAGGATTCCCATAGAAGGCGAATCCCAGCAGGGAAATGATATCAGCGTTTACCTGCTGACCAATGGAGTCCATACGGATATCGTAGTACCGGCGAAAAGCAGTTTGCACAACTGGACGAATGAAGTGAAATATACCGATACCAGGTCTAACGACACCACCAATCAATACCTTGCCATGGGCTGGGGCGACAAAGGATTTTACCTGGAAACGCCCACCTGGGCAGATCTTAAAGCTTCAGTTGCGTTCAAGGCTGCAACAGGATTAAGCACCACCGCTATTCATGCCACTTTTCACAGCCAACTCAAGTTGGGCGACTCATGCAGAAAGATCAACATTACTGCAGCGCAGTACAGAAAGCTCATCAGTTATATCAAAAACAGTTTTCAAACCGATCAAAATGGGCATTTCATAAATATTAAGACCAATGCCAACTATGGCGATACGGATGCTTTCTATGAAGCCAAAGGAAGCTATAGTATGTTCCGCACCTGCAACACCTGGGTCAATAATGGACTTAAAGCCACAGGTCTTAAAAGCTGTTTATGGACACCATTCGATACAGGCCTGTTCATTCTGTATAAGTAATAAACCTGCATGACAAAAATCAATCAAATACTGACCCTCCTTTTTTTCTTACTGATCATCAGTGTTCAATACTCTTACGCAGAAAAGGCAAACTCAAAGAAAGACAGCACCCAACGCAGGCTCGACTCAACCGCCCAGGAACTTGCAGTCAGAAAGAACTGTAAAGTATTGATCAAACTTTCAATTCCAGCTGGAAAAACTTACTACAGCGGCTATGATGGCAGAACCAAAAAACCAGTAAAGGATTTCAAGCAAACGATCGATATCGGAAGTTGTTCCAAGGTCTACACAGCAACTTCGATCCTTCAATTAGCTGAACAGGGTAAGGTTTCATTGCAGTCCAGACTTGTAGAAGTATTAAAGAACGATACCCTGTATAAGGGGCTCGCAGTAATTGACGGCATAGATTATATCGATTCTGTGACTATTTACCATATGCTCAATCACACATCCGGATTCCCGGACTATTTTATAGAAGGTGATGATGATACTGAAATTAGGCTTCATGGTGATTCTTCCCTCAGATTTAAGCCTGAAGAGTTGGTCAATCTTGCCAAGAAAATTAACAAGCCCAAGAATAAACCCGGTGCGGAATATCATTACTCCAACACGAACTATATTCTTCTGGGAAGGATCATCGAGAAGCTTTCAGGTTTGACATATGAAGCCTACGTGCAGCAAAACATTATAGATCCTCTTCATCTTAAACATACTTATTTTGGTTCCCTGAATCCTCCGAAAAAAAGAAGTGAAGGCCATTTCAAAGGAGAGGTTTCTAAAATGCCAGCTTCCATGGCATGGTCTGCCGGAGAAATCATTTCCACATTAGATGATATGCAAAATTTTATCGATGCCTGGTATGCCGGTAAACTTTTCAAAGATCCTTCTACATTGTCAATGGTAAAGAAAGATATAGAATGGCTCAACCCAAGCTTGACAATCAAATATGGGATCGGCATCATAAACGTCTTGGGAAAAATCCTTGGTCATGGAGGTCAAACATTTGGCTTCCAGACTTTCATGGGCGTCACAGCGCAAAATAATACAATTGTTATAGGTATTGATGATGCAGCCGTGACAGTATTTGGACCCCTGATCCCATTAACTTTCATATATTAATTTCTCAATTTCTAATCAACATAGACAGTAATGCGTGTAATCTTTTTGATGATCTTGATAGCACTTAGTTCGCGGTCCGAAGCACAATTCTGGGGAGCCAAATCACCGCGTCCCATCGACACTCCAAAAGATTCCCTGAAACGCGGAGATTTTACCTGGGCGCCGGAATTATCTCCAGAAGGACCCATAGTTGTTACCGTTAACCTGGACGATCAATATGCGTATACCTATCGAAACGGAGTGCTGATAGGCGTAGCAACGGTGAGCACCGGGAAACCCGGGCATGCTACACCAACAGGGGTGTTTGTTACAACATTGAAAGATGCTAAACACAGGTCCAGTAAATACAACAATGCAGCCATGCCCTACACGCAACGCTTCACTTCAAGCGGTATAGCTCTACATGCTGGTGGCGTTCCTAATTATCCTTCATCGCATGGATGCGTCCATCTTCCTTCTGAATATGCGCGACTGCTGTTCAAAGAGTCGCCCTTAGGCATGACTGTAGTGGTCACAGATAAATCAAAGAACCCCGTTGAGGTCAGTCACCCATCTTTCCTGACTCCTGTTTATACCGATGGAAAGGTCCAGCCTCATGAACGGCTTTCTGAAAAAGAAGCCTACAGGTGGAACCCCGAAAAATCTCCGACCGGACCAGTTTCTATGGTGATCAGCGGGGCAGATAAACGTATGGTGGTATTGAGAAATGGTGTGGAAATTGGAAGATGTAAAGTTTCGATCGTCAATGAAAAAGATTCCCTCGGTACACACTTCTACGTAGCACAAACAGAACAAAATACCAGTGGTGCAAAAAGCGGCCCTTCCATGCAGATCAATTGGCTGGCTTTGCCTCTTCAGGACCTCCGTTATAATGAAACATCATCGCACCCATTCCTGGAAAACAGGATTAAAATCCCTGACGCATTTCTGAAAGAACTGGCCACTGTGTTTACTCCTGGTACACATATTCTTGTTACAGATGCTCCTATACTGGCAGGGAGTACAGGGAAGAAAATGGCGGTCTTATCATCCTATCCTAAAGGGCAGAAATAAAATAAGATCACTCCAAAACCGTCTCTCCTTGCGTATACCCTTTAACACTATACGTGTATGGTGATGGCGGTAGTTCATATTCACTTCCCCTTTTAGAATAAAGGGCGATCACACCCCCAGGAGCCCTGCCGGTAATGCCATTGGGCGGAGGATACACTTTGATCAGAGCTATTTCGGAAGGAGGAATGGTAATATCGCTGGTGCTCATCTGCAGCTCATCCATGAACATCGTTACAGGAGAACCGCGCCACATCAAAGACCTCATGAGACCGCTTCTATTCACCAGCAAACCAGGCACTTTCGTCTGTAGATAAGTCCAGATATCATTGAACCTGAAAATTTCGTCATTATCAAGGCCACTTAGCGTTTTACTATTGATGTCTTTAAACATGGGTGATACATGTTCATCTTCATATTGTTTTGCTTTCGATGGGCCTTCTATGATCACTTCCTGCAAGGTGATGCTGTTCTGATAACTACCAGACATGTCGAAAACATATGAGGAAGTATCAATTTTTTCAGCAGGCTGTTCGCTTTTTATGGTAATAAAAACGGTCTGAGAATAAAATGGAACAAAACTCGTATCAAGAGGTGTTTTCATATCTATGAGGTAGGTTTCCCTGTTATCGGTATTGAACACCAGTTTAGCCGTATCAGCAAAAACAATGGGTGGAAGCCTGAAACTTCCGTCTGATGCAAGATTCAGATATTCATCATACAATAGACCTTCTCGATTGAGCATGGCAGCGGCGATCTTATACTTTATCGGACCCGGCAATTCTGTAATGGTTAATGTGTCATTCTTCTTCGTTTCATAATTAAATGCCGTTTTCACCTTCACTTTCCTGACCCTACCTGAGATCTCCAGGAAATGGTCTGCCGCAAGAAAATTGAACGCATACACCCCCGGGGGGACATCTTTGGATACTACCAAAGCGCCATCACCTTCCCAGTTCAGGATGGGATACCTGAGTTTCCGACGTACACCGCTTTCCACGTTATCGATCCAAACATGCAGTGTGGTCAAAGGATTACTATTCAGCATTTTGCTGTTCAGGTGAAAATAGATGGTATCACCGGCCCCGAACTCCCTCCCATAAACATTTAAGGGAATACTATCGGAAGCAGATAAAGAGGTGGTCATCATAACCCCTACCAGGAAGCTGATCACCTTCAACATATATGAAAGACCCTTTTCCAGCATGAATCGTTCAGTATGAATGTCTAATATCTTGTTATAAATACCGGAGTTCATATTTTTAGTCGTACCCCAATTTTTGTCAGCAGCCAGGTTACCCCAACACAAAGCAGGGCAAATAAGAATGACTTGATAAGGCCAACACTGCCGTATAGCATGAATGCAGGTATCGAGGTACCCAATGCCCATGTTGTGGTATACGCGTAATATGGGATCAGGTAGGTGAGTAAAGTATCGGTACCGGCTGGCTTTATGATTGAAAACCATTTATCCTTACCCCACACGTCTACGATCCAGTATATGATGATGAAGGCGATAATGGTGAAGGCACTGCACAGGAATAACCAAGCCGGCGTGGCGCCTAATTTCCTAAGACCCCAATAGGGCCTTGTGATAACAGATAATATAATTAGCGCAGCCGCAGCTCCTGCTAAAAAGATGGTGAGGGTTTTGTTATCGTTCCTGGATCGGTAATACCTGAAGATCATTGAAGTAAGCACACCACCCATTGTTAAACCCGCTTCCGTTCCTCCAATAATGGAATGCGGAATAAAATGCAGGAAGGATGGTACCATTTTGGCGTGCCATAACATGCTGAGCAGCGCAAGCAGGATCCATGCGATAGCGATCACCTTGATATTGTTTTTTGCAAAAACACTTACAACCCCAGCTACCAGATAGCACCAACCAATCAATCCCAGGATGCCCCACCATTTTGGTGAAAAAGATCCAGCATCATCTCCTCCCCTATATACCACAGCCAGCACGAAGAGTGTGATGCAGGCAAGGATCTTTACAAAGTGGATCACACGTGCATTCATGGTTTTGGGATAGGCATTCCATATCGCTATGAAACAGGAACAACAGATTACGTTCCAAACCAGCCGGTGTATTCCGGTGGCTTCAGCATTGATAGATTCTCCATTTACCAGGAACAAGCCCATCACCAGTAAAGCAATTGTCCGCAGAAGTACATGCATCAGCAGATCCTTGTTGCTATCACCCTTTTTTCTGCGGTTTTCGAATGCAAATGGTATCGACATGCCAACAATAAAAAGGAAGGCTGGAAACACAGTATCGGCAAGGCCTATCCCATCTACACCACTTTCCACATGCCCCAGCCATGCCGGAATATCCTGCAAACTCCAAAGGTCATTAACAAATATCATCAGCACCATAGTCAGTGCCCGGAGTATATCAATTGACGCAATCCTTCCCATGAATGAATTTTAGGTGGCCAAATTGCCAAGAAGTTAGACAAAAAATCCATGGAACGCGATCGCGGCATTCATTTGATTAGCTTAATTTGGATCCTTCCATTACATGCGAGGCATTATTTTAAAGAACTTAGTCATCGCGTTGGCTTCATTGCTGACAATGGAGGGTTTTGGCCAAAAACTCTCCCCTGTGATCACACCTGTAAACGACCCCGAGGTCATCACCCAAAGGGTTGACGTATTTAGAACAGAAAAGAGCCTACCTCTTGATTCAATTCTGAAGCCTGAGATCAATAACCAGTTCAGGCATTATACTGATAAGTCGATCGTATTTGCAGGTTGGGATCCTTACAATTACTGGTTCCGGTTTGTGATACGCAATCCCGACTCCTCCGAAAAAAAATATTTTCTACTCCTGGGCCATATAGCTTACCAGGAATCACTCCTTTATCAGAAAATGGATACTGGCTGGGCCAAAGCCGCCCGGTCAGGTGTCAAATACCGCTTTTCTGAACAGACCTACCCCTATATCCATCAGTCTATGCCTTTTTCCGTCAGGGCAAACAGCACGGATACTATATACCTGAGTTATGAATATGTAGGGAACTTTAAAACCTTTGTTTTTGCGTTACTCAGTCCTGCTGAAATGC
>Ga0114939_10001543_pt1 | contig 18055 bp, 16 predicted proteins | sample AshMeaCrysSpring_FD_87196 | JGI IMG/M metagenome (GOLD analysis project Ga0114939, IMG submission 87196) | Groundwater microbial communities from Big Spring, Nevada to study Microbial Dark Matter (Phase II) - Ash Meadows Crystal Spring | ecosystem: Environmental > Aquatic > Deep subsurface >...
AGCCCCGCCCGCCAGCCTCGCATTGATCACGTTAAGTGGGTTTCGTTGTCCTTTGCACGTCTTCGAAGCCGTGCAAAGCCGACGCTTGCCTGCTTAACGTGATCAGCGTCGGGGGCGGGGGAGGCGGGGGTCAGGGGCGGACGGGGCCGGTGAAGCGCTCGCCGGGGCCGTCGCCGGCGGCGTCCGGCACGGCGCAGGCCTCCCGGAAGGCCACCTGCAGCGTGCGCAGGCCGTCCCGCAGTGGGGCTGCGTGGTGATGGCCCAGGTGCGGGGCCGCACCGGCGACCAGCCCCGCGAGGGCGTCGATGAGGGCGCGGGCCTCGTCCAGGTCGCGGTGCTCGGGCAGGTCCTCGGCCAGGCCGAGGTGCACCGCTGCCGCGCTCATCAGGTGGACGGCGGTCGTACCGAGCAGCTCCACCGCAGGGACGTCGGCGATGTCCCGCGTGAGATCGTCGGAGCCGGCCACGGCTGATACCCTGACACACACACAACCGAACACCGTCGACCCACCGTCACGGACACGACCTCGTCGCGCGAACCGTTGCGCGACGACAAGCGGAGGCGAGCTCCCACCTCGGCGGCACCACGGCCGTCAGGTCCTGGTCCCGGCCCCACCCCCACCGGGGTGGTCGCCACGGAACGGCCCGAACGGGCCGGTTCCGACCTCTCGCCCCCGCGCCGTCGGCCCGGGGGCGTCTTCGTCCCGGCGTGGTCGAGCCCGGGCACACCCCACCAGAGGAGGACACATCAGCGTCGAGCCCCGCATCAACGACCGCATCCGCGTGCCAGAGGTCCGCCTGGTCGGCCCGAACGGCGAGCAGGTGGGGATCGTCCGCATCGAGGACGCCCTGCGGCTGGCGGAGGAGGCCGACCTCGACCTCGTCGAGGTCGCCCCGGACGCGCGTCCGCCGGTCGCCAAGCTCATGGACTACGGCAAGTTCAAGTACGAGTCCGCGATGAAGGCGCGCGAGGCTCGCCGCAACCAGACCCACGTCCAGATCAAGGAGCAGAAGCTCCGGCCGAAGATCGACGACCACGACTACGAGACCAAGAAGCGCAACGTCGAACGGTTCCTCAAGGGCGGCGACAAGGTCAAGGTCACGATCATGTTCCGCGGCCGCGAGCAGTCCCGGCCCGAGCTCGGCTACCGGCTGCTGCAGCGGCTCGCCCAGGAGGTGACCGAGCTCGGCTACGTGGAGTTCGCGCCCAAGCAAGACGGCCGCAACATGGTGATGGTGCTGGCCCCGACCAGGAAGAAGGCCGACGCACAGGCCGAACGCAAGGCCGAGGTGGCCCGGCAGGCCGCCGAGCGCGAGGCCGACGCCCAGCGCGAGAAGGCCGAGCGGGCCGCCGCCCGGGCCGACCGCGGCTGACCGTCGCGTCCGCCCCCAGGAACGACCAGGCGCCGCGACCGGCGTCAGCAGAGGACAAGGAGCACCCATGCCCAAGATGAAGACGCACAGCGGTGCGAGCAAGCGGTTCAAGACCACCGGCTCGGGCAAGGTGCTGCGCCGCCGGGCCAACCGCAACCACCTGCTCGAGCACAAGCCCTCCCGGCGCACTCGGCGGCTGGCCCCGCCGGCCGAGGTGTCCTCGGCGGACGCCAAGAAGGTCAAGCGACTGCTCGGCAAGTGACGCCGCGCACCCCGACGCACAGGAGAACGTGATGGCACGTGTCAAGCGGGCGGTCAACGCCCAGAAGAAGCGGCGCAGCACGCTGGAGCAGGCCAGCGGCTACCGCGGCCAGCGGTCGCGGCTGTACCGCAAGGCCAAGGAGCAGTTGCTCCACAGCAACGTCTACGCCTACCGCGACCGCAAGAAGCGCAAGGGTGACTTCCGCAAGCTGTGGATCACCCGGATCAACGCCGCCGCCCGCGCCAACGGCATGACCTACAACCGGTTCGTGCAGGGCCTGAAACAAGCCGGCGTCGAGGTGGACCGCAAGATGCTCGCCGAGCTCGCGGTCAGCGACCCGGCGGCCTTCTCGGCCCTGGTCGACACGGCCCGGGCCGCCCTCCCGGAGGACCGCAACGCCCCCGCGGCCTGACCGCGTGGTCGACGACGCCGCGCACCCCCGGGTCCGGGGGGCGCGGCGTCTGCACGCGGCGGCCGGACGCCGCCGGACCGGACGGTTCCTCGCCGAGGGGCCGCAGGCCGTGGCCGAGGCGCTGGCCGTCCCCGGGGTGGTCGTCGAGGTGTTCGCCACCGCCGAGCGCCTGGCCGCCGACCCGTCGCTGCGGCCGGCCGTCGCCGGTCGCGGCCTGGGCCTGCACGTGGTGAGCGACCGGGTGCTGCGGACCCTGGCCGAGACCACGAGCCCGCAGGGTGTGGTCGCCGTCTGCCACGACGTCACCGTCGGCCTCACCGAGGTGCTCGCGGCCCAGCCGCGGCTGCTGGTGGTGCTGGCCGGCGTCCGCGACCCCGGCAACGCCGGCACGATCATCCGCACCGCGGACGCCGCCGGAGCCGACGGCGTGCTGCTGCTCACCGGCTCGGTCGACCCGCTGGGCGGGAAGTGCGTGCGCAGCACCGTGGGTTCGCTGTTCCACCTGCCGGTCAGCCCCGGCCACGGGGTGGACGTGCTCGACACGCTGCGCGGGGAGGGCCTGGCGGTGCTGGCCGCGGACGGCGAAGGCAGCGCCGACCTGTACGAGGTCGCCGGCACCGGCCGGTTGGCCGGTCCGACCGCCTGGGTGGTCGGCAACGAGGCCCACGGCCTGGACGCCTCGGTCCTCGATCGCGCCGACGCCGTCGTGCGCGTCCCGCTGTTCGGGCCCGCCGAGAGCCTCAACGTGTCGGTCGCCACCGCGCTGTGCCTGTACGCCTCGGCGGTGGCCCAGCGCCGCGGCTGGGCCGCACGGGCGCCGGCGCACGCTGGGGCGGTCGACGGGGCCGCGGGGTCCGACCAGCCGCGTCCCGGGTTCTAGACTGACCTGCCGCCCGTGCCGACCCGCCCAGCCGCCACCTGTGGGAGTGCTCTACCGATGCCCGCCGCCCCGACCGGCCCCCTGCCGCCGCAGGAGGTCGAGCGCGCCCGGGCAGGTGCCCTGGCGGCAGTAGCCGCCGCCGCCGACCTGGACGAGCTCAAGGAGGTCCGGATCGAGCACGCGGGCGACCGATCGCCGCTGGCGCTGCTCAACCGCCGCATCGGCACGCTGCCCGGCGAGCAGCGCAAGGAGGCCGGCCGGCTGGTCGGCACTGCCCGCCGGGAGGTGGCCGAGGCGCTCGTGGCGCGGCAGCAGGTGCTGGCGGCCGAGCGGGACGAGCGGATGCTGGCCGACGAGGCCGTCGACGTCACCCTGCCCTGGGTGCGCCGGCCGGTCGGAGCCCGGCACCCGCTGGTCTCCCTGGTCGACCGGATCGCCCAGATCTTCGTCGCGCTCGGCTACGAGGTCGCCGACGGCCCCGAGGCGGAGGCCGACTGGTACAATTTCGACGCCCTCAACATGGGCCCTCACCACCCTGCTCGCGCGGCGACCGACACGTTCTTCGTCGAGTCGGTCGACTCCGGCGTCGTGCTGCGCACGCACACCTCTCCGGTGCAGGTGCGGGCCATGCTCACCCGGCCACTGCCGCTGTATGTCATCTGCCCGGGTCGCACCTACCGCGCCGACGAGCTCGACGCGACCCACACGCCGGTGTTCAGCCAGGTCGAGGGCCTGGTCGTGGACGAGGGCATCACGATGGCCGACCTCAAGGGCACTCTCGACCACTTCGCCGCCGCGATGTTCGGCGAGGGGATCGTCACCCGGCTGCGGCCGTCCTACTTCCCGTTCACCGAGCCGTCGGCCGAGGTCGACATCGAGTGCTTCGTCTGCCGCGGTGCCTCGGTGGGCGACCCCGACCAGCCCTGCCGCACCTGCTCGAGCGAGGGCTGGATCGAGTGGGGTGGCTGCGGCATGGTCAACCCGCGGGTGCTGGGGGCCTGCGGGATCGACCCCGACCGCTGGTCGGGCTTCGCCTTCGGGATGGGGTTGGAGCGCACGCTGATGTTCCGGCACGGCATCACCGACATGCGCGACCTGATCGAGGGCGACGTCCGCTTCACCCTGCCGTTCGGGATGGACGTCTAGATGCGCGTGCCCCTGTCCTGGCTGCGGGCCTTCGCCGACGTGCCCGCCGAGGTGACCCCCCGTGCCCTCGGTGACCGCCTGCTGGCCGCCGGGCTCGAGGTCGAGACGGTCCAGACGATCGAGGTCGCCGGCCCGCTGGTGCTCGGCCGCGTGGTCGCCTACGAGGTCGAGACCCACCGCAACGGCAAGAGCATCCGCTGGTGCCAGGTGGACGTCGGCGAGGCCGAGCCTCGCGGCATCGTGTGCGGCGCGCACAACTTCGAGGTCGGCGACCTCGTCGTGGTGGCCCTGCCCGGTTGCGTGCTGCCGGGTGGCTTCGCCATCACTGCCCGCCGCACCTACGACCACGTCTCCGACGGGATGATCTGCTCGGTCCGTGAGCTGGGCATCGGGGACGAGCACGACGGCATCCTCGTGCTCACCCCGGCCGACCTGACCGCCGTTCCGGGAGGTGCGGCAGCGGCTGTCCCCGGCGCGGACGCCCGGCCGTCGCTCGGCCTGCCCGACGCGGTGCTCGACATCGCCGTCACCCCCGACCGCGGCTACTGCCTGAGCATCCGGGGGGTGGCGCGAGAGGCCGCCACCGCGTACGGGGTGGCCTTCGCGGACCCGGCCGACCCGGCCCGGCTGGGGGACGCCGCAGCCGACCCGGCGGCTGGCCCAGCCTGGCCCGTGCAGGTGCACGACGCCGGCGGCTGCGACCGGTTCGCCGCCCGGGTGGCCCGCGGGCTGGACCCGTCCCGCCGCTCGCCACTGTGGCTGCGCACCCGGCTGCATCTGGCCGGCATGCGCCCGCTGTCGCTGGCCGTCGACGTCACCAACCACGTCATGCTCGAGGTCGGCCAGCCCATCCACGGCTACGACGGCGACCGGCTGGCCGGACCCATCGTGGTGCGTCGCGCCGACCCGGCCGAGACGCTGCAGACGCTGGACGGCAAGCAGCGCGACCTGCACCCCGAGGATCTGGTGATCGCCGACGACTCCGGGGCGATCGGCGTTGCCGGCGTCATGGGCGGGTCGTCCACCGAGATGTCGGAGGAAACCACGACCGTCGTGGTCGAGGCCGCCCACTTCGACCCGGTGGTAGTGGCCCGGGCCGCCCGCCGGCACAAGCTGCCCAGCGAGGCGTCGCGGCGCTTCGAGCGGGGGGTCGACCCCGGCCTGCCGCAGGTGGCGGCCGGACTCGTCGTGCGCATGCTGGTGGACCTGGGTGGCGCCACGGCCGTCCCCGCGCTCACCGACGTGGACCAGCGGGCGCCCTCGCCGTCCATCGCCTTGCACCCCGACCTGCCCGCCCGCGTCGCGGGCCGTCCGTTCACCGTCGACGAGGTGCGCGGGCACCTCGACTCGGTCGGCTGCCAGGTGGACGGGGACACGGCCGGGCCGCTGGCGGTGGGCCCGCCGTCCTGGCGGCCCGACCTCACCGACCCCATCGACCTGGTCGAGGAGGTGGTGCGGCTGGCCGGCTACGACACCGTGCCCGCGACGATGCCGACCGGCCCGGCCAGCCGCGGCCTGACCCTCGCCCAGCAGCACGAGCTGCGCATCGGCCGGATGATGGCCTACCTGGGCGGCGTCCAGGTGATGAACTACCCGTTCGTCGGGGACGCGCTGCTGGACGCCATGGGAGTGCCGGCCGACTCCGACGAGCGGCGCCGGGTGCGGCTGGCGAACCCGATCTCCGACGAGGAGCCGTACCTGCGGGCGAGCCTGCTGCCGGGGCTGCTGCAGGCGCTTCGGCGCAACGTCAGCCGAGGGCTGGTGGACGTCTCGCTGTTCGAGGTCGGACGGGTGTTCCGGCCCCGACCGGGCCAGCAGGTCCGGACACCCCGGCTGGCGGTGGACCGCCGGCCAACCGACGCCGAGCTGGCTGAGGTCGAGGCCGGGCTGCCCGAGCAGCCGCGTCGGCTCTCGGTGGTGATCAGCGGCAAGACCGAGCGGGACGGCTGGTGGGGCCCGGGCCGGGAGTCCCAGTGGCTCGACGCCATCGGTGCGGCCCGGATGGCCGCGCGGGCCATCGACGCGCCGCTGGACGTGCGTGCGGCGCAGCGCTCGCCCTGGCACCCCGGCCGGTGCGCGGAGCTGCTGGTCGGCGGGGAGCGCATCGGCTACGCCGGCGAGCTCGACCCGCGGGTGGCGGCCGCCCTCGGCCTGCCCGGCCGGGTCGGCGCGATGGAGGTCGACATCGACCGGCTGTCGGCCTACGCCCGTCCGGTCGTGCCCGCCCCGGCGGTGTCCACCTTCCCGCCCGCCCGGGAGGACCTCGCCTTCGTCGTGGACGCGGCCGTCCCGGCCGTCGACCTGGAGGCGGCGATCCGGGCCGGTGCCGGCGACCTGCTCGAGCAGGTGTGGCTGTTCGACGTGTACCGCGGCCCCCAGGTGGGGGAAGGACGCAAGAGCCTGGCCTACACGGTGACCCTGCGGGCCCCCGACCGCACGCTCACCGTGGACGAGCTGGCGCAGGCGCGATCGGCGATGGTGGCCAGCGCAGCCGAGCGGGTCGGCGCCGTCCTGCGCGGCGGCTGACCGGCACGACTCGCCCGGTACCCGGTACCCGGTACCCGGTACCCGGTCCCCGATCCCCGGTACCGTGCTTCATCGTCATGTGCTATATGGAATACTCATGCGGTCACGGACGAGGACAGGAGGGGTGGTGTCGTGAAGGTCGCCGTCGCGGGAGCCAGCGGATACACCGGCGGTGAGCTGCTGCGCCTGCTCGCCGGGCACCCGGCGCTCGAGCTCGCCGTGGCCGCCGCCGGGGCGGCCGCCGGCCAGCCGGTCACCGACCTCCACCCGCAGCTGCCGCACCTGGCCGGGACGACGTTCGTGCCGACCCGGCCCGAGACGCTCGCCGAGGCCGAGGCGGTCTTCCTCGCCCTGCCGCACGGGGAGTCGGCGGCCCTGGCGGCCGAGCTGCCCGCCGACCTGCCGGTGATCGACCTCGGCGCGGACTTCCGCCTCGTCGACAGCGCCGACTGGGAGGCCTTCTACCCCGGCCCGCACGCCGGCACCTGGACCTACGGCCTGCCCGAGCTGCCCGGGGCGCGGGCCCGCATCGCGGCCTCCCACCGGGTCGCCAACCCCGGCTGCTACGTCACCGCCATCACCCTCGCGCTGGCCCCGCTGCTGCTGGCCGGCGTCGCCGAGGCCGACGACCTGGTCGTGGTCGCGGCCAGCGGCACCTCGGGGGCAGGCCGGGCGCCCAAGCCGTCCCTGCTGGGCACCGAGGTGATGGGCAGCATGAGCGCCTACAAGGTGGGCGGCGGGCACCAGCACACCCCCGAGATCAGGCAGAACCTGCAGGCGCTCACCGACCGGCCGGTGCGGCTGTCGTTCACGCCGCTGCTGGCGCCGATGCCGCGGGGGATCCTGGCCACCTGCTCGGCACCGGTGGTCGAGGGCACCGACACCGACGCCGTGCGCGACTGCCTGCTCGACGCCTACGCCGACGAGCCGTTCGTGCACGTGCTGCCCGAGGGACGCTGGCCGGTGACCGGCGCCACCGCCGGCAGCAACAGCGTGCACCTGCAGGCCGCCGTGGATGCCGCCGCCGGCCGGGTGAGCGTGGTCGCGGCCCTGGACAACCTCGTCAAGGGGGCCGCCGGGCAGGCGGTCCAGAACGCCAACCTCGTGCTCGGCCTGCCCGAGACGGCCGGCCTGTCGGCCGTGGGGGTGGCACCGTGAGCGTCACCGCCGCCGCCGGGTTCCGGGCGGCGGGCGTCACCGCGGGCCTCAAGGCCTCCGGCCGGCCCGACGTGGCCGTCGTCGTCAGCGACGGCCCGTCGTTCGCCGCGGCCGGGGTGGTCACCCGCAACCGCTTCCAGGCTGCCCCCGTGCTGTGGACCCAGCAGGTGCTGCGCGCCGGCGCCGTGCGGGCCGTGGTGCTCAACTCCGGTGGGGCCAACGCCTGCACCGGGCCGGACGGCTTCGCCGACACCCACCGCACCGCCGAGCACGTCGCCGACCGGCTCGGCATCGGCGCCGGGGAGGTGGCGGTCTGCTCCACCGGGCTGATCGGGGTGCGGCTGCCGCTCGACCGGCTGCTGGCCGGGGTGGACGCGGCGGTGCCGGCCCTGTGCGCCACCGGGGGACCGGCGGCGGCCGAGGCGATCATGACCACCGACAGCAGGCCCAAGCAGGCGCAGCGCACGGTGGCCGGCCCGTCCGGCTCCTGGACCGTCGGGGGGATGGCCAAGGGCGCCGGCATGCTGGCACCCGGGCTGGCCACCATGCTGGTGCTGCTCAGTACCGACGCCGACGCACCGCCCGACGTGCTCGACGCGGTGCTGCGCGAGGCGGTACGGCTCACCTTCGACCGGGTCGACACCGACGGCTGCATGTCCACCAACGACACGGTGCTGCTGCTGGCCAGCGGCGCGTCGGGAGTGGCGCCGGCGGCGGCGGACCTGCAGGAGGCCGTCACCGCCGTCTGTGCCGACCTGGCCCGGGCGCTGGTTGCCGACGCCGAGGGGGCCGAGCACGAGGTGACGGTCACCGTCTCGCAGGCGGCAACGGAGCCCGACGCGCTCGACGTGGCTCGCGAGGTGGCCCGCAGCCTGCTGGTCAAGACAGCGATCTTCGGCCGGGACCCGAACTGGGGCCGCATCCTGGCCGCCGTCGGGGTCAGCGCCGCGCAGTTCGACCCGGACCGGGTCGACGTGGCCGTCAACGGCGTGTGGGTGGCCCGGGGCGGAGCCGCCGGCGACGACCGCAGCCTGGTCGACCTGTCCGGGCGCGAGGTGGCGATCGACGTAGTGCTGGGGGCCGGCTGCGCGCAGGCGGCCGTCCTGACCACCGACCTCACCCACGCCTACGTGCACGAGAACTCGGCGTACTCGACATGACCGGCACGCCCGGCCCCACCGGCCCGCAGACCCCGCCGGGGCTGGTCGGCGCGCTCACCAAGGCGGCCACGCTGGTCGAGGCGCTGCCCTGGCTGGAGCGGTTCCACGGCGCGATCGTCGTGGTCAAGTACGGCGGCAACGCCATGGTGGACCCCGACCTGAAGGTCGCCTTCGCCCAGGACGTCGCCTTCCTGCGCTACGCCGGCCTGCGCCCGGTGGTGGTGCACGGCGGCGGCCCGCAGATCTCGTCCATGCTCGACCGGCTCGGCATCCCGTCGGAGTTCCGCGGTGGGCTGCGGGTCACCACCCCCGAGGCGATGGACGTGGTGCGGATGGTGCTCGTCGGCCAGGTCGGCCGTGAGCTGGTCGGGCTGCTCAACGAGCACGGCCCGCTGGCGGTCGGCATGTCGGGGGAGGACGCGCACCTGTTCACCGCCCAGCGTCGGCCGGCCGTCCACCAGGGCGAGGAGGTCGACGTCGGGCTGGTGGGCGACGTCGTCACCGTGCGACCCGAAGCCGTCCGCGACCTCATCGACGCCGGCCGGGTGCCGGTGGTGTCCAGCGTCGCCCCGGACGCCGACGGCCAGGTGCACAACGTCAACGCCGACACCGCAGCCGCCGCCCTGGCGATCGCTCTCGGTGCCGCCAAGCTCGTCGTACTCACCGACGTCTCGGGCCTGTACCGCAGCTGGCCGCCGCGCTCGCCGGCCGACGTCATCAGCCGGCTCTCGGCGAGCGAGCTCGAAGCCATGCTGCCCACCCTGGCCACCGGAATGGTGCCGAAGATGGAGGCGTGCCTGCGCGCCGTGCAGGGCGGGGTGCCCCGGGCGCACGTGATCGACGGACGACTGCCGCACTCGCTGCTGCTCGAGGTCGTCACCGACGCCGGCGTCGGCACGATGGTGCTGGCCGACTGTCAGGGCGAGCTGCCGTGAACGGCACGCTGGCGCGCTACGCGGCCGCGGTGATGCCGACCTACGGACCACCGAGCCGGGTGCTCGTGCGAGGCGAGGGCTGCTGGGTCTGGGACGAGGACGGCCGGCGTTACCTCGACCTGCTCGCCGGCATCGCCGTGAACACCCTCGGCCACGCGCACCCGGCGCTGGTCGAGGCGGTCAGCCGCCAGCTGGCCACCCTCGGGCACGTCTCGAACCTCTTCACCACCCCGCCGCAGGTGGCGCTGGCCGAGCGGCTGCTGGCGCTGCTGGACGCCCCGACCGGCAGCCGGGTGTTCTTCGCGAACTCCGGCGCCGAGGCGAACGAGGCGGCCTTCAAGCTGACTCGCCGCACCGGGCGCACCCGGGTGGTCGCCGCGGTCGGCGGCTTCCACGGCCGCACCATGGGCGCCCTTGCCCTCACCGGCAAGGCCGGGGCCCGGGAGGGCTTCGAGCCGCTGCCCGGCGAGGTGGTGCACGTGCCCTTCGGGGACATCGACGCGCTGCGCGCCGTCGTCGACGCCACCTGCGCGGCGGTGGTGCTGGAGCCCATCCAGGGTGAGGCCGGTGTGCTGCCCGCCCCGCCCGGCTACCTGGCGCTGGCCCGGTCGCTGGCCGACGCCGCCGGGGCGCTGCTGGTGCTCGACGAGGTGCAGTCCGGTGTCGGGCGCACCGGCGACTGGTTCGCCCACCAGGCCGACGGGGTGCGCCCCGACGTGGTGACGCTGGCCAAGGGGCTAGCCGGCGGGCTGCCCATCGGGGCCTGCGTCGCGCTCGGCCCTGCCGGCGAGCTGCTGGGCCCCGGCTCGCACGGCAGCACCTTCGGTGGCAACCCGGTGTCGACGGCGGCGGCGCTGGCCGTGCTCGACACGGTGCAGGCCGACGACCTGCGGGGCAATGCTGCGGCCCGGGGCGCTCAGCTGGTCGAAGGGCTGCGCGCGCACCCGAGCGTCCGGGAGGTTCGCGGCCGCGGCCTGCTGCTCGGCGTCGCGCTGCGCACCCCCGACGCCGCCGCGGTGACGCGCCGCGCGCTGCAGGCGGGTTTCGTCGTCAACGCCGTCGCCCCCGACACGGTGCGGCTGACCCCGCCGCTCGTGCTCGACGCGCAGCAGGCGTCCTCGTTCGTCACCGCCTTCCCGTCCCTGCTGGTCGCCGAGGAGGCCCCGTGACCGTCCGGCACTTCTTGCGCGACGACGACCTGGCACCCGCGGAACAGGCGCAGGTGCTCGATCTGGCCGCCGCCCTCAAACGTGACCCGTTCGCCCGCCGCCCGCTGGCCGGCCCGCGCACGGTGGCGCTGCTGTTCGACAAGCCCTCGACGCGCACCCGGGTGTCGTTCAGCGCCGGGGTGGCCGAGCTGGGCGGGATGCCGCTGGTGCTGGACGGGGCGACCAGCCAGCTCGGTCGGGGCGAGACCGTGCCGGACACCGCCCGGGTGCTGGACCGCCAGTGCGCCGCGGTGGTGTGGCGCACGTTCGCCCAGCAGCGGCTCGAGGAGATGGCGGCCGCGTCGGCGGTGCCGGTGGTCAACGCCCTGACCGACGAGTTCCACCCCTGCCAGCTGCTGGCCGACCTGCAGACCGTGCGCGAGCGGCGTGGTGCGCTGCCCGGGCTCACGTTCGCCTACGTCGGCGACGGTGCGAACAACATGGCCCACTCGACCCTGCTCGCCGCGGCCACCGCCGGCATGCACGTGCGCATCGGCTCACCGGCGGCCTTCCCGCCCGACCCGGCGGTGCTCGCTCGCGCCGCCGAGATCGCGGCCGGGACCGGCGGCTCGGTGCGCCACACCACCGACCCGGCGCAGGCGTTCGCCGACGCCGACGTCGTCTCGACCGACACCTGGGTGTCGATGGGCCAGGAGGCGCAGGCGACGGACCGGGAGGCGCCCTTCCGGCCCTTCGCGGTCACGCCGGCGGCGCTGGCCGCCGCTGCACCCGACGTCGTCGTCCTGCACTGCCTGCCCGCCTACCGCGGCAAGGAGATCGACGCGGTGTTCCTCGACCCGCCGACCCACCCGGCCTCAGCCGTCTGGGACCAGGCCGAGAACCGGCGGCACGCGCAGAAGGCGCTGCTCACCTGGCTGCTCGAGCCCGGGCCGGGATCGCCGTGAGCGCCGCGGGCAGGACGGCTCCCGCCGGTGTGCAGGCGCCGTCCGAGGTCGGCGGGGTGGCCCACACCCGCGCCGCCCGGCGCCAGCTGATCGTCGACGTGCTCGGCCGGCAGGCCGTCCCGTCGCAGGCTGTCCTCGCCGACCTGCTCGCCGCCCACGGGGTGGCGGTGTCGCAGGGCACGCTGTCGCGCGACCTGGACGACCTGGGCGCGGTGCGGATCCGCTCGGCCACCGGGGCACTGGTCTACGCGCTGCCCGCCGAGGGTGGCGACCGCACCCCGCGGGTGCTCGACGCCGAGACCCTGGGCGAGCGGCTGGCCCGGGTGGCCGCCGAGACGCTCGTGAGCGCCGCTGCCTCGGCGAACCTGGTGGTGCTGCGAACCCCGCCCGGGGCGGCGCAGTACCTCGCGTCCGCGATCGACCACGCCATCCTGCCCGACGTGCTGGGCTGCGTGGCCGGCGACGACACCGTGCTCGTCGTGGCCGGCGCGGCCGACGGCGGGGCGGCGCTGGCCCAGCGGTTCCTCGCCCTGGCCGAGCACCACCGGGCCCGTCCCGCGGGTCCGGCGCCCCCGACCTCCCCCCACCCCCCCGCACCGACAGGAGACCCGACGTGACCGATCGTGTAGTGCTGGCCTACTCCGGAGGTCTGGACACCAGCGTGGCGATCGGCTGGATCGCCGAGCGCACCGGTGCCGAGGTGATCGCCGTGGCCGTCGACGTCGGCCAGGGCGGTGAGGACCTCGAGACGATCCGCACCCGGGCGCTGGCCTGCGGGGCGGTCGAGGCGGAAGTGGTCGACGCCCGGGAGGAGTTCGCCGACGAGTACTGCCTGCCGGCGCTGCGGGCCAACGCGCTCTACATGGACCGCTACCCGCTCGTCTCGGCGCTGAGTCGGCCGGTGATCGTCAAGCACCTGGTGGCCGCGGCCCACCACCACGGCGCCACCGTGGTGGCGCACGGCTGCACCGGCAAGGGCAACGACCAGGTGCGCTTCGAGGTCGGCATCGGGGCGCTCGCGCCGCACCTGACCTGCCTGGCGCCGATCCGCGACCTCGCGCTCACCCGGGACAAGGGCATCGAGTACGCCGAGCAGCACGACCTGCCCATCGACGTGACCAAGAAGAGCCCCTACTCCATCGACCAGAACGTGTGGGGGCGGGCGGTGGAGACGGGCTTCCTGGAGGACATCTGGAACGCCCCGATCGAGGACGTCTACTCCTACACCGCCAACCCTGCCGAGCCGCGGGAGGCCGACGAGGTGGTGGTGTCGTTCGAGTCCGGCCGTCCGGTGGCCCTCGACGGGCGGCGGGTGAGCATGCTCGAGGCGATCGTGGAGCTGAACCGCCGCGCCGGCGCGCAGGGGGTGGGCCGGCTCGACATGGTGGAGGACCGGCTGGTGGGCATCAAGAGCCGCGAGGTGTACGAGGCGCCCGGCGCCATCGCCCTGCTCACCGCCCACACCGAGCTGGAGAGCGTCACCGTCGAACGCGACCTGGCCCGGTTCAAGCGGGGGGTGGAGCAGCGCTGGTCCGAGCTGGTCTACGACGGGCTGTGGTTCTCCCCGCTCAAGCGGGCGCTGGACGGCTTCGTCCACGAGGCCAACGAGCCGGTGAGCGGCGACGTGCGGATGACCCTGCACGGCGGCCGGGCCGTGCCCACCGGCCGTCGCAGCGAGCACACCCTCTACGACTTCGGCATGGCCACCTACGACACCGGCGACACCTTCGACCAGTCGCTGGCCAAGGGCTTCGTCGAGCTGTGGGGCCTGCCGAGCAAGATCGCGGCCCGGCGCGACCTGGCCCAGTGAGCGAGCCGGGCCCCGTGAGCGAGCCGGGCGGGACCGGCGCCGGCACCGAGCACGGGCCGGGCGGTGGGCTGTGGGGCGGGCGGTTCTCCGCCGGCCCGGCCGCGGCGATGGCCACGCTGTCGCGCTCGACCCAGTTCGACTGGCGGCTGGCCCGCTACGACCTGGCCGGCTCGCAGGCGCACGCCCGGGCCCTGCACGCCGCCGGCCTGCTCACCGACGACGACCTGGCGGCGCTGCTCGCGGGGCTCGACGCGCTGGACGCCGACGTGGTCTCCGGCGCGTTCGGTCCGGTGCCGTCGGACGAGGACGTGCACTCGGCCCTCGAGCGCGGCCTGGTGGCTCGGGTGGGCCCCTCGGTCGGCGGCCGGCTGCGCGCGGGCCGGTCGCGCAACGACCAGGTGGTGACCCTGTTCCGGATGTACCTGCGCGACCACGCCCGGGTCGTCGCCGGACTGCTGCTCGACGCGGTGGACGCGCTGCGCGCGCAGGCGGCGGCCCACCCGGATGCGGCGATGCCCGGCCGGACCCACCTGCAGCACGCCCAGCCAGTGCTGCTCGCCCACCACCTCGCGGCGCACGCCTGGGCGCTGCTGCGCGACGTGGACCGGCTGGTCGACTGGGACGCTCGGGCCGACGTCTCGGGCTACGGCTCGGGCGCGCTGGCGGGCTCGACCCTCGGGCTCGACCCCGTCGCGGTCGCGACCGACCTCGGCTTCTCGGCCTCGGCGGCCAACTCGATCGACGCCACCGCGGCCCGGGACACCGCGGCCGAGCTGGCCTTCGTCCTGGCCATGGTCGGGGTGGACCTGTCCCGGCTGGCCGAGGAGGTCGTGCTGTGGGCCACGGTCGAGTTCGGCTTCGTCACCCTCGACGACGCCTGGTCGACCGGCTCGTCGATCATGCCGCAGAAGAAGAACCCCGACGTGGCCGAGCTGGCGCGGGGCAAGGCCGGCCGGCTCATCGGCAACCTCGCCGGGCTGCTGGCGACGCTCAAGGGCCTGCCGCTGGCCTACAACCGCGACCTGCAGGAGGACAAGGAGCCGCTGTTCGACTCGATCGACCAGCTCGAGGTGCTGCTCCCGGCGTTGGTGGGGATGGTGGCGACGCTGCGCTTCGACACCGAGCGGATGGCGGCGGCGGCTCCGGCCGGGTTCGCGCTGGCCACCGACGTGGCCGAGTGGCTCGTGCGCCACGGGGTGCCGTTCCGCGAGGCGCACGAGGTCACCGGCGCGCTGGTGCGGGCCTGCGAGGCCGCGGGAGTGGGGTTGGACGGGTTGTCCGACGCCGAGCTGGCGGCGGTCTCGCCGCGGCTGGGGCCAGAGGTGCGGGCGGTGCTGTCCGTACCCGGCGCGCTGGCGGCCCGGTCGGCCCGGGGCGGCACGGCCCCGGCGAGGGTCGCCGAGCAGCTGGCCGAGCTGGCCGCGTCCGCGCAGCGCGTCCGCCCCTGGGCCGCCGTCCGCCCCCACCTCGCCTGACCCCGCCCGCCCCCGGTTCCCACCCGTCTCACGGCCTGCTGGCAGGGCACGGCGTGCAGGACGTCGTCGTCGGCAGTGCGAAGGACGAGCCAACCGGCGTCCTGGAAGCGCTCGTCCGAGACGATGTCCAGGCGCCGGCGACGACGACTGCTGCCATCGACGTCCCCCTCGGGGCTCGGGCAGTCCAACGTCCACGATGCGCTCGGCCAGGTAGGGGCTGACCTGCTCAGGTGTCGTCCACCGGCGCACCAGGAAGTCGCCGAGCAGCATGGGCTCGATCCGTGTCAGCTCGCCTACCAGATCCGGGAAGGTCTGCCCCGGACACCTCACAGCAAGCCCGCGGATGACGCCGGGTTGCGCCCCGATCACTCGCTGGTGCGTGACCACCCCCGGCCGACGCCTCGGCACCACGGCGCCGGCAGGCACGCTCAGCTGCAGCTCGTCGCAGGGGTCGATGGGCGCCCCGCACCGAGCAGCAGCGGGCGGGGTGTCGGGGCGTGGGGGAGGATGGGGCCGTGACAGGGCCTCGGGACGTGGTGGTGCTGGGCTCGACCGGCTCCATCGGCACCCAGGCGCTCGACATCGCCGCACGCAACCCCGACCGGTTCCGCGTCACCGGGCTGGCCGCCGGCGGGGCAGACCCTGACCTGCTCGCCCGGCAGGCCCTCGACCACGAGGTGCAGGCGGTCGCCGTGAGCCGGGCCACGGCCGCCAACGACGTGCTGCTGGCCCTGTACGCGCAGGCGCAGCGGCGGGGCTACGCGCGGGGCGAGTTCGCCGTCCCGAGGCTGCTCACCGGTCCCGACGCCGCCACCGAACTCGTGGCCACCACCCCGGCCGACGTGGTGCTCAACGGCCTCGCCGGCGCCGTCGGCCTGCGCCCCACGCTGGCAGCGCTGCAGGTCGGCCGCATCCTGGCGCTGGCCAACAAGGAGTCGCTCATCATCGGCGGCCCCCTGGTCACCAGGCTCGCCGGGCCGGGCCAGGTCGTCCCGGTCGACAGCGAGCACAGCGCGCTGGCCCAGTGCCTGCGGGGCGGCCGCCGCGACGAGGTCCGCCGCCTCGTACTCACCGCCAGCGGTGGGCCGTTCCGCGGCCGGACCCGGGACGAGCTCGCGCAGGTGACGCCCGAGCAGGCCCTGGCCCACCCCACCTGGTCGATGGGCCCGTTGGTCACGACCAACAGCGCCACCCTGGTGAACAAGGGTCTGGAGGTGATCGAGGCCCACCTGCTGTTCGACCTGCCCCTCGAGGCCATCGACGTGGTCGTGCACCCCCAGTCGGTGGTGCACTCCATGGTCGAGTTCGTCGACGGCTCGACGCTGGCCCAGGCCAGCCCGCCCGACATGCGCATCCCGATCGCGTTGGCGCTGGGCTGGCCCGACCGGGTCCCCGACGCCGCCCCCGCGTGCGCCTGGGACACCGGGGCCACCTGGGAGTTCTTCCCCCTCGACGACGACGCCTTCCCGGCGGTACGACTCGCCCGCGAGGCCGGTGGCGCCGGCGGGACGGCACCCGCGGTCTACAACGGCGCCAACGAGGTGGCGGTCGCGGCCTTCCTCGACGGACGGCTGCCGTTCGTGCGCATCGTGGACACCATCGCGGCCGTGCTGTCCGAGCACGTCCCCGGGAACGTCCGCGACGTCGCCGACGTTGAGCATGCGGACGGCTGGGCGCGGACCCGGGCCGCCGAAGTCGTGGCGACGGTCGCCCAGGGCACGGGGATGGTGGGGTAGCGCAGTGGACCTGCTCGCCGTTCTCGGCTTCGTGCTGTTCCTGGTGGGCCTGCTCGTCTCGATCGCCCTGCACGAGGTGGGGCACCTGATCCCGGCCAAGCTCTTCGGGGTCAAGGTGACCCAGTACATGGTCGGCTTCGGCCGCACCGTGTGGTCGACCCGCCGGGGCGAGACCGAGTACGGGGTCAAGGCGGTCCCTCTCGGCGGCTACGTGCGCATGGTCGGCATGTTGCCGCCCCAACCCGGGTCCGACCCGACCAAGCTGCGCCAGGTCAGCACCGGGCCGTTGCAGTCCATCGTCGACAACGCCCACCGGGACGCCGTGCTCGACGTCAAGGACGAGGACCCGACGCGGCTGTTCTACGCCAAGCCCTGGTGGCAGAAGCTCACCATCATGCTCGGCGGCATCACCACGAACCTGCTGCTGGGCGCGCTGCTGTTCGCGGTGGTGCTGATGGGGTTCGGGACCCAGGCGCCCACCACGACCGTGGCCACCGTCTCCCAGTGCATCCTCACCGTGCCGTCGGGCGAGTCCGGCCAGGTCGCGTGCGAGCCGGACGACCCGGCTACGCCCGCAGCCGAGGCCGGTTTCGAGCCCGGTGACGTCATCGTCTCCTTCGACGGCCAGCCCGTCGCCGAGTGGGACCAGATGACCGCGCTCATCCGCGCCAACGGTGGGCGCACCGTCGTGGTCGGGGTCGAGCGGGACGGTGAGCCGCTCGAGCTCACCACGACGCTGGCGCGCGCGTCCCGTCCGGTCGACCCCGTCGACCCCTGCAGCGACACCGCCGAGGTCGGCTTCCTCGGCGTGAGCCCGCAGTTCGAGCTCGTGCGGCTCGGCCCCGCTGCGGTGCTCGCCCAGGTCGCCGACTTCACCGGCCGCACGGTGCAGGCCGTCGGTGACGTACCGGCCCGGATGGTCGGCGTCTGGGACGCCGCCTTCGGCGGGGGCGAGCGCGACATCTGCAGCCCGGTCGGCGTCGTCGGGGCCGGGCGCATCGGCGGCGAGATCGCCGCCCAGGATGAAGCGCCGGCCTCGGCCCGGGTCGCGGGCTTCATCGCCCTGCTC
>Ga0114939_10001544_pt1 | contig 18054 bp, 15 predicted proteins | sample AshMeaCrysSpring_FD_87196 | JGI IMG/M metagenome (GOLD analysis project Ga0114939, IMG submission 87196) | Groundwater microbial communities from Big Spring, Nevada to study Microbial Dark Matter (Phase II) - Ash Meadows Crystal Spring | ecosystem: Environmental > Aquatic > Deep subsurface >...
CCAAGCGTTGCTCGGCCAGCGCGGACTCGACGTCGCCGCCCTGCTGGCGGCCCAAGCCCGCAATCAACTTCCGCTCGATTCCCACGATGGACCGCCCCTCCAATCGCTACTACGCATTGCGGAGGAGCCGGTTTCCAATGAAATGCGGGCGGCGGCCGTGCCTTTTGATCTGGCTCAGGTGTTGGTCGACCCGGCCGCATGGGCCGGTGCGATCGTCAACGGGTCGTTGCAAATGCGTCGCGCCACGCGGATCGAACTGTCCGCGACGGAGGCTCGCGAGGCGCACAGCGACCACTATTGGCAGGTCGACACGTTCGCAACGTTTGCTCCCACGGCTATCCGACTGCAGACGGGTTCCCAAGCCAAAGGGACCATCGATTTTCGAAATCGCTTTCCCGTGACGGTCTTGGTTCGCGATCTTCCCAAGGATTGGGCAAGCGGCAATGCGCAGGCCGTGATGCTGGATCGCGATTTCGACTTCACCGGCGTCCATTATCGCTTGTGGGGTTATGAGACGCCTTTCGCCGAACAAGCGGGAGCCTCACGACAATGGGGACCACTGATCGTGGCCTTCGAGATTCGGCCGCGGCCGATCGCCGCGGCTGCGGCCGGCTCCATGTCGTCAACAGGCGCCGTGGTGCTGGGGCTTTTGCTGGGATTGGTCGCGCTGGCCGCGATCGTGTGGTGGTCACGGCGGCTTGCCTCGGCGCGGTCGTTCGAACTGCCCGACCGGTTGACGCTGCCGCAACTCGACGGATATTCAAAGCCATCGGCTCGATCTGAAGCCGATGATCGCTCGAACTAGTCCCTCCGCGGACCGACTGTCCGACCGCCGAGAGGTCGTGCTGCACGACTGACAACGAAGTCACCGCGGTGATTTTAGATCGTGCCGTTCTCCTCCTTTGTCCATTGGTTCCTTGTTTCGCTGGAGTAGCCCGCCATGCGTCGCGCCAAGATCACGATCATCGGAGCAGGGAATGTGGGGGCCACGTGCGCCCACTGGTGTGCCGCGGCCGAGCTGGGCGACATCGTTCTGCTGGACATCCCACAAACCGAGACAATGCCCGCGGGCAAGGCACTCGACCTGATGCAGGCGTCTCCGATCTTCGGGTTTGACAGCCGGATCACCGGGACGACCGACTACCAAGACACCGTCGATAGCGACGTGATCGTGGTCACGGCCGGGATCCCGCGAAAGCCCGGGATGAGCCGAGATGATCTGCTGAGCACCAACGCGAAAATCGTCACCAGCGTGGCCGAACAGATCCGCTCCACCAGCCCGCAGGCGATCGTCATCGTCGTCAGCAATCCGCTCGACGCGATGGTCCAGCAGATGTGGCTGACCACGGGCTTCCCGCCCAATCGTGTGATGGGGCAAGCCGGCGTCCTGGACACGGCCCGCTATCGAACATTCCTGGCGATGGAATTGGGCGTCAGTGTCGAGGACATTTCCGCGATGCTGTTGGGCGGGCACGGCGATACGATGGTGCCCATCCCCAGTTGCACGAGCGTCGGTGGAATTCCGGTGACACAGCTGATCAAACCCGAACGGCTTGATGCGATCGTGGCCCGGACACGCGACGGCGGCGGAGAAATCGTCCGGCTGCTCAAGACTGGCAGCGCCTACTACGCGCCAGCGGCCGCCTGCGCGCAGATGGTCGAAGCGATCGTCCGTGACAAGAAGCGGTTGATCCCCTGCGCTGCCTACTGTGACCGCGAATATGGCGTGGGCGGTTATTTCATCGGCGTCCCCGTCATCCTGGGAAGCGATGGCGTGGAACGCATCATCGAACTGCATTTGACCAGCAGGGAACAGGCCGATGTGCAGAACAGCGTGGCAGCTGTCAAGAAGCTGGTGGCCGACATGCAGACATTGCTAGCAAAGTAGCCCCATCCGATGGCGCGCTGAATGTCAAGCCGCGATTGACAGAGGTGCCGGCGCGGGCCTAAAACGCGCGGCACTGTCGGCGCGATAGCGTGGTGACGTGACCGATCGTCCATGACGATCGATCGAACTTCTCTCGTCGGACGTCGCATGAATCGGATAGCGCAGTACTTGGCAGCCGCGGTCGCCGAACCGCAGCATTCATCCGCGGCAGCCAATCGCGGGCCAGACATATTTTTCCTGCCCACGCACTACGAGCCCAACTACGACTATCCCTTGGTGGTCTGGTTGCCCGGCGGAGGTCAGCCGGCCAGCGATGTGCTGGCCGTCATGCCGCACCTCAGTCGACAGAACTACATCGCGGTCGGTGTCGAAACCAACGTGCCGATGAATCTGGTGCAGCCGACCCGCGGGGTCGCGGAACGGGTTGCAGGTCGTGTGGCACGGGCCGTTGCAGCTGCCGAACGTCGCTACCGGATCGATCGAAAGCGGGTGTTTTTGGCCGGCTATGGTGTGGGAGGCACGCTGGCCCTGCGGGTGGCGCTGGCCGAGCCCCACTGGTTTGCAGGCGTTCTGAGTTTCTGCGGGCGCTGGCCGCAAGGCCAACGGCCGCTGGCCGCCTGGTCCTTACTCCGCCGACTGCCGATCTTCCTCGCGCAGGCGATGCATTCGAAGAGTTACCCCTTGGAGCGGTTTTGTCGCGATTTGAAACTGCTTCATGCCGCTCGACTCAAGGCGGAAGTCCGGCAATACACGATCGAGGATTGCCTGGCGACGACGATGCTGGAGGATGCAAATCGCTGGATGATGGGTCTGGTAACTGGCCAGACGACTTCCGCCGAAGAAGTCGCCAAGCCGATCGACCAGGATTTCTCCGCCAACTGATGCTTCGGCGGACCGGGACGCTGGCCCCACCCGGCTTCCGTGATTTTGACGGGTGACCGCCGTCAACGTTCGCGCGATCGATTCGCAGGTCGATCAGAGTGGTCGAACACATTCGAGGGCGGGCTTCGCGCGCCAGCCCTCCCGCCAGACCGCGGTTGACGGTTCGAGCACGTACCCAGTACGTCTTGAACGCATATGTCGGTTACAGCGTCTTCCGCGCCGCGCTCCGCCTGGCCCGTGATGCCAGCATTGGTGATTGCCTTGGCAGTCGCCGGGATCGGCGCGTTTGCGACGCTGCTGACGATGTTTGTTCAGAGCCGCACGCTGCAACCGCAAACCGTATTGCATCGGGCGCGGATCGAAATGGCCGCGCGGCGGTTTGAACTGGCACGGCGGCTGGCGATGTCAGCGCCGATTGATACACACGCGACTCCCCAGCTCGAAGCCGAACGTCAGTGGCTGCTGGGTGAGATTCAATTCTCACAGGCCGAGTCGCTCTCGGATCCGCGTGTGAGACGGAAGACCTACGAGCGCTCGGTCCGTCACCTGGAACTGTCGGTTCAATTGGGTCTGCCGCCGCGGTTGGTCGCCGACGGTCAGGCGCGCCTGGGTCTGGCCCTCTATCATGCCGGTCGATACGCGGAAGCAGCCGATCAGTTGGAACTGGCCCTCAAGCAGCAGCCGGCCCGGGCACGCGAGTTCTGGTATCCCTTGGCCGAGTCACAACTGCGTTCCGGATCCGCTCCCAGTCGAGCCCTCGATTCGATCGATCGCCTGCTCGATGCATCCGACCTCAGCCCCTCGCGGAGGATCGACGCTCGATTGCTCCGCGCCGAAGCGCTGGCCGGAAACGAGCAGTGGGCCGAGTCGGAAGCAGAACTGGAACAGTTGGCGACGATGGAAGCAGCGCGGGAGCCAGCCTTGCTGAAGGGCTTTCAACTGCGGCTGGAACAGATCCGCAGAATGCTTCGCGAGCCTTCCGATCAGGCGGATGAGGCGACCGCCCGCGGCGCGCTTCGGGAATTGATCGAACAACTCAATCGACAAGCCAGGCAGATCCCCAGCCAGGGCGAAGGTCCGATTCGCTATCTGCTCGGCGACGCGCTCCGCCTGGCAGGCCGTAACCAAGAGAGTCTGATGATGCTGGCGACGGTCCGGCAGAATCGTCGAGGTTCCGGTGAAGCAATTGCCGCCAATCTGGTGGAACTGGAACTGTATGTCGGGCAGGGCCAGTTGGACGAAGCGCTTGAGACTGCCGGGATCATCATCCGCGAGGTAGGGGATGTCGACGGCTTTGATCCGACGTGGATCACGATGGATCAGTTTCGGCAGCGGCTCGTGGATGCCATTCGCCAATGGCAGCAAGCGCGACGCTTTGAGCAGGCGATCCAGCTTGTGCGAGCCCTGCCTCCGCTGTTGCCCGTGGTCGATGCGCTGCGACTCGAAGGAGAGCTTTATCGCGATTGGGCCCAAGCGCTCGACGATCCACCGCCTGACATGCCTCCCGGTGAGATGCCTCCGCAGCGAGCCGAAGCACGATCCCGCTATCGCAGTGCGGGAGACGCGCTGGCCGCCGCAGCGGAACTGAAGTTCGAGAGCCAGCAGTACAGCGAGTTGCTCTGGTCATCCATCGAAGCGTATCAGTTGGGTCGTGCTTACGAGCGAAGTCTTCAGTTGCTTGAACAGTATCTCCATTACGAGCATCGCGAATTACGGCCGCGCGGGCTGTTGGCCAAGGGCAATGCCTTGCTGGCCATAGCAAAGCCTGCCGCCGCGCTGACGCCGTTGCAGGATCTGGTCGTGGATTTTCCCCGAGACCCCTTGCGGTTTGATGCGCGGGTTACTGCCGCGCTGGCGCAGGGCGAACTGGGGGAATTCACGCAAGCCAGTCAACTGCTGGAGGATAACCTCTACGATCCGGGGCTCGGTCCGGCCAGTCCACATTGGCGTCAATCGCTGATGCTGCTTGGAGACATGCAGTACCGTCAGGCCTATCGGCGGCATCTTGAGGTTTTGGAACCACGTACCTCGCTGCAGTCCGCTGAAGAAATTCGCGCCGCCTTGGCGGCCAATCAGCCAATCCTGGAATCGGCAATCGAGCGGCTGGCTGAAGCGGTGCAGCGTGATGCAGGAAAGCGGTCGATTCGACGCGCGATGTATCTGTGCGCGCAGGCCCGTCGCCTCGCGGCGCAATGGCCCGCGCTCCAAGCGGCGGCTCCTGCCACCCTGGATGTGGCGCGACGCCAACTGAACCAGCAGAAGTCCGAGTTACTGGAGGCCGCATTGCAGGATTTTCAGCGGCTTCGCATTGAACTGAACGACCTGCAGGAAAACGCGACGCTGGCCGAATGGGAACGCGCCATTCTTCGGAACAGCTACCTCGCTGAAGCGGACAGTCTGTTCGATCTGGCACGCTACGAGGAAGCAGCCGACGCTTATCGCGCGGCCACGCATCGGTTTCTCGGTGAACCGCTCGCGCTGGAAGCGATGACCCAGGAAGCACGCTGTTATCGCGAGTTAGGCCGCAACGATGACGCGCAACGTGTGCTCAAACAAGCCGAACAGATCTTGAATGCGATCGCCGCCGAGCGCGATGTGCGGTTCAACCAACTCACGCGGTACGATCGAGCGGGATGGGACCGGCTGTTGTCCTGGATGGCTGCGCATTGACCATTGACCAGCGAACCGTGTCACAGGCCGTTCACACGCTCCTGCCCGCCGGTTCAGCCGCCCGCTCGATCAACGGAAAATCGCCCCCTACCACGCATCACGAGGTACCCGAACATGCTTGTCAGCGATCAATTGCTGGGACTGCTGGAGCAGCGGTGGCAGCAGATTGAGCGACTGCTGGATCTCAACGCCCGCCAGCGCACTGCGATTGCTGCAGGCCAGATGAGCGGGCTGCTGGCACTGCTGGATGAAAAGCAAGGACAGCTTGAGCGCTTGCATGCGATCGATCAGCAACTGGCGCCGCACAAGCAGGATGTGGCCGCCGACCGGTTGTGGCGGACGGCCGATCATCGTGCTCGGGCGCGCCAGCTGTTGGACGACTGTGCCGTCGGGCTTGCCCGCCTGATCGCCGCCGAGCAAGAGGCGGAAGATCAGTTGATCGAGCAGCGACAACGGATCGCCGATCAGCTGCAATCGGCCAATCATGGAGCCCGCGCATTTCAGGCCTACCAATCGACTGCGGTCGCGACGGGCCTCACCGGCCATGTGGACGTGCAGGGTTGAGTGACACCTGGCCGCTGCGAGCCGTCGTGCGCGAGGCACCTGCCTGTGACGGGCATGCCCGCCAAGAGGGGAAAGCCCCTGTGGCATTGCATCTTTCGGCTCATCGACTGCCATCACGCAGCAGGGCAGGGGGCCAGGGCAATCGTTGGTAGTCCCGATGATGTACCGAGTCTTCGCGCAACGGTTTGTGTAGCATTGGCCCGTGGCCAGCGGCGATCGATCGACTGCCGTTTCGCATTGGTTCTAGGGCGCCTGCCGTCTGGTTTTCCTGCATGCCGACTTTCAAGTTAACGATCGCCTATGACGGAACGCCCTACCACGGCTGGCAGTTGCAGGTGTGTGGCCGCCCGACGATCCAAGGCCAACTCGAACGCGCGCTGGTGAAATTTACCGAGCGTCGGATCGCGATCACGGGTGCCAGTCGCACCGACGCAGGGGTCCACGCTCTGGGGCAGGTCGCCCATGTCACGATCCCGCAGTGGCGGGCTGGCAGCCGGGCTCTGCTGCGAGCGCTGAATTCGCGCCTGCCAGAGGACATTGTCGTGTTGGAATGCGTGCCCGTCCGCGAGGGCTTCCATGCGATCAATGCCTGTCTCTCGAAACGCTACCGCTATCAGTTGCAGTGCGGAGGTTCCCGCCATCCCTTTGGACAGCGCTACCATTGGTACATGCCGCGAAAGCTGAACCTGACTGCCATGCGTGAAGCGGCGAAGCATGTGCTGGGTCGCCAGGATTTCGCCTGTTTCCAGGCGGCTGGTGGCGGGCGTCTTTCGACGGTCAGGCACGTCAGCGATCTGGTAGTCGCCCAGCACGATGCAGTGTCGGGGCAGGGGAGTCGACTCGGGCCACTCGCGGCGCAACCCGTGGAGCGGGCCGAGCGGTCTGCGGACCGCGATCACCAGGAACCGGCTCAGTGGCTGTCGATCGAAATTGAAGCAGATGGCTTCCTCTACAACATGGTCCGCAATATCGTCGGCTCTTTGGTTTTGATCGGGCGGGGAGATCGCGATCCCGCATGGCTGCAGGAAGTGCTCGCCTCACGCGATCGAACCCGGGCCGGACAAACGGCGCCCGCGCGCGGCCTGTTTCTGCTGCATGTGAACTACGCCGCGGATTGGATCATCGAGGAACCGTTGGACGAAACCGTGTTAGATGTCCAGCTCGGCGCGGATCGTGAACGGCAGGGAGGTTAGTCCGATGCGTGTAGCCCATGTGATCACACGGATGATCATCGGCGGTGCGCAGGAGAACACGCTGTTCAACTGCCTTGACCTGCAGCGAATTCATGGGGACCAAGTCGTCCTGTTCACGGGCCCCACGACAGGGCCTGAAGGGAAGTTGCTGGCCCAGGGCCGCGCTGCAGGCCTGACCGTGGTGGAACTCTCGGCGCTTCGTCGAACAATCGTGCCTTGGCATGACATTCGAGCATATCGGCAGTTGAAGCATGCGCTCCGCACGTATGACCCGGAGGTTGTTCACACCCACAGCGCGAAGGGCGGTTGGCTGGGACGTCGCGCCGCATGGAAGCTGGGAGTTCCGGCGATCCTGCACACCGTGCATGGCGCGCCGTTTCACGAGTATCAGTCGGCTGCCGCGCGGGAGCTGTTTCGCAAGTGCGAACAGATCGCGGCCGGGTGGTGCCATCAGCTGATCAGCGTGGCGGATGCAATGACGGATCAACTGGTCGCGGCGGGAGTGGCGCCGCGCGACAAGTTTCGGACGATCTACAGTGGAATGGATGTGGAACCATTTCTGAGTGCCGGCCAAAACCGTCAGGCGATCCGTGCAGCGCTCGGATTTCATGACGATGAGATCGTCGTCGGCAAGGTGGCTCGACTGTTTCACCTCAAGGGACATGATGATTTGATCGATGCCGCAGCGCGGCTGCGTTCCCAGTATCCACAAGTCAAATACCTGCTGGTGGGGGATGGGACGCTTCGCCAGCAGCTCGAAACGCGCATCGCTTCGCTGGGCATGGCGGACTGCTTTCGGTTTGTCGGCCTGGTCCCGCCAGAGCGCGTCCCCGAGTATCTCGGGGCCATGGATCTGCTGGTGCATTGCAGTCTCCGCGAGGGCCTGGCTCGCGCACTCCCGCAGGCACTGATCTCAGGCATCCCGGCAGTCAGTTTTGATATCGATGGTGCGCGGGAGGTGGTCATTGATCGTGTCACAGGGCGTCTGCTTCCGCCTCGAGATGTCGCAGGGTTGGCGGCCGCGATCGGCGAGTTGGCCTTGCGCGCGGACCTGCGGGCGGCGTGGGGAGCAGAGGGCCGACGGCGGTTTACCGATGTGTTCCGTCATCAGACCATGACCGCACGGATCCGCGAGTTGTACCTCCAACTGCTGGCCCGGCCCGCAACTCACTGAATCACTCGAACATGGTGTGGCTCGCCACCGGCTGGCCCGGTGCTGGGGTGCCGCCATCCGCGGCCTGTGTCTACACTGAAGCGCAGATCGAGACACGGATGCCTCCGCCAGCGCCCCGTTCGTCCAACCGGATCCTGGCCTGAACGGCAGCGATGACCTTACGCCCTCATGAGTAACCCAGGATGACAAAGGCGCGTGATTTCCTAGGCCCATACCGGCTGACCCGGCTGATTCGATTGGGCAGTACTTGTCAGGTCTGGGAAGCGATCGATGAACGCGACCAGAAACGGTACGCCCTGAAGGTCCTCCGCGAAGATTTTCGCAAGGACAAGTCGGAACTGGCCGCGATGAAGCACGAGTACGAAGTGGCCCAGACCTTGCACCATCCGCGGATCATTCGGGTGGTCGAGCACCGGGTGGAGCAAGGGGTGCCCTTCATCGTGCTGGAACTGTTCAGTGAACTGAACTGCAAGCAGGCACTAAGGCGTGGACCGGAAGCGCTCGCCTTTATGTTGCAGCGGATTATTGAACAATCGGCGGAAGCCATTACCTACATGCACAGTAAAGGCTGGATTCATCGCGATCTGAAGCCGGACAACTTCCTGGTGAGCCGGGAAGGTGACGTGAAGCTGATCGACTTTTCCATCGCGATCAAGAAGCGAACAGGCCTGGGCAAGCTGTTCCAGCGAGGCACGGTCCAAGGCACCCGCAGCTACATGTCGCCCGAGCAGATTCGGGGCAAGACGGTGGACGAACGCTCGGACGTTTACAGTTATGGATGCGTGCTGTTTGAACTCATCGCGGGCCGGCCGCCTTTTACCGGCGACAGTCCCAACGATCTGTTGAACAAGCATCTTTCGGCGCCAATCCCTTCACCAGCGACATTCAGCGACAACGTGTCGCAGGAGTTTGCCGACCTGGTGCGGCAGATGCTCGCCAAGAGTCCCGAGCATCGCCCGGCGTCGGTCTGGGACTTTTTGAAGAAGTTTCGCGCTATCCGATTGTGGAAAAAGCCGCCGCGGCTCCCAGACTCGAGTGTCTTCGACGATATCCCCAGTGTCCGCAACATCATGGCGAACCTGGGCGGACCCGGAGCCAGTGGTGGCGGGTCTTGAATCGGGGCCGTCGCACTGCCCCTTCAGGTTGCGACTGATGCGAATGCAGGTCAATTCAGCAAAGTGAACACTATGGACGCTGGCTTGGGACTCGACTTTGAGCGAAACGTGCTGCAGCTCCATCAGCAGTTGCAGGAACTGGAACGCCAGACGGCACGCAGTGACGAGACCGAACAGCAGATCCGCGCGCTGCGGCGCCGCGTCAACGAAGAACTGCGGGAGGTTTACTCGAAGTTGACACCGTGGCAGATCGTTCAGGTCTCACGGCACAAAGACCGACCCTACACCAACGATTACATCCAGCTGGCATTCGAAGACTTCGTCGAGCTGCACGGAGATCGCCACTTCGGCGACGATCGCGCCGTGATCACGGGCTTCGCCAAGCTCGACCGATTCAAGGTACTCGTCGTCGGTCATCAGAAAGGCCGAACGTACAAGGAACGAACCGCGTGTAACTTCGGATGCGCCCATCCCGAGGGTTACCGCAAGGCGATGAGCAAGATGCGGCTGGCCGAGAAGTTTGGCCTGCCGGTGATCTGCTTCATCGATACTCCGGGCGCATATCCGGGGGTCGGCGCCGAGGAACGTGGACAAGCGCAGGTGATCGCCGAAAGCATGTACCTGATGAGCAACCTCCGGACTCCGATCATCTGCGTCGTGATCGGTGAAGGCGGCTCCGGAGGCGCCCTGGGAATCGGTGTCGGTGACCGGGTGGCTGTGCTGGAGTTCGCCTACTACAGCGTGATCAGTCCTGAGGGTTGTGCCGGGATCCTCTGGAAGAGCCACCAGTACGCGCCGCAGGCGGCCGAGCGGTTGCGGTTTACGGCCAAGGACCTGAAGCAGCTGAAGGTGATCGATGATGTACTGGACGAGCCGCTCGGGGGCGCCCATCGGGACCATCACCAGATGGCCGCCCGCTTGAAGCAGTACCTGGTCCGGCAACTCAATCAGCTCTCAGGGCGCAGCGTCGATCGTTTGCTCGCCGACCGCTACGGGAAGTTTCGTCGGATCGGCGAGTTCCTCGAACAGCACGCCAGCCCGACTTCGGCATGAGTGCCGCGCGGCGTCGCTGAACCGTCACCGGCATGCGGTTGTCCATCGGTTGCTGGAGCCCGGAAGTTCCCCTTGAGAGCCCCCCGTTTCCATTTCACCAACGTCCGATAATGCCCCTTATGTTGCGCAGAGGCCGGGGGATTTCCTGAGAATCCTGCAAATCGGCCTAACCCCGTTTTCAGCCCGATCGAACGACGATGGCGGCGCGAACGCTGCGAAAGCGCCGTCGTGGGCGCGTTGCCTGATGAGCACTCAACGTCGTTGCGGTTGGTTCGTCGAAGGCCAACCTGCGGGCGTCTGTTGACCAACACGCCATGTCGGCGAGCCGGCCTGCGGCGCGGCGATCGAAGGATACGGTGAGCTGGGTCCATAGGGATCCGATCCGGCACCCAGTCTCGCCCCCGGCGACGAACCGCTGACTGCCCATTGCCAGCCAGCCTGTCCGTCCGCTCCCGGCACCGACGCCCCGGTTCGATACAGCTGGACCGACTGGTCGGAAACGGCCGCACCCCCTGCTCCACGCAACTGCTGATCCAGCTGCTGCAGGTAGGGACCAACCACCTGCTTCAGCTCGGGGGGCATGACCGCTTCGCTCTTGTCGAGCAACCGCGCGATGTAGTAGCCGCTCCGCGATTGGATCACGCGTTGCTTCCAGGGCTCGTTGGCCAACGTCACCACGAAGAACGTAATCAGCACGCAGTACAGCGCTCCCTTGATCAAACCGAACGCCGCTCCCACATGCCGATCAAACTCCTTGAGCTTCAACCGGTCGATCGTGGAACTGACCAGACGGAAGGCGAGCCAAACTAGCAGCGAGCAAGTCAGGAAGAGAATCAACATCGCCAAGAAGTGATTCCAGGGCGGATCGGCGTGGATCATCTGGCTGAATGGTTCTCGATATCGGTACGCAACGAAGTAGCTCAGGCCGATCGAAGCAATCGACGCCAGCTGCCATGCGAACCCACGCATCGCGCCGAACAGGACAGCCATTGCCAGGACGGCAAGCATCACGAGGTCGTACGGTTCCATCGTCTGATACTCCGACCGCAGTCGCGCGCGGGGCGGGAGTATAGCCAGTCTGGGCGATTTGGCCCTAGGTCAGTTTTCGCTCGCGCTGGGCGTCTCGCGGTTCATCCAAAGAGCAGGGGGTGCCAATATCGCGCCGCTCGATGGCGAGCCCATGGCGGCCGGCGAGTATTTTCTTACACAGTGGCTGGCATGGCGACGGCCGCCGGCCGGTGCGCAGCCCGACGCGGGTGCACGATGCTAGCGGGTTGACCGACTGTCGAGCCAAATGGTGACGGGGCCGTCGTTGATCAGATGGACTTGCATGTCGGCCGCAAATCTTCCTGTCTCGACGGGCACTCCGCTGGAGCGCAACAGGCTGCACAGTGACTCGTACAGCGCTTGGGCTCTGGCAGGGGGGGCCGCTGAAGTGAAATCAGGCCGTCGACCGCGCCGACAATCGCCGAGCAAAGTGAACTGGCTCACGACCAGAATCTGGCCGCCGACCTGCAGCACGTGGAGATTCATCTTGCCCGTTTCATCGGGGAAGATTCGCAGACCGATCAGCTTGTCTGCGATGAAACGCACATCCGAATCGTCGTCGCCGTCGGCGACGCCGACGAACACGAGCAATCCGCGAGCGATTTGGCCGACGATCTGTTGGTCCACCTCGACCTTTGCCGAATGGACTCGTTGGATCACTGCACGCATGGCATGGACTGGATTCTGCGAGCGGATGTGAACCGTCGATAGTGACGCGGCGATCGGACTTGCCGCTTAGCGTGGTATGTCGACCGCCACTGATCAACGGGGGCGGGAGTGGAACGGTTGGCAAGCGGCTTCGGTGAGTGGCTCCTTTGCGAGCGACGGGCGTCTGGTATAAGCGGAATATGAACCGCGCGTCCCCCCTGCCCTGGCTGGCACTGACAATGGGCGATCCCTCAGGGATCGGACCCGAGGTGCTGGCGGCTGCGTGGTCCGATCCGACCCTGCACCAGATGGCTCGACTGTTGGTGATCGGGCGGCCGGAAGTGATGCGCCGTGCTGTGCAGCTGCGGCAGCTCGCAATTCCCGTGGTGTCATGTGTGGATCTGGTCGACGCCCAGCGGCTCGCATCGGGCGCGGGATGCATGCCCGTGCTGATTGTGGGTGATCCGGAAGCGGACACGGTGGAGCCCGCGAATGTGTCGGCGGCTGGCGGTCGAGCTGCCTACGAAGCCGTCTGCCGTGCGGTCGAACTGGCGCTTGCAAAGCGGATTGGCGGGCTTGTCACAGCGCCGCTCAGCAAGGCCGCATTGCATCGCGCTGGTCTGCCATTTCCGGGACATACCGAATTGCTGGGTAGTCTGTGCGGTGTGTCGGACGTTGGGATGCTGTTGTATCTGCCCAGCGGAGAGCGGGTCCGCGGCGTTGCCGGGTTGGGGGTCGTGCATGTCACATTGCACACTTCGTTGAGAAGCGTGTTCGAATTGCTGTCCGTCGATGCGATCGTGTCCAAGATCAAGTTGATCGATGAGGTGTTCAGACAGTTGTTTCGGGTGCGTGCCATCGCCAGGGCTCCGCGGCTGGCAGTTGCCGCGCTGAACCCGCATGGCGGCGAAGGGGGCTTGTTTGGCGATGAAGAGGCGCGGCTGATCGCGCCGGCCGTGCAGTTGGGGCAGGGGCTGGGGATCGATGTCCATGGGCCGTACCCGGTCGATACATTGATGATTCGCGCCGCCGATGGCGAGTTCGACGGGGTCGTGGCGATGTACCACGATCAAGGCCATATCGCACTGAAGCTGCTTGATTGGTTTCGTGCCGTCAACGTGACGCTCGGCCTGCCCATTGTCCGCACCAGTGTTGCGCATGGGACGGCGCCTGACCGCGCCTGGCAAGGGACGGCCGATCCGCGAGGCGTGCGGAGTGCGATTGCCGTGGCTGCAGAACTAGCAGCGGCACGCGGCATGATCCCATCCGGCGCTTGAGCAGGATTGCGTCGCGCGCGGCGGCTCAGTGCCATGTTCCGGCTGCGAACCGGATCACGGGCCCATCCGTCGCGAGGAATATGCGGGAAGGTCCAACGGAGAATCGCCGATGCCTCTCACGTTCCGTTGCCCGCACTGCGGCCACGAAACGATCGTCGAAGATCGTTTCAGCGGATTTCGTGGACTGTGCATCGCTTGTCGCCAGCCGATTGAAGTTCCTGACTTCGTATCCTCCAGCGCGCCGGCCCGGCTGTATGGGTGGCTCCGCTGGTCTGGCGTCGCACTTCTGATCGGCGTGCTGATTATCTGGGGCATCAGCAGTCTGTCGCGGTGGGTTCGCGGTCGATTCGAGGTGATGCAACAAACTGTCGCCACGAATCGGACGTTGTTGAACTTGCAGCGAATCACCACTGCCCTCAACGAGTATGCGGCCGACTATGGAAGCTATCCGCCTCCGGTCACCTACGACGCGAGCGGAAAGCCGCTACACAGTTGGCGCGTGTTGTTGTTGCCGTACCTCGGTGAAGAGACGTTGTACAGCCAACTACGGCTCGACGAGCCTTGGTCCGCGTCGGGCAATCGAGAAGCGCTCGCGGCGAGCCGGCCAAATGTCTTCAGTGATCCGGCGGATCCTGCAGCCGCGACCACATTTTCTTCGCCGTACCTGCTCGTAACGGGCGGGGGCACGATGTTCCCTGCACCGAACCTGCCTGCCGCGCAACCGCAGTCGGCGATCGTGGTCTCTGATGGGTTGGAAAACACGATCCTGGTGGTTTACTGTCCCGAGGTGCCGAGCACTCTCACTTGGGATCAGCCCTATGACTTCGACGCGCCGGGCAGCCGTCTTGCAGACTTCGATCGCGCGGCGAACTCCCCTGCCCCGGCAATCCGTTTGCGACCGACGCTCGTCGCCACGTGCGCCGGACAGGCATACCGCTTGCCGGCCAGTTCGTCGAAGGAGGAACTGTCCGCATACTTCACGCCTGCAGGCGGTGAAGTGCCCGGCGATTTGTTGCTCCGCAGCGACTGACGCAATCCAGCGCAGCCCACTGCGAATCCTTCGGGACGGATTCGATGGTCGCAGCTACGCAGCGAGAGGCGGTACCGCGATCGTGCGCACTGATCGGAGATCGATCAGCGCACACCAGATTCGCTGCGATCGCACTGCAGAAGCGCGACCAGAAAGAAACATCGGACCTTCGTCTGAACGACGAACGATCAGGCGACTGCCATCGTCTGCTGCTGCAGGATTGCGTCGCACAGCTCGGCGACGCGGCGGCCGCAGGCCTTGAACTGTTCGGCCAGAAGCTGATGGCCACCGAGGGTGTGAATCCCAATCGTCCGCATCGCTTCGCCGGTCTGATCGAAGAACATCACACGCGTCGGCGACAGCCGATGCAGCGTGACGCGATCGCCGTGGACGCTGTAAGTGACGTCGAACGTCACTTGACGATTGGTTTCAGCGTCCTCCCAAGTGTGGCTGACTGATTGCACGTTTCGAGCACTCCGCTGCCGAGCCCCTCGGGACTTCCCCGAGTTCGGCGTTCGTAAGGGAAAAAGGGACACTACTTCGTTACGCGTAGTAGTTTTTCGCACTCCGCCTGACTTCCTGCGTCGGATTCAGCCCTCACTCCGTGGGCCGTGTGCCGGGGAGCCGCGCGCTGCGGCCCGCCGCAAAAGGAGTCTAGGGAGGTTTTCGACCGAAAGCAGGGTCAATTTGTGGGAATTTCACGATTCAGGGGCACTTTGCGGGCCAAGTGCAAAGGCGATCGCCCGCCGAACATGACTTCGCCGCCGCCGAAGGGGGGCCAGCCGCATGCCCGCGGCGGTCCCCCCCCTGCCCCGTAGGCTCAGTAAGAACGCGGGCGAACCAGCCCTTGCACGCGACCCGGCAGGCTCATCAGGCGGAGGAAACCTTCCGCGTCGGTTTGGTTGTAGGAGCCCCCGCCCTCCATCGTCGAAATCGACGGATCGTAGAGGCTCAGCGGACTGCTCCGTTTCACCAGCTGGACGTTGCCCTTGTAGAGACGGAGGGTGACTTGCCCGCTGGTTGGTTGCTGGGCCTGCCGGATGAACGCCATCAGGGCATCCATCTTCGGGCAGAACCAGAAGCCGTAGTACACCATCTCCGCCACTTCCGGTGACAGGCGATCGCGCAGGTGCATCAGGTCGCGGTCCATCGTCAGTTGTTCGATGTAACGCAGACCGTCATAGAGCACGGTCATGCCGGGCGATTCATAAACGCCGCGGCTCTTCATTCCGACAAACCGGTTCTCGACAACATCGATGCGACCGACGCCGTGGCTGCCGGCAATCTTGTTCAGACGCTCGACCATTTCCAATGGCGAAACGGCCTGGCCATCGAGGGCTACCGGGACGCCCGAGCGAAACTCAAGCGTGACCTGCTGAGCCTCTTCAGGCGCCTGTTGCGGGCTGACCGTCATCCCGAAGTCGACGACATCGATACCCGTCGTTTCTACGTGATCCAGCGAACCGGCTTCGTAGCTGATGTGCAGCACGTTTTCGTCGCTGGAGTATGGTTTGGCAGCGGTGGCCTTCACGGGGATATTCCGCTCGCGGCAATACTCAATCATCTCCGCGCGACCAGGAAAACGCTGTCGAAATGCTTCGTTGCGCCAAGGTGCAATCACCTGCACGCGGGGCTCCAGTGCCTCGGCAGCCAGTTGAAACCGGCATTGATCGTTGCCCTTTCCGGTGGCCCCATGCACATAGGCGGTCGCGGCCAACTCGCGCGCCACCTGTAAGCAGACCTTGCTGATCAGTGGGCGTGCGATGGATGTCCCCAGCAGGTACATCCCTTCATACTTTGCCTGCCAGGCCAAGACCGGAAACGCGAAGTCCCGGCACAGTTCTTCGCGCGCGTCGACGATCCGCGCCGAGGCGGCACCGCATTGCTTGGCTTTGTCCAGGATCGCCTGCCGATCTTCGCAGGGCTGGCCCAGATCCACATACACCGCGTGGACGGCATAGCCTTGTTCCTGCAACCAGACCAGGATCACCGAAGTATCCAGGCCGCCCGAATAGGCCAAGACGCAACTCTTCATGGTGGAATGCAACTTTCGTGGCGCGAAGGAACAGGGACTGCGGCGGGCGGTAGGCTCGCCACGGCGGATGGTCGGCCGAACGGCTGTCGGCCGGCCGAAGTGGATTACGATGAAGCCGCGTATTGTGTGTCCAGAGCGGGCTGGGCGGCAACCGCTGACTCGGTCCGGATTGGCCCAAATTGCGATAGAAATTCCAGGACGCACAAGACGCGACAGGCGGCTCCGTGGGCCGCATGGCCGTCCCAGGGGAGTTGCTGATGAATAACGATCCGTCGCCTCGCTTCGCACCGCCTGATTCGACGGGCATGCTCGCGTTCCTGGAAGCGGTCCGCGATGGACGACTGACGCCGGCAGCAGCCGTCGAGCAACTGGCCGCGTCGCGCATTGTCGCCCTCGACCACGTGCAACTCGACCTGGGACGCCGCGCGCGATGCGGTTTCCCTGAAGTGATCTATGGCGCGGGGAAGTCGATGGAGGCAATCCGCCAACTGGTCGACGCACAGCTCGCCGTCGAGCCCGAGGTGTTGATCACGCGGTTTGGCCCTGAGCAATTGGTCGAGCTGCAGGCGTTGTGTGGCGATCGTTGGCCCCACCAACGTTACGTTCACACGTCGCGGACGCTGCGTGTCGCGCGGCGGCCGATCCTCGAGTCAATCACGGAAACCGCCGAGGGCTACCGTCCCGTCGCCGTGCTCACAGCGGGCACCACAGATGGTCCAGTCGCGGATGAAGCGGCGGAGACCTTGACCTGGATGGGCGTGCCCACGCGACGGTTCTTCGACTGTGGCGTAGCGGGTCCGCAGAGGCTGCCGGCCATCGTACCGCGACTCCGTGATTGCAGCGCGATCGTGGTTGCGGCCGGAATGGAAGGCGCCCTGCCAAGTGTGGTCGGCGGGCATGTCTCCGCTCCCGTCTTCGCGGTTCCGACCAGCGTCGGCTACGGCGCCGCGTTCGGCGGTGTGGCGGCCTTGCTTTCCATGCTCAACAGTTGTGCTGCCAATGTCGCCGTCGTCAACATCGATGCCGGATTCAAAGCGGGATATCTGGCTGGACTGGTGGCTGTCGCCGAATCGCGTCGAAGTGTCGTCGAGCGACATCAATCCTAGTTGCAGTCGGGTGGAATGGGCGTTGCCACGGAGTGCCGTGTGGTGAACGTTGTGCCTGCGAGAATGCGATAGCGGTTTGCGCGAGGCACAATCGTTCGCGCGGAGCGGAATCCCTGTTTCGAGGATTGGTGACACGATGGAAGCCCCCCCTGCCCTTCTGCCTCGCCCCCGCACCTTTCACAAAGGAGATTGCGGGCGCGTGCTGATCTGTGGGGGCAGGCGGGGAATGGCCGGCGCTGTGGCGATGAGCGGCATGGCTGCGCTGCGAAGCGGCGCAGGGCTGGTGACCGTCGCGACCGCGGACCGCGCGCTCGACACGGTAGCGCAATTTCATCCCGCCCTGATGACGCTCGGTTTGCCGGATAACTCGAG
>Ga0114939_10001545_pt1 | contig 18041 bp, 16 predicted proteins | sample AshMeaCrysSpring_FD_87196 | JGI IMG/M metagenome (GOLD analysis project Ga0114939, IMG submission 87196) | Groundwater microbial communities from Big Spring, Nevada to study Microbial Dark Matter (Phase II) - Ash Meadows Crystal Spring | ecosystem: Environmental > Aquatic > Deep subsurface >...
AACACAGAAATGAAAAAGCCCAACCGGGCGGGGTTGGGCTTGGAAGGGTGGTGGGCCATCAAGGATTCGAACCTTGGACCAACGGATTAAGAGTCCGCTGCTCTACCAGCTGAGCTAATGGCCCTTCAACACTGCAACTGCACTTGCCTGGGGTGAGCGATGGGACTCGAACCCACGACAACCGGATCCACAATCCGGGGCTCTGCCAACTGAGCTACGCTCACCATGGGTTTCCCCGACGCTTGGCGCGCCCGGCAGGACTCGAACCTGCGACCCTCGGCTTAGAAGGCCGATGCTCTATCCGGCTGAGCTACGGGCGCAAACTCGAATCGCGTGCCTGCAGTTGGTCGGGGTAGAGGGATTCGAACCCCCGACATCCTGCTCCCAAAGCAGGCGCGCTACCAGACTGCGCTATACCCCGCTCGGCGGGCCGCCCTGCGGCGAAGGAGCCGAACTATAGCCATGCTCCCTGGGGCCGTCAACGCGGCCGGGCACCGGCCGGCGGCTTTCCGCTATGATCGCGCGCCTCAAGAGACGGCACAGGAATTCCGGCCCATGGGCGCACAGTTGCTGGACGGCAAGGCGATCGCCGCGGACCTTCGCGAGCAGGTGCGGGCCCAGGTGGCGGAACGGGTCGCGCGCGGGCAGCGCCGCCCCGGTCTCGCCGTGGTCCTGGTCGGCGGCAATCCGGCCTCCCAGGTCTACGTCCGCAACAAGCGCAGCGCCTGCGAAGCGGCCGGCCTCTACTCCGAGATGCACGCGCTGCCCGAAGACACGTCCGAAGGCGCGCTGCTCGCCCTGATCGACGACCTGAACGCCCGCGAGGCGATCGACGGGATCCTCATCCAGCTGCCGCTGCCGCCGCAGATCAACCCCGACACGGTCACCGAGCGCATCCTGCCGAGCAAGGACGTCGACGGCTTTCACCCCTACAACGTCGGCCGGCTCGCGCTGCGCCAGCCGCTGCTGCGGTCCTGCACGCCGAAGGGGGTGATGACGATGCTGGCGCGCACGGGCGTGAGGCTCGAAGGCCTCGATGCCGTGATCATTGGCCAGTCGAACATCGTCGGCCGGCCGATGGCGCTCGAGTTGCTCGCCGCGCGCTGCACCATCACCGTCTGCCACAGCCGCACCAAGGCGCTCGCGGACAAGGCGCGGGGCGCCGACGTCCTGGTCGCGGCGATCGGCAAGCCGCGCATGGTGCCGGGCGACTGGATCAAGGAAGGCGCGATCGTGATCGACGTCGGCATCAACCGCCTCGACGACGGCACGCTCTGCGGCGACGTGGACTTCGACGCGGCGCGCGAGCGCGCGGCCTGGATCACGCCGGTGCCGGGCGGCGTCGGGCCGATGACCGTCGCAACGCTGCTCGAGAACACGCTGCAGGCCGCCGAGATCCACGCCGGCCGCTGAGGACGCACGCACATGGCCCAGTACATCTACACCATGAACCGGGTGGCGAAGGTCGTGCCGCCCAAGCGCTACATCCTGCGCGACATCTCGCTGTCCTTCTTCCCTGGCGCGAAGATCGGCGTGCTCGGCCTCAACGGCTCGGGCAAGTCGACGCTGCTGCGGATCATGGCGGGCGTCGACACCGAGATCGAGGGCGAGGCGCGCCCGCAGGCGGGCATCAAGATCGGTTACCTGCCGCAGGAGCCGCAGCTCGATCCGACCAAGGACGTGCGCGGCAACGTCGAGGAGGCGGTGGCCGAGGTCAAGGCCGCCCTCGCCCGCCTCGATGCCGTCTACGCGGCCTATGCCGAGGCGGACGCCGACTTCGACGCGCTCGCCAAGGAGCAGGCGGAGCTCGAGAATCTCATCCAGGCGCACGACGGCCACAACCTCGACCGCGCGCTCGACGTCGCCGCCGACGCGCTGCGCCTGCCGCCGTGGGACGCGGACGTCACGAAGCTCTCTGGCGGCGAGAAGCGTCGCGTGGCGCTGTGCCGCCTGCTGCTCTCCAAGCCAGACATGCTGCTCCTCGACGAGCCGACCAACCACCTCGACGCCGAGTCGGTGGCCTGGCTCGAGCACTTCCTGCACGACTATCCGGGGACCGTGATCGCGGTGACGCACGACCGCTACTTCCTCGACAACGTCGCAGGTTGGATCCTCGAGCTCGACCGCGGCCACGGCATCCCCTGGCAGGGCAACTACTCGTCGTGGCTGGAGCAGAAGGAGAAGCGCCTCGAGATCGAGGAGAAGCAGGAGCAGGCGCACATCCGCACGATGAAGCAGGAGCTCGAGTGGGTGCGCTCGAACCCGAAGGGCCGTCACGCCAAGGCCAAGGCGCGCCTGCAGCGCTTCGAGGAGCTGTCGTCGCAGGAGTTTCAGAAGCGCAGCGAGACCAATGAGATATATATCCCGCCCGGCGAGCGGCTCGGCGACCTGGTGATCGAGGCCAGCGGTCTCACCAAATCCTACGGCGACCGCGTGCTGTTCGAGGGCCTGTCGTTCAACCTGCCCAAGGGCGGCATCGTCGGCGTGATCGGCCCGAATGGCGCGGGCAAGACGACGCTGTTCCGCCTGCTCACCGGCCAGGAGCAGCCCGACGGCGGCACGCTGCGCGTCGGCGACACGGTGCAGATCGCCTACGTCGACCAGAGCCGGGACAGCCTCGCCGGCGCGAAGACCGTCTGGGAAGAGCTGTCCGGGGGCCAGGACCTCATCACCGTCGGCAAGTTCCAGATGCCGTCGCGGGCCTACGTGAGCCGCTTCAATTTCAAGGGCACGGACCAGCAGAAGCGCATCGGCGACCTGTCAGGCGGCGAGCGCAACCGCGTGCACCTCGCGAAGCTGCTGCAGGCCGGCGGCAACCTGCTGCTGCTCGACGAGCCGACCAACGACCTCGACGTCGAGACGCTGCGCGCGCTCGAGGAGGCGCTGCTCGCCTTCCCCGGTTGCGCGGTGGTGATCTCGCACGACCGCTGGTTCCTCGACCGCATCGCGACGCACATCCTCGCCTTCGAAGGCGACTCGACCGTCACCTGGTTCGAGGGCAACTTCGCGGACTACGAGGAGGACAAGAAGCGCCGACTCGGCGAGGAGGCGGTGCAGCCGCACCGCATCCGCTACCGCAAGCTCGACCGCTGACTTGGCGGGAGGCATCGCCGATGCCGTCGCTCAAGCGGCTGTTGCGCCGGCTCGACGCGCTGATCGACCGTGTCGAACCGCTGCTGCCCGCCGCGCCTGCCGACACCGATTTCGCCGCGCTCGCCTTCCGCTGGCGCCGCTCGAGCCGCGGCGGCGCGCTGCATGCCGTCGCGCATCCGCACGCCGTCGCGCTGGACGACCTCCTGTGCATGGACCGGCAGAAGGCCGAGGTGGTGAGGAACACGCGGCAGTTCCTTGCCGGGCGCCCGGCGAACAACGTGCTGCTGTGGGGCTCGCGCGGCACCGGCAAGTCCACGCTGGTGAAGGCGGTGTTCAACGCCTACGCGGCCGACGGACTGCGCCTCATCGAGGTCGACAAGCAGGATCTCGTTGACCTGCCCGACATCATCGACCGGCTCTACGACCGGCCCGAGCGCTACATCCTCTTCTGTGACGACCTCTCGTTCGAGGCCGACGACCCGAGCTACAAGGCCCTCAAGGCCGTGCTGGAAGGCTCGATCGTCGCGCCGCCCGGGAACCTGCTGGTGTACGCCACCTCGAACCGGCGCCATCTGATGCCCGAATATCACGCCGAGAACCTGGAGGCGCGGCTCGTCGAGGGCGAGATCCACCAGGGCGAGGCCGTGGAAGAGAAGATCTCGCTGTCCGAGCGCTTCGGGCTGTGGCTGTCGTTCTATCCCTACAGCCAGGACGACTACCTGGCGATCTGCGACCACTGGCTGAGGCGGCTCGAAGCGCGCGGCGTCGACGACGAGCCGGTGTGCCGGGCGGCGCTGCAGTGGGCGCTCGCGCGCGGCTCGCGCAGCGGCCGCGTGGCGCGGCAATTCGCGCTGGACTGGGCCGGACGGGGCTGAGTCGCGGGCGCCCCGCTACTCCGTTTCGGGCTTGCGCCGCGGGATCTTGGTGATCGGCACGACACGACTCGCCTGAGCCTGGGGATCGTCGGTGTAATACGGCCGCTCCTGGGCCGCGCCTGCGGCATCCGCCAGCTCGCGCTCGCGCACCGAGATCAACGTCAAGCACTGACGGATGTCCTCGATGGTGCCCTCGGTGAGGGGGTGCTTCATCGCCCGGCTGGGCGGCGTGGTGTCGCGGATCACCCGCGCGAGCACCTTGCGCATCACCATCAGGATCTCCCGCTCCCTGCTGCCCGATTCGTCAGTCATGTCCGCCCTCCCTTGTGATTGTGCGGGTTCGCTCCGGGCCGTGCACCCTAACCCCAGCCCGGCATCCGCATCCCGCGCCGCTGCAATGGCTATTTTGCTCCGGCACGCCACTTGCTCAAGTCCCCGGCAACGCGTCCGACACAGGGTTCAACGAACCCGCAGCGCAACAGGGGGCCAGTGAACGCGCGCAAGTCATCGACGCGAGTGACGGTAAGCCGACGCGATGCGGGCCTTGGAGTCGTTGTCAAGGCGCCGGCTTATTGGCGCTGCGGGGCGCCTCCCCTCGCCGACGGAGCCCGGACATGCCCAGCGTCCTGATCGTCGACGACCAGCTGGTCAGCCGGATGATCCTCGACCAGCTCGTGCGGACCATCGACGAGGACATCGAGGTCGCCTGCTTCGCCGACCCGGTCGAGGCCCTTGCCTGGGCGCGGCAGCACCCGGTCGACCTGATCCTGGCCGACTACAAGATGCCGCGCATGGACGGCATCCAGCTCACCGGCGAGCTTCGCAAGCTGCCGGGGGGCATGGACGTGCCGATCGTCATGGTCACCTGCATGGACGACAAGCCGGTCCGCTACCAGGCCCTCGAGGCGGGAGCGACCGACTTCCTCGCCAAGCCCATCGATCACCACGAGTGCCGCGCACGCTGCCGCAACCTTCTCACCCTGCGGCGTCAGCAGGCGATCATCAAGGACCGCGCCCGCTGGCTCGAGCGCGAAGTCTACAAGACCACGGCCGAGCTCGTGCAGCGGGAGAAGGAGACCCTCCTTCGACTCGCGAAGGCAGGCGAGTTCCGCGACCTCGAGACCGGCAACCACGTCATTCGCATGGCGCGCTATTCGCGGATCCTCGCCGAGGCGCTGGCGACCGACGAGGCCTTCTGCACCCGCCTCGAGCTCGCCGCCCCGATGCACGACATCGGCAAGATCGGCGTCCCGGATCACGTCCTGCTCAAACCCGGCAAGCTGGACGCCGAGGAGTGGGAACTGATGAAGAAGCACACCTGGATCGGCTTCGACATCCTGAAGGGCAGTCCCTCGCAATACCTGCAGACGGGAGCCACCATCGCGCTGTACCACCACGAGCGCTTCGACGGCACCGGCTATCCGCGGGGGGTGCGCGGCGCGGAGATCCCGCTCGAGGCGCGCATCGTCGCTGTCTCCGACGTGTTCGACGCCCTGCTCAGCCGCCGGCCCTACAAGAGCTCTTGGCGCCTCGAAGACGTCACCGCCTACTTCCGCGAGCAGTCGGGCCGGCACTTCGACCCCGATTGCGTGGCCGCCCTGTTCAGACGGCTGGACGCGATCCTGGCGATCCACGAACAGTACGCGGACAAGGACGAGGCCTCGTCGCAATGAGCCCGTCCCCCGAAGCGCTCGGCGGCCTGCTCCCGCGCCTCTGGGCCCGGCTCGAGCAGTGCCCCGACACCGAGACCGAACAGGCGCGCATTCGCTTCTTCATCGGGCTCATCGCCGTGATCTATGCCACGGCCTTCGCCTACGCGCGCGGGTGGGAAGTTGAGGCCCAGATAGGTTTCGTCGTTGCCACCAGCTTCACGGCACTTTCGCTCGGCGTGCTCGTCTGGATCTACGCGATGCCGGTCAAGATCGTTGCCCGCCGCTATGTCGGCATGGTGCTCGACATAGGGGCGCTCAGCTACACGCTCTATGCGACCGGCGACATCGGCGCGCCCTTTTACGTCATCTACCTCTGGGTGACCTTCGGCAACGGCTTCCGTTTTGGCCGCCGCTATCTGGTCGCTGCGGCAGTGATGAGCCTGGTCGGCTTCGTGGTCGCCACTGAGCTCAGTCCCTTCTGGGCGGTGCATCAGAACCTGATTTTCGGGCTTGCGCTCGGCCTCATCATCCTGCCCGGCTACATCGCGGTCCTGCTGACCCGCCTGCAGGAGGCGAAGAGCGCGGCCGAAGCCGCGAGCCAGGCAAAGAGCCGCTTCCTGGCCAACGTCAGCCACGAAATCCGCACCCCGCTCAACGGCGTCATCGGCATGACCGAGCTGCTGATCGAGACGCCGCTCAACGAGGAGCAGGAAGACTACGTCCGCACCGTGCACGCCTCGGCCGGCACGCTGCTCGGGCTGATCGACAACGTGCTCGACCTCGCCAAGATCGAGGCCGGCAAGGTGCAGGTCCAGCACGCCGACTTCGACCTGCACCGGCTGGTCAACAGCACGCTCAAGGTGCTGTCGGCGCAGGCGCAGAAGCAGGGAATCTACCTCGAGTCGCACGTCGCCCCCGACGTGCCCTTCCTGTTGCGCGGCGACGAGTTTCTCCTCCGTCAGGTGCTCACGAACCTGCTCGGCAATGCCATCAAGTTCACGCACGAGGGGGGGGTGCAGCTGCGCGTGCACCGCAAGGCCGGCGTCGCCGCGCCTGATCGTTCCGTGCTGCAGTTCTTCGTGATCGACACCGGCATTGGCATTTCCGAGGACGCCCAGGAACGGATCTTCGACAGCTTCACCCAGGCCGACGGCTCGACCACCCGGCGCTACGGCGGCACCGGACTCGGCACCACGATCAGCAAGCAGCTCGTCGAGCTGATGGGCGGACGCATCGGCGTCGAGAGCCAGCCGAACCACGGCACCACCTTCTGGATCGAGGTCCCGCTCGAGCACCAGCCCGCGGATGCATGGCCGGACCACGAGCAGCGTGCCCTGGGCGAGAACCGCATCCTGATCGTTTCGGGCGACGTCGAGCAGACCACAGCCCTCGATCGCGCGCTCCGGGGTTGGGGCGCGCGCACCGCGACCGTCGGCAATGCCGTGCACGCCTTTGCCGAGCTCGTCGCCGCAGCGCAGCGCAGCGCGGCCTACCACGTCGTCGTGGCCGACGAGGCATCACTCGAGATGGATGCGCTGCAGTTCGCGAGCGCGGTGCGCTCGGAGCGATCGCTGCGCACGCCCGCGCTGCTGCTCGTCTCTCGCGACGCCGGCCAGGACGGCCGACTGCTGGACGCGGGCTACGCGAGCGTGCTGCAGGCGCCGATCGACAAGACGCTGTTCTTCAACGCGCTGCATGCGGTCAACACGCGCAGCACTGACGATGCCGGCGTCGTGCGGCTGATCGACCGCTACGCGCCCGGCCGCGGGCCTGCGCCGCTCGAGGTGCTGGTCGCCGAGGACAACGCCACCAACCAGAAGGTGCTGCGGGCAGTGCTCGAAAAGGCGGGACATCGCGTGACCCTGGTCGAGAACGGCGAGCAGGCGCTGGACGCGCTCGACCAGAGCCGATTCGACGTCGCCATCTTCGACATGCAGATGCCAGTGATGGGCGGCGCGGATGCGATCAAGCTTTACCGCTTCACGCGTGCCGAAGCGCGACCGCTCCCCTTCATCCTGCTGACTGCCGACGCCACCGACGACGCACGGCGCGCCGCGGAAGAGGCGCGGGTGGAGGCCTTCCTGGTAAAGCCCGTGCACGCGCGCAAGCTGCTCGACACCGTGCAGGACGTGGCGACGCGCTGCCGCGCGCCGGCTGCCGAGGAAGGAGTCGCAGCGGCGCCCGCCGCGCCCGCCACTCCGGCGGCGAGCGTGCTCGACGCCCATACCCTCACCGAGCTCGAGCTCCTAGGCAGCGGGCCGCAGTTCGTGCGCGAACTGGCGCAGGGCTTCCTGCGCGACGGCGACGCGCTGCTGGCCGAGATGCGCCAGGCCCTAGATGGCGGCCAGCCGCAGCGCTACCGCGACGCCGCGCACGCGCTCAAGGGCAGCGCGGGGAGCGTCGGCGCCATGCTGGTCTACGAGATCAGCGCAAAAGCGTGCCGTCTGCCGGATCACCAGATGCCACTGCAGGGCACGCGCCTTCTGCGCGAATCGCGCGCGGCCTTCGATGCGGCGCGACGCGCCCTGCTCGACTACCTGGATCGCCGCGCGGAGCAGGAGCCCGCCAGCCGCTGAGGCCTCAGCCCAGCAGCGGAATGACGTTCGACAGGTCGGCGTCCGCCGGACCGAGGCCGAAGTTGCGGTTTTGGGTGCGCACGAGCCGATCGATGATGCGCAGCTCGCGCTCGCCGAGCCGCAGGGCCGAGTCTGCCCAGATCATCGCGATGTCCAGCAGCTCGTCGAAGCTGATCGGGCTCACGCGCTGGCGCGCACGGATGACGCCGAGGGTGCCGATGCCGGCCCGCTCCTGCCGCCGCACGTAATCCATCACCACCTGCGGCGCAGTGCCGGGCTCGGCGACGAGATCGACGAGCCCCTTGTGATAGAGCTCCTCCGCGGCCCACATCTGGCCGCTGAGGATCATCCGCTCGGCCTCGATCGGGTGGAGGCGGCGGGAAAGGAAGCTATAGGCCCCCATGCCTGGAAAGAGATTGAACAGGATCTCGGGCATGCCCATCTGCGCCCCCCGCTCCGCGACCACCACGCTGCTCGAGATGGCCGCCTCGAAGCCGCCGCCGAGCGCCGCCCCCTCGATCATCGAGATGGTGGTGAGCGGCGCGTCGAGGTTTACGGCATTGAGGTAGAGCACCTCGATGCAGGCCCGCGCGTAGCGGCGCAGACCATCCAGGTCACGCCGGCGGATCAGCTCGGAGAAGAGCCCGAGATCGCCGCCCAGGTTGTAGACCTCCTTCACCCGCGAGCCGCCGACCAGGAAGCGAACCGGCGTGCTGGTCTCATCGTGACCGGCGCAGGCGCGTTGCACCGCTTCCTGCAGGCGCTTGATTTCTGCCAGCAGATCCAGGTTGAAGCAGGGACGCTCGCGCGGCCGCATGTAGACCCAGAGCGTGCGCTGCTCTGCGTCGTAGCGGACCTCGATCTGCTCGTACCGTTCGGCAAAAAACCGCAATACGGCCGGAGACATTGGAGCCTTTCCTAACTTGTTGCCTGAAAATATTCCCGCTAGGGGTCCGTCTCGGCGAGCCACAGCCGGAATCGCTGTTTCTGTCGCAAGGCATTGTTCGCCCCTCCCCCGCATAAATGCAAGAAAAATTTCCTTTTTATTTCTTTTAGTTAGCCGCTTAATTTGAAATTTGAGGTGACCAGGAAGCGGGTTCCCCAGATTTTGTGGCTGCGGCGCTTAAATGCCACAAAATATTGTGTATCAGTGGCTTAGAATAGGTAACTGCTGTCGTGTCGAATTTTCGCCTTCAGGATTTTGACTTCGTACGGGCAGTTGCCAAGGCCCGCCAGGGGTCCTCGGGCCAGGGGTGCTTCGGGTAGCGCCCGCGAAGCTCCTTGCGCACCTCCGCGTAGCCGCGGTCCCAGAACCCCCGCAGGTCCTGGGTCACCTGCACCGGCCGCTGCGCAGGCGAGAGCAGGTGCAGCATCAGCGGCACCCGGCCGTCGCAAAGGCGCGGCGTGTCGGCCAGCCCGAACATCTCCTGCAGCTTGACCGCAAGCACCGGCGGATCGCCCGTCAGATAATCGATACGCTTACGCAAGCCGCTCGGGACCTCGATCGTCTCCGGGGCCAGCCGGTCCAGGTCCGCTCGCCGGGTCCAGTCGAGTCGCGCCGCCAGGATCTCCCGCAGATCGAGCCGGCGAAGCTCCTCGAGGCGCGAAAACCCGGCTATCCACGGGCCCAGCCACTCGGCCAGCGTCTCGCGCAAGGTCTGGTCGTCGAGGTCAGGCCAACCACCCGCGGGATCGTGGCGGCGCACGAACGCGACTCGCGCCTGGAGCTGGCGCGCGGCGGCGTCCCAGGGCAAGGCCTCCAGCCCCATCTCACGCAGCCCGGCGCAGTACGCAGCGTGCACGGCATCGGCCGCCGGGGCTTGCAGCGGCAGCCGGCTGAGCATCAACGCGCCAAGCCGTTCCACGCGCTCGGCGCGTACCCGCTGCGCCGCCGCGTCCCAGGCCACCTCGTCCTCGATGACGATGCGCGTCGGGTGCAGCTCGCGGAGCTCGGCGAGCGTCACGGCGGCGGCGAGGTGGATGCGGCCTTCCGCCGCGCCGGCATCCAGATGCGCGGCGACGATCAGCTCGGCCGCCGCGAGCGGATCGCCCTCGGCCAGCGCCGCACCGCGGCCGGAGGAAAGCAGGTAGCGCCCGCCGGGACGGCCACGCCGCCGCGCAATGCGATCGGGGAAGGCGAGGCTGAGCAGCGCGCCCGCGCCGAGCCCGGGCACCCTGCCCTGCCCCGGCGCGCCGAGCAGTCTGCGCCAGTGCCGCGCCGCGCGCTCGATGCGGACGAGCGCGGCGGGATCGGTGCCGCGCGTCGGCCGGCGGCCATCCCGATGATCGGCCAGCGCGTGCAGGCGCCCCTCGATGTCGGCGGAACGGGGCACGCCCGTTTCCGCGCGGAATGGATCACGCTCTTCCAACAGGGCGGCGAGATCGGCCGCAAGCGGCGCGGCGCCGTGCTCCGCGGCGATCAGGAGCAGATAGGCGAGGCGCGGCTGCGCGCCCAGGTCAGCGGCGCGACGGCCCGTCTCAGTCAAATGCCCCTGCGCGTCGCACAGGCCGAGCGTGCGCAGCAGGTCGAGCGCCTGCGCCCAGTGCGCCGGCGGCGGCGGATCGTGCCAGGCCAGCGCAGTCGGGTCGGTGACGCCCCAGCGCAGCAGCGCGAGGGCCAGCGTCCCGAGGTCCGCGGCGAGGATCTCGGGCAGCGCGCGCGGCGCGAGGTCGCGCTGCTCGCGCGCCGTCCACAGCCGGTAGCACGCCCCGGGACCGAGCCGCCCCGCGCGACCCGCGCGCTGCTCCGCCGACGCCTGCGAGACGCGCCGCGTCTCGAGCCGCGTGAGCCCGCGGTTCGGGTCGAACACGGGTTGGCGGCAATAGCCGCTGTCCACGACCGCGCGCACGCCCTCGATGGTGAGGCTGGTCTCCGCGATGTCCGTGGCGAGCACCACGCGCCGGCCCCCGCCCGCGCGCGGGCGAAGGGCCGCGTCCTGCGCCTCCTTGGGCAGATCGCCGAAGAGCGGCGCGAGCTGAACGTCCTGCGCGCGCAGATCGTCGAGGCGCTCCGCGAGCGTGCGGATCTCGCGCGCGCCGGGCAGGAAGGCGAGCACGTCGCCGGACTGCTCCGCGAGCGCGCGGCGCACAATGCGCTCCGCGACCGGCAGCCACGGCCCGTCGATCCCGCGCTCGAGGTAGTGCACCGCCACGGGAAACTGCCGGCCCTCGCCCACCACGACGGCCGCGTCACCGAGCAGCGCGGCGACCGGCGCGGGGTCGAGCGTCGCCGACATGACGAGCACGCGCAGGTCCTCGCGCAGGCTGCGCAGCGTATCGAGGCAGAGCGCGAGCGCGAGGTCCGCGTGCAGGCTGCGCTCGTGGAACTCGTCGAAGATCACGAGGCCCACGCCCTCGAGCTCCGGGTCGCCCTGCAGGCGCCGCGTCAGCACGCCTTCGGTCAGCACCTCGACGCGCGTGCGGGCCGACGCCTGCCGGTCGAAGCGCACCTGGTAGCCAACCAGTCCGCCGACCGCATCGCCGACGAGCTCCGCCATGCGCGCCGCCGCTGCGCGCGCCGCGAGACGGCGCGGCTCGAGCATCAGGATGCGCCGGCCGGCGAGCCAGGGCTCGTCGCGCAGCGCGAGGGGCACGAGGGTGGTCTTGCCCGAGCCCGGCGGCGCGGCGAGCACCGCGTGGCCGCGCGCGAGCGCCGCGCGCAGCGCGGGCAGCGAGTCGCGGATGGGCAGATCGGGAAGCAAGGATCAGGGAACGCGCGACGGCCTCACGGCCGGCCCATCGCCTCGTTCTCCATGCCGAGATACACCGCGTAGGCGTTGCGGCGGTTGGCCGACTCGAAGGCCGGGAGCCCCTGATAGCGCGACCAGTCGACCGCGGCGTAGGCCTCCTCGAAGGGCACCATCTCCTCGACCGCGCGCCCCATCGCCCCGCGCAGGTAGGCCAGATAGTCCCGCGTGAGCGCGAGCGTCGACCGCGGGTCGCGGGAGGGCGCGCCGTGGCCCGGCACCAGCACCGCAAGCTCCGTGGCCAGCAGGCTGTCGAGCGCGTCCAGCCAGCGGCGCGAGTCGGCGTCCCCGACGAAGGGAACGCGCCCCTCGAAGAGGAGGTCGCCGGAAAAGAGGACGGCGCCGGGCTGCACCCGCATCGTGAGGTCGCCGTCCGAGTGGACCGCGCCGAACGGCTGCAGCCTGAAGCTGTGGCTGCCCACCGTGAACGTCGTGTCAGCGTCCACCAGCGTGTCGGGCGGGACGAGCCGCGTGGCGTCGTTGACGAACGGCGCCAGGGTCTGGCGGCGCTCCGCCAGCCGCTCGACCGCCTGCGGACCGCGCAGGTAGGCGGTCGCGCCCGCGGGCGCGACGATCTGCGCGCCCTCGTCCTTGTAGACCTGCAGCCCGTAGATGTGGTCCGCGTGGTAGTGCGTCACGACGACCTTCACCACCGGCTTGTCCGTCACCGCGCGGATCAGCTCGCGCATCCTCGTCGCGAGCGACGGGGAGCCGAGCGCGTCGAGCACGACGACCCCCGCGCTGGTGACGACGAACCCGGCGTTTGAGATGAAGCCCTCGTGCTCGGTCGCGCCGCCGGCCCTGCCTTGGACGACGTAGACGTCCGGCGCAACCTGCTGGGCCGTCATGGACACCGTCACGGGAGGGTAATCAGCGCCCGCCGCGGGCGCAGACGCGGTGGCAAGGCCCAGCAGGACGGCCAGGAGTCGCAATAGATCGTGGCGGGCGCTCATGGCGATCCCTCCTCTGTGGGCGGCTTCGGCGACGGCCTGCGGATGGCGTCGAGCCGCACCGTGGCCACCTTACCGAGATCGTCCGGCGCGGGGGGCTCGGGCACGAAGATGCGGTAACCGCTGATCAGCGCCGACACGTCCGAGCCCTGCCCGCGCCAGTCGTGCAGCACCGCAGTCGCGACGTGGAAGGTGCACCAGACCAGGACCCACTCGGCGAGGCGGCCGTGCAGCGCCAGCACGGCGGGCTCGTCGGCATGAAGGAGACCGCGCAGGAACCCGAGCTCGAGCGTGAGGCCGGTCGCCGCCTGCGCGGCCGCTAGTGCGAAGAAGACGAGGTACAGCGGCCCCCACAGCGGATTGTGCGCGTAGTAGCGCGGCGGTCGGCCGCTGCCGAGGGTCGAATAGAAGCGCAGGGTCTCGCGCATCCCGTCGCGCGCGCCGGCGTCGGGAACGAGCGCGCGCCAACCCGCCACGGCCCGGCCGGCAGTGAAGAGCAGCACGAGGCGCACGGCGAGCGCCAGGGCGAACACGTGGCCGGCCGGCCGATGCAGTCCGTCGGCCAGCAGCCCGTGCAGCTCGACGCTCGCGACGCGGCCGCTCCCGAGCAGCTCCCCGGTCGCGAGCAGCACCAGGGCGCTCGCCGCGAGCGCCCAGTGAGTGGCGCGGACCACGCCAGGCCAGACGAGCACGCGGCGAATCTCAGTCGACATCGTCGGGACCTCCCTCCAGGCATGCATTCATTCCTGCGCCCGCTGGACTGCGCCGGGCGCGAAAGAACGCCCGCAGACGCTCCCCGCACTCGGCCGCGAGCACGCCGCCCTCGCAGGCGACCCGGTGATTGAAGCGCGCGTCCGAGGGCAGCAGGTCGAACACGCTTCCTGCCGCGCCGCCGCGCGGGTCGATAGCGCCGAAGACCACGCGGGCGACGCGCGCGTGCACAACCGCTCCCGCGCACATCGGGCAGGGCTCGAGCGTCACGTACAGCGTCGAGCCCGGCAGCCGGTAGTTGCCGACCCGCGCGGCGGCATCGCGCAGGGCGGCGATCTCGGCGTGCGCCGTCGGATCGCAGCCGCCGATGGGGTGATTCCAGCCACGGCCGATCACCTCGCCCTCGCGCACCAGCACGGCGCCGACCGGCACCTCGCCCGCGGCCTCCGCCAGGGCCGCCAGCGCGAGCGCCTCGCGCATGAAGCGCTCGTCCGCCGCGTCAGTCTCGGGAACCCCGCGCATCGCCGTTGCCCGGCCTCACGGAACCTTCGCGATAGGCGCCACCCTGGCGGCGCACAGGCGCACCAGGTCGGCCGGCGCTAGCGCGATCTCGAGCCCGCGCCGCCCCGCGCTCACGTAGATTGTGGCGTGGCCCAGCGCGCTCTCGTCCACGACCGTCGGCAACCGGCGTCGCTGGCCGAGCGGACTGATGCCGCCGACGACGTAGCCGGTCGCGCGCTCGGCCGCCTTGGGGTCGGCCATGTCCGCGCGCTTTGCGCCCGCCGCAGCCGCGAGCGCCTTGAGGTCGAGCAGCCGATCCACCGGCACGATTGCCACCCACAGCCCTTTCCCCTCGGTCGCCGCCACCAGCGTCTTGAAGACGCAGGCGGGCGCAAGTCCCAGCGCCTCGGCGGCCTCGAGACCGTAGGACGCGGTCCCTGGGTCGTGCCGATACGCGTGCAGCATGTGGGCAATGCCCGCCTTGCGCGCCGCGTTCACTGCCGGAGTCATCGTCGATTGCCGCCCGTCGTCCTCTGGCCCCATCCGGCGGGCCCCTCCCGCCGACTCGCCTACACTCTGCCGTATTGTGCCCTCCGGGCGCGCCGTCGGGCTTGCAGTCGATGGGCATCCGCATCGTGATCGTCGGCGCCGGCAGCGCCATGTTCTCCCTGAGCCTCGTGCGGGATTTCTGCCTCACGCCTGCGCTCGCCGGCAGCACGGTGGCCTTCGTCGACATCGACGCCGGGCGTCTCGCGGCGGTGCACGCGCTTTGTACGCGTTATGCCGCGGAGGTCGGCATCCCGCTGCGCCTCGAGCAGACCACCGACCGGCGCACGGCGCTCGCCGGCGCCGACTTCGTCATCAACACCGCGCTGGTCGCGGGGCATCGCCGGCTCAAGGAGGGTTGGGCAGTGGCCCGCCGCCACGGCTACCGTCTCGGCGGCAGCCTGCACGTGATGCACGACGAGGCGTTCTGGATCAACTTTCACCAGTTCCGCCTGTTCGACGCGCTCGCGCGCGACCTGCTGGAGATCTGCCCGCGCGCGTGGTGCCTGCTGGTCGCCAACCCGGTTCTCGCCGGCGTCACCTGGCTCGGGCGCAAGTACCCGGCGCTGAAGCTGGTGGGCCTCTGCCACGGCTTCTCCGGGGTGTTCCACCTGGCCGAGGAGCTCGGGCTCTCCCGCGAGGGGCTCACGTTCGAGATACCGGGGGTGAACCACTTCGTGTGGCTGACGCGCCTCGCACACCAGGGCCGCGACGCGCTCCCCCTCATCGACGAGTGGATCGCCACCAAGGCGGCCGAGTTCTGGAGGCGCTGCAATCCGAGCGACGGCCTGGGCCCCGCGCCGGTCGATCTCTACCGCCGCTTCGGCCGGTTCCCGATCGGCGACACGGCGACGCCCGGCGGCGGCTCCTGGCCGCCCTGGTATCACTGGGACGAGGCCACCGAACGCGCCTGGCACGAGGATCCGGAAGCGTGGTGGCGCGACGTCTACTTCGGCGAGGCCGAGCGCACGCTCGGCAAGATCAGGGCGCTGGTCAACGACCCGTCTGCCCGTATCACCGACCTCATTCCGGTGGAGAAATCCGGCGAGGTGATGGTGGAATTGATCGAGGCCATCGCCTGCGACCTGCCCCGCACCGTGGTCGGCAACCTGCTCAATACCGGCGAATACGTTCCCGGCGTGCCGCGGGACTTCGCGGTCGAGATCCCGCTGACCGCCGACGGGACCGGGGTGCGAGGCAACGCGACCACCCCACTTCCCCGCGCGATCCTCGCCCGCTTGTGGCGTGACCGGCTCGCGCCGGTGGAGCTCGAGCTCGCCGCCTACGCACAGGGCAGCCGCGAGCTGCTGCGGCAGCTGATCCTCACCGACCCGTTTACACGCTCGCTCGTGCAGGCGGACGCCCTGCTCGAGGACATCCTCGCGCTGCCCGGTCATGAAGCGATGCGCGCGCACTACCGCTGAGACGGAAAAGCCCGCCGGGCCGAGGCGGCCGGGCGGGCTTGGACGGGCTGACTCGCACTCAGTAGCGCGGGCGGCGCTGCGGCGGGCGATCGCGCTGCGGCTGCGCCTGGTTGACCTTGAGCTTGCGACCGCCGACCAAGCGGTCGTTCATCGCCTTGATGGCGGTGTCCGCCTCGGAGTTCTTGGGCATCTCGACGAAGGCGAAGCCCTTCGACTGCCCGGAGAACTTGTCCTTGATGACCGCGACGCTGTCGACGGTGCCGAACTCGCTGAAGATCTGCTTCAGCTCGTCTTCCGTGGTGCTGTAGGCAAGGTTGCCGACGTAGAGTTTCATTGCTGCCTCCCGGCTGTTCGCGTTGATGAGTGCAAAGGCCAACGGCCAATCAACACGGAATCAGCCGAGGACTGCCCGCCGCCGTGGACGGGCGACCGGTCCGCGAGCAGGCTCCGAACCGAGGATCAGTATACAGGCCGGGAGGCGCTGCGGGCGTTGGCACTCACCCTTCCCCGCTGACGCTGAACAGCCACCAGCGGGCGGCGCGACGCCCGCCACGCGCCTGGCGATCGCAGTAGATCTTCATCACCGCCCCGTCCCGCGTGACCACCTCGAACCAGTGCTTGCGCACGTAGCGCTCGCCGCTGCCATGGCGGCAGGGCCCGGTGTCGCGCCAGGTGCGCAGCACGGCGGCGACCGCGAAGGTTTCGCCTTGCCAGACGAACTCGCCGGGCAGCCCGGGCTCGGCGCTTGCCATGCGGGCGGCGTCGAAGGTGCTCGCGACCGGCTCGATGGCCTCGCCGACGAAACGTTCGGTGCTTGGCCTGGTCATACGCCAACAGGACGGTTGCGCCGGCAATCACCGGCCAGGTGGGGAAATGCTACCTGCGGGCCGGCGGCGAGACCCCCCCTTTATCGGCTCCGCTCCGCCCCGATGTGCACTCCCAGAGAAACCTTTTTCCAGGAGCCACCCATGATCACGCTGCGCAAGGCCCACGAGCGGGGACACGCCAACCACGGCTGGCTGGACAGCTGGCACTCGTTCTCCTTCGCCGACTACCAGGACCCCGAGCACGTGCAGTTCGGCCCCCTGCGCGTCATCAACGAGGACTGGATCCAGCCTGGCGGTGGCTTCCCCACCCACGGCCACCGCGACATGGAGATCGTCACCTACGTGCTGGAAGGCGCGCTGGCGCACCAGGACAGCCTGGGCAACGGCTCCACCATCGTCCCCGGCGAGGTGCAGCGCATGAGCGCGGGCAAGGGTGTGCAGCACAGCGAATTCAACCAGGCGACGGACGGCGTCACGCACCTGCTGCAGATCTGGCTCCACCCGGACACGCCGGGCGTCGCGCCCAGCTACGAGCAGAGGAATTTCCCTGCCGAAGAAAAACGCGGGCGGCTCCGGCTGATCGCCTCCCGCGACGGCCGCGACGGGTCCGTGCGCATCCACCAGAACGCCGCGGTCTACGCCGGCCTGTTCGACGGCGCGGAGGCCGCGACGCATGCGCTCGCGCCCGGCCGCCGCGCCTACGTGCACGTCGCGCGCGGGCGGCTCGTCGTCAACGGCCAGCGACTGGAGGCGGGCGACGCCCTGAAGGCCGAGCAGGAGCCGTCGCTGCGGCTCGAAGCGGGCCAGGACGCCGAGGTTCTGCTGTTCGACCTGCCCTGAACATGGGCGTCGCCGGCGTTGACGGCACCCCGGTCGTGGACTGTACTGACCCTGCCAGCCGCGGCCAGAGGCCCGCGACTCGCGAAGGTCCGGCATCGGACAGCCTCGATACCAACGGGAGTCAGCCATGGGCAACAGCGTCTACAAGATCATCGAGCTGGTCGGCACGAGCACCAAGAGCTGGGAGGACGCGGCGAAGTCTGCCGTGGAGAGGGCATCGAAGACCCTGCGGGAGCTGCGCGTCGCCGAGGTGTCCAAGCTTGACATGGTGATCGACGACGGCAAGGTCTCGGCCTACCG
>Ga0114939_10001546_pt1 | contig 18036 bp, 16 predicted proteins | sample AshMeaCrysSpring_FD_87196 | JGI IMG/M metagenome (GOLD analysis project Ga0114939, IMG submission 87196) | Groundwater microbial communities from Big Spring, Nevada to study Microbial Dark Matter (Phase II) - Ash Meadows Crystal Spring | ecosystem: Environmental > Aquatic > Deep subsurface >...
CGTCTCGACTCCGTTTGCTCATCTTCTGTTGCCTCGTTTCCATGTTGTCACGGTAACATTTTTATTGAAGCAACGATAAGTCCTTCAGTAACATTTATTTTGAGTCAATGCGCGCATTTGACCGGCATACCTGGACTGCGCTATAATGAAGCATTGCGTAGAAGGCGAGGTGAAAACCTGCCTATTTGCTCTTAATCGACGAAAATGATTCAACAGGGCAATTCGCCCTGTTTTTTTGGAGATAATCAGGATGACAAAACGTACATACCAGCCCAAAATTCGACGCCGGATGCGCGTTCACGGCTTTCGGGAACGCATGTCGACCAAAGGTGGCCGCACCGTCCTCAAGCGTCGTCGCGCGCGCGGACGTCGCGTATTGACGGTCTCGATGAATAACCACACCAAGCGCGTAGATTGGAACGGCACATCAGCCACGGCGTATCGCTCCGTGAAGCGTTACGGTGGCGGTTAAAACGGGAACGATCGGACCTGTGAAGAAGGATGCTGCCTGGGCGACACCGTCTCCGGCGTTCCGCCGATGTGCAACGCGTTCGCCAGGAGGGTCGACGCCAGCAGCACCCGCTTCTGGTACTTCTGGTTCTAGACCATGCCCGGGAAGTCCCCTCCGCGACGCGCATAGCCATTGCTGCCGGACGGCGGGTTGGAAAGGCGGTCGAACGCAACCGGGTCAAACGACGCTTGCGGGAGATCATTCGTCGCTATCTCGAACATGTCGGACCCGACTTTGATATCTTGTTTATCGCTAAAACGGCGGCCGCATCAGCCAACCACGATGAACTTGAACGCGCTGTCCAACAACTTCTCAAAAGCGCCGGAGTTTGGGTCGAGGATAAGCGAAGGGCAGATGATGAAGGCCGCGGCTTATCACATGGTGACGAAAACACAGGATCAGGACCGTTGAAATGAAGCAGATTGCGCTCGTCCTTATTCGTATTTATCAGTTAACAATTTCACGCTTCCTGCCACCCAGTTGCCGGTTCACGCCCTCCTGCTCGGTATATGGTTACCAAGCGATCGAAAAGTATGGCTTTTTCAAAGGAGGATGGATGGCGGTAAAACGGATCGCCCGCTGCAATCCATTTAATCCAGGTGGCTATGATCCGGTTCCTTGACGGAGGTATTCTTTGAACCAATTAAGTCGGCCGGCCAACCGGCCCGCTTTACGGCTGTTTCTCCTCGCTGCTTTTGTTTTACTTTTCTTTACCGCTTGTGGCGGCAGAATCACGAGCACGAACTGGGCCGGGTTGTCGACGGATGGGCGGAGTGTCTATCTGGCGACTGGCCCTGGAGTTCTAGCCTACGATACTGAAACCCAGGCTGAGAACTGGATATTCCCCGCTGAACCTCAGAATAATCTTCAATTTTATTCCGCCCCGTCTATCGAAGACGGTCGGGTGATATTTGGCGATTATGGCCAGTCGGGGGGCTTTTTTTCTCCGCGCGTGACGGTTTCGGTCTATGGGCTGGAAGATTCGGGCGCCGGTAGTCCCCAAGAATTGTGGACGAACACGACAGCGGCCGCGGATAAAATCGTCGCTCCCACCCTCCAGGTGGAAAACCGCGTATACGTGGGCACCGCGGATAACCATGTGCTGGCGTTGGATGCTACCAACGGTTCCGAAGTATGGGATTTTAAGACTGGTCATGCCATCTGGGGGCAACCGGCGTATCGCGATGGTGTCCTCTACGTGGCTTCAATGGACTGGTCGGTTTATGCTCTGGATGCTGATTCCGGTACCTTAATCTGGTCAACCAGACTTGATGGGGCGCTGCCCAGCCGGGTTATTCTTGGCGATTCGCTCCTTTACGTCTCCAGTTTCGATAGCAACGTTCACGCGCTCGATATCGCTACCGGCGAACAACGATGGGCCGCGAAGGCCGGCGATTGGGTTTGGGGCGCGCCTGCGTTGGCAGACGGTGTTATCTATTTCAGCGACATTGACGGCAACCTCTTTGCGGTTGACGCGGAAAACGGAAGCCAACTCTGGACTAAGTCCACCGGGGCTGCCGTCCAGACCAGTCCAATTTTTCATGACAATGTCTTGTATGTTGCTGCTCAGGTGACGAACGAATCAAATATTTCAACAGGTTCGATCACCGCTTATTCAGCCGCGGATGGCGAACAGATCTGGCAGCAACAAACGACAACCCCGTTGGGCACCAATCCAGTCATCGTTGGGGAAGAAGCGGTTGTGGTAGCCTTACAAAATGCCGACTCCTTGTTGACGGCGTATGACCTGGCAACAGGCCAGGAACTTTGGCGCTATGCAGCGCCTGAGTCGTAATGTAGATCGCGATAGGACTAACATATGTGGGAAACACTGATCGTTAACCCGATGGTCAACGCCCTGTTGATGTTTTACAATCTTCTGGGGCAGAATTTCGTCCTGGCGATTGCCTTCTTCACGATTCTGATTCGCGTGCTAACTTTGCCGCTGAATATGCGCCAGCAACGCTCAATGATGCGCACGCAAGAAATTCAGCCACAGATCCAGGCCATTCAGAAGAAGTACAAGGACAATCCCCAAAAGATGCAGGAGGAATTTCGGAAGATAGGCTATAACCCGGCCGATACCCTAACCGGCTGCCTGCCGACGCTCCTCCAATTCCCGATTTTGATCGGCCTCTATCAGGCGATCATCACCGTTTTAGGAACGACACCCCAAGCGCTTTTTGAACTTGTTCCCCGTACTTATCCGGCGATCAACCTCTCGAAACTTATTCCGGTGGACAATATGTTCCTCTGGATGAACCTGAGCCAGCCGGATCCGTTCTTCATCTTGCCCATCCTGGTTTTCGCCAGCATGTTCGTCCAGCAAAAACTTTTGACGCCCACCTCGTCCAAAAATCAAAACGCCCAGGATAACCCGATGGCCGGCATGACCCAATCGATGCAATATACTATGCCGCTCATGTTCGGGTTCTTTTCGCTGCAATTCCCCTCCGGGTTATCGATCTATTTTATCCTTGCCAACCTGATCGGTATCGCTCAAGGGTTGTACATGAAACGAATTACTGATCGTGAGAAGGCGGAGCGTGCCGCTCAAGGTTTGCCCGCAGCAGTTGCCGTCGAAACCGGCGACAGCGCCCCGGCAAAAGCTTCGTCCTCAGCCAATAAAAGCAAACAATCGGCCAATGGTAACGAAGGCGGCAAGAGCAAATCAACCAGCCCGCAGACGGCGACCAAACGGAAAAAGCGCTCTGCAAAACGGTAGTGTGTTATGAGCGAGAAAGAAAAACCGGAAATTGAATCACGAGGAGTTTCCGTTGAGGCAGCCATCCTCGCCGGATTACAACGCTTGGGTCTTGAGCGCGATCAAGTCGATGTGACGGTCATCGACGAAGGTAGCCGCGGATTACTCGGCATTGGCAGTCGCGACGCAGTCGTTCGCCTCTCCCCCCTCACTAGGACCCCAACTCCCGCGCCGCCCACCCCTCCACCGCCGGCGCCTCCGACCAGCAATACACCTCAACTGCCCTATAAGCCGGAAGAGACAAAAGCGGTCAAATCAAAACCGCCGCAGCCGCCCAAGGTTCTACCGGCCGCGCATTTTGCGGAAGATGCTGACGCGACGGAGCAGGCGACGGATAACCACCTACTCTCAACGGATGAACTGGCCCAGGAGCGTGAAACCGCCGTCGCGATTATCTCCGAGTTATTGGAGAAAATGCACGTGCCAGCCGGGGTTAGTGGTATTCTCTCTGAACCGGATGATCTCACCCATCAGCAAGTTAATCTGATCGATATCGCGGGGGAAGATTTGGCTATCCTGATCGGTCCGCGAGGGGAAACTTTAGATTCTCTACAGTTTTTGAGCCGGCTGATGGTGTCCCACAGATTACAACGACGAGCTAATTTTATCGTCGATGTGGAAGGATACCGTCAGCGTCGGGTTCAGGCCTTGACCCGCTTGGCCGAGCGCATGGCTGATAAGGTTCGCCAACGGCAGGAACCAATCAGTCTGGAGCCGATGTCGTCCTACGAACGGCGAATCATACACATGACCCTGCGGGACGTGCCGGATGTTTATACTGAAAGTGCCGGCGAAGGTAAGCAGCGCAAGGTTCGCATCTACCCCAAATAATAGTTCCCTATAAAATTAAACAACTGCTCGCCACAAGGCCGGGCAGCGGTTTATTTATTGGTTAATTGTCGCTTAGAGCTGCACTACTTTAACTTGGGTGACAGCCTTGACTCCAGCCAGCGCATTGATTATCGCCTCAGATGGGGTTGTGTCGAGGTTGATAAACGACAAAGCCTCGCCGCCGGGTTTGTCGCGGCCTAATCGCCACTCGCCGATGTTGACGTCATAAGCCGCTAGCAGAGTCCCCACCTGGCCAATCACGCCGGGCACGTCTCGATTCAACATAATCAGAACGACACCTTCCGGCTTGGCTTCCAGGCGATGCTCGTCAACTTGAACGATACGCGGCTCGCTGCCGCCAAAAAGGACCCCGGCTAATAGATGGTGGCCACCATCCCACTCGGCTCGGCAAGCGACGAGGTTGGGATAATCCAGATTGTTGATGCCGATTGTCTGAGAGGTCATGATGCCTCGATCATATGCCAACACCGGGGCATTAATATAATTAACTGGAACGGTGCTGTCAGACGCCAGGAGACCTTTTAGCAACGCCGCCGCCAGGACCCGAACGAGCTTGCCGACTACGTCTCCCTGCACTTCCAACTCTATTCGCTTGATCGGCTTGTCCGCCAGCCCGGCGTGTAGTTTACCGAGCGTTTCGGCTAATTGCAGGTAGGGCCGGGCGGAATTAAAGTCTCCCTCAAAGGCAAAAGGCATGTTCACGGCATAGCTGAAATCAGTGCCGCGTAAGGCGGCAACAACCTGATTGGCGATCTGATTGCCCACATCGCGTTCGGCTTCCTCGGTACTTGCCCCAAGATGGGGAATATGGACGACGTTGGGCAAGCCGATCAGTGGGTGGCCGGCAGGTGGTGGCTCGCTGGAGTAGACGTCAACGGCTGCCGCTTTTATTTTGCCAATCGCCAATGCCTTTGCTAAGGCTTGTTCGTCGACCAGCATGCCCCGGGCAGTATTGATGATGATCGCGCCATCTTTCATTTGGGTGATCATTTTCTCATCGATCAAACGGGTCGTTTCGGTGGTCAAGGTGGCGTGCAAGGTGATGTGATCTGATTGGGCCAGTAATTCATCGAGTTCGACAAGCAAAACGCCCGCTTCACGCGCCGTTTCCTCGGCAATGTATTGGTCATAGGCCAGTACTTCCATCCCAAAGGCCAGGGCGCGCTCGGCCACCAGACGCCCAACACGACCAAAGCCAATGATCCCCAAGACCTTGCCGAAGAGCTGCCCGCCGACAAAATCGTTACGCCGCCACTCACCGGCCTTCAAGGACGCATGGGCTTGAGGGATATGACGACTGGTCGCCAGCATCAACCCGAGGGTTAATTCGGCCGTGGCCATGCTGTTAGCGCCTGGCGTGTTCATGACGATGACGCCGTTCATGGTCGCCGTATTTAAGTCGATGTTATCAACACCAACGCCGGCCCGACCCACGACCCGCAAGCGGGTAGCCGCATGAAGGACTTCTGCGGTCACTTTTGTGCCGCTGCGAACGATCAGACCTTCGTAATTCGGGATAATGGCCAGCAGTTCCTCTCGTGTGAGCCCGGCCCTGTAATCGACTTCCACATCGGGGAACGATCGCAGGCGTTCCAACGCGGACGAGCCTAATTTGTCGGCAACAAGAATACGATGCATATCGATTCTCAAATCAGCGAACCGAGAAAATTCGCTTAGGCTTTCAAATAGTCATCCATCGCCGCAAACAACTGCTCCATCTCGTGCATTTGTGTGTCGCCCATATGCGCGATGCGGAAGGTTTTGCCTTTGAGATCACCGTAACCGTTGGAGATAATCATGCCGTGCGTCCGCAGATGTTTGTTCAATCCGGAAATATCGATCTCGCGATTGTTGCTGACGCAGGTCACCGTCGGCGATTCATAGCCGGCCGCGGCGAATATTTCGAATCCGCGTTCCGTCGCCCAGGCGAGCGTGCGATCGCGCATGGCGGCGTGCCTGAGAAACCGATTCTCCATACCTTCCGCCAGCATGTCGTCTAATTGCCGATCCAGCGCGAAGAGTAGGGAGACCGCCGGTGTGGCCGGTGTCTGATCCTTGAGCATTGATTTCGCGAGGGTAATGAAGTCGAAGTAGTAACCACGATTTGGGACTGTCTTGGCCTTTTCCAAAGCCCGGTCAGAAACAGCGCAAAAAGCGATTCCGGGTGGCAAGGCAAAGGCTTTTTGACTGGAGGACAACAAGACATCAAGGTCCCAGGCATCCATCTCAATGTGCGCACCGGCCAAACCGCTCACCGAGTCTACCAGGATCATGATATCCTGGCCGCCGGGCATCGCACGAATGGCCTGGGCGATCTCGCGGATGGGGCTGGTTACGCCAGTGCTGGTTTCGTTGTGCACCAGCGTGACGGCATCAAATTCGCCGCTTCTCAGCCGTTCCACAACTTGTTCCGGCAAGATCGGCTGACCCCACGGTACTTCAAGCACTTCATTGGCTTTGCCGTTCAGTTCGGTGACATCCTTGAAGCGGTCGGCAAAAGCGCCATTGACGCAGTTCAGGGCCTTCTTCCCAATACAGTTGCGGACAGCGGCTTCCCAAAGGCCGGTGCCGGAGGATGCGGTGATTAATACAGTCTGTTTGGTGAAAAGAACCTGCGCGAGTTTTGGCTTTATCCGGCCGAATAATTCGGCGCACTCCGGCATCCGGTGGCCGATCATCCATTGCGCCTGGGCATCAAGGATTTCCGGGCGCACCTCCGTTGGCCCCGGGATGAAAAGTTTGATGTGTTGGTTGTTGCGATTCGAGGAAGGCGCGTTTGAATTTGGATTCGAGGTGTTCATCGTTAAAAGTTAATACTCCAGTTTGAATTAAGTATTGAGCTTTTGTGCTCAGTGTCTGGTAATGCATCGGCCAGGTGCGCAACAGTCGCATGGCTGCCGGTCCGCCGGCCAACGGTAATAGCGGAGCGAGGCTCCGGCAGTTGATGTACACGGGGGCCGCTTCAGCGACCTTGGGACGGTAGGCGACACCGCCGTAACCAACAAACAAATCGACCGCGCGACCGGCAAGCAAGTCGCTATACCCATCGCCAATCAGGATCGAACGGCCGCGCTGGTCGCCCACCAATTCGCGCACGATCTCCGCTTTACCGTCACTGACAGTAAGGCTCCCTTCCTGATGGGTCATGTAACGGGCATCAAGCTCGGCTGTTTTTTCCCACCAACGCCCCGCTAATTCATTATAACTCAGGCCAACGGCGCGAATTCTTTCGCGGGGGATACCCAGGTAAATACCGAATTCCTCGACCGGTTCCGCCAGTCCGCCGCTGATGACATAGACCTTATGGCCTAAGGCTTGTAGGGCGGTGATGACCCGCGCGGCGTCCTCAACAACGTTGCGTTTGTAACTTCGTCGGATATCCAGTACCTGTTGGCGTGTTGGTTTGACGGCCTTAAGGCGCTTGGCATAGACATCTTCCAACTCAAGATCGCCGTTCATTGCCGCCTGAGTCAATATTTCCACGCGCACCTTTTTGCCGGCTGACTCGGCTAAAACGTCGATCCCTTCAACTGTTGTTAACGTCGAATCGCAATCGAAGAAGATGTGGTCGAAATGTGGCCAGCGCATGATACAGTTCGCAATAGTTGCCTGGATTGGGGGCTTTTTGATATATGGATGAGTGTCTTTATGCCACTGAAAATTCTAGTCTTAACCAACAGGTTTGACAAAGCCTATTAATCCTTGATTGGGAACTCGATAGGATGCGCCGGATCTTCTCCGATGAGTGGCCGTGATTGGGAAATGGTTATGAGTCGAGCTATCCCTTCGCGTAGCGATATGCCAGGTCGCCATCCGAGATACTCGTTGAGTCGATTTGAGTTCGCAACCTGCCGGATTTCCTCGCCAGGTCTGGTTGGTAGGCTGCCGAATAAGGGTTTCCCTCCCTGACTGACGAGATCATATATTATCTGGACGACTTCTCTGACGGCCGTCGGGTGGCCGGTGCCTATTTCAAGCGTATCACCAAAAGGCAATTTGACTTGGAGCATGCGGATGAGGCTTTCAACGATGTCGTCGATGTAAATCCAATCCTTTTCCTGGTGGCCTGCGGTCATGGGGAAATCCTCGCCGGCCATGGCGGCGCGTAGCGCGGCGGGAATGAGCAGATGTTCAGGTTGGCCGAATCCATATGCCTGATAGATCATCGCGCCGCAGATCGGCCAGCCCGCTGTGCGGGCATACATCAGACAAAAGGCCCAAGCAGCCGCCTTGCTGACGGCATAAGGATTCATCGCTGAATACTCACCGGGCGTGCGAGCGACAACGAGTTTAGTGATGGCCAGGTCTGTTTGAAAGCAAGCCTTTAGCAAATTCAACGTTCCGGTGACGTTATGACTGACGGCTGTGTGCGGGTTGAGAAAAGGATCAGTGCTACCGACCCCGGCCAGGTGAATCACTTGGTCCGGATTCGCCTGGCGCAAGGCGCGAGCCGTGGTGTGATAATTGCGCAGGTCGGCATAAACGACATCGAAATCGGCTCGAAGATGCTTGAGCGGCGGGGGCAACTCCGTACCGCCGGCGAACTCCTCCAAGAGAAGCAAACTAACCGTCGTTCGCTTAATCAGCTGCGGAATCAGGGCGCGACCAATGAAACCGGTTGCCCCGGTGACCAGCACATGGGTTTGGCTCATCGGTTCAAGTAGGATTTATACCAGGTCATTGTCTCGCGGATGCCGTTTTCGAGGGTGTATTCCGGTTGCCAGCCAATGACTTTTTTCGCTTTGTCCGGGCAGAGGTATTCCTCCTGAATTTCATTTTTCACTTCATTTAGAATTATCGGTTCCAATTCAATCCGACCGGAGCTGGATACAATCGTTTGCACAACTTCAAGCGCTGAGACCGGGTTGCCCGATCCGAAATTAAATGCCTCGCCGCGAATATCCGATTTATCTAATACCTCGGCCAGAGTCAGGTAGCCCAACACCGCATCGGCCACATAGAGGTAATCGCGCCGGAAGGTGCCATCGGATCGAATGACTGGTCGTTGTCCGGATAATACGTTGCGAATCGTGCCGGGGATAAGGCGGTTCCAGCTCAGATCGCCGCCGCCGTACAGGTTTGAGCAGCGAGTTACCCCCACTGCAAGCCCAAAGGTATGAGCATAGGACCGGGCGATGATGTCTGCGCAGGCCTTCGATACTTCATAAGGATGACGACCCAGAAGGGGGGAGTCTTCCAGGTAGGGTAACTGCGATTGCTCACCATATGCCTTTTCGCTACTGGCCACAATAACTTCTCTGACGGTGGGAGTTTGCCGCACCGCTTCCAGTAACAGCCACGTTCCACGAACATTCGTCTCGAATGTGGTGACCGGGTCTTGATTGGCGACACCGACAATGGTTTGCCCGGCCAGGTGAAAAACAGTATCGATCTGTTGATTGGCTAGGGTCTGTCGAAGGAGTTCATAGTTAAGCAATTCGCCGGAGACCTGGTGTATGTGCTGGATCATCCCCGAACGGACTAATTCCGATTCGGGTTCAAGGATGCGGATGAGACCGGTTACGACCGCACCGCGCGCCAAGAGCGCGGCTGTTAGCCACGAACCGAGGAAACCGGTGCAACCGGTGACTAAGACTTTTCGTCCCTGCCAAAATGTCGCCGTATTCACATCGGTGCTCAACAAAATACGCCGGCCTCACCCCGGCCTTTGCCCGTCCTATTCTTATGCGGCCAAGGCGATCTCGGCGGCATGCAGCGTGTTCTTCATGAGCATGGCGATCGTCATCGGACCGACCCCGCCGGGCACTGGTGTAATGGCTCCGGCCACCTGACTCGCCGACTCGAACTCCACATCGCCGACCAGGCGATAACCTCGCTTGGCGGTCGGGTCTGGTTTTTGGTTGATTCCGACATCAATGATGGCCGCTCCCGGCTTGATCATATCGCCTGTGATCATCTCGGTTCGACCGATAGCGGCGATGACGATATCGGCGCGGCGGATATGTTCGGCCAGATCGCGTGTCCGGCTATGGCAAATGGTGACGGTCGCGTCGCCTTTCTGGAGCAGCATCGCTACCGGTAATCCGACGATATTGGACCGGCCGACGACAACCGCCTCTGCGCCCTTGATGGGGATACCGCTTTCTTCAAGTAGAACGATGCAGCCATAAGGCGTGCAAGGGATAAATAGCGGATCGCGACCTTTCATCGCCAAGCGACCGATATTGACCGGATGAAAGCCATCGACATCTTTGTGCAGGCTGATGGTGTTGAGTACGGCTTCTTCATTAAGGTGCTTGGGTAAGGGTAGTTGTACGAGAATGCCGTTCACGGTGGGGTCGGCGTTAAGCTCGGCGACCAGCTTTTCGACTTGCTCTTGTGATGAGTCGGCTGGCAATTCGTGGCCGATCGAACGAATGCCTAACTCTTCGCAAGTTTTACGTTTATTGCGAACATAAGTTGCCGATGCCGGGTCCTCGCCGACGAGCACAGTAGCCAAACCGGGAACATAATCATGGGTTTCTTTCATTCGGGTGACGGCTTCGCGGACTTGAGAGCGTACTTTCTCGGCGATTGCTTTGCCGTTGATGATCGTTGCAGTCATTTTCTCTATACCTCAATAGGAATAAAAAAGCCTCTTCCGTGGGATCGAGAGGCTTCAATCACAAGACAAGGCAGGAAGGACCTATTTGGGCAAGAAGTTTGTGCCCATGAATCTATCAAGCCATATACCGATGGCAACGGCCAGGGAGAGGGTTGTGAAAATCATGTAGACCGGACCGTATTCGGCCGGAGTTGTGCCGATGAGGATGGTGATCAGCACGGTCAGACCGAAGCCGACACCAAGGGCAACAGCGATTAAAATGAGGCGCTTGATCAACATAGATGCTAGTCTCCAGTTGTGTTTTTCATCACAAACCGAAATTATTGTAGCAGAATACCCCTTACCCGCAAGCATTCGGCATTTTTTTCTTTCAGATGACCACGGGATCGCCCGAGTCTTCCATTAATGGCTAATGGCCGGCAGACTGGTGGACGAATCAACTTGTGATTAGATAAATGCCTAATTGTAATGACCATGGTATAATAATCTTCAAGCCTCTGCAGAGATCCGCTACAGCAGGTATCATCGAATATTTGCCAACCGGCAAAAACGCCTGAATCGCGGGTAAAATCGAGCGAATAAGTTGAAGAAATCTTTGGAACCCGCCAAGAAAAAGACCGGAAATCCGACGTGGCGGCTGTTGGGTTATCTTAAGCCATATAAACGCGCCGCTTTCTTCGCGTATGCCTCCGTCCTGATCGGTACCGGTTTGAATCTGATCGTGCCGCAGGTGATTGCCTGGGCGATTGATTATGGTCTCGCGGAGGGGCGGGCGATTTCTTTATTTATCGCCGGCGGCATCATCTTGGGTATCACCCTCGTACGTGGCGTATTAGGCTTTGGCCAACGCTACTATGGTGAATGGTTAACCCATCGGGTTGCCTATGACCTGCGCAATGATTTTTACAACGCCGTCCAATATCAGCCATTCGCGTTTCACGATCAAAGTCACACCGGCGATTTAATGAGCCGGGCGACCAGCGATATCGGCGAGGCTGAACGATTCGCCGGAATTGGCTTGATGGATTTGGTGTCGACGATCCTTCTGGTGATTGGCGTGATGCTGGCGATGATGCTCGAATCTGTGCCTCTGGCGCTATTAGGTTTGCTGCCATTTCCCATCTTGCTGGCTACGACCTTACATTTCGGCATCACCGTCGAACCCATGTTCAAACGCATCCAGGAACAGATGGGCATTCTGTCGACCGTGATGCAAGAAAGTCTGACTGGTATTCGCGTGGTGAAGGCGTTCGCACGCGAACCATACGAGTTGGGAAAGTTCGATCGGGAGAACAATGAGTGGTTCGATCGGCGTTTTGGCCTGATCAAAAAGTGGGCCAATAACTGGCCGTTCATGACTTTTTTGATCGCGATCAGTATTTTTCTTTTGCTCTGGTTTGGTGGTCCAGCCGCTTTAGAGGGCAGCATCAGTGTCGGTTCCTTATTCGCCTTGATCTCCTATATTTTGATGTTAAACACGCCCATCCAGCGGCTGGGCTTTTTGGTTAATCTCGCCGCTACGGCCGGGGCCAGCTCCTCGCGTGTCTTCGAGATCGTCGATATGCCGGCGGAAGTTGTGGACCTGCCTGGTGCTCATCGCTTGGTAGATACTCTTGGAGAGGTTCGTTTCGAGGAAGTCTCATTCGCCTATCGGGATGGCTTGCAGATATTGCAGGACATCAGCTTTGACGCCCATCCGGGTGAACGGATCGCTCTCATTGGCCCGACCGGTTCCGGTAAATCAACCATCACCAACCTAATCCCGCGTTTTTATGATGCCAGCCGCGGCCGCGTCTTGGTTGACGGTCACGATGTGCGCGATCTGCAGCTTAAGAGCTTGCGCAGTCACATCGGTATCGTGCTCCAGGAACCGTTTCTCTTCAGTCAAACAGTGGCGGAAAACATCGCGTACGGTCGGCCGGAAGCAGCGAGAGATGAGATAGAGGCTGCCGCCAAGGCGGCTCATGCCCATGACTTCATTTTGGAATTGGAAAAAGGATATGAAACCCGCGTTGGCGAGCGAGGTATCACCCTTAGCGGCGGGCAAAAGCAGCGCATCGCCATCGCCCGCGCCTTGCTGGCCGATCCGCGTATTCTCATCCTCGATGATTCGACCAGCAGCGTCGATACTGAAACTGAGCACATTATCCAGCAAGCCCTGGCCGAGTTGATGAAAGGGCGGACGACTTTCATCATTGCCCAGCGTTTGTTGACCCTAAAACACGCAGATTCTATCCTCGTGCTCCAGCATGGGCGTATCATCGAGCGCGGGACGCATGACCAATTGTTGGCGCTGGACGGGCTTTATCGGCAAATCTACGATATGCAGCTCAAGGATCAGGAAGAATTTATCGCCCTGCAGGAACGGATGTCTACTGAATCTGTCGGCCAAATGGTTGCCGGTCGGGGAATCAGGTGATGGGCAAGACGCGTGACAGGAACCCGCTTCAAGCGGAAAAAGGTGAGACCAGGGCCGATGATCGCCTATCTCGCGAAGCGCGAATCCAGAGTCTACTCCGCGACGACGACGAATTGTTGGGCAAGGCTTATGATGGCCGGCTGGTTCGTCGGTTGGGGGTTTATGTTATTCCTTATCAGCGGAGCCTGATTTACGCCATCGTCCTCATGACGATCAGCTCGCTGCTAAGTGTGGCCGGGCCGGCGATTATTGGGTTTGCAATCGACAGGGGAATTCGTGCGGGATCGTTTGAACAACTTCGCTTCTGGACATACATTTTTCTGATCGCCGCGATTGGCGAGTGGATTACCAACCGTACGCGAATTCGGATCATGGCCTTTGTCGGTACGAAGATCGTGGCCGATATGCGCAGCGAGCTCTTCCGCCACCTCCACCGGTTGACATTAAATTTTTACAGCAATTACAGCGTCGGTCGTTTGATGAGCCGGCTGATTGGCGATGTCGGTGTTTTGCAGGATTTCGTTACCTGGTCGATCACCGGTCTTTTTCGATCGATATTTATCCTCATTGGCATCGTTGTGGCGATGCTCTTGTTAAACTGGCAACTGGCATTAGTCGCCTTCGCCGTCATGCCACTCATGGTTGTGTTGACGAACTATTGGCGCGAGCGGGTGCGCCAGGCTTATCGGGCCACTCGCCAGCGCCTTTCTCTCATCAACGGCTATCTCAATGAGTCCATATCCGGCATTCGGGTGACTAAAAGTTTTGCCAGGGAAGAGAGGAACTTCCGTTACTTTGACGATCTCAACCGGTCTTTCTTCGACGCTAACGTCGAAGCCACGCGGCTCTCGGCGATATTTTTCCCTGGCGTGGATTTTATCGGCGGGTTAGCCACGGCCTTGGTTGTCGGGGTAGGTGGCTGGCTCGTGCTGGGAGATGCGCTGACGGCCGGAACACTTGTAGCTTTCGTATTATATGTCGAACGCTTTTTCGACCCGATCCGCGAGCTGGCCCAGCGTTACAACGTTTTTCAGGCGACGATGGCTGCTTCTGAGCGAATATTTGAATTGCTAGATTTACAACCGGATCTAATCGATTCACCCGATGCTGTATCGCTGCCCGCCATTCGCGGGGAAGTTGTCTTTGACGATGTTTCTTTTGCCTATAGCCGTGATGGTCGTAGTGTTCTGAAGCACATCGATCTGCGAGTAGCTCCGGGCGAGCGAGTGGCATTGGTTGGGGAAACAGGCGCCGGCAAGAGTACGATCATCCGCCTCTTGTCCCGCTTCTATGACGTTAGCGACGGCAGTCTGCGGATTGATGGCTATGACATTCGGGCTGTCACGAGTGAGAGCCTCCGCCGCCAGCTTGGGGTAGTATTGCAGGATACGTTTCTCTTTACCGGAACGATCGCTGACAACATTCGGTATGGTCGTTTGGAAGCCACGGACGAGGATGTCGTCGCCGCGGCTACCGCTGTCGGTGCTCACGAATTTATCAACCGGCTACCGCTTGGCTACGACAATGAAGTCGGTGAAAACGGCAGCAATTTAAGCGTCGGTCAGCGCCAGCTCATTTCATTCGCCCGCGCTCTCCTGGCCGATCCGCGCATTTTGATTCTCGATGAGGCAACCAGCAGCGTCGACACGGCTACCGAGCGGGTCATTGAAAAAGCATTGGACACTTTGATGCGAGGACGCACCAGCTTCGTCATCGCCCACCGGCTGAGCACCATCGTCAATGCCGACCAGATCGTGGTCATGGACCATGGCGAGATCATTGAACAAGGGACACACGAGGAACTACTGGCCATGCGTGGTCGTTACTTCAACCTTTACACGATGCAATGGGCCCAGCAGGTTCAATCAGGCTTCAGCGCGAACTAGCCCCATCGACCGGGTGACCGTTTCAAGCTGCCGGTCACCCGGCGCTTTGAGAGAAGTCTATAACTCGTTAGCCAGGCGGGTGATGACGGCAACCGGTTCAGTTCCGACCTCGACCGAAAGGACCCGGCGGCGCGAGGCGCGCAATGCGCGAGCGTCACCGAGTGCCTGGGCCTTCTTTAGAACATCGAAAGTCATGCTGCCCCCAGGTTGGCCGGCTTCATCAGGTATGGTTACGTCGCTTACCGTATGGGCAATAAACTGGATGAAAAGGCCGTTGCCGCTATCCCCTTTATGCAATTGTCCAGTGGAATGCAGGAAACGGGGACCGTAACCAATCGTCGTTGCCGGGACGGTTCCCAGTTGCTTTTTGCCTATTGCCTGCACTTTTTGACGCAATGCCGTCAGCGCGGCATCCATCTCAGGTGTCATCTGAGCGTAAGCTTGAATGGCGATGTAGTCACCGTCGGCCATCTTGGTCAGAAAATCCTTGATAAAGGCCGGTTCAGGTTGAACGATGTCCCCGTCCGGCAGTGTCCCCGTTGCTGCGTACTCGGCGACGATCTCCCGCGCTTTGACTTTGGCTGCCTCAACATCAGGCTGGTCGAACGGATTGATTCCAAGAAAGTGCGCCGCTAAGGCAGTTGCCATTTCCCACAAGAAGAACTGGCCTCCGATATCATAGAGGTCTTTAAGCCGGAGAGTCAAGACCGGCTGCCCCGCCTCACGCAAGGCAGCCATTGCCGCGTCGCGACTGCGATCACCATCCAACCGGAGGTGTACGAAGAGGCGATCCGCGCCGTACAGGTTTGGATCGACCGCCGGCTCGCCGACGACGGGTAGGATTCCTTTCCCTTCCTTACCTAGGCTCTCAGCAATGAGCTGTTCGGCCCAATCACCAAAACTGGCAAGGGAGGGTGAAAGGACGAGCGTTAATTTGTCGCGTCCGCCCAAGGCCATCTGACCTAAAACGGTTCCGAGATGTGCCGATAGGTTATGGTGTATCGTGTCACAGTCACACAACATCGCATTGGCCGCCATGGCCGCTGCTCGTTCCAGGAGTTCATCGAGGTCCACGCCCACTAGAGCCGCCGGAACGAGTCCAAAATACGAGAGGGCCGAATAGCGTCCACCGATATTGGGATCATTCAAAAACAGATCGCGGAACCGATACTGATTGGCCAGATCGACGATCTTGCTACCGGGATCTGTAATACCGATAAAATGCCCACCGGCTTTGCTCTGCCCAACAACCTCCACAAGCCGGTTATAGAAATACTTGAACCCCGATAACGTTTCCACGGTTCCACCTGATTTGGTGGCGACAATGATGATCGTTTTGGACAGATCAAGGGAAGTATCAACTGCGCGAACGGCATTCGCATCGGTCGTATCTAGAACAAGCAACTCTAGGCCGGAGAACGGCATGTTCGGTGGTAGCGCGGGACGGCCCAGCGTTTTATGGAAAAGTTCTGGGGCCAGGCTGGAACCACCCATACCCAACAAGAGGACATGAGTGAAATCTGATTCTAACAATTCTTCGGTCAGATTCTTCAGGCGGATAGAATTAGCTTTCAGGCGATCCATCACATGGAGCCAGCCCAGGCGGTTCGTAATTTCCGCGGGTTTTGGTTTCCAGACGGTGTGGTCGTGGGCCATGATACGGCAGATGACATCCTTGTGGCAGAGTTCATTGAGGCCTTCCTCAACCGCGTGTTCGTGAACACCCAGATGAGCAATCATCGGAACCCAGCCGCGATCCAGTTCATCCCGCCGGCGTATCACTGCCTGAATCAAACTCTGGAATTGCCGGTCTGAGGCTTGCAGATAGTCCTGTTGTAGCCTATCCGTGACCTCGTTCATATCGATGCCGAGAGTGGCGATCGTTTCCAGGTGTGCTTGAGCCTCATCCAGCCCGGTTGTCAAGGTTTCCGCTGCCTGCCCGTGAAGGAGGAAAGCATTGAGCGTGACCGGCGAGAATGTGGCAATGGTCTGAGGGCCAATCAGTGCTTCGAGATAATGCGTATCAGAAAGCGAAAAATCTACCGGCGTCAGGCGCGTCCATTTGGGCCGGAGGGCGCGTCCATGCCGGGTAGACAGCTTCTCCCAGCGGGGGCCGCTGAAAATGGCCTGGAAGCGATTGTACAGCACTTTGGCCAGCGCGATCGCCGTCTTAGCCATAAGGTCCGGGTGGCCAGCATGTTGTAACAAGGGGTCCACCGCTTGGTCGATCGGGCTTAATGAGAAAGATGCGACAGCCGTTGGAGTGACACGCCAGACGCTGTGGCTCATGATGTATTTCTCAAGGCCATCGATATATGCCTGAGCCACCATTTCATATGTGGCAACCGAAAAAATATGCGTGGCATTGACGGAAACCCCGTCGGCCGTCAGTTCGCGAATCGCGTCAATCCCGGCCTGGGTTGACGGAATTTCAACCATCACGTTATACCGATCGATATGATGAGATAAGCGCCTGACTTCGGCAACTGTTGCGGTGACATCATGTAACAAGCCCGGCTCCAATTCGATACTGACGAAACCGTCTAGCCGATCGCTGGAATCAAAAACAGGTCGGATGACATCCGCTGCCCGCTGGAGATCGTCCACGACCAAAGCCTCATGGATGCGTTTCAGTGGCGTTCCGGCAGCCATCTCCCGCCGAATTGCCTCATCGTAATCGCCTCCGCCGGTGATGGCTCGTTGATAAACCAGTGCATTGGCCGTGATTCCCTGAATACCGCTCTCAATCCGGCTGGACAATTCACCGGTGCGAATAAAACTATTCCGAAGGTAATTCAACCAGGTCGACTGGCCGAGTTGATGAAGATCGTTCAGGCTCGTCATGTTGCCTCCTGACTAAACGTGAGACGAATTATTGATCGTAAGCATAGCCGGATGAGTCAGCTTTTCCAAGCCCTCGCATTGACTCAAAATAAATGTTACTGAAGGACTTATCGTTGCTTCAATAAAAATGTTACCGTGACAACATGGAAACGAGGCAACAGAAGATGAGCAAACGGAGTCGAGACGAGTTGGTCA
>Ga0114939_10001547_pt1 | contig 18021 bp, 15 predicted proteins | sample AshMeaCrysSpring_FD_87196 | JGI IMG/M metagenome (GOLD analysis project Ga0114939, IMG submission 87196) | Groundwater microbial communities from Big Spring, Nevada to study Microbial Dark Matter (Phase II) - Ash Meadows Crystal Spring | ecosystem: Environmental > Aquatic > Deep subsurface >...
AAAAATTTGCCGGTCGATATCTAAATGAAGGTTTTTCGGGTGGGGAGAAAAAACGCGCCGAAATCCTTCAGATGGCGATGCTGGAGCCGAAGATTGCCATCATGGATGAAACCGATTCCGGCCTTGATATCGATGCCCTTCGTATCGTGGCTGAAGGCGCAATGCGGCTGCGCGAAATCAATAACATGGGCGTGCTCGTTATCACCCACTATCAGCGAATACTAAATTACATTCAGCCGGATCGCGTACATATTATGCTCGATGGTCGTATCGTCGAAAGCGGTGGTAAGGAACTGGCGTTACACCTGGAAGAAAGCGGGTATGACTGGCTGCGTGAGAAGCATGGCGAATTGGAGGAGGTAGCTTAATGGCCGACCAAATTCTTGATCGCGAGTTAACCGAAAACGAGGTCATCGCCAGCGTCAACGTCGATTATGCAACCCGCTATGGGTTTGCGGACAAAGAAGACTATGTATTCAAGGCCGAAAAGGGGCTGACAGAAGATGTTGTGAGGGCTATTTCAGCCCGGAAGGGCGAGCCGGATTGGATGCTGGAAATTCGTCTACGGGCTTATAAGCATTTCCTGGAGCGACCATTGCCCGACTGGGGTGCTGATCTCAGCCATATAAATTTTGATGACATTTACTATTACATCAAACCAACGGAACGCCAGGAAGACTCCTGGGACGATGTCCCCGGTTATATCAAGGACACGTTCAACAAGCTCGGCATTCCGGAGGCGGAACAGAAGTTTTTGTCTGGTGTTGCGGCTCAATATGAGTCCGAAGTTGTCTATCACAACATCAAACGAGAATTGGAAGATAAAGGCGTGATCTTCCTGGGAATGGATGACGGCCTGGCCAAATATCCTGACCTTGTGAAAGAGTATTTTACGACAGTCATCCCTGAAAACGACAACAAGTTTGCCGCTCTCAATACGGCCGTTTGGTCAGGCGGCAGTTTCATCTATGTTCCGCCGGGCGTTCATGTGGATATGCCCTTGCAAGCTTATTTTCGCATTAACGCCAAGAATGTTGGCCAGTTCGAACGAACCCTCATCATCATCGATGAAGGGGCTTACTGTCACTATGTTGAGGGCTGCACTGCACCTGTCTATTCAACAGACTCCCTCCATTCGGCGGTGGTCGAAATCATCGTTAAAAAGGGCGGGCGTTGCCGCTATACCACGATTCAAAACTGGTCCAACAATGTCTATAACCTGGTGACCAAGAGGGCTGTGGCTCACGAAAATGCGACCATGGAATGGGTCGACGGCAACCTTGGCGCTAAAGTCACCATGAAATACCCGGCTGTTTATTTGATGGGTAAGGGTGCGCATGGCGAGATCCTCTCCATTGCCTTTGCCGGGCACGGCCAGCATCAGGATGCGGGCGGCAAAGTAGTTCACATGGTCCCGCATACCAGCAGCCGAATTATCTCCAAGTCGATCAGTAAGGGCGGGGGCCGTTCGTCTTACAGGGGGCTTCTCAAAGTAGCGGAAGGCGCGCACGATTGCAAGTCAAATGTCGTTTGCGACGCGTTGTTATTGGATGAGAAGAGCCGGTCTGATACTTACCCTTATATCGAAATAAATGAAGAAGATGTGACCATCGGTCATGAAGCTTCGGTCAGTAAAGTAGGTGAAGAGCAGTTGTTTTACCTGATGAGCCGAGGAATTCCGGAAGATGAAGCCAATGCCATGATCGTGAATGGTTTCATCGAGCCTTTGGTAAAGGAATTGCCGATGGAATACGCCATCGAAATGAACCGGCTGATCCAACTGCAGATGGAGGGAAGCATTGGCTGATACCCTTTCCTTCACACGTGATGCGGTTATCCAGTTATCGGCGTCCTTAAATGAGCCTGAATGGATGTTGGAGTCCAGGCTTCAGGCGTTCGAGCTTTTTAATAACTTGCCCATGCCGACACCAAAAGATGAGGCCTGGCGTCGCACTGATATTCGACGATTCAAGCTCGATTCATTCGGTCCCTCTCTTAACGGGAACGGGGCGAGCAGTGCGCCGATTCCACCGTATCTGGGCGCGCAATTGACAGATGACGCGGCCGGCGGCGTTCTCGTCGAGGACGGCGGGGTGGTGAAGGTATACGAATTGAGCGATGAGCTGAAAGCTCAGGGTGTCATATTCTGCGACATCCATACCGCCGTACGCGAGCACGGGGAGCTGGTTCGCAAACACTTCATGACCGAAGCGGTTCGCATACATGAGGGCAAATTCGCTGCCATGCATGGCGCGTTCTGGAAGGGCGGCGTATTTCTTTATGTTCCGCGTAATGTCAGCGCCGCCGCACCACTCCACAGCGCGTTGTGGGCGACCAGCGGCCGCACCTTCACGCACACCCTGGTTGTGTTGGAGGCAAATTCCGAAGCGACTTTCATTGATGAATATGCCTCGCCGAATGGCACTGAACAGGCTTTGCACAACGGCGTGATCGAATTGTTGGTGCGGGACGGCGCAACACTTCATTATGCCTCCCTCCAGGACTTCGGCACGAACGTCTGGCAATTCAATCATGAGTGCGGCCGTGTTGGACGTGACGCCAAATTAGACTGGATCACCAGTCTGATGGGCACGCGCGTGACAAAAGCCTTTCAAACTTCCGAGCTGGATGGTGCAGGTGGTTGGGCGCGCATGTCTGGTATCTTCTTTGCCGATGGTCGCCAGCATATGGATTTGGATACCCAGCAAAACCACAATGCCCCAGACACGGTCAGCGATCTTCTTTACAAGGGCGCTTTAAAGGACAATTCCCGCACCGTTTGGCAAGGAATGATCAAGGCGTTACCCGGCTCTCAGCGGATCGACGGGTTTCAGGCAAATCGAAACCTGATGCTGGACAAATCTGCTCGGGCTGATTCGATCCCCGGCCTGGAAATCGAAGCTGACGATGTTCGATGTACTCATGCCTCAACGGTCGGTAAGCTGGATGAAGAAGAAATCTTTTACCTGATGAGTCGCGGTATTCCCCGATCGGAAGCGATCCGGATGGTTATCCAGGGTTTCTTCGACCCGGTGATGCAAAGAATACCATTTGATGGCGTCCGGACCCGAATTTTTGAACGAATTCTCGAAAAAGTGGGCTAACCCATTCGTCCGGCCTGAAAAACTTCTCGCCAAAACCGGCCATAGCGACTAAGTCCGCGCGTCGAGCGTGACGGATGAATCTGGTGGCCGGTTTTTCATATTGATGCTCTAACTAACTGAAGAGGAAACGATCATGACGGATACGGTTTATGCAAATCCTGAGGTTTTGGTGGATACGAAGTGGGTTGCCGATCACTTGCACGAGACGGATCGGATTCGTCTCGTGGAATCCAACGAGGACGTGTTGCTATACAGCATGGGTCATATCCCGAACGCAGTCCATATCGATTGGGTCGCCGATTTAAATGATACCATTCGGCGAGACTATCTCCGTGAGGATCAGTTCGCGGCGTTGATGGAACGAAATGGTATCAGTAATACCACCACTGTGGTGTTCTACGGTGATAAAAACAATTGGTGGGCGACCTATGCTTTTTGGGTTTTCAAACTCTTCGGTCATGAAGATTGCCGGATCATGGACGGAGGACGGCAGAAATGGATCGCCGAAGGCCGGGAACTTACCAAAGACAAACCTTCTATTGCTTCGGCGAACTATCGACCCGCGGCCCGCGCCGATTACAAGATACGCGCCTTTCGTGACCAGGTATTGACTCACGTGCAAGCCGGCCAGCCTTTGGTCGATGTACGCAGCCCTCAGGAATTTAGTGGAGAGTTGTTGCATATGCCTGGCTCGCCACAAGAAGGCGCGCTGCGGGGTGGCCATATCAAGGGCGCTGTCAATGTTCCCTGGGCCAGGGCGGTTGCCGAGGATGGGACTTTCAAACCGGTCGAGGAATTGCGGGCGATATACGAGGCAGAAAAAGGATTGTCCCCGGATAAGAACGTTATCGCTTATTGCCGAATCGGCGAGCGGAGTTCGCACAGCTGGTTTGTATTGACCTATTTATTGGGCTATCCTAACGTTAGAAATTATGATGGTTCTTGGACAGAATGGGGCAACCTTGTTGGCGTGCCCATTGAGAATCCTTCCAAGAATGGTTGAGTGCTTCTGTGTACGATGTAAGCCGTATCCGAGACGATTTCCCGATCCTGGAGGTTGAGGTATATCCGGGCGTGCCGCTCATCTATCTTGACAGCGCCGCCTCATCCCAAAAACCGGTAGTTGTCATCCAGGCAATGGATGACTATTACCGGCAGAATAATGCGAATGTTCACCGGGGAGTTCACCGCTTAAGCGATCTGGCGACTCACGCCTATGAAAATGCCCGCCAAAAAATTGCCGGCTTCATTCATGCGCCTGATCCGGCGGAACTGATATTTGTCGGGAATGCCACGGAAGGCTTTAACCTGGTGGCTTATGCCTGGGGTCGGCGCCACATCCAACATGGCGACGAGATCCTTTTAACCGAAATGGAGCATCATGCCAACATCGTGCCGTGGCAGATGCTGGCCGAGGAAAAAGGAGCGATTATCCGGTTTTTGCCAATATTACCGGACGGAACATTGGCCCTGGATCGCCTGAGTGAGTATCTCACTGAGCGGACCAAACTATTCTCGTTTACAGCCGTTTCCAATGTACTGGGTACTATCAACCCTGTTAATCAGCTTATCGCCGCGGCCCACGCGGTGGGTGCACTGGCCATGGTCGATGCCGCGCAACTGGTTCCCCATATACCCGTTGATATCCAAGCCCTTGACTGTGATTTTTTGGCTTTTTCAGGCCATAAAATGTTGGGACCGACTGGTATAGGTGTTCTTTACGGCAAGCGCCATCTATTGGAAGTCATGCCCCCTTTTCTGGGCGGTGGCGACATGATCCGTCGGGTGACCTTTGAGGGATTTACCCCAAACGATCTACCCTGGAAATTCGAAGCCGGCACCCCGAAGATCGCCGAGGCAGTCGGGCTTGCCGCCGCGGTTGATTATTTGGATGGGCTGGGGATGGATGCTGTACATGCTCACGAACAATTGATCACCAACTATGCGTTGGAGTCGCTGAGCGAAATTCCCGGCCTAAGCCTTCTCGGACCACCGGGTGCCTATCATGGCGGTTTGGCTTCTTTCACACTGGATGGTGTCCATCCCCACGATATCGCCGAGATCCTCGACAAGGATGGAATTGCAATACGTGCCGGCCATCATTGCGCCATGCCGTTACATCAAAGACTGGGTATCAACGCCTCCGCTCGAGCCAGCTTTTACGTCCATACCACGACGGAAGAGATCGATAAACTGGTCACCAGCTTGCATCGCGTTCGGGACGTGTTTAGACTAGGTTGAGGGTTATGCGCAGTAAAAACATGACCCTGAGGAGCGCAGCCAATGGACCCTGGTATCTACCGCGAACAGATCATCGACTTGTACGAGCACCCGCTCAATTATGGCGAGCTGGAGCATCCGGATTTCAGCTATGAAGAAGACAACCCCCTTTGTGGAGATGTGATTCGCATCGATGTCTGTTTGGATGAAGACAACCGGGTCGCCGAGGTTGCCTGGCGTGGGGATGGTTGTGCCATCAGTCAAGCGGCTGCCTCGTTGTTGACGGAAGAAATCAAGGGGTTGACACTGGGCGAACTCAAGGCTTTTAAGAATGAAAGGCTCCTGGAGCTTGTCGGTGTGCCGCTCAGCATGGCCCGCGTGAAATGTGCTCTCCTCTCCTTAAAAGTGTTAAAAGCCGGGGCATATGGTATTCCTAGCCCGGAGAATATGCGATCCCATGACTAACTTCATCAAAGTAGCGGCGATCGAGGATTTGCTTCCCGGCGCTCGCCTTCACCTGGACCTTGCCGAAGAATCCATTATCATCCTGAATATCGATGGGGATTTTTATTGTATTGCCGATTTGTGCACTCACGATAACGGACCCTTGGAGGATGGTGAACTGGTTGATCATCAAATCACGTGTCCCAGGCATGGCGCATGCTTCGATGTCCGCACGGGGAAGGTGACTCGCCTCCCGGCAACCGATCCGATACCAACCTACCAAGTGAAAGTCGATGACGGATTCATCTTTGTAGAAGAACCGGAACCGTGGTGATATTTACGACGCAACCTCCATATCTAGACATGCTGGGGCACTGATGTGCCCCTTTTCTGTTTGACAGCCTGACCGAAATTGCCTATAGTTCGGGCTAAATAGAACAAATATTCAACCAAACGGGTCACTTATACCCTCTGTAATTGTGCCACCATGGAAGTAGGATTGATTAAACAAGTCAATATCGACCAGGAGATGCGCGAGTCGTATCTTAGCTACGCGATGAGCGTCATCGTCGCCCGCGCCTTACCCGATGCCCGCGACGGGTTGAAGCCGGTTCAACGTCGAATTCTATATGCCATGTATGACATGGGTTTGCGTCCGGACTCCCCCTACAAGAAATCAGCTCGTGTCGTTGGCGAGGTACTCGGCAAATACCACCCGCATGGCGATCAGCCGGTTTACGAGTCGATGGTCCGCATGGCCCAGGATTTTTCCATGCGTTATCTGCTGGTGGATGGTCAGGGCAACTTCGGTTCCATCGATGGTGATGCCGCGGCCGCCATGCGTTATACCGAAGCGCGCATGTCCTTCCTGGGTTTTGACTTGTTGCAGGATATTGACAAAGACACGATCGACTTCGAACCGAACTTTGATGATACCTTGCGGGAGCCCTCGGTCCTACCGGCCACGATTCCGAACCTGCTCGTCAATGGCTCATCCGGCATCGCGGTCGGGATGGCGACCAGTATCCCTCCCCATAATTTGGTCGAAATCGTTAACGCCCTGGTTTTTGTTCTGGAACACTGGACTAAATTGGATGACATTTCGGTTGCCGATTTAATGAACTTCATCCCCGGCCCAGACTTTCCTACAGGCGGATTGATCGCTCGCCAGCGGGGAGATGAAGACGAAACCGATGTGATCGCCAGTGCCTACGCTACCGGACGCGGCCGGATCGTTGTGCGCGCCAAGGCTCATATAGAGCAGATGGAGCGCAACAAAAATCGGATTGTCATCACCGAAATCCCCTATCAGGTCAATAAGACCAATCTCCTCGGCCGAATCGCCGATCTGCACCGCGACGGGAAGATCGAGGGTCTCACCGATCTACGTGATGAATCCGATCGGCGTGGCCTTCGGATCATCATTGAGACCACCCGAACCGTGGACGCTGAGAAAGTATTGGCGGATTTGTTCCGCCTTACCCCTCTACAGTCGACTTTCAGCATTTCGCTTCTGGCCCTCGTAAATGGCGAGCCGAAGGTCCTGACTCTGAAGCAGGCTTTACGCGTCTACCTCGAACACCGCCTGGAGGTTGTCCGGCGTCGAAGCGAATACGACCTGGAAAAAGCACGGCAACGCGCCCATATCCTGGAAGGTCTCTTGACCGCGCTGGACCATTTGGATGAGGTGATCGCCATCATCCGGCGGTCGCGTACCGCCGATACGGCTCGGACAAACCTGATGGAGCGATTCAAATTCACCGAGATACAGGCCCAAGCGATCCTCGATATGCAGTTACGTCGGCTGGCGGGTCTCGAACGGAAAAAACTTCAGGATGAATACAAGGAAAAACTAACTCTCATCAAGGAGCTGCAAAAGCTGTTGGCTCGTCCGGAGCTGATGCGCGAGCAAATTAAAACCGAGTTGTTGGAAATGAGCCGTCGATTCGGCGATAAACGGCGAACCCAGATCGTGAAAACGGCTGAAGGTGGTGTTTTGACCAGCACCGGCTTGTTACCGGATGAAATGGCCTGGATCATGATCAGTGAACAAGGAACGATAGGCCGGGCGGCGGGTAAAATTATGCCGGCAATCTCCCGCAAACCACCCGAAACCCCTGTCGCTCTCCTGGCTGCCAATACTCGCGATATCCTGTATTTGATTTCCGCGGGCGGACGGGCGGTTGGCCTGCCTGTCCATAGGGTTCCGGAGGCAGACGATGTTGGGCATGGTGTTCCCTGGTCTGACTTGACCCCACTTGGTAGGGAAGATCGACTGGCGGCGGCATTGGTCCTTGCAAGTGAGAGTGACCGCGAAGGTTTCCTATTTTTGACAACATTGGGCGGCGTGGTGAAACGAGTCCGCCTGGAGGACCTCCCAGGAGTGACCGCTGAATCGTTTCCGGTCATGAATGTCGCCGAAGATGACGCCCTGGGTTGGGCGCGAATTACGACTGGTGACGATGAACTGCTCTTGGTAACGTCAAGTGGCCAGGCAATTCGTTTCAGTGAGGACAGTGTCAGACCGATGGGATTGCCCGCGGCTGGTGTGATGGGTATCAAGCTCGACAGCGAGACAGATGGCGTTGTTGGGATGGATATTTATGTGCCGGATGGATTTCTGTGGAGTGTGACCGATAATGGGCTTGCCAAAGCGACACCTGTGACCGATTATCCCCTCCAGAACCGCTATGGACAGGGTGTAATCAATATGCGCTTGCCCAAAGGCGCGTCAGAGGTGGTCGCCGCGGCTGTCCTGACGAAAGGGTCTCAACTCATCTTGACAACCAGTACAGGCTCGACTAAGAAAATAGCTCTGAGCGATACGACGATTGGCAGCCGAAGTGTGAAACCCCAGCCGGCATTGGCTTTAGGCGCTCGAAACCGCATCACCGGCGTCGTGGCACCGGTGGGCAATGAAGCCGGCAAAAAGAAAAAGAATGACAGGACGGCAGCAAACAATAGAGGTAGGATAAAACAAGACGCATAGTTGTTCTGGCGGTATTGGAGAAGGAAAATGAACTTTCGAGATCGATGGGCAGAAAATGATCAGGGGGAGCGATTTGTCTTCACTGTAGAGTTACAGCGCCGGTTGAGTGAAGCCGGTTTGCCGGTCTTGCCGTCCGAAGTGGCCAAATTGGAACCACAGTCGGGCCGGGCGACTAGGCCATCTGGACCTATAGATCGGTCACCTAAAAGCGCCGAGCGTCTGTCAGGGCAGCCGGCGTTGGAAGAAGAGAAGCCTTCGAGCCGTCCGGTATCGTCCAAAGACACTGAAATTACCGGGCCGGAGACGATTCAGATCGATCCGATGACCGGGAAGTATATCGGCCGGGTAAAGTGGTACAACACCAAGAAGGGCTATGGATTCATCCTGCGCGGCGCAGGCGAAGAGATTTTCTTTCATAAATCCGGCACGGTCGGAGAGATGGAAGAATTCGAGGATGGCCAATGGATCCTCTACGATGTTGAGGATACAAATAAGGGTCCGGAAGCCACAGACGTTGAATCCTACACCGGCGAACCTATTGAGTGATCCCGCCGTAAGCATGAATTTCGAGGAGCCAATTAGATGGTGGAAAGAACTGGTTTATTGACCCACAAGGGACGTGACCTGACATTGTTGGGCGAACCGCGGCAAGTCGGCGATCGAGCGCCCAATGCGATTTTGCGCGCGGCGGACCAAAGTGAAGTTGAGCTTGAAAAGTGGGCTGGGAAAGTGCGGTTAATATCAGTCGTCCCGGCGCTCGATACATACATTTGTGATTTGCAGACCAAACGGTTTAATGAAGAAGCGGCCGCCTTGGGTCATGATGTTGTTGTCATCACGATCAGTGCGGAACATCCTTATAACCAGAGACGGTGGTGCGGCGAGACGAAGGTCGACAAAATCGAAGTCCTGTCGGATCACTTTGACATGAGCTTTGGCAATGCCTATGGGACGTGGATTAAGGAATACCGTCTAGACCAGCGAGCGGTATTCGTCGTGGATCGTGAAAACCGATTGACTTATCTTGAGTATGTACCGGAAATCGCCCAGCACCCCGATTACGATGCCGCCTTAGCGGCTGTACGTCTGGCTGCCCAGAAGATTTAACCTCCACCGACGAAGACGGTATACGAATGGAAAAAAGACCGGTAATAACCGGCCTTTTTCGTTCCTGGGGTTCATTTATCGATCCGAGGTCTCACTCTTTGGCTACCCCGCTGCCGTGAACCAATCTTGGATCAAGTGCATCGCGCAAGCCGTCGCCCAATAGGTTGAAGGCCAGTACCGTGATCATGATCGCCGCGCCGGGGAAGAAGACGAGGTGGGGCGCGCTGAATACCTGGTTGCGTTCAATGGCTAACATGGAACCCCACTCCGGTGTCGGCGGCTGCGCGCCTAGACCGATAAAGGAGAGCGCGGCCGTGTCCAATATGGCGGTGGCGATGCCCAAGGTTGCGATCACGATCAGTGGGGGGAGGGCGTTGGGCAAGATTCGCCCGAAAAGTATTTGTCGATTGCTTGCTCCCAAAGCTCGTGAAGCCTCGATAAAATCCATTTCGCGCACGGATAGGACGCTGGCCCGGGTAACGCGCGCGTACGCGGGGATACTGATGATTGCGATAGCGAGCATGGCATTGGTCAAACCCGGTCCCAGAACGCTCACGATAGCGATCGCCAGTAACAGGAAGGGAAAGGCCAGGACGACGTCGAGGATGCGCATGACCACATTATCAAACCAGCCGCCAAGAAAACCGGCAACCGCGCCGAGCAGTGTGCCAACGATGACGGCGAAGGTTACGGTGATGAAGCCAACATAGAGCGAGACGCGCGTTCCGAACACGACGCGACTAAATTGGTCTCGCACATTGCCGTCAATACCCATGAGGTGTTGAGGTTGGTCCTCCGGGCAGCCAAGCAAGTGAATGCATGGTGCATCTCGCTTTCTTACGTCCTCAACACTGATCAGCGGTTGCAGGGGATCATAGGGGGCGATAACTTCCGCGAATACAGCGGTAAAGAGGAGGATACCCAGAAGAATGAGGCCAACAATGGCCGACCGCTGGCGAAAAATTCGGCGAAGGGTCAATCGCCAGAGACTATTCGCCCGGTACTCAGCCAGGTTGGTGACGGCGGCATCATCCAAGGGGGGCAATTGAACAACTGATGGAGGGCTTGGCTCGATTGTTGTTGACATCGTAATCAGTCGTATTGGATCCTTGGATCAAGCACTGCGTATGATAGGTCAACGAGGAGATTGACCGCCACATAGCCAACAGCGATGACCACGACAAAACCCTGGATAATCGGATAATCGCGCGCGGTAATGGCCTCATAGAGGCTTCGACCAACTCCTGACAGCCCAAAGATCGTTTCTGTCAGGATTGCGCCGCTCAGGACGAGGCCAAGCTGTAAGCCGATGATGGTTACAATCGGCAAGAGCGCGTTTCGAAAACCATGTTTCAAGACGACCTTGCTCTGTGTAAGCCCCTTGGCTCTGGCGGTGCGAACGTAGTCCTGGCCCAATACCTCAAGCATCGATGAGCGCGTCATGCGAGCAATGATGGCCAGTGGGATCGTCGCTAATGCCAATGCCGGAAGAATGAGATGCCGGATGGCGTCACTTAGAACCGTCCAATCGAAGGTGATAATGGAATTCAGGATATAGAGATTGCTGATAAATAGAAAAAGGCCACCCCGGAACGTTTCAGGGTCAGCTGCCCAACCGTATACTTCATAAAATGGTATCGGAGTAACACCCGCCGATAAACGCCCGCTGGGAGGCAATTGGAAAGGGGTGTCCTTCAGGACAAGGGCAAAGATATACATCAGCATCAGCCCGAGCCAAAAGACCGGCATGGAGACACCGATATTTGCCCCGATCATGGTGACCACATCAGCCGGTGAGTTGCGTTTGACAGCCGAAATAATACCCAAAGGGATCCCCACGATGACTGCGATACTTAGCGCAGCGATACCTAATTCAATCGTCTGAGGGAGCCGCTCGATCAGGATTTCGGTCACCGAGCGTTTGAAGCGAATCGACTCGCCAAAATCGCCGCGGAGCATCTCCCCGGCGTAGATTAAGAATTGTGTATAAATCGGTTTATCAAGCCCTTTTTCGGCATTGAAAGCGGCACAAATTTCAGGTGTGGCTTTTTCCCCCAGCATCGCCGTACATGGTTCGCCGGGAATCGCCCTGGCAAGGGCGAAGGTAACAATCAGTACCCCGATCACAACCGGGATGGCGGCAAGCAATCGACGAAGCGTGTATTGGGTCATGATAAGCTCGTTCTTGACTCGATTCGATCCCTCCGCTCCTGGTAAAGATGGCGGGATGGTGGTGTGAGCCGATCCATCCCGCCATCTTATTCCAACTATAGTACAAGCACTCGCTTGTCCATAGTCAGATGCTTCGAATTACTCAGCCGGCGGCGCGTTCAGGAAGCCACCCCAGAGAGAGGAGAAGTACGTGAAAGCGCCGGTATTGCCGACATGCAGCGGGTGCGACGCATCCCATTGCACGACATAGGACATGACGACATCGTTCGCGTCAAGAGTCGATCCATCGTGGAAGGTAACGCCTTCGCGCAGCGTACAAGTCCAAACCGTCAGGTCTTCGTTCGGCTCGCAGCCGGTTGCCAGAGATGGGACGACCGCGGTACCACCGATCTCGTAGGCCAGAAGCGCTTCGGTAACCTGCTCGCAAGCACGCAACGATTCACCATCGGTCTCGTCGGCGCAATAGAGGCTGATCGGCTCGGCGTTTTGCATCCAGACAAAGGTATCCTTGCCCGAATCCATGACCGAGAAGTTCTCGTTGCCCAGCGGACTGACATGGGCATTTTGAACGCCGGCCAGATAAGCCACGCCGGAACCGCCATGAGCGATCGGAACCATGGGGACGTGCTGCTTGATCCGGTTATTGGCCTGCTCATAGAGCGGCGCGCGGACATCATCACCGGCCAGGGAGGCGGCCTCCGCCAGAACGCTGGTAATGTCCTCAAATTTTTCACCAAACTGAGGGGATGCACCTCCACCGAAGTGGAAGTCCAGGAAGTTGGTCATGTCGGGATAATCCGCGCCCCAACCCAGCAGATGCAAGCCCTCCAGCTCGCCGCTGTCGGCCGCATCCAGAAAAGCGCCGGATTCTATGACGACGATCTCGGCCGTAATTCCCAGATTCTCAGCTAATTGGGCCTGAATATCCTGGGCGACAATATTGGGCTCGGGTAAATAGCCCCGAACCACGTCCCGGTATGCGATCTCGGTCTCAAAGCCATCGGGGAAGCCGGCTTCGGCGAGCAAAGCGCGAGCAGCCTCGGGATCGAATTCGTACCATTCCTCCCCGACGCAGCCGTTGGGGATCGAGCAGGGCGTGAAGTGCGTGGCAACTTCAGATCCCGGCGGGTAGAAATTGTCGACGATACGCTGCCGGTCAATACCCAACGCGATCGCCTGGCGAACGAGTTCGTTGTCAAACGGCGGGAAGACGTTGTTCATGCCGACATAGAAGATATTCAATGCCGGACGCTCCAGGAGTTGTAGATTCGCGTCGCCGGCGATCGTCTCGAAATCATCCGGTCCCGGATTATCAATACCATCCACTGAACCGGCTTGAAGCTCCAGCAAGCGAGCGGCCGATTCAGATTGCCAACGGAAAACCAGAGTATCAGCAAAGGCCGCCTCACCCCAGTAATTGGGATTCTTGGTCATAACCAATTCCTGACCGCGATTCCAGTTGCTAACCATGTACGGGCCGGTGCCGACAGGTTGTTCCAACAACGCCGGCGTTCCACCAACTGCTTCCAGGTGCTCCTTGGGCTGAATGGCGAACGAGGTAAAGGCTGCCTTGGCCGGGAAAGCCGGATCGGGCGCGCACATGGAGAATTGGACGGTCATCGGATCGATCGCCGCGATCTCTCTGAATAACCCGCCATATTCACAATCCGGCGCGGTGACGACCATCAATTCGCCTTCACCTGCCATCTCCTCGGCCACCTCGGTTGCGGCCGCTTCAATGGTCGGGGCGACTTCCTCCACAGCTGCTTCCACGGTTGGCGCGATTTCTTCAACCGCAGCCTCAACCGTTGGCGCAACCTCTTCGACTGCCGCTTGGACAGTCGGTGCCAACTCTTCCGCCGCCGCTTCGAGCGTCGGGGCGACTTCTTCTATCGCTTCCTGAACAGTGCCACCTGTTGTCGTACAGGCGGCTACCATCAGGGAGACGATAAGAAGCAAACCAATCAGAAACACTCCACGATTCTTCTTCATCTCTTTGTCACTCCTTTCTGAATCTTCGGGCCACTAAAAATGCGCAGCCTTCTAAGACCCACTAGCATAGCATCTCCAGGTGAAAAGGCAAATGTCCCGGCATCTGGGTGGCCGCTAGGTGTCATTTTAGTGACGACACTGCTTTGGAATAAATGAACAATCGGGCAAGATTTCGTCTCCCCGGCTTTCTGTGAATGTCTGAATCCGGGTATAATTAAGCACTATGAAAAACCGCGAGGTGGTCGAGACATTCAACCGAATCGCCGATATGCTGGCCATCCGCGGCGACCAAATTCATCGTATTCTGGCGTATCGTAAGGCAGCCGAGAGCATTGAATCACTCGGACGAGATATCAACCTGATTTTCGCGGAAGGAAAATTAGAAGAAATCCCCGGTGTCGGGAGTACCCTGGCGGCCAAGATTGAGGAGATGTTGACCACCGGACACCTTGAATTCTACGACAAGCTGGCGACCGAAATACCCCCATCTCTTGTCGATATGTTGCGCGTAGAAGGCTTGGGACCCAAACGAGTCAAGCAGATTTATGATGTCTTGGGCATCAAGACGCTCGATGAGTTAACGAAGGCCGCTCGATCCGGGAAGTTGAAGGACCTACCGGGCATGGGCGCGAAAACTGAATCCAATATCATCAACGCCATCGAAAGCCTCGCCAGACACGGCGACAGGCCAACGCCGTTGGGCATCGCCTGGCCCATCGCCCAGGAATTCATAGCTGCTTTAGCCGAGGTGCCGGGTGTGACAAAGACAGCGATTGGCGGGTCATTGCGCCGAATGAAGGAAACCATCGGTGATATAGACCTGTTGGTGGCCGCTAATTCACCAGATGCGGTAATGGATCGCTTTGGCACCCTGGCTATGGTTGAATCTGTGGCCGCTCGAGGACCGACGAAATCGAGGGTCGTGTTATTGAATGGTTTAGGGGTTGACCTGTGCGTATTGCCTGAGCAGCGCTGGGGCACGCTTTTGGCTTACTTTACAGGCAGCCAGGCACACAATATAAAAATGCGCGAATTGGCCCTGAAAAAAGGGCTTAGTTTGAATGAACATGCTTTCACGCCGGTTAGCGGTGGCGCGGAAATTCTCTGCGCCACCGAGGACGAAGTCTATGCAATTCTAGGAATGCCACTGATTCCACCCTGTTTGCGCGAGGATCGGGGCGAAATAGAGGCCGCGTTAGCCGGAAAGTTGCCCGCTCTTATCGCGAATGAGCAAATCATCAGTGACTTGCACATGCATACGACGTGGTCAGACGGAAACGAGAGCATCCTGGAAATGGCCAAGGCGGCCAAAGAGACAGGTCTCCAGGCTATCGTCGTGACTGATCATTCGGTGAGTCTTGGCATTGCCCGAGGACTTTCGGTGGAACGATTGCGCGAACAAGCGGTTGAGATACGGCACGCGAACGAAGCGATTGGCTCAGCGTTCCGGATCTTGCACGGAACAGAGATGGAGATTCGGGCGGATGGTACCCTGGATTTCCCGGACGAAGTCCTGGCAGAGCTTGATTTTGTGATCGCCAGCCTGCACACAAGCCTGGGCCAACCACGCGAGCAAGTAACACAACGCCTGCTGAACGCCATCCATAACCCTCACGTTGACATGATCGCCCACCCAACGGGCCGCCTGTTGCCGGATCGTGCCGGCGCTGATCTGAATCTGGACGCGGTCTTTCAGGCAGCGGCCGAGACCGGAACGATCCTGGAGGTTAACGCCAACCCGCAACGTCTTGATCTGCGCGATATCGATATCCGGCGCGCGATCGATATGGGGGTTAAAATCGCCGTTAACACGGATGCCCACCGGCCGGAGGATTTTGATAACCGCGTGTTTGGCGTGGCGACAGCGCAACGTGGTTGGGCGACAAACCCGGATGTGGTCAACACGTGGCCGATCGAGGAATTACTGCCCTATATCGCCAAGACAAGCGAGGGTGCATGACCCAAACACAACCCATAAAGGGAACAGACATCGTCGCTAACGCCACGCCTTCGAAGGTTCCTCAGGAAGGCCGTATCGACCAGCACATGCTGTCGATGTTGAAGCCTATTGCCGAATTGAAGAGATATCCGGCCGGAACGCTCCTGACACATCAGGGGGCGTCTGAGAGCACATTTTATGTGATCCAGGAAGGCAGCGCGGTTGTAGTCCGTTTATTGGAAACAGGCGAGGAACAAGTCCTCAACATCCTTGGTCCGCTGCACTCATTCGGCGAAATGGCTCTTTTGGACAATAGTCCGCGTCTGGCAACCGTCAAGACAACCTCTGATTCCACTGTACTGGAGATCACAGCCGAACGGTTCAAAAACCTTCTAAAAAACGATCCGGAACTGGCGATATACATCACACGGCGAATTCTATCAAATCTGCGCACACTGGATCAGTTAGCGATCCAGGACCTGCGAGAGAAAAACTATAATCTCCAGGAAGCCTACCGCAGCCTTCAGGCCGCCCAGGCGGAATTGGTTGAAAAAGAGCGGTTGGAACGCGAAATTGAATTGGCGGCTGAGATGCAGCGCAGCCTTCTACCGGCATCGCTGCCCGAACTGCCTGATTATCGATTTGCCAGCTTCCTCGCACCTGCCCGCCAGGTGGGCGGAGACCTGTATGATGTGCGCGTTATCGATGACGATCATGTCGCTCTCCTAATCGCCGACGTTGCCGACAAAGGGATGCACGCCGCCTTACTAATGGCCGTGACGCGGACCCTCTTTTTTCAGGAAGCCTACCGCTCGCTTTCGCCGGCCGTGGTGGCCGGCCAGGTTCATAAAGGTTTAATGGCTGTGAGTGGTCCTGGTGACGGCTACGGAATCGATGCCTTCGTCACCGCATTCTATGGTGTTCTGCACCGGCCGAGTGGCTGTTTGACTTACGTCCGCGCCGCGCAAGACCGGCCACTCTGGCTTCAACCGAACCGGGAGCCGGAGGCTCTGCGAGGGGATGGTCGCTTTCTGGGAATGATCGAGGAATTGGTTCTTCCGGAATTCTCAATCAATTTGAAGCCAGGTGACTTCTTGCTGTTGTACAGCGATGGTGTCACGGACGCGCGCAACGAGCTGAGCGAGTCATATGGCTTCGACCGTTTGGTCAAGGCCTTGGTCGCCGCGAAAGGTGGGAATGCTGAAAAACTGCTGAAGGCAATCGTGCAAGATATCAACAAGTGGAGAGGGAGCGCGCCGGCTTTTGATGACGTGACGATGCTCATGGTTGAGGCGATCCATTCACCTAGTACCTGAGTGAGGATCGACCAGTTGTGATGCGAATCAATTACCTATGACTCCCAAATCTTCAAAAAACAACCAACCAATTCCCTGGTTATGGCTAGGGTTAGGGGCGGTGCTAACAATTATCCTGATCGGTATTGCCCTCATCTATCTTGGAAACTTCCTGACCCGGCCGCCGGCAGCGACGGCTGATAGTCAAGAACTAACGATCATTCGACTGACTGCGCCGCCCTTGCCGACGGCAACAGCGGCAATTGTCCAACCCATACCTACGCTCGCTCCGACCGCGACGCCAGTGCCTACACCTGATTTTTCCGTCCCACCACCTGAAGTTACCGCGGGTTATTATGCTGCCGTGATCGATACCGGCGGCGTTGGTGTGACGGTACGAAATGGTCCCAGCACCAGCAATATTCAGGTCGCCCTTGCCGGTGAGGGATCGATTGTCTTTGTCGTTGAAGGCCCGGAAGCCGGTGGTGAATATCAATGGTGGCGTATCCGTTTAACAGATGGGACCGAAGGCTGGGCAGCCGGCGATTTCCTAGCCCCTTCCGCTGCTCCCTAATCTCGAAATCATAAGAACGATCAGGTCTCGATATGAATCCCGAAGAACGCATTCGCCAATTGCGAGCCGATATCAATTATCACTTGTACCGCTATCACGTTTTGGATGCGCCGGTTATCAGCGATACGGAGTATGATGCCCTCTTTCGGGAGTTGGTGGCTTTGGAAGAACAATACCCCGACTTC
>Ga0114939_10001548_pt1 | contig 18009 bp, 12 predicted proteins | sample AshMeaCrysSpring_FD_87196 | JGI IMG/M metagenome (GOLD analysis project Ga0114939, IMG submission 87196) | Groundwater microbial communities from Big Spring, Nevada to study Microbial Dark Matter (Phase II) - Ash Meadows Crystal Spring | ecosystem: Environmental > Aquatic > Deep subsurface >...
AGGACCTGGCTGCCCGACTGCGTGCCCGGACGTACGACGATGTCCGCCGGGCCGTCCAAGGTGTCGATCTGGAGGGTCGCGCCAAGGGCCGCGGCCGTCATCGGCACCGTGATCGGGCAGTGCAGGTCGTCGCCGCGGCGAGTGAAGACCGGGTGCGGCAGCACCGAGACCTCGACGTACAGGTCGCCGGCCGGACCGCCTCCGGGGCCGATCTCGCCCTCGCTCGGCAGGTGGATGCGCATGCCGTCGGCGATCCCCTGCGGCACCTTGATCTCCAGGCTCCGGCGGGTGCCGACCCGGCCCTCGCCGGCGCACTCGGGGCAGGGGTGCGGGATCACGTTGCCGTAGCCGCGGCACTGCGGGCAGGGGCGGTTGGTGACGACCTGGCCGAGGAACGAGCGCTGCACGGTCTGCACCTCGCCGCGCCCCTTGCAGACATCGCAGGTTGTGACGCCGGTGCCCGGGGCCGTGCCGGCGCCCTGGCAGGGCTCGCACAGGACGGCGGTGTCGATCTGCAGCTCGCGGACGCCGCCGAAGGCCGCCTCGGCGAGGTCGACGTCGATGCGGATCAGCGCATCCTGGCCGCGCCGGTGCCGCGGGCGCGGACCGCGCTGCGAGCCGCCGCCGAAGAACGCGTCGACGATGTCGCCGAAGCCGAAGCCCTCGAAGCCGTTGCCCCCGAACGTGCTGCCGCCTCTGTCGTACGCGCTGCGCTTCTCCGGGTCGGAGAGCACGTCGTATGCGGCGCTGATCTCCTTGAACCGGTGCTGGGTGTCCTCGTCGGGGTTGACGTCGGGGTGCAGCTCGCGGGCAAGGCGGCGGTAGGCGCGCTTGATGTCGTCCGCGCTCGCCTCGCGGGAGACGCCGAGGACTTCGTACAGGTCGGTGGCCACTACTGCTGCTCCGCAAGGATCCGGCTGACGTAGCGGGCGACGGCGCGGACCGCGCCCATCGCCCCGGGGTAGTCCATCCGCGTCGGGCCGAGCACGCCGAGGCGCGCGAGCGTCTCGTCGCCGGGCCCGTACGACGTGGTGACGATCGAGGTGCCGGACAGCCCGTCGACGGCGGTCTCCGAGCCGATCCGCACGGTGAGCCGCGTATGCGCGGTGGCCTCGCCCAGCAGCTTGAGCAGCACGACGTGCTCCTCGAGCGCCTCCAGGACGGGCTGCACTGACGGGGCGAAGTCCTGGCCGAACCGGGTCAGGTTGGCGGTGCCGGCGAGCATGACCCGCTCCTCGCGCTCCTCGAGCAGGGTCTCGGCGAAGACCGCCACCACCGACGCCACCGCGGGGCGGGCGCCTGGCTCGTACGCCTGCGGCACATCGGCCAGGCGGGTCGGCACGTCGGCCAGCGAGCGGCCCGCGGCGGCCGCGTTGAGCCGGGCGCGCAGGTCGGCCGCGTCTTCCTCAGCGAGCGGGACGGGGGTGTCGACCAGCCGCTGCTCGACCCGGCCGGTGGTGGTGATGACGACCAGCATGAGCCGCGTCGGCGCGAGCTGGACGAGCTCGACGTGTCGCACGGACGAACGGGTCAGCGAGGGGTACTGGACGACCGCGACCTGGCGGGTCAGCTGGGCGAGCAGCCGCACCGTGCGGCTCACCACGTCGTCGAGGTCGACGGCTCCGTCCAGCAGCGTGTGGATCGCGCGGCGCTCGGCCGGCGACAGCGGCTTGACGGTCGAGAGCCGGTCGACGAAGAGCCGGTAGCCCTTGTCCGTGGGCACCCGGCCCGCGCTGGTGTGCGGCTGCGCGATGTAGCCCTCGTCCTCGAGCGCGGCCATGTCGTTGCGGATGGTGGCCGGCGAGACCCCGAGGTGGTGGCGCTCGACGAGCGACTTCGAGCCGACCGGCTCGTCGGTGGAGACGTAGTCCTCGACGATGGCGCGCAGCACCTCGAGCTTGCGGTCGTCGAGCACGGGCGCCTCCTTCGGCGGTCTCGCGGGGGCGCCGGCCCGGCGGGCTGGCACTCAGCGGTATCGAGTGCCAATCGTACGGCCGCCGCGGCGTTTCGGCGCCCACGGCCGCCGCCTGGGGGCGGTCCGCGGGGTACCTTCCGGCGGGTGCCCCCCTCGTACGACCGCTACGGCGCGGACCCGCTGGCCGGGCTCGCCGACTCCCGTCGCCCCGGCTCCTGGCGGCGGCCGCGCCCGGTGCCGGACGTCGCCGCCGAGACCGGGCTGGTGGTCGAGGACGCCGAGACCGGCTGGTGCGGGGCGGTGGTGTCCGCCGACAAGCAGGCCGTGGTGCTCGAGGACCGGCGCGGCGCGCGCAAGGCCTTCGGGTACGGCGCCGGGTTCCTGATCGACGGCGAGCCGGTGGCCCTCACCCGCCCGGCGGCGACGGTCGCGACCGGGCCCAAGGTGTCGGCGTCGGGGTCGATCGCCGTGGAGGGCCTCACGGCGCGGGTCGCACGGGCCAGCCGGATCTGGGTCGAGGGCGTGCACGACGCCGAGCTCGTCGAGAGGGTGTGGGGCCACGACCTGCGCGTGGAGGGGGTCGTGATCGAGCCGCTGCACGGCATCGACGACCTGCCGGCGGCCGTGCGCGGCTTCGGGCCCGGGCCGGGGCGCCGGCTCGGCGTGCTGGTCGACCACCTGGTCCCCGGGTCGAAGGAGTCGCGGCTCGCGGCCGAGGTCGCCGGCCCGCACGTGCGGGTGCTCGGTCATCCGTACGTCGATGTCTGGCAGGCGGTGCGGCCCTCGGCGCTCGGGATCGCCGCGTGGCCCGAGGTGCCGCGCGGCAGGCCGTGGAAGGAGGGGGTGTGCGCCGGCCTGGGCTGGCCGCACCGCACCCCGGACGACCTCCGCGACGCGTGGCGGCGGATCCTGGGCGCCGTGCGCTCGTACGCCGATCTCGAGCCCGCGCTGCTCGGGCGGGTCGAGGAGCTGATCGACTTCACCACCGCCCCCTGACCGCATCAACCATCGAGGCGTTGGTCAGGGTGGGGTCAGGGTCGGGTCAGGGCCTTCGACCGATGACCCCGACGGCGCGGTGCGGCACCCTGGAGGTGCGGTCGACAGCCGGCCGCAGCCAAGGAGTTGACCCGATGTCCGCCAGCACCCCCGCCCCCGATACCGGCCCCACCGGCACCCCCACCGGCACCCCCACCGACAACACCACCGGCGCCACCACCGGCGACCCGGCGGCCTCCCCCGTGGGCGAGCCGTACGGAGGTCCGCACGGGGACCCGGCCCCCACCGGCATGAAGCCCGCCGATGAGCGCACCTGGGCCATGCTCGCCCACCTCGGCTCGTTCGTGGCCGCCTACATCGCCCTGGGCCTGATCGCGCCGCTCATCGTGCTGCTCGTCAAGGGCAACGAGTCGGCGTACGTGCGCGCCCACTCGGTTGAGTCGCTGAACTTCCAGATCACCGCGCTGATCGCGGCGCTGGTCACCATCCCGTTCGTCTTCATCCTGATCGGCATCCCGGTGCTCATCATCATCGGTGTGCTCTACCTGATCTGGGTGATCCAGGCGTCGCTCGCGGCCAACCGCGGCGAGTACTACCGCTACCCCGTCAACTGGCGGATCGTGAAGTAGCCGTCAGGGCAGCAGCGCCCGCACCACCCCATCCGCGAGCAGCCGGCCACGCAGCGTGAGCACCACGCGGTGGTCGGCTGCTGCGTCGGCCACCACCAGCCCCCCGGCCACCAGCCCCGGCACGGCCGCGCGACCCGCCTCGTCGAGGGCGTCGAACCCGAGCCCCTCGGCCAGCCGAACCCCGAGCAGCACGGTCTCGGCGCGCCGCGCCTCGGCTGGCAGCACCTCGCGGGCCTGCGCGGGCGAGTGCCCCCCGGCGAGTGCCGTCGCCCACGCGGCGGGGTGGCGCGCGTTCCACCAGCGGGTGCCCCGGATGTGGCTGTGGGCGCCGGGCCCGACCCCCCACCAGTCGTCGCCGCGCCAGTACGCGAGGTTGTGGCGACACCGCGTCTCGGACCGCGTCGACCAGTTGCTCACCTCGTACCAAGCGAAACCGGCCGAGGCGAGGAAGGCGTCTGCCGCCTCGTACCGGTCGGCCAGCGCGTCATCGTCCGGCGGGGTGACCTCGCCGCGGCGCACCCGCGCGGCCAGCCGGGTGCCCTCCTCGACCACCAGCGCGTACGCCGAGATGTGGTCCGGCCCGCAGTCGACGGCCGCCGCCACCGAGGCGAGCCAGTCGGCGTCGGACTCCCCCGGGGCCCCGTAGATCAGGTCGAGGCTGGCCTGCAGCCCGGCCTGCCGCGCCCACTCGACCACCAGGGGAACCCGGGAGGGGTCGTGCGTGCGGTCCAGGGCGCGAAGCACGTGGGGCACGGCCGACTGCATGCCGTACGAGACCCGGGTGAAGCCGCCTTCCGCCAGCGCCTGCAGCGTCGATCGGTCGACCGTGTCGGGGTTGGCCTCGGTGGTGACCTCGGCGCCCTCGGCGAGCCCGAAGCAGCCGCGGACCGCGTCGAGGGCGCGAACGAGGTCGGCGGGCGGCAGCAGCGTCGGGGTGCCCCCGCCGACGAACACCGTCTCGACCGGCAGGTCGGCCTCCCCCAACACCGAGCGGGCCAGCCGGATCTCGGCGACGGCCGAGTCCGCCCAGGTCGCCCGTGACACGCCCGGCCCGAGCTCGTCGGCGGTGTAGGTGTTGAAGTCGCAGTAGCCGCACCGCGTCGAGCAGTACGGGACGTGCAGGTAGAACGACAGCGGCCGCGCGCCGAGGGCGGCCAAGGCCCGGTCCGGGAGGCCCCCGTCCAGCGGGGCCGGGTCGCCGTCGGGCAGCGCGGAGGGCATGGGCGCATCATCCCGCCTCAGCCAGCAGGCGGCCGACGAGACGCCCAGGGACCGGGAGCCCCTCGTTGGCCCTACCCTGTTCGGCGGCCCCCCAAGACAAGGACCCCCATGCCAGCGCAGCTGTCGGCGAACGCCCCCGTCCCGGCACGTCGCCCGGGCACCCGCACGCGAGCCTGGGGCGACGCGTGAGGCTGTGGTTCCTCGGCGTACGCGGCTCGACGGCCGCCCCGGGCCGGGACTTCCTCCGCTACGGCGGCCACACCTCGTGCGTGGCGGTCCTGGCTGACGGCGACGCGGTCCCGGCCCTCGTGCTGGACGCGGGCACGGGCCTGCGCAGCCTCACCGGAAGGCTCGGCGGTGCCCCGTACCGAGGCGCGATCCTCATCTCGCACCTGCACTGGGACCACGTGTGGGGGCTGCCGTTCTTCGCCGCGGGCGACCGCGAGGGGGCGGAGGTCGAGGTCTACCTGCCAGCCCAGGACGGCTTGTCCGGCGAAGAACTCGTCGCCGGGGCCATGTCGCCGCCGAACTTCCCGATCGGCCCGGACGGCCTGCGGGGGCGGTGGGCGTTCCACGCGGCCGACCCCGGCGAGCGACAGGTGGGCGGCTTCCAGGTGACCGCGGCCCAGGTGCACCACAAGGGTGGGCGCACGTACGGCTACCGGGTCCAGGATGCGTCGGCCTCCCTCGCGTACCTGCCCGACCACCGCCTCTCGGCGGGGGTCTCGGCGGAGGCCCGGCAGCTGGTCCAGGGGGTTGATCTGCTCGTGCACAACGGCCAGTTCGCCGAGCGCGAGCGCGCGGTGGCCGACGCCTTCGGCCACTCGACGGTGCAGGACGCCATCGACTTCGCCGCCGGGCTCGGGGTCGGCGCCCTTGCCCTCACCCACCACGCCCCCAACCGCACCGACGACGAGCTCGACGCGATGTTGGACGGCCTCGACCTGAAGCTGCCGGTCACCCTGGCCCGCGAGGGTGAGGAGCGAAGGGTGGGCGCCACCCCCGCGGAGGTCTAGGTTGGAGGAGGGCAGCCTGGGACCGAGGAGGCGCACCATGTGGCGGAGCGGATCGGCGCACCGGGCCGCGGTGATCGGCGCGGCAGCGGCCTTCGGGCTGGCACTCGCCCTGACCGGATGCGGCAACGCGGCCGAGAACGCCGCGGAGAACGTCATCGAGGCCGAGAACCCCGGCACCGACGTCGAGCTCGACGGCGACGGGGTCAAGGTCACCGACGAGGAGGGAAACACCTCGGAGTTCGGCACCGGGGCCGACCTGCCCGACGGGTGGCCCACAGTGGTTCCGGTGCCCGACGGGGATGTGACGTTCGCAAGCAAGTCGGGCGAGGACTTCACCGCCGGCGTCACCCTGGACGGCTCGTCTCAAGACGCGTACGAGGCCTGGAAGTCCGACCTGGAAGGCGCCGGGTTCACCGAGGAGGACACCGCCAACATCGGCGGCAACTACCTCGGCACCTTCACCGGCAACGGCTACGACGTGGGCTACACCATCTCAAGCGACCCGAGCAGCGACGGGAAGACTGCCGTCATCCTCAACGTCACCCCGGCCAGCTGACGGGGCCCCCCGCTCAACCGGGCCGAGCCACTCCGCTAGCCGGACTCGTCCTCGGCGAGGTAGCGGTCCACGACGCCCTCGGCGCTGCTGCGGGCCGCCGGTAGCCCGGTGACCGCGAGCAGGAAGTCGTTGCGGTCCACGGCGCCCAGCTCGACATCGGTGATCGCGGTGACCGTGGCGGTGCGAGGTGTGTCACGCATTAGGGCGATCTCGCCGAACCCGGTTCCCGCCCCGAGCGTCCTCAGCTCGCGGCCCCCTTGCGTGACCAGCAGGGACCCCTCCAGGACGACGTAGAACAGGTCTCCCTCATCCCCCTCGCGGATCACCTCCTGCCCGGCTTGGATGCGGACCTCGCGCGTCGACCAAGACAGCTGCTCAAGGGCGCGCTGCGGAAGGGCCGCGAACGCCGGCAGGGCGGCCAGCGCTGCGTACTTCGGCCCAGGCCGAAGCGCCCGCGCGTCGAGCCGGCGGATCCAGAACCAGGCGAGCAGCCCGGTGATCGGCAGGGCGATCCCGGCGACCAGGAAGGCCCCGCGCGGGCCGAAGGCCGCCACCGCGAACGGGGCCGCGAGGGAGCCCACCGCGATGCCGGCCATCATCACAGCCTCCTGGACCCCGAAGATCCGCGAGAGGACCGCCGCGGGGATGCTGCGCTGGAGCAACGTGCGGCCGGCCACATCGAAGAACGCCTTGCCGACCGCCGATGCGGCGAGCAGCGCAAACGCCGCCCAGGGCACCTCGACGCCCGCGATCAGCACGAGCGGGAGGCCGGTCAGGGCAATCCCGATGGCCAGCGCCGGGGCCAGCGTGCGCCGGCCGACGAGGGCAAGGCTCGCGCTGGCGCCCAACACCGCGCCCGCGCCCAGAGCGGAGGTCAGAAGCCCCGGGCCGGCGTCACCTAGGCCCAGCACGTCGAAGGCCAGCACGACCGTGAGGATGTCGAGGAGGCCGACCACGACGTACTGCGCCGCGACCATCGCCACCAAGAGCGCGGCCCCGGCGTCTGCGCTGACCTCGCGGAAGCCCCCGAACGCCGAGCCCAGCAGGCGCTCGCGGCCGGCACGGACCACCCGGCCCCTCACCGCGAGGCCCACCGTGAGCAGCGCCGTGGCGACCGAGAGGACGCCGAAGAGGGCAAACACTGACGCCGCCCCCCATGCGGCCAACATCAGCCCGCTGACGGCCGGCCCGACGAAGCCCGCGACCCCCTCGACGGTCGTCGACGCGGAGTTGCCCGCCGCCAGCTCTGCGGGGCTGCCGGCGAGGTCCGGGATCAGCGCGTGGTGAACCGGGCGGGTCAGCGAGATCGCACAGGTCGAGGTCGCCGCAGCAACGGCAACGACCGAGAACGTCGCGTCGGCAGAGAGCGCGACCGCCGTCGCCAGCAGGGTCACCGCCTGCAGCGCGTACCCCAGCGCCAGCGCGTGGCTGCGCCTCATTCGGTCGCCGATCACCGAACCCAGCGGGGCGACGATGGCAGCGGGCACGAGCTGGACCAGTGCGATCGCGCCCGCGGCGCCCGCCCCGCCTTGGTCGAACGCCCAGACCAGGAGCGCCACGTACGTCGCCCACTCGGCCGTGTTGAACACGAGGTACGCCACCAGGGCGCGGCGCAGCGGGCCGCTCCGCAGCGTGCGCCGCAGCACACCGCCGATGCCTGGGACGTCCTCGTCGCGGCTCATTGCGGCCGAACGCTAGCCGCCCCCGACGGCGGACGCTGGGCAGCGGGGGAATCTCTTGATCACCTGAATGGGTGGCCCGATTCGGGTAGGCTCTCGCGCGTTCGCGCCTTAGGCTCACCTAACCTAACTAGTGCCCACGAGGGCCGCGCGAGCGCAAACCGAGGGGACATCGTCATGACTCGTTCAACCCGGGGCAGCCAGCCGATCCGCCTGCTCGCGGCCGCCACCGCCAGCCTGCTTGCCGTCTCGCTGGGCGTGATGACCATCCAGTCGGCCTCTGCGGCCCCGAGCGGTCGCACCTTCACCGCGGAGCTGACGAACGCGACGGCGCAGCCCGGCGGCCTGGTCTCGTTCGGCGTCACCCTCACCAACTCCTCGACCAGCACCAACGACCTCGGTTCTGCCCAGATCGTGGTGCCCGCGGGCTTTGCGAATGTCGCGAAGGGCAACCCGGCCACCTTTCCGATTGCCTGGCAGGTGAGCTTCCCGACGGCCTGCTCCTCCGGGACTCCCGCCGCATGCTCGGAGCCGGGGACCACGCTGGTCGAGATCTCGACGCCGAACGTCCAAGGGGCCGACAAGTTGGGACCGGGCCAATCGATCACCCTGGCCCTGGTCGCCACCGCACCTACTGCCCCCGGGCCCTACACCTTCTATGCGGCCGCCAAGAACTCCGCAGCGTGGAGCGACGGCCAGCTCTTCTCACCCAGGTCCATCCCGTTGACCTTCACGGTCCAGGCGCCTCCGGCCACCCAGCTTGCCTTCAGCACGCAGCCCCCCGAGTCGGTCACCGCTGGCGGATCCTTTAGCGCGGCGGTGTCCGTCCTCGACGCCGCCGGAGTCTTGACGAACGGCAGCCAGTCCGTGTCGCTCACCGCGAGCGGCTCGGCAACGGTCTACGGGGACACCACCGTTGCCGCCTTCAATGGCGTCGCGACCTTCACCGGTCTGTCGATCCGCAGCGCCGGCTCGTACACGCTCACTGCGACCAGCAACGGTTTGGCCTCGGCTACCTCAAGCCCGATCACGGTGAATCCGGGTGCCGCCAGCCAGCTCTTCTTCACACAGCCGCCCGAGACGCTGCTGCAGGCTGGGGGCAGCGTCACCGCAACGGTGGCCCTGCAGGATCAGTTCGGCAACCAGACCGCGTCCACATCCACGGTGACGCTCACGGTCTCCGACCTGAGCAACGAAGTGGTCGCGAGCGACAGTCGAGCCGCCGTGGATGGGATCGTTTCGCTGGCCGCGGGCCCGATCACGGGCAGCGGCACCTACAGCGTTGCCGTGTCCGGCCTGGGGACTCCATCAACGTCCACCTTGACGGTCAGCCCTGGGCCGGCCAGCCATCTTGAGATCACCTCCGTGATCGACGAAGACACCGGGGAGGTCTTCGACCCGCTCGCCAACGACCTGGTCGACATCGTCGTCGAGAACCGCCCGTTCACGGTTACGGTGCGCACCCTCGACGCCTTCGGCAACGTGGCGCCCGTCACGACCAACACCGTGATCAGCCTGACCAAGGCCAGCGGACCCCCCGGGTCGCTGGGCGGCACCCTGACCGGATCCATCGCCGCAGGCGCCAGCGAGGGCTCCATCACCGGCTCGACGTATTCGCCGTACGGCAACGGGGTCGTCCTCGCGGTCTCCGCACCAGGGCTGACCGAAGACACGATCACCCTCCACGTGCAGCTGCTCGGGTACGCCCAGACGCTGTCGCCCGGAGTTGGCGCCTCGGTGGTCAACCCGGCATGCGCGGACGCCACCCCCCAGCAGCCGATCTGCGGCAGCCTCCTGCTGCCCAAGGGCGCCCTCGGCCGCGTGCTGCTCGCTCAGGGCAAGTGCGCCGGGGTCACCAACTGCCTCGGCTCGCCGGATGCGGCCCTGCTCGTCAACGGCAAGGCAAACCTGCAGAAGGAGGACGGCTCCAAGCTCTACACCAAGAGCAACCCCGCGACCCTGGTGCTCAAGTGCGACAAGACCCTCTGCGGTGGCGGCGGCGTCACGTCCTTCAAGCCGTGGATCGATCTCGACGGCGACAACGCCACATTCGCCGACGCGCCCCCCTGCCCGGCCAAGGGCAAGGTCGGCGCCAACCAGACGTTCTGCTTCGACACCCGGCAGAGCACCCGGGACAACGCCGGCGACCTGATCGCTTACGTCCTGTTTGTGGAGGACATCCGCGGCTCCCTGCGCTGATCACTTGCTCAACCAGCAGGCGCCACAGGTAGGTCCGGCAGCGGGGGTCGGACCACCCCGAGGCCGGCCAACATCGCGCCGCTCTCGGCGGCAAGCCGCTCGGCGGCCGGATCCCGCTCCAGGAGCGCCAACTCGGCCTGTCCAGCCAGCAGATAGGCATGCTCGTGCTGGGTTCCGGGGCTGGACCCGGTGAGCAGCCCCTCGGCGAATGCGGCCCTGGCCTCCTCGCCGCGCGCAGCTCCCATGAGGGCGAGGCCCCGGATCCGCAGCAGGGTGGGCACGAGAACGGTGGCCCCGATCGCCGCAGCCCGCTCCAAGACCGCGTCGGCCCGGGCGAGCGCCTCGGCCCAGTCGCCGTGGAGCAGGTAGGCCTCCGCCACCGCAGCGTCGGCCTCGGCCACCTCCGGGGGCTCCCCCAGCTCGGTGAGCCGCTGGGTCGCGTCCGCAAGTAGAGCCAGGCTCTCGTCGAATCGGCCGGCGCGGGCCGCGCTCTTGCCCGACTCCCGCAACACCAGAGCGACCAGCTCCTCGTCGTCGACGCCCCTCGCGATGCGCAGGGCCTCGCGCAGGAGCGGGTCGGCCTCGTCCGTGCGGCCCTGGCGGATCAGCACGTCGGCCTGGTTGTAGACGGTGTTGCCTCGGCTGGCTGCGTCGCCGACGGCCTGGAAGATCTCGGCGGCCTCGCGCAGCTTCTCCAGCGCCTCGTCCCAGCGGCCCTCAAGCAGCGCGCGCAACCCGAGGTTGTTCAGCGCGTGGCCCTGGCTCGGCAGGTCGCCCACCTGCCGGTAGAGATCCAGGGCGATCTGCCCGTGGTCGGCGTCCGTCGCCTCCGCAGAGTAGAGGGTGACTAACTGCAACAGGTTGTGGGCGTCCGCCAGCGCCAGCGGATCCCCCGACCGCTCCCCCAGGGCCACCGCCTCCTCGCCCCACCGCAGCGCCTGGGCGTCACGGCCGGCGCGATGCCGCCCGAACCCGTACCGCGTGGCCAGCTGGGAGTGCATCGAGACGGCCCCCGAGTCGTCGGAGTCCCGAAGCAGCGACATGCCCCGGGTGAGCCGCCGCAGCGACTGGGTGAAGTTGCCCAGCCGCTGCTCGGCCTTCGCCTCCTTGAGCAGCAGCCCCGCCTGGCGCAGCGGGTCGCCCCGGGCGTCACGGAGCGCCTGCCGATAAGTGGCCGCGGCCTCCTGAGGCAGCCCGAGCAGGAATCGCACATCGCCGAGCGCCTCAAGGGTCTCCGCGAGCTCGTCGGGCGACGCCTGGGCCCGGCGGCCGGACTCCACGGCCCAGGACAGGTAGTCGGCCGCCTCCGCGTGCGCGTACTGCGCCCGCGCGCGCGCGGCGGCCAGGCGCGCGAAATGCCAGGCCTCCCCGGCGCGGCCCGCGTGGTGGAAGTGCAGCGCAAGCGGCTCGGGGGTCGCCTCGGGATCCGGGAGGCTCTCCATCAGCAGGGTGCCCACCATGTCGTGCAGGGCCTTGCGGCGGCGGTACGGCAGCCCGTCGTACGCTGCGGCCCGGATCAGCGCGTGCCGGAATCGCAGACGTCCCGGCCCTGCGGGTGCCATGAAGGCCGACAACGGCCGAAGCGCGACCGGCCCGGGCCGCAGCGGCGGGTTCGTGACCATCCGGCGCAGCAGGTCCTCGTCGATGGTCATGCCCAAGACCGCCGCGTAGCGCAGCACGGTGCGCAAGGCGGGCGGCAGGCGGTCGATGTCGGCGGTGACGAGCCCCTCCACCGTGTCCGGCAGCTGCTCGACGCTGCCCGTGTTCGTGGCGACCCCGATCAGCTCGCGCAGGAAGAGAGGGTTGCCCCCGGAGCGCTCGACGAGGACCTGCGCCGCCTGCGGCGGGAGCGGCGACTCCTCGGTCTGCAGGTGGACCAGGGCCAGCGCGTCCTCCCCGCTCAGCCCCTCCAGCGCCAGGACGCGCTCCGGAGCCCTGGCGGCCGACCGCAGCCGGACCTCATCGATCCGGTCGCTCGTCACGATCAGCCACGGGCGGTCGGCCAGATCGCCGAGGATCCCCCCCAGTAGGTCCGCCGACGCGTCATCGATGAAGTGGACATCCTCGACGACGATCAAGGCGGGCGAGGGCAGCGCCTCATGCAGGAAGGCCGCGGTGACCTCCTCCAGGCGCCCCTTGCGGAACCGCTCCTCCAGCCCGGCGGTCTCGGGGCTGTCCGGGATCGGGATCCCCAGCACGATGCCGAGCAATGCGAGCCAGGGAATGAGCTCCGGGGCGTTCGCCGCCACCCGGGCGACCAGCCGCTCCTCAGCGGCCTCGCCCGATGTCTGCTCGCCGATCCCCAGCAGGGAGCGCAGCAGCCGCCGGACCGGCAAGTACGGCGTCCGTGACTCGTACTCGTCGCACGCTGTGGCCAGCACGGTCAGGCCCGCGGCGCGCTCACGCACCTCCCTGAGCAGCCGGGTCTTGCCCACGCCCGGGTCCCCCACCAGCCGGATCAGCGCACCCCGTCGGTGCTCGCTGACGTCGGCGAGGGCGACGTCGAACAGCGCCAGCTCCGCGTCCCGGCCAAGCATCGGGCCCGGCGCCTCGCCGTCGGCGCCGCCTGCCTGCACGGGCCCAAGTCGCGCCGCGGAGACCGGGCGGGACTTGCCCTTGACGAGGAAAGGCGGCAGCGGTGCGAGGTCGAATGACGTGCGGGAGCGGTCGATCGCATCGAGCGTGGCCAACACCTCGCCCGGCTGCGCCTTGCCCATGACGCGGGCCGCGAGGTTGATGGCGTCGCCCTTGACCGAGTAGGTGCGGCGGAAGGCTGGGCCGAAGTCGCCAGAGAAGACCGGGCCGCGGTTGACGCCGATTCGGACCGGGAGCACACCCGGCCGCTCGATCACCACGCGCGCCGCCCGAAGCATGCGGTCCTCCTCGTGGCCCAGGCTGCGCGGCGCCCCGGCGGTCAGCATGATCTTGCCGCCGTCGCGGTTGATGTCGGACTCGAAGAAGGTCACCCCGTGGGCCGCCGTCGCGTCCTGCACGTTGCGCACCACCTCGTCCAAGGCCGCGGCGAGGGCCGCCGGACCGGACCGCTCCAGCAGGGCGTCGGTGCCGGAGAACTGCACGAAGGCGACCGCGATCGTGCGGTGCTCGGCGTCGCCGGGCTGCGCGAGGACGTGCTCCCGGATCCCCGACGGGACCACCTGGGTGAGGTCGAGCCCGGTGACGTCCTTGGCCGGAGGCACCCCGATCGGCGCGATATCCGGGACGGCGCGCAGCACGAAGCCGCCGTCGAGAGGGGCCCCGACACAGCGCGGGTCGAGCAGCGCGGCGGTCGCGGCGGTGATCCCGATCTGCCCCGCGGACGCGGCGGCCTCCATGACCGCGGTCTCGCTGGCCGCAGGCCCGCTTACCAGCAGCTCACGGTGGTGCGCCGGGTCCCCCACCAGGAAGAAGTGGAAGAGGCCGCTGTGGACCCCCACCGACATCCGCAGGGTCACGCGTCCGGCGCTGGTCTCCAGCTGGCCGATCTCGCGCATCCTCGCCCGCATCCGGTGCGCGGCCCGGCAGGCCCGGGCGGCGTGGTCCGGGCCGTCGAAGAGGAGCAGCACCGCATCGCCGCCCCACTTGACGAGGCCGGCGCCGTCGTCGTAGGCCACCGCGAGCAGAGAGGCGAAGGTCACGTTGAGGGTGTCACTCATCTCCTCGGCGCCGACCTTGCCACGCCGGGCCAGCCGCTCGGTGAGCTTAGTGAAGCCGGAGATGTCCACGAAGGCCAGCGACCCCTCGACCTCGCGGTAGTGGTCGTCCGGGGAGTTGCGCAGCCAGTCGACCAGGAGGCGCGGGACGTACGGGCGCAGCAACTCGGAATCGGTCGGCTCCCGCATCCCCACCTCCTCCGGCGACGGCGCTGGGCACAGCCTGCCCGGTCTGCCCGCCATCCTCTCGGGTTTCGCCGGCGCGGGCGCTCTCACGGTCGGGCCAGGTGGCCTACTTCTTCGCGCTGGAGCCGTCGACGTCGGCGGTGAGCGCGGCGATGAACGCCTCCTGCGGGACCTCGACGCGGCCGACCATCTTCATCCGCTTCTTGCCCTCCTTCTGCTTCTCGAGCAGCTTGCGCTTGCGGGTGATGTCGCCGCCGTAGCACTTGGCCAGCACGTCCTTGCGAATCGCCCGGATGTTCTCGCGGGCGATCACCCGCGAGCCGATGGCCGCCTGGATGGGCACCTCGAACTGCTGGCGGGGTATGAGCTCCTTGAGCTTGCCCGTCATCGCAACGCCGTAGCCGTACGCCTTGTCGCGGTGCACGATCGAGCTGAACGCGTCGACGGGCTCGCCGTGCAAGAGGATGTCGACCTTGACGAGCTGGGCCGTCTGCTCGCCGGTGGGCTCGTAGTCCAGCGAGGCGTAGCCCCGGGTGCGCGACTTCAGCTGGTCGAAGAAGTCGAAGACGATCTCGGCCAGGGGCATCGTGTAGCGCAGCTCGACACGGTCCTCGGACAGGTAGTCCATGCCGAGCAGCGCGCCACGCCGGCCCTGGCAGAGCTCCATGATCGTGCCGACGTACTCACTCGGCGAGAGCACCGTCGCCCGGACGACCGGCTCCCAGACCTCGGCGATCTTGCCGCCGGGGAACTCGCTGGGGTTCGTGACGGTGACCTCAGAGCCGTCCTCCATCGCCACCCGGTAGACCACGTTGGGCGCGGTGGAGATCAGGTCGAGCCCGAACTCGCGCTCCAGCCGCTCGCGGACGATCTCGAGGTGCAGCAGGCCGAGGAAGCCGCAGCGGAAGCCGAAGCCGAGGGCGACCGAGGTCTCCGGCTCGAAGACCAGCGAGGCGTCGTTCAACTGCAGCTTGTCGAGGGCGTCGCGCAGCTCGGGGTAGTCCGAGCCGTCGAGGGGGTAGAGGCCGGAGAACACCATCGGCTTGGGGTCCTTGTAGCCGGCCAATGCCTGGGTAGTGGGCTTGACCGCGTCGGTCACGGTGTCGCCCACCCGGGACTGGCGGACGTCCTTGACCCCCGTGATCAGGTAGCCCACCTCGCCGACGCCGAGGCCGCGGGCGGCCACGGGCTCGGGCGAGATCACGCCCACCTCGAGCATCTCGTGGACGGCTCCGGTGGAGAACATCCGGATCCGCTCGCGGTGGGTGAGCTCGCCGTCGATCACCCGCACGTACGTGACCACGCCGCGGTAGGTGTCGTAGACCGAGTCGAAGATCAGCGCGCGGGCGGGCGCGTCGGCGTCGCCGACCGGGGCGGGGATCTGCGCGACGATCGCGTCAAGCAGCTCCGGCACCCCGATGCCGGTCTTGCCCGAGACCCGCAGGCAGTCGGCGGGGTCACCGCCGATGAGGTGGGCCAGCTCGGCGGCGTACTTGTCGGGCTGGGCGGCGGGCAGGTCGATCTTGTTGAGCACCGGGATGACGTGCAGGTCGTTCTCCAGCGCCAGGTAGAGGTTGGCCAGGGTCTGCGCCTCGATGCCCTGCGCGGCGTCGACGAGCAGCACCGCGCCCTCGCACGCGGCCAGGGACCGCGACACCTCGTAGGAGAAGTCGACGTGCCCAGGGGTGTCGATCATGTTGAGCACGTGGGTGGCGCCGGACCCCGCGCCCGTGGTCGGCGCCCACGGCAGCCGGACCGCCTGCGACTTGATCGTGATCCCGCGCTCGCGCTCGATGTCCATGCGGTCGAGGTACTGCGCGCGCATCCGCCGGGCCTCGATGACCCCGGTCACCTCGAGCATCCGGTCGGCGAGGGTCGACTTGCCGTGGTCGATGTGGGCGATGATGCAGAAGTTGCGGATCAGCGACGGGTCGGTGCGACCTGGTTCGGGGGCGGGGGGCACGCGGCCGATGGTCCCACGGAGGGGCCTCCAACGGCGAAACCCCCAGGAGAGCACTCCCCTGGTGCGGCTACCCTGCGCGCATGCTTCGGCGCCTGCTGTCAGCCCTCTTTCCGTCGCGGAAGGCCCCCGCACCTGGCCAGGCGTCACGCCCCGGGCCGCCGGCCCGCCGGCCCGCCCCTAGCGGCGAGGACGCGCGGCCGACGCGCGGCGGCGCCCTGGCCCACACCGGGGGCGGCCGGATCGCCTACGCCCCCGAGCGCGACGGCGACCCCGACCCGGGCGAGATCGTCTGGGCCTGGGTGCCGTACGAGGAGGACGCCTCCCGCGGCAAGGACCGGCCACTGCTGCTGCTGGGGTACGCGGCCGACAAGCGGTTCGCCGGATCGGCGCCCGACCTGCTGCTCGCCGTGATGCTGTCCAGCAAGGACCACTCCGGCCACCGCGGCTGGGTGCCGATCGGCACCGGGGCGTGGGACCGCCAGCAGCGGCCCTCCGCGGTGCGGATCGACCGCCTGTTCGCGGTGCCGTCCAGCGCGGTTCGCCGGGAGGGCGCCGCGCTCGACCGCGCCCGATTCGAGACCGTGGCGGCCGCCGCTCGGGCGGCGCACGGGCTCACCTGAGCGGGCCGGGCACCCGGAGACACCTGGCTGAGAGATCGGCGCGTTTGGGACCCCTCCTTGATCGCTGGTAGCGTTGGACCTTGCGTGCGCGGAAGCGCCGAAGGCCAGCCCGCAGGTGCCGCACCTGCAGGTCACCGAGCGCGCCGCACACCCCGTAGGCCCCAGTCGAGACAAGGCACCCCGTGGCAAACATCAAGTCCCAGATCAAGCGCAACAAGACCAACGAGAAGGCGCGCGAGCGCAACAAGGCCGTCCGGTCGGCGCTCAAGACGTCGGTGCGCAAGTTTCGCGAGGCCACCCAGGCCGGCGACGCCGCCACCGCGACCGAGGCCATGAAGCACGCCTCGCGCCAGCTGGACAAGGCGGCCTCCAAGGGCGTCATCCACAAGAACCAGGCCGCCAACCGCAAGTCGGCGATGGCCAAGAGCCTGGAGAGCCTGGCCAGCTGAGCCAGCGCCCACCGCTTCAGACGGCGCCGACCCCGCGGGGGTCCGGCGCCGTCGGCGTGTCTGGCTGGCCCTAGCCCAACGACCGGGCGGCCAGCACCTCGGCGACCGCCCGCTCCAGCGCGTAGGCGTGGGACTCCTCGCCGCCCTTGACGGCGACGTCGGCGCGGGCCACGGCGACCACCGCGATGGCCAGGCCTCGATGCGACCACGGGTTGGCCTGCCGCCGGATGATGTCGACCTTGAACGGCGGCACGCCCAGCTCCCGGGCGAGGTCGCCGCTGCGCAACCCGGGCACGCTGAACGCCGTCTTCGCCTTGGCCAGGGTGCGCAGCGAGGAGGCGAGCGCCCCCACCACGAGCAGTGGGTGGGTGCCGGTGTCGAGTGAGGCCCGCAGGGCGGCGGCGGCCTCCGCGGTGCGGCCCTCGACGACGGCGTCGGCGATCTCCCAGCCCTTCACCTCGGCCCGCCCGGCGAAGTAGCGCCCCACCACCCGGGCGTCGATGGCGCCGGTGGTGTCTGCGACGAGCTGCGCGCAGGCGCCCGCCAGCCCGCGCAGGTTCTTCAGGGCGCCCTTGTCGTAGACCGCGACGGCCTCGATCAGCGCGATTGCCCCGTCGGAGGTGAGCACGCGGTGCTCGGCCTTGACCTGGGCACGCAGGAACGACTCCAGCTCGCCCGGCTTCGGGGTGGCGACCGCCACGACCGCGGCGCCGGCCCCCTTGCAGCCCTCCAGCAGCACCTTGCCGCGGTTGGCCGCCCCGCTGTGCACGACGACGAGGCTGACGTGCTCGGGGAGGTCGTCGAGCAGGGGGAGCACCCGGGACCGCGCGAACTCGGCGTCAATCCCCTCGGCCCCCTCGAGGACGATGACCGCACGCTCGCCGAACAGCGAGGGGGCCAGCGCCCCCTCCAGCGTGCCGGGCTCCTCGA
>Ga0114939_10001550_pt1 | contig 17997 bp, 10 predicted proteins | sample AshMeaCrysSpring_FD_87196 | JGI IMG/M metagenome (GOLD analysis project Ga0114939, IMG submission 87196) | Groundwater microbial communities from Big Spring, Nevada to study Microbial Dark Matter (Phase II) - Ash Meadows Crystal Spring | ecosystem: Environmental > Aquatic > Deep subsurface >...
CTGACGGTCTATGACATGTGCAAGAGTTCTGATCGCGGCATGCAGATCGAGTCGATTCGATTGCTGCTCAAGGATGGCGGAAAGAGTGGTCACTGGCAGGCCTCTCCGTGAGCCCACCGCGGGCCACGAAGACACGTCACCCTTGCAATGAAATGGCCGTGGAAGTCGCGATCAGCCGGTCCGTCCAGCGGGCTCGACCCAATCACGGATGGTTCGGCGGAGCGAGAGGTCTTCGGTATGCGCCACGCCGATCGAAAAACGAAACCGGTACCGATTCAAGCGTCCGTGATGACCAGGGGAACATCCAATAACGTGCGACGATGAACTTGATGCGCACGTTGGCCCGACTGCGGGTCGCGTCGGATCGGATGCCGCCACCGCGGCGTTTTTCCTTGTCCGATTCTCCCGTCGACGATCAGTTTTTTTCGGGAGCCGGCAAGCAAGTCGGAGGCGGTCCTGGCCGGGTTTGGGCTACAAACTGGCTCGGGAAACCGGCACAATCTCGTCGCCTGAGGGCTCGATCGACAATCGATCGTGTTGCCATCGACGAACACGGCGAGCGTTGCCTGTTTCAACGGGCGGCGGTTTATAACGGTGGACCGCATCTATCGAAGCATGGAAGATTGATGTGAACGTGCGTGCAGTTGCTGGTGTGCCGCCTCAGACAAGCCCGACCGATGTCTACGCACACGTTGCGCCGTGGCTGGAGAAGGTCGAGCAGGCGCTCATCGAGCAACTCGATGGAGACGATCCTGCACTGGTGGAGATCTTCCGCTACGGCTGCCTGCTCGGAGGCAAACGGTTGCGGCCCGCTTTGGCTCTGTTGAGCGGTTCGGCTTGTGGCGCTGTGACGCAGGCCCACGTGACGGTTGCGACTGTGCTGGAGATGGTTCATACGGCGACCCTGGTGCACGACGATGTGCTGGACGCGGCAACGTTGCGACGGCATGTACCGACCGTGAACGCACAGTGGGATTCGGCGACCAGCATTTTGCTGGGCGACTGGCTTTTCAGTAAGGCGTATGCGCTGGCCGCGACGCTGGGCAGCACCGATGCCTGTCGGATGATCGGCGTCGCCGCGACGGACGTTTGCCAAGGCGAAATGCGACAGTTGCTTTCGGCGGGTGATCTGGAGTTGGATGAAGCCACTTACTTTCGATGTATCCGCGGAAAGACGGCGGCGCTCTGTCGAGTCAGCTGTGAGCTGGGGGCTCACCTCGCAGCGGCTCCCGTTACCTGGTCCGAGGCACTTGGTCGCTACGGGGAACATCTGGGCGTGGCTTTTCAGATTGTGGATGACTATCTCGATATCTGGGGTGCTCCAGAGCATGTTGGGAAGTCGTTGGGCTCGGACATCGGCCAAGCTAAACTGACATTGCCCCTGATCCGGCTACGTGACCAACTGCCCGCCAGTGGTCGTGACGAGCTCAATCGCATCCTCCAAGGGCCTTCGAAGGATCGGATCCGACGCCTGGAGCCCCTACTTCTCGATTCAGACGCACAGCTCTACACACGGGATGTCGCTACGAGAACAATTCGACAGGCGATCAGCGAACTGCTGCCGCTTCCAGAAAGTGAAGCAAAGCAGACCTTGGAGCGGATTGCAGAGTTCTGTGTTCAGCGACAACACTAGATCGCGTCATGGCCGCCGTGGCTCGCTTCCGACCCGTCAGCTGCGTGATGGACCTCGGGGCTTTGGGAGCGGGTCAGTCATCGATGTCGATCGTCCTGAAGTACCTGCTTGGTGATCCTCGACATACTTGACGAGTCGTGCAATGCTGGATGGCGGCGAGCTAAATCCGTATGCACCGCCGCGTTCTCACGCCGTGCCAATCGGGCATGACACTGAGGGATTCATTCCCGCACTCCAGAAGGGGTTGCTTCATCGTCGCGTGCGACTTGTGGGGCCAGTCTCTTGTGAACTGGACTACGACGGGAAGTGGTTCCGACAACGGGTGCTCATCGATGGCCATCTCGCCTGGTTCGTCGTCAGTTGGGCGCGGATTCATCGCGAGATCCACTTCCGGCTGCCCGCTGCGGTGGATCTGCAGCAGCGCCCCGTGCGGATCGAAATGCAGTTCCATCCGATTTCCGTTCTGACGATCACGCGGTTCACCGTGTGGATCGACGGCGAAATCGCGTACGACGAACCCGATGCTGACACCATCGGGGTTTCGCGTTAACGCGGGCTGCGACAAGTCAAAGCGTGGCTTGATCCAGCTCCACCGGAACGGCCTGCGTTTCAGGTCGCCATCGTCGGTGGACATCGCCTCGGCAGCCGTCGGTGAATGACTGTGCTGAGCCGGCGCGTCGAGCCGAGCGAGTGCGTCGAGTAAGGCACGCGCCTTTCGATTAGGGTACGCTGAAGGGAATCACCTGCTTGCGAGTCGACTCGTAGCTCATTGGGGGCTGTCGCCGTGAATAGAAGCTTTGCTGCGTGCTTGATAGAACTCCGGCACATTCTTGGGCAGCGATTCGTGTGGGTCCTGACCCTTGGGCTAGGACTGGTGGCAGCGGGGCAAAGCCGGGCGGCGGCTCCCCATATTGTTTGGGTCACGATCGAAGACATGTCGCCGCATTTTTCATGCTACGGTGAAACGACGATCCAGACGCCTGTGATCGACCAGTTGGCGCGGCAAGGAATTCTCTTTACGCGGGCCTTCACCACTGCACCAATCTGCTCGACCAGCCGCTCGGCATTGATCACGGGCTGCTACCAAACGGCGATTGGCTGTCAAAATCATCGCAGCAGTTCTTCGCGGTTTCCCATTCTCCTGCCGTCGGAGGTGCGGCTTGTTCCGCAACTCTTGCGGGACGCCGGTTACCACACGACGAACCTGAACCTGGCGGAGTTTCTTCAGCCTGGAGGAAAGGTCTCGATCGCGAAAACAGACTACAATTTTCAATGGGAACCGGCGGACACCTACGCGACGACGCATTGGGAGCAGCGGGCTGCCGGACAGCCGTTCTTTACACAGGTGCAACTGCATGGGGGGAAGTATCGAGGCCAGGCACCCCGACCCCAATGGCCAAAGCGCGTGCAGCAAGCGTTGGGTACCAGTACAGATCCTGACGCGGTTCATTTGCCACCTTACTTGCCAGACGACCCAGTGATCCGGGCCGATTGGGCACAGTATCTCGACACGGTACGGTACACGGATTGGGAGATCGGCCAGATCGTCGAACGATTGAAGGCTGCGGGAGTCTGGGATCAGACAGTACTCATCATTTGGACGGACCACGGTATCAGCCATGTCCGAAACAAACAGTTCCTTTACGAGGGCGGGATCTGGATTCCGTTGGTGATCCGCCTGCCTCAATCATCGGGCGGCACGATTCGCGATGATTTGGTTGAGCATATTGATATCGCCGCGATAACACTCAGCCTGGCCGGCTTGCCACTGCCTGAGTGGATGCACGGAAGGAACATATTGGCAGCGGATTATTCGCCTCGCATGTTTGTGTTCAGCGCCCGCGATCGAGCAGATGAGACAGTCGATCGTATCCGAGCCGTCCGTAGCACGAACTACAAGTACATCCGCAACTTCTTTCCAGATCGACCCTACCTGCAACCCAATGCATATAAGGATGACAAGGCGATCGTGCAGGTGATGCGTGCCCTGTCTGCCAAAGGTCGGTTAGATGCCGCGCAGGCATTGATCATGGCCGAGCGGCGACCGCGCGAGGAGCTTTATGCCTTGGATCAGGATCCCTACGAGCTCAAAAACCTGGCGGATGACCCGATGCTTCAGCAGACTTTAGCCGAGCATCGGACTGCAATTTTGGAATGGGAAATGCGTCATCCGGATCTTGGAAGCGACGTAGAGCCAACCGAGGTATATCTCGACTACGTGTTGGATGGTCGACCCGAGGGCGGTCGGACCGAGCGGGCCGGACCATTCGGTGAAAATATTGACCTGATGCTCCGGTGGACGGTCGAGCGACCGATGCGGCCTTGAGCAAGTGGCCATCGAGCGGATCCCGGTGCGTCCACGCGCGCGGGTCTGGTGTGGATTGGCCCGATCGAGAGATGATCTATCGATTCAGAGCGGGGGGTGAGCATTCGATGGTCGCGACTGCAAAACCGTTTGGCCGGCGACTTGCCTCGGGGATTCACTGCCTTGCGTGGCTCACGATCTGTTGTGCAGCCCGTCAGCCTGCGCCACTTTCTGCTGACGAAGGCAGCACGAGTCGCCCAAACATCCTGTTGATTCTGGCTGACGATCTAGGCTACTCAGATCTGGGCTGCTACGGAGGTGAGATTGAGACGCCGGTGCTGGATCAGCTCGCAGCCGGAGGACTGCGGTTTTCGCAGTTCTACAGCACTGCCCGATGTTGGCCCACGCGGGCAGCGCTCTTGACTGGTTACTATGCACAACAAGTCCGTCGCGACGCTGTTCCCGGGATTCGAAGCGGGACCCAGGGGACTCGGCCGGAGTGGGCGCCATTGCTGCCGCAGCTGCTCCGCCAGTTTGGCTACCGCTCCTACCATTCGGGGAAGTGGCATCTCGATGGTCGTCCATTGCAGAACGGGTTTGATCGATCTTACTCGCTGAATGACCACGATCGGCATTTCGCTCCGAAGCAACATCAGCGCGACGACGTTCCCTTGCCGCCAGTTCAGGCATCAGAGGGATACTATTCGACGATTGCGATCGCGCAGCATACGATTGATTTTTTGTCGGAGCATGCCGCCGAGCACGCCGATCAGCCATTCTTTTCGTTCGTCGCTTTTACGGCTCCGCACTTCCCCGTGCAGGCGCCTCAAGTGGACATTCAGCGTTACCAGGAACGCTATCGGGCTGGATGGGACGCGCTCCGCGAGCAGCGCTGGCAGCGGTTGCAATCCAGTGGGCTGGTTGTGGGAGGGCTGTCATCCATCGAGCGAGACCTGGGGCCTCCCTACGCTTTCCCGGAAGCAATCAAGAAACTGGGGCCTGATGAAGTCGATCGGCCACTGGCATGGGCAACTCTCGGCCAAAGCCAACAGGCTTTTCAGGCGCAAAAGATGGCCGTTCATGCAGCCATGGTGGATCGGATGGATCGTGAGATTGGACGAATCCTGGAGCAGGTCCGAAAAATGAATGCATGGGATCACACGCTGGTCCTGTTTCTATCAGATAACGGCGCGAGCGCTGAGATCATGGTCCGAGGGGACGGGCATGATCGGCAGGCGGCTTGCGGAACGGGCGCCACGTTTCTCTCTATCGGCCCCGGTTGGTCATCCTTGGCAAACACTCCATTTCGTCGCCACAAGACCTGGGTACACGAAGGTGGGATCGCCTCCCCACTGATCGTGCATTGGCCTCAGGGAATCCGCAGTCCCGGTTCGATATGTGCGTTGCCAAGCCACGCGATCGATGTGGTGCAGACACTCCTGGAACTTGCCGGTGAAACGGATGTGCAAGCGGCTGGATCCACGGTCAAGCGACCCGGCATAAGCTTGGTTCCATCATTCCGCGGCGTCACGCAGAAGCGGGAGCAGGCGCTGTGGTGGTTGCATGAAGGGAATCGTGCGTTGCGCGTAGGTAACTGGAAGATTGTTGCTTCTGCGAACCAGTCCTGGGAACTTTATGACTTGGGCGTGGACCGCGCGGAGGAGCACGATCTGGCTGCGGAAGACCCCCAGCGGCTCACGGCGCTGACGACCGAATGGGAGCGGATTTGGAAGGAAGTTGCCGAGGATGCGCGAAGCGGTGTTGCATCGGAGCCAGCGGTTCCATCGAAGCCAGTGAAAGAGGCAGGTGATGCTCACACGCCTGAGCATCGATGAATGGTGCATCCATTGCTCTAATCTCAGGGCAGGCTAAGCCGATTCCTTGTCGAGGTTCTTGATCAAGAGTTGCAGGCAGTGCTCCATGGGCCCGCAAGGCCGGTGCATTCTGCGATAATAGGAGTAGTGGTTGAGAGTCTCCGTTAGCGTTATTGGGCGCAGGAGGAACGGGTGGGACGAGCACCGGCGTCGGCAGGGCGGTCAACGGATACGGATTATGTGGTGCCGCTAAGTCAATTGACTTTGGCGGATCTGCCACGTGTGGGCGGCAAGAACGCGTCACTCGGCGAATTGATCCGGGAATTGACGGCCTCCGGAGTGCGCGTGCCCGGCGGGTTCGCATTGACCGTAGCAGCCTTTCACCAACATCTGGCTGAGGCGGGATTAACAGCAGAAATAGAGCAATCTTTGGACGCGCTTGACGTCCAGGATACAGCAAGGCTGCAGCAAGTCGCTGCACAGATCCGCCAGAAGATTCGCGGGGCGTTTCTCCCGAGCGCCGTGGCGGATGCAGTCCAACAGGCTTATCGATCGCTTGCGGAACGGGAAGGTCAGCCGCAGCTCGCGGTGGCCGTCCGTTCCAGCGCAACGGCGGAAGACCTGCCTTCGGCCTCATTCGCCGGTCAGCAGGAAACATACCTCAATATCCGCGGCGAGACGGCGCTGCTGGAAGCCGTTCGTGCCTGCATGGCGTCGCTGTTCACAGATCGGGCGATTGTCTATCGCGCGACACAGGGGATCGCCCATCGCGGGGTAGGGCTGTCGGTCGGTGTCCAGCGGATGGTGCGGAGTGACGTGGGATCCGCCGGAGTGATTTTTACTTTGGACACGGAGAGTGGCTATCGCGATGCAGTTGTGATCACCGGGGCATGGGGCCTCGGTGAAACCGTGGTGCAAGGACGAGTCAATCCCGACGAATTCTGGGTTCACAAACCGACGCTCGCTCAGGGATTTCGCTCGATCATCCGCCGCGAACCGGGAGACAAGCAGGTCAAGCTGGTATATGCCGAGGGCGGTACGCGTTCCGTAAGAGAAGTTCGTGTCCCAAGGGATGATCGCCGCAGGTTCGTGATCAATGACGATGAAGTCCTGCAACTCGCGCGGTGGGCTGTATTGATCGAACAGCATTACTCCCACTGCTCAGGCCGGCCGACTCCGATGGACCTGGAGTGGGCGCGCGACGGTGAGACCGGCGAATTGTTCATCCTCCAAGCGCGGCCTGAAACGGTCCATTCGCAGATGGAGGCTCCGGCCCTGGCGCTGTTCAAGCTCAAAGCGCGCGGTGCGTTGCTGGTCAAAGGCAAAAGTGTCGGCAATCGGATCGGAAGTGGAATCGTGCGCGTCGTGCGGACGAAGCAGGACCTCATCGACTTTCGACCAGGAGAAGTACTCGTTGCCGAGATGACGGACCCTGATTGGGAGCCTGTGCTGAAGCGGGCCTCTGCGGTGGTTACGGACCACGGGGGCCGAACCTGTCACGCCGCGATTGTCTCACGCGAGATCGGATTGCCCTGTGTCGTAGGCACGACGACTGCATCGAGCACTCTGGCCAGCGGGATTCCAGTGACCGTTTCCTGTGCCGAAGGCGACGAGGGCCGCGTTTATGCCGGGAAGCTTGAGTACTCTCAGCATGACATTGATCTGGGGCGGTTGCCGCGACCGCGCGTCCCTTTGATGTTGAATCTGGCCAATCCGGAACGCGCTTTTCATCTATCGAAGCTTCCGGCGGCCGGAGTGGGATTGATGCGGATCGAGTTTCTGGTTTCCAACTCGATCGGTATTCATCCGATGGCGTTGTTGCACCCGGAACAGGTTAAGGATGCAGAGATCGCCGCAGAGATTCATCGCCGAACCATGGATTGGTCCGAGCCCGGGCAGTTCTTCGTGGAAAAGCTGGCCATGGGAATCGGACAGATCGCTGCCGCCTTTTATCCTAGACCGGTGATCGTGCGGTTTAGCGATTTCAAGAGCAATGAGTATGCCGGCCTGCTTGGCGGCGTGGCTTTTGAACCGCAGGAAGCCAATCCGATGATCGGCTTTCGTGGTGCGTCCCGCTACTACGATCCGCGGTACCGGGAAGCGTTCGCCCTGGAATGCGCGGCGATACGTTACGTGCGCGATCGATTGGGGTTGCGTAATGTCAAGGTGATGATTCCCTTCTGCCGCACCATCGAGGAAGGGCAGCGGGTAATCAATGAACTGGCCGAGAACGGACTTCGCCGGGGAGACGAACAGTTCGAAGTTTGGGTGATGTGCGAGATCCCCAACAATGTTTTGCAGGCAGCCGAATTCAGCAAGCTGTTCGACGGATTCTCCATCGGTTCGAACGATCTGACTCAACTGACGTTGGGTGTCGATCGTGATTCGGAACTGCTGACCCACTTGTTCGACGAACGTGATCCCGGCGTCAAGCGGCTGATCGAAATGGTTGTTGAGGCCGCGCACGCGAACAAGAGAAAAGTGGGGATCTGCGGCGAAGCGCCGAGCAACTATCCCGAGTTCGCAGCGTGGCTGGCCGAGATCGGCATCGACTCGATGTCCCTTAATCCTGATTCCCTGCCGACTGTTTGTGAGCTGATCGCTGCGGGACCTCTCAACCATTCCGTATGAGGATTGCCAGAAGGAGTCCACAGTGGCCCATCCAATCGAAGATCCTGCGGCCATCCGCAGTTTTTTCAGTCTGCATGCGGCTCCGCCCACGGATCATCCCTGCCGGGGTTTGGCCTGTTTCGCGGCCCGTGCATGCCAGCCAGACCGCTGGGATGCGGCCTGCCGTTCAAGTCCTTCTGTGATTTGCCTCGGACAGTGTTTCGAAGGCCCGGCCCTGGCTGGCTCCGAAAGTCGACCGGCAATCAGGTGTTTCGGCGGGGAGCCGGTGTTGCTCGAGCGGATCCTTCAGCGGCCGGTTCGCAGCCTGAAGGTGTACCAGCAGGTCGGCGGGGAAAGGGCCTTGCAACGGGCCCAGCAGCTGTCGCCGGAGGCGTTGATTGAGTGCATCGAGGCCTCCGGTTTGCGGGGCCGCGGAGGGGCCGGCTTTCCAACGGGGCGGAAGTGGCGTGCCGTGCGCAAATCAGGTCATCGTCCGGTGGTGGTCGTCAACGCGGACGAGGGCGATCCTGGAGCATTCAGTGACCGCTTCCTGATGGAAGACGATCCACACCGCCTGCTGGATGCAACCGCGATTGCCGCCCGCGCTATCGGCGCCACGGAGTCGGTGATCTACGTGCGCTGCGAGTATCCGACTGCTTTCAAGATGCTTGAGCAGGCACTTGCCGAATCGGTCGTCACCGGTCGGCTTTCATCCATCACCATTCGATTGGTCAGTGGTGAAGGCAGCTTTGTCTGCGGCGAAGAGACCTCGTTGCTCAACGCAATCGAAGGCAGGCGGCCATTTGTCAGATCCCGCCCGCCGTATCCATTTCAAAAAGGACTTTGGGGCCGGCCCACGCTAGTCCAGAACGTTGAGACACTCTGCGCGGCGGCATGGATCGTTGAACATGGCGCCGAGGCATATCGCGCCCGCGGAACCGAAGAGAGTGCCGGTACCAAACTGATTTCACTGAATTCGCGATTTTCGCGACCCGGGCTCGTGGAGATACCTTTCGGCATCCCGCTGCGGACGATCGTGGAGGAGATCGGCGGTGGTCTTGCCAACAGCGAGCTGCTGGGGGTCATGGTAGGCGGACCCTTGGCCGGATTATTGCCGCCCGAGGTGCTTGATACTCCCTTCACCTACGCCGACTTGGCACGCGTCGGAGGGGCCGTTGGGCATGGGGGGATCATTGCCTTTGGCCGTGACATAGCGATCCGCGAGCTCGTCGCCGAGGTCTTGAGATTTGGCGCTACAGAGTCTTGTGGACTGTGTGTCCCTTGCCACCAGGGGCTGGCCGAGTTGCACGAGGCGATACCTGTGGTGATTGCCAGTGAACGTGACCGCCGCGAGCAGCGGATGTCCTTGGATGCAAGTCGAATCAAGGACGGCTGCAGTCCGCTGACACATCCGCGTTGGCTCGAACTGCTGGATGTTCTGGAACTCACGAGCCTCTGCGGACATGGGGCGGGGATCGCCGAGTTCCTGCGTTCCATCGAGCGCTACTTTGGGCAGGAGATGGCGGAGTGCTTTCAACCGTGAACCCAGTCAAGATCGAAGTAGATGGGCAGCTGTTCGTGGTCGACGCGAGCCGACCGTTGTTAAGCGAACTGTTGGCGGCGGGGATCGACCTGCCTCACCTCTGCCATGACGAACGTTTGAAGCCAATCGGAGCCTGCCGACTTTGCGTGGTGGAGCTGGAAGGGGTCGACCGTCCGCGATCTGCCTGCGAAATTGCTCCCGCCGAAGGGCTCCGAATACGCACTAAGACGACGCGGTTGGAAGCCTTGCGGCGAACGAACCTTTCGTTATTGGCACGAAACTACCCCCCACAAGTGCTCGATCAGGAGCCAAACCATCCCTTCCATCGCCTGCTTACGCGGTACCAAATTCAGCCCCCATCGACGGTCTCCGGTGACGTTTACTGCGACGAGTCTCATCCGCTACTACGCATTGCGATGGACCGCTGCATTCACTGTTTCCGATGTGTCCAAATTTGCCGGGACCTCCAGGGCGCCGATGTGTGGCAGGTCTGGGCGCGAGGTCCGGAGACACGAGTGGTCGCGCGCAGCCATCAATCACTTCTTGAGGCGGGATGTGTCAGTTGTGGGGCCTGCTCGGATACTTGCCCCACCGGTGCGATTGCAGATCGCAATGAGCAAGTGGCCGAGGCGTGGACCGACAGCACGTGCGTCTATTGCGGCGTTGGCTGCCAACTGAAGGTTGGTACCCGGGACAGGCGGGTTGTCTCCATTCGTCCGGCTGCGGGAGCTGTCAATCATGGGCATCTGTGCGTGAAGGGGCGTTATGGATTTGCGTTCAACCACTCACCTGAGCGAATCACAAAGCCGTTGATTCGCGACGCCGAAGGCTGGCGAGAAGTTGGCTGGGATGTCGTCCTGGATGAGCTGACGGCCCGGTTGAAGTCGATCATGGACCGAAGTTCGACAGCGAATCGCTCGGTCCCGCTAGGAATGCTCGGTTCCTCCCGCGCGACCAATGAAGAAAATTACTACATCCAGAAATTCGCGCGGGTTGTGCTTCGAAACCATCATGTCGATTGCTGTGCGCGCGTGTGTCATCAGCCAACTGCCGCCGCCATGAAAACGATGTTGGGCACCGGGGCCGCGACAAACGGATTCGACGATATCGAACTGGCGCGGACTCTGGTGATTGCAGGCTGTAATCCGGCCGAGAATCATCCGATCGTCGGGGCGCGAATTCGCCAAGCTGTGCGACGCGGTGCTCGGTTGATCGTGATCGATCCTCGCCGCACCGAACTGGCTGAGATTGCTGATCTTCATCTTGCGGTGCAGATGGGCGGGAACATTCCTCTGCTTAACGCGATGGCCTTCGCGATCGTTGAGGAGGGCCTGGAAGACCAGAAATTCATTGCGCAGCGCGTCGATGAGTTCGAGACTTGGCGGCAATCATTGTCGAGCTTTGCACCCGAGCGGGTTGCTTCATACTGTGGGGTTGAGGCGGAGCAGATCCGCGAAGCGGCCCGGCTTTACGCTTCCGAGAAACCGGCGATGTGCCTGCATGGGCTGGGGATCACCGAGCACTTGCAAGGCACCGAAGGAGTGATGGCGCTGGTCAATCTGGCGTTGCTCACCGGCAATCTTGGCATGCCGGGGGCAGGCATCAATCCGCTTCGTGGCCAAAACAACGTGCAGGGCGCGGCCCACATGGGGTGTGAACCGAAAACGTTGCCAGGCGGACAAAGTCTGGATCTGGCTCGGTCCACATTCGAATCGGCTTGGGGCGTGTCGTTGTCCTCGGAGTCCGGCTTGGATTTGCTCCAGATGGTCGATGCTGCCCAGCGCCGCGAGTTAGCAGGGATCTGGTCCGTGGGCTACGACATCTTTCTGACGCTCGCCAATGCGGACCAAGTCGCCCGCTCTTTGCAGGAACTGGAACTGGTTGTGGTCCAAGATCTGTTCATGAATGAAACGGCGAAGGGGTTCGCCCATCTTTTCCTGCCCGCGGCGTCGGTGTTCGAGAAAGACGGCACGTTCATGAACTCGGATCGGCGGATCCAGCGGATTCGGGCTGCCTTGGAGCCTCTTGGCGAAGCACGGCCTGATACTTGGATCATTGCAAAAGTCGCACAACGTCTTGGCTTCGGAGAACACTTCGCCCACAATTCGGCCGAGGCAATTTGGGATGAGATTCGCCAGGTTTGGCCGGCAGGTGCCGGACTGTCATACGATCGGCTGACGCTCGATGCTCCTCCATGGCCTTGCCCGACGAGCGATCATCCCGGGACGCGTGTGCTTCACTCGGAAAGATTCGCGCATGGCACACGCACCAATTTCCGCGTGATTCCATGGGTGCCGAGTCCAGAAACGACGATGGGGGAATTCCCGTTTCGACTGTCGACGGGCCGCCATCTGTATCAATTCAATGCGGGAACAATGACACAACGTACGCGCCTGGTCCAGCTTCAATCAGAGGATTGCCTGGAGATCTCCCAGGGCGACGCCGCCAGGCTGGGAATTAGTGATGGCGAACGCGTCCACGTCGTCAGCCGTCACGGTCGGATCGAGTTACCCGTGCGTCTCTCAACGCGTGTGCGTCACGGAGAACTGTTCACTTCGTTCCATGACCCGGCGCTTTTTGTAAATCGCGTCACATCCCCTGTGAGAGACAGGATGGTGAACGCGCCGGAATACAAACTGACGGCGGTCCGCATCGAGCGAATCGGCAAGGCGGGGTCGTCAAGCAGGCAGGCTTGACAGAGCGATTACCACGCGCGGAGCGCGTCGCCTATGGCTGGCGCCATTGGCCCTCTGGGCGTGCTGAGGGGGCTGGCGGTTGGATGCCCTGTAACAGCAGCAAGTCGCGGATCGCTTCGATCGTGGCCGGGGCAGGGCGAAAGTTGCCAGGCCGATGACCTTCGGCGATCAGCAACGGCGTCCACCCCCATTCATTTTCCTGGTGCCAAACTTTTGCGTCCGCTCCTTGCTCCACAAGCAGTCGAGCGACTTCAGGCCAGCTCTGATAGGCAGCCCCATGCATTGCAGTTTCGCCGTGGGCGTCGACCGCATTCACGTCCGCCCCACAATCCAGTATCAGGCGGATTGCCGCAATCGCATCGGCTTCCGTGCCTGCTGTTTCATCGCCATCGCCCAGCGCTCCGACACCGGCAGCCGCCAAGAGCGGGGGAGTCCGGTCTGCATTGGGAATCGACCAGTCGGCTCCGAGTTCCAACAGGCGATTCATCAAAGGGACGTCACCGGTCCGTGCCGCGAGAAAAAACGGAGTAGCGCCTTTCAATGTGAGCTGACCCCGACCCGCGTCACCGCGGGTTTGGCGGGCGTTCACATCTGCACCTTTTGCCGCCAGCCGATCCACGAGTTGCAGGCTGGTGATTGAACCGGATCCGATTGGTGGCGGGTCACCGTCACCACGAATGGGCTTGCGGACCCAAGTCAGAGCATGGAGCGCTGTGTAACCGGCAGGACGGTCATTTGGTTCAGCACCATGCTCGAGCAACCTGCTTGCAAGTTCAAAGTGTCCGTTTTCCGTAGCCAGCAGTAGTCCGTTGGATGCTTTTGATGCTGTCTGACCCGGTCGATTACTGCGCAGCAATTGATGGACATCTGCCCCGGCGGCAATCAATTGCTCAACAACATTCGCTCGGCCTTCGCGGATCGCGAAGAAAAACGCATTGAAGCCTGAAGGCAGCGTTTTGTTGAGGTCGGCTCCTGCCTGGAGCAGTTGGCTGACGGCCTCCGCGTTGCCTTCGGCGGCCGCCCACATCAACGCCGTCTGCCCTTGCTTCTCCGTGGCATTCACATCGGCCCCCCGGTGAAGCAAAGCGGCCACGGGACCTGGCTCCCCGGTGCGCGCTGCGAGCATCAACATGGTTTCGCCGCCCGCCAGGCGTCTCTGCGCGTCGGCGCCATGTTCCAGCAGCAATTCGACAATTCGCGAGGATCCGTTGATGCATCCCAGAGCCAGAGGAGTGATCCCGAAGTCATTTCTTGCGTCGGGTATCGCGCCATGTTGCAGCAGTCGCCTGGCAAGCTCGATGTCATCGTGATAAACCGCCCAATGGAGCGGGGTTGTACCGTCTGCTTGAGCCGCGTTGACATCAGCCTTTTCCTGGAGGTGACGCTCGATCGCGGCAGCGTCCTGTGCCTCGGCCGCATCCGCCAGCCGATTGTCGGATGCGTTGCAGCATGCTGTGAACAGAAGGATGACTAGGCAGCCTTGGGCCAGCAGCGGAAGCGGCCGGCCAGTCCTGTGAATCCAGCGCCAAGGCAGGCCGAAATTTGCCACGGCGATCCTGAGAAAGGGTCGGAACGGATTTTGGAAGTGGACCACGATGTCAGGCATGCAGCGGCAGGAACAGGTCGTTGACGGTTCCATTGCTGTCGGCGAATGACTCCATGGAGACGCCAACTTTGTCCAGTAATGTCAAGTGGAGGTTTGCGAGCGGCGTTGGTTGGGCATAGCGGATGTGTCTGCCGCCGCGCAGCCTGCCTGCTGCTCCACCAGCCACGATGATTGGCAGGTTCGTATGGTCATGGACATTGGGATTCCCCATGCCGCTGCCGTACAGGTAGAGACAATGATCGAGCAGCGTGCCGTCCGCTTCTGGAGTGGCCCGCAGTGTCTCCAGGAACTCGGCAAAGAGGGAGACATGGAACTGATTAACTCGCGCTACCTTCGCGATCTTTTCCGGATCATTGCCGTGATGGGTGAGCGGGTGATGAGGATCGGCGACGCCGATCTCAGGGTATGTGCGATTGCTGGTTTCGCGGGCCAACTGAAATGTGACGACCCGCGTTATATCAGCCTGCAGGGCAAGCCGTTGAAGGTCGAACATCAGTCGGGCATGGTCGGCGTAGGATGCCGGGACGCCGATCGGTCGATCGCGATCGGGGGTTGGGCCATCACTCGCGGTGCGTTCCGCGGTGCGAATACGCTGCTCGACATCGCGGACCGCGGTCAGATACTGATCGATCCGCTGCCGGTCGGATGGTCCAAGGGTCCGCTGCAGGCTTTTCAGTTCGTCGTCAAACAGATCGAGCAAGCTGGCCCGCTGGCGGAGGTGCGCGGCCCGTTGTTCCGGATCGTTACCCTCCCCAAAAAGCATTTCAAAAATCACCCGGGGATGGGCTTCCGCGGGGAGGGGACTGGTGGGCGACGACCAGGACAGACAGTTCTGATAGACGCAGGCATAGCCGTTGTCGCATTGTCCGACGACCGACATTAAGTCCATCGCCATCTCCAGCGACGGCAGTTGCACACCGGGCCCCAGGTGCCGAGCGGCGATCTGATCGACGGTCGTGCCCAGATGATAGTCGGTGCTTTCTGTCCGCTTTGCCGTGGCGGCGCTGAGGAACGACGCATTGGAAGTGGCATGCGTGCCAGGATAGGCATTTCGCAATTCCAGATTCGAGATGATGCAAACGTTCTCTTTGACCGCTTGCAAAGGCTGCAGCGTGGGAGTCAGTTCGGTCAGGTCTCCATCGCCCGGCGGTGTCCAACGCGTATGATCGCAACCCATCGGCATGTAGACAAAACCCAGTCGGCGCAAGCTGGCTGGATTGGCGGGGGTCTGGGCAGTCGCGGTCATCGCGGGGATCATTGCATCGAGCAATGGCAATGCCAGCGAGGCCCCGAATCCACGCAGGACTGTCCGTCTGCATAGTGCCCGTTTACGGATGATTGGCATCTGCCGCCCTCCGCATGAGAAATGGATGGCTCTGCACCACGCCCTTGATGATGGAAGACCAACGATAGTCTTGTTCGTGCGCGGTTGAAACGATGGCTCGTACCGCCGGACCATCAGCGTACTCGACGCCGCGTCCCAATGCATATGTCAACAGCTTCTCGGCAAGTGCCGTGACGAACGCCTCGGGACGGTCCAACAGAGCCTGCTCGAGTCCTTGGACACCGGCGAACTGATCGCTGCCTGGAAGTCCGCCCCAAACGTCCACTGGCTGTTCGCCCTCCAAACTGCGCCACCGTCCGACGGCATCGTAACTCTCCAATGGAAAACCCACCGGATCGATCAGCTGGTGGCATCCAGCGCAAGCTTCGTGAGCTCTGTGAAGGGCAAGTTGCTCCCGGATCGTGCGCGCGCCGAGCACTGTGGCATCTTCTAGCGCGGGCACATCGGGCGGTGGTGGCGGAGGCGGAGAGGCGAGCAGGTTCTCGAGGATCCATTTGCCGCGGAGAACAGGCGATGTGCGGGTCGCATATGAGGTCACTGTGAGGATACCGGCCTGCCGAAGCAAGCCGCCACGGTGACTGTCAGCCGGCACATGCACACGTCGAAAGCGCGTGCCATGGACGAATGGGATCTGGTAATGCCGAGCCAGACGTTCATTCAGATACGTGTAATCCGCGCGAATTAGCTCCAGCACACTGCGGTCTTCCGCAAGCATCGAAGTGAGGAATCTCTCGCATTCCTCGCGCATGGCTTCCCGCAGATTATGGTCAAAATCCGGGAACAGTCGCATGTCGGGCATCACGGCATCCAAATTGCGCAGATAGAGCCATTGGCCGGCGAAATTTTCGACCAAGGCTCCACTTCGCGGATCAGCCAGCATCCGCTCCACCTGCCGGTTCAGCTCATCGGGATCCGATAGCCTTCCTTGTTCCGCGACGCGGAGCAGCGGATCATCAGGCAAGCTGCTCCACAAGAAAAACGACAGACGCGATGCGAGTTCCAGGTCACTGATCCGATAGGCCGTGCCCGGCACAGCGTCCGGTGGATCCAGCTCGACCCGCAACAAGAATCTGGGATGCATCAGGATCGCAGCGAACGCGCGTTCAATCCCGAGTTCAAAATCTCCTTCGCGCCGACCTTGGTCATAAGCCTCCAAGATGCTCGATAGCTCCTCGGAAGTCGCAGTCCGCCGAAAGGCGCGCCGACTCAATCGCTTCAGGATCGCGGTAGCGCATTGGGATTCCTGCTCAGGCTGTTCCGGGTAGCAGTCAAAGATCTGGCGGCGGCTAGGGGTGTCGCCCGGGGCGGATGACTCAAACGGACCTACAATCGAAACTTCGAAGACAGCCGGTCCCAGCCGAGGATGTCGGTAATAGTTGAAGTGAACATTCAATGGCTGGCGCAGCGACTCGGACAGAGCCTTCGACTGCTCCGGAAAAGTGACGGCCAGCTCATGTGGTCCCGCCGTGACAGGAATCCGAAGTTTGAGGTCCGCGTCCACCGCACGATCGTCTTGGCCAGGCCCGGGGGGCACGAGCTCCCAGGCCTTGACGAGTTTTCGATCAAGCCGCAACTGGAGCTCGTGTTTGCCGCGAAGGCCTTCGAGCTCTTCATTGCGATCGCGCATCAAGCGCACCTGGATCTCGTATTCGCCTGTTCCTGGAAAGAGATGGCGGGTCAGGATGCCGCCGCGCGAGCCCAGCGGAAGGCCTGGCCGATGCGTGTCCTGGGTAATGTCCGGACGCACGCGGATCGTTTCTCCAATGACGGTGGACGACTGGCGGCCAACGGCTAAACGACTGATTTTCTGAGCGGCGGAGAGATAACGGCTGATCTGTGTCGGCGACAAGCTGGAGACCGTCACGTTGTCGAAACCGTGGCTCGCTTCGTCGGCGGGCAGCAGGTCCGCCATATCGAGCTCGATCGCTACAAGATCGCGGACTGCATTTCGATACTCCGTGCGAGTCAAACGGCGCAAAGTCTCAGTACGGCCAGGATCAAGACGCGTCGCCGCTTGGTGGTCCAGAATCTGGCCAAGTTGTTCGATGGTCGCTTGTCGCGCTTCAGCGCTAGGCTGATCGGCGTCGAACGGTGGCATCTGGTGCGTCAGCAATTTCCGCAAGACAGACTCCCAGGCCGCTGGCGCGCTGGAAGGCGGCAGCTCAACTGCCGCCTCCAGGTCCAGTTCCCCCGCCGCCTCAGATCCGCTGTGGCACGTCACACAGTGCGCTTGAACAAACTGCTGGATGGAGATGGGCCAGCGGTCTGTGTCTGCACGGCACTCGAGCGGCCATGCCAGCATGAAGACCAGCGCGGGGACCACCAGGCAGCCACATCCCATGAGCCATCGGACTGTGGTCCACGGGCCTGCTGCCGCGGTGACGGAACTGAATCGGCGATTGACGATCCACAGCATCTTCGAGGGAAGCCTTGGCCGAAATTTCA
>Ga0114939_10001552_pt1 | contig 17989 bp, 14 predicted proteins | sample AshMeaCrysSpring_FD_87196 | JGI IMG/M metagenome (GOLD analysis project Ga0114939, IMG submission 87196) | Groundwater microbial communities from Big Spring, Nevada to study Microbial Dark Matter (Phase II) - Ash Meadows Crystal Spring | ecosystem: Environmental > Aquatic > Deep subsurface >...
CCGTCGCACCGCGAACGACCTGGTGCGCCTCGGCTGGCACCAGGCCCTGCGCAGCCTAGGCCTGGGGCACGGACTCGCGCCGGCCTTCGTGAGTACGCCCGACGTGCTGAGGACGACGCCGAGCCCGAACCGCGTACTCGCGCACTGCGCCGTCCCGCTCGAGGAGGTCCGCCGCATCGCGGCACGCGCGGACGCGAAGGTGAACGACGTGATGCTCGCGGCCATCGACGCTGCGATGAACCGCTACCTCGAGGAACGCGGCACGCCGCCGGACCGTCCGCTCGTCGTCGACGTGCCGGTCGCGCTCCACGATCACGGTGGCACCGGCAATCGCATCACGATCCTGCAGGCGCCGATGGGACGGCCCGGCGCGAAGCCCGCGGAACGGCTCGAGCAGATCGTGCACGAGACCGGCGAGATGAAGCGCGAGGTCCGGAAGCTGTCGGGCGACAGCCTCATGCTCTACTCGATCCTCGAGCACTCGCTCGCGAGCACGATCGAGTCGCTCGGGCTCGGCGAGCTGCCGATGCTCGCAAACGTCGTGATCTCGAACCCGGCGGGGCTCGAGAGGCGCGTGTACTTCAACGGCGCGGAGGTCGAGCTCGCCCTGCCCGTTTCGGTGGTCGCCCACCACCAGGTGCTGAACGTCACGATCACGACCTACGTCGACGAGCTGCACGTGACCTTCATCGCTCTGCGGGAGGCCCTGCCCGACCTGTCGCGGCTCGCCGAGTACACCGCCGAGGCGGTGGGCCAGCTCGCGACGGTCACGAAGCGGCGCCCGAGGCAGCCTCCGAGGCGGCCCTTGAGGCGGCGTCCGGCCGCGTGACCGGTGCGACCCGAGTACCGCAGCAACCCCGGGGTCCTGCACCAGCTCGGCATCGCTGCCCGCATCGCCGTGCGCGCCCTGCGTCGCCGACTGGGCAACGGCCCTCCTGCCGGGACTGATTTCGGCGCTTTCCGCCGGGCGCTCGAACCCTGGATCGATGCACTGCCGCGCGACGCGCTCTCGAATGTCGCGTTCATCGACATGCCAGCCACGCGGCCGCCTTGGCTCGATTCGGGTGTCGACCTCGCGGCCGGCGAGAGCTTCACGATGTTTGCGCAGGGGCGGGTCTACCTGTCACGGGCGCTCGACGTCTGGACGCCGCCGTGGTTCCAGGTCTGGTATCGGGTCGGCGAGCACGGCACGATCTTCCGCAGCACGCGCGACCTCAAGAGCTTCACGGCAGACGCCGCCGGCCGGCTGTGGCTCGCCAATTACTTCCCCGGGGAATGGTCCGACACGCACGGCGGCCTCGCGACGCCGGAGTCGGAGTACGCCAGGGTGAGCGGCGGCACGTCGATCCTGCTGATCAAGTGGGCGCGCGGCGTCGATGCTGCGGCGATACTGAGGTCGAGCGTGGCGACCGGGCAGGCGCCGGCGGGTCTCGCGAGTCAGCTCGAGCGTCTCGCCGAGCCGGTCGTCGCGCCGCCCGAGCGCTGGGAATACCTTTGGTTCCTCGGGCCCGCGGAGATCTACCGTCCTTCCCTCGCGCGCGACGGCCGCCGCTCGATCGACTGCCGGACCCACGGCGACACGGGCATCCTGCTCCGCGACGCGCGGCTGCCGCTCCATCCGGGTACGACGCTGCGCTGGTCCTGGCGCGTGGATGAACTCCCGACCGACCTGCCCGAGGACACGCTGCCCTCCCACGAGTACCTGAGCATCGCCGTCGAATTCGACGACGGCCAGGACATCACCTACTTCTGGAGCAGCTCACTGCCGGTCGGCACGGGCTTCGGCTGCCCGCTGCCGAACTGGAAGGATCGCGAGACGCACGTCGTGGTGCGCTCGGGCACCGGCGGGCTCGGCCGCTGGTTCGACGAGGAGCGCGACGTGCACGCCGACTACGCGAAGTATGTCGGCGGCCCCGCGCGCGAGGTGGTGCGAGTCTGGCTGATCGCCAACAGCCTGCTCACGCGCGGCCGCGGCCGCTGCGAGTACGCCGGGATCGAGCTCGCCTGCGGGGAAGCGAAAATCGAGGTGCTCTGACGACCCTTCGCGGAGAGCACCCCAGTCCGTCGGTCACACTCAAGGCACCGCTTGCCGCGGCTTTTCTTGTCAGGGGACCGTGGCCTGCGCCGCGGCCGGCTTGTGCACGGCCGAGGTCGGCAGCAGGAAATTCGACAGCGAGGGGATGAGGATCAACGCGCCGAGCGCGATCACCGGGAGCGTCGCTACCTTGACGCCGATGCCGAGCCAGACCATGAGCGCCTCGCAGAGCACCGAGGTCAGCGCGAGCGGCAGCAGCGCCACGAGCACCGCGCGCCACGAGCGGAAGGCGATCAGGCACAGGATCGACACCGTGCCGTAGATGTACAGCAGCATCTTGAGCCAGGCGTCGCGCACGACCTGGTTCACCGCCACCTCGATGCCGGCGGAACCCGTCGCGTCGCCGTCCGCGCTGCGGAACAGGTTGCCGCGCAGGCCGCCCGCCGCCGGGCGAATCGAGTACAGGTTCATGAAGCGTGGGTTCGCGACGCGGTCGAACCAGGACTACCCGGTCTTACCGCCGTCGGAGGACACGACGATGTGGCCGCGCGGCCCACGATTCGGATTCTCATCGTGCCCCCCGCCAGGTCCATCCCCGCCGCTTCATGACGACGGTGGAGGCCGGATCAGGCAGGGGTGCCCGGCGCACTTTCCGCCGGACACCCCCGCACGGTCAACGAATACCGGCGCCCGCGAGCGAGTCCGGTTGCCAGTCGCGCTCCGGGAACGGACCGCGGTGGTCGATGCCGTAGTAGAGGCCGCAGTTGCCCTGCGACATCCAGATGCCAGCGATCAGGCCGTAGCCGATCTGCAGGGAAGCACCGATCGACTGGGAGTCGTACGCGAAGGCCGAGTATGCGTAGTCAAGGAATCGCCACCGATCGCGCGGCAGACGCCCGCGGCCAGCGACGGCACGACGCCCTGCGTCAGCATGAGCTGCGGCTGCATGTCGCAGGTCTTTCGGTAGTACGCGCCGAACGTGCCGCCGAGCCACTCGGGGCTCCAGCTCAGCGCGAGGTCGTAGTTGACAGCTCCTTCGCCTCGGCACCCGGGGTCGCGAGGCCCTTCCAGATTTCGATCGGGTTCTGCGAATACGACACGCCGTGGATGACGCCGCCGAGCAGCAGGCTCTCGCCCCAGTACACGGTGGTCTGGCCGACCTTGATGTTCAAGGGCGCGTTGCCGACGTCGAACATCGCGAAGGCCGAGCGTCTTTTTCCAGACGAGGTCGAACTCGGAGAGCAGGTCGAAGCGCATGAACGACGCGCCCTCGTCGAAGTTGCGGTCGCCGTCGTAGTTATTCGGATTGCCTAGGATGGCCAAGTCCTGGTTCCCCGCGCCAAGGACCTTGTTCCGCAGCGCGTTCGCGCGCGCGGGCCGACTGGCCAGCCTTGAACTCCTCATGCAGGAAGCCCCCGACTTTGAGTGATCGAATTTTTCCTGGCGGGCCGCTGCCCCACCTTGCGGGCGGGATCGTGTCATCCGGCTCGGCCCGGCTTCTCCCCCCTGCTGGAGGGGGCAAGCCCGGTCCCTCCCTGCCCCGACCATCGGCCATCCCGGGACCCGTTTCAATTCGGGGACGGCTGATGCGAAACTCCGCATCCGGCCAACGGGGCCAGGACGAACAACACGAAGTCCGCAACGGACACGACGGGAGAGACCAGATGCTAGGCCAGATGATGGATGCCCCCCTTCTGATCACGGAGATCATGCGTTTCGCCGAGCGCAACTTCCCGGACGGCGAGGTCGTCTCGGTGACGTTCGACAATCCGCGGCACCGCAGTAATTACGGAGAGGTGTTCCGCCGGGCGCGCAAGCTCGCAAACGCGCTCGAGGCGGCGGGAATCCGGCCGGGCGACCGGGTCGCTACGCTCGCCTGGAATGACCACAGGCACCTCGAGCTGTACTACGCGGTCTCCTGCATGGGCGCCGTGCTCCACACGATCAACCCGCGGCTGTTCCCGGAGCAGCTCGAGTACATCGTGAACCACGCCGAGGACCGGCTGATCTTCATCGACCCGACGCTGCTGCCGCTGCTCGGCCCGCTGCAGGGCAAGATACCGACCGTCGAGAAAGTGATCGTGATGACCGGGGCGGGAAGCATGCCCGAGGCGGTCAAGGGGAAGCTGCCGGACTACGAGTCCTTCATCGGGCCGCAGCCGGAGGAGTACGAGTGGCCGCTGCTCGACGAGCGCACCGCGAGTTCGCTCTGCTACACCTCGGGCACGACCGGGCACCCGAAGGGCGTGCTCTACAGCCACCGCTCGAACGTGCTGCACGCCTACGGCGGTTGTATGGCCGATTCCATGGGGCTCACGAGCCGCGATGCGGTCCTGGCGGTGGTGCCGATGTTCCACGCGAACTCGTGGGGCCTCGCGTACAACGCCCCCATGACCGGCGCGAAGCTCGTGTTCCCTGGACCGAAGATGGGCGACCCGGCGGTACTCACCCAGCTCATGAACGAGGAGAAGGTGACGCTCGCCGCCGGCGTGCCGACGATCTGGACGCTGCTGCTCAATTACCTGCGCCAGAGTGGTTCGAAGCTCGAGACCCTGAACCGCACCGTGATCGGCGGCTCTGCCGTGCCGCTGTCGATGATCGAGGCCTTCCACCGCGAGCACGGCATCACCGTGGTCCAGGGCTGGGGCATGACGGAGACCAGCCCGCTCGGCACCGTGAGCACGCTCCGGCCGGGCATGGAATCCCTGCCGCTCGAGGAGCAGTTCCGCATGCGCCAGCTCGCGGGCCACGGCATCTTCGGGATCGCGATGAAGATCGTGGACGAGGACGGCAGGGAGCTGCCCTGGGACGGCAAGGCCTCGGGCGAGCTCAAGGTGCGCGGGCCGTGGGTCTGCAGCGGTTATTTCCGGCAGGATTCCTCGTCGTCACACGACCAGGATGGCTGGTTCGCGACGGGCGACGTTTCGGTCATCCACCCGAACGGCTTCATGCAGATTACGGACCGCGCGAAGGACGTGATCAAGTCGGGAGGCGAGTGGATCAGCTCGGTGGACCTCGAGAACTGCGCCTGCGGCCACCCGGACGTGCTGATGGCGGCCGCGATCGGCGTGCGTCACCCGAAGTGGGAGGAGCGACCGCTGCTGCTCGTGGTGCCGAAGCAGGGATGCTCGCCGGCACGCGATTCCGTCCTCGCCCACCTGGCCGAGCACTTCGCGAAGTGGCAGCTGCCGGACGACGTCGTGCTGGTCGAGGCGCTGCCGATGACCGCGACGGGCAAAATCAGCAAGAAGGACCTGCGGGCGAAGTACCGTGATCACCTGATGGGACAATAGAGGACATTCCCCAATTTCCCACACTATTCCCTACAGGCACCGCTGCAGCAGGGCTTCCGCCTCCGCGAGGCTCATGTTCTTCGGCACCGGGTAGTCGCGGTGCGCCTCGACCATCGCAGCGCGCGCGATGGTTCCCACGTCCTCGCGGCGCAGCGGCGCGATCTTCTCCGGGATGCCGACCGCGCGATTGAGTTCGCGCACGCGGTCCACGAAGCGCTGCGCTAGCGCGGCCTTCGGCTCCGAAGCCGACCCGGCACCGATCGCGACCGCGAGTTCCGCGAGCCGCGCCTCGGCGTAAGGCGCGTCCTTCAGGAAATCGAGCACGTACGGCAGCACGATCGCGTTGCCGAGCCCGTGCGGCACGCCGTAGACGCCGCCGATCTTGTGCGAGAACGCGTGCACGTAGCCCACGTAGGCCTTGGTGAAGGCGAGGCCCGCGTAGAGCGAGGCGAGCGCCATCGCCTCGCGCGCCTCGAGGTCGCTGCCTTCGGCGCAGGCCCGCGGCAGGTTCCCGAAGATGAGCTTGACTGCCGAAACGCAGAACATCGGCGTCTCGGCGTGCGGCCACCGGTTGACGTAGGACTCGACGGCGTGCGTGAGCGCGTCCATCCCGGTCGCCGCGGTGATCTGCGGCGGCATGCCCTTCATCATCTCGGGGTCGAGCGCCGCGGCGAGCGGCACGAGCTTCGGGTCGATGACCACCGATTTGACGTGCTCGACCGGGTCGGTGACCACCGCGGCCACCGTCACCTCCGAGCCCGTCCCAGCGGTCGTCGGTGCGGCGTAGAGCGGCAACGGCGGCTTGCTGACCTTGAGCATGCCCACGAGCTTCGCCGACGTCTTCCCGGTGGTCGCCATGGCGGCGATGATCTTCGCCGCGTCGATTGACGAGCCCCCGCCGATCGCGAGGATGGCGTCGCTGCCCTGAGCCCGCACCGCGGCGAGCCCCTTGTCCAGCACGTCGTGCGTCGGGTCCGGGATGATCCCGTCGAACACCGCGACGTCGACGCCCTCGGCCTCGAGCGCCCGGCGTGCTGGCTCCACGACGCCGAGCTTCGCGAGCACCGCGTCGGTCACCACCAGCACCCGCTTCGCCCCCGAGCCCCCGATCAGCTGACAGAGCCGCGCCGTCGAACCCGGCCCGACGAAGAGCACCGGGCGCGGGATGGCGATGAGCCGCGAAACCGGCTTCATGAATGGCTTGATCAGCCGGAAGGCGAGCAATTGCAGTTGCAGGAGCATGGGCGCCTCGATCGCGCGTAGGACCGGAAAAGGAGCATACCCGCTCCGCTCCCGGGGGCGTCACCCGTACAAGCCGCGTGCCCGTTTCCCTTTCATCCCAGAGACTTGCGCACGTGGTTGCGGTATTGCGCCGGCGTGACCGAGTGCGCGACGTCGCGCTCGCGCTCGGCGCGGAGAAGATGAACATCCCCGACAAGGCCCGGGCGTTCGCGATCTTCGAGGGCGGCTGGGACGTCTCGCGCGCCGAGGAGAACTACGCGGCGCTGCTGCGCATGGGCGAGGGCGTCACGCCGCCGCCGGGCTCGGAGTCCGACAGGCCCTACAGCCTCTGCATGCGCGTCTCCGCGAGCGTCGTGCGCAGCTTCACCCACCGCGGCCTCGACGAGCCCGAGAAGAACGCGTGTCGCCTCGCCGCACAGCAGGCCTACGAGACTGCGGGGCCCGGGCCGGCCGACATGGACGTCGCGGAGGTGCATGACGCCTCGGCGATGGGCGAGATCCTGCAGGCCGAGAACCTCGGCTTCGTGCCGCCTACACGGTGCAGGGACGCTGGAAGTATCGCGAGCACGACTGGGTCGCCGGGCCGGGGAGCGTGGTGATCGAGACCGCCGCGATGGAGCACACGCGGCAGGCCCTCGCGGACGGCACGGCTTCGGGAGCATAGCCAGGGAGGTCCTCAAGGAGCAGACAGGGGCGGACGCCGGTCGCGCCACGGCATCGCCTGCTCGAGCTGCGCGGCGAGCCTGAAAAGCGTGGCCTCCCCGCCGGTGCGCGCCGTGAACATCAGGCCCATTGGCAGCCCGTCCGCCGTCCAGTGCAGCGGCAGCGAGATGGCGGGCTGGCCCGTCACGTTCGCGACCATCGTGTAGGGGGACGCCTCGAAGACCGCCGCGAACGACTCCGTGATCTTCTGCCGCTGGCTGAGGAGCGCGGCGCCGGGCAATGCGGCGAGCAGCTTCAGGCCCTGCCTCTGCAGCGCCGAAAGCCTGAAGGCACCGATCGGCAGCGGCGGCACGCCGACCGTCGGCGTGAGCAGGACGTCGAAGTGCGACGCCCAGCCGAGCCACTGGCGCGAGAACACCTGCGCATTCCAGAGCGCCTCGGTGACGTCAGCACCGGAGAGGGCCTCACCCATTCGCGCGAGGATCCACGTGGCGAGCTCGACGTCGTCGCCCGTCGCCTCGCGGCCGACCAGTTGCCTTGCCGAACGAAGCACGGCGGCCACGTCGGCCGCGACGAGCGTCGCGTAGCTCTCCATGAACGACTCGGGCGGCAGCGGCAAGCGGACCTCGACCATCTCGTGACCCAGCCCGTCGAGGCGCGCGGCGGTCGCCTCGAGTGCACGCCGGTTCTCGGGATGAAGCGCCTTCGCGAGACCCGGGTCGAAGCTGAAGGCGATGCGCAGGCGCCCGGGCTCGCGCCCGGTCTCCTCGAGGAACGAACGTTCCGGCGCCGGGAGCTTCATGAGCTGCTGCGGGTAGTCGCCCGCCGTCGCATCGAGCAGCGCCGCGCTGTCGCGCACCGTGCGCGTCACCACGTGCTCGCCGATGAGGCCGAACCAAACGTCGGGCGCGAGCGGTCCGGTCGGGTTGCGACCACGGCTCGGCTTGAGGCCCACGAGTCCGCAGTTCGACGCTGGCGTGCGGATCGAGCCTCCGCCGTCGTTCGCATTCGCGGCCGGCACGATCCGTGCCGCGACCGCAGCCGCCGAGCCACCGCTCGAGCCACTCGGAGTGCGCTCGAGGTTCCAGGGGTTGCGCGTCGGCCCGAACAGCTCGGGTTCCGTCACGTTCGAGACGCCGAGCTCCGGCGTGTTCGTCTTGCCGAAGATCACGAGCCCGGCCTGCCTGTAGCGGCGCGTGAGCTCCTCGTCCCCGGCCGGCACGTAGTCGCGGAAGAGCCGCGAGCCGAGCGTCATCGGCTCGCCCACGCAGGCGGTCATCAGGTCCTTGACCAGGAACGGCACGCCCTTGAACGGGCCGTCGGGCAGCCCGGCCTCGATCGTCTGTCGCGCCCGCGCCTCCATGAGGTGCACGACCGCGTTGATCTGCGGGTTGATCGCCGCCACGCGCTCGAGCGCCTCGTCGAGCAGCTCGGCCGGGCCGACCTGCCCGGATCGCACGAGGAGTGCGAGCCCCAGTGCGTCGTAGTCGCCGTATTCGCGGAACCCCATCTGCGCCCCTCCCGGGCTGCTGCCGTGGAGGAGGATCATGTGCCTTCCACGCCCTGAAATCGACATGGACCGCGGTGGAGCTTGCCATCGGCACGCGACGGCCAGACACTCTCGAAACCACGGACCGCCGGCGCACGCAACATGCACGCATCCAGACGTCGCAGCATCCTCCCCTTCGCATTCACGTGTCTCTCGACGCTCGCGCTCGCGCTGCCCGCGTCCGCCGCCCCGCCCAGCCGCCCGGCGAAGGGCCCGGCGACGGTCGATGGCGCGCGCGTCGCAGCTGCCGACTCCGAACCTCACAACTGGCTCGCGCACGGCCGCACGTACGGCGAGCAGCGCTTCAGCCCGCTCGCCCGGATCAACGATGCGAACGTGTCGAATCTCGCGCTCGCGTGGTCCTATGCCACCGACACCAGGCGCGGTCTGCAGGCGACGCCCCTCATCGTCGACGGCGTCATGTACACGACGGGCGTGTGGAGCGTCGTGTACGCGCTCGACGCGAAGACCGGTCGCGAACTCTGGAAATACGATCCGCTGGTGCCCCGCGAGTGGGGACGCTACGCATGCTGCGACGCCGTGAACCGCGGCGTGGCCCTGTGGAAGGGCTCGCTCTACGTTGCGACGCTCGATGGTCGCCTCGTGTGCCTCGACGCGCGAACCGGTGGACGACGCTGGCAGGTCAACACCATCGACCGGACGAAGCCATACACGATCACCGGAGCACCGCGCGTCGTGAAGGGCAAGGTGCTGATCGGCAACGGCGGCGGCGAGTACGGCGTGCGCGGCTACCTCTCGGCGTACGACGCGGCGAGCGGCAATCTTGCATGGCGTTTCTACACCGTGCCCGGCAATCCGAAGGACGGCTTCGAGCACCCCGAGCTCGAGGCGGCCGCGAAGACCTGGAACGGCGAGTGGTGGCTCGGCGGCGGCGGCGGCACCGTGTGGGACTCGATGGCGTACGACCCCGAGCTCGACACGCTGTACGTCGGCACGGGCAATGGCTCGCCCTGGGCACGCGACATCCGTTCGCCGGGTGGCGGCGACAACCTGTACCTCTCCTCCATCCTCGCGCTCGACCCCGACACGGGGCGGCTCAAGTGGCACTACCAGGTGACGCCGGCCGATAACTGGGACTACACGGCCACGCAGCACATCATCCTGGCGGAAATGGCGATCGACGGAAAGCCACGCAAGGTGCTGATGCAGGCGCCGAAGAACGGCTTCTTCTACGTGCTCGACCGCACGACGGGCGAGCTCGTCTCGGCCGACAAGTACGCCCCCGTGACCTGGGCGAGCCACGTCGATCTCAAGACCGGCCGTCCCGTGGAGACGCCGGAGGCGAACTACAGCCGCGAGACCCGGCTGATCGTGCCTGCAGCGTTCGGGGCGCACAACTGGCACCCGATGGCGTTCAACCCGAAGACCGGCCTCGTCTACATCCCGGCGATGCAGCCGATGGGCATCTACGCGCTCTCGCAGGAGTTCAAGGACAGCGGGCGGTACACGCGGCGCGACATGTTCTGGAACCCGGGGATCGACTGGAACGTCTTCGTCGACACCCTGCAGTCGATGATGCAGAAGCTCGGCGGGCCGCTGCCGCCCGACCGCGGATACCTGAAGGCGTGGGACCCGGTGCAGAAGAAGACGGTCTGGGAGATCGAGCACCCCGCCTTCTGGAACGGAGGACTCCTCACGACCGCCGGCAACCTGCTGTTCCAGGGCACCGGCGACGGCCGTTTCGTCGCCTACGCCGCGGACAGCGGCAAGGTCCTCTGGGCGGTGCCGACGTCGATCGGCATCGTCGCACCGCCGGTCACCTACGAGGTGGACGGCGAGCAGTACGTCGCGGTGATGGCGGGCTACGGCGGCGCCGGCGCGGTCACGGGCGGGGATCCGCGCACCATGGCCTCGGGCAAGTACGTCAACGACGGCTACGTGCTCGCGTTCAAGCTCGGCGGCAAGGCGGCCATGCCGCGGGTCGCCGAGAAGAACAGCCTGATCCCGGAGCAGCCGGCGATCGAGGCCAGCAGCGCGCAGCTCGATAACGGCAAGTACAGGTACATGTCGACGTGCATGGTCTGCCACGGCGCGCTCGTGGTGTCGGGCGGGGTGACGCCGGACCTGCGCATGCTGCCGCCGGAGAAACACGCGATCTTCAAGGAGATCGTCTACGACGGCGTGATCCACGGGGCCGGCATGCCGAAACTCGCCGACCTGCTCACCGAGCAGGACGTCGCCGACATCCACGCCTACGTGGTGATGCGGGCGAACGAGGATCGCGGCGCGGCGGGGAAATAGGGGAATGTCCCCTATTTCTCTCAGTTGTTATTTGCGCCCTGCTCGACCCAGGCGCGGATCGTCGCGATCTGCGCCTGCGTCAGGGGCTTCGCGTCGCCGTGCGGCATGTTGATCGCCGGGGCCGCACGACCCTCGATGAGCATGACCAGTACGCTCGTGAGCGCGTCCCCCGGCAGGACCACCGGGCCAAAGCTCGTGCCTCTCATCAGCGAGTCGTAGTCCACCAGTTCGAAGCCGCTCACGACGAAGCCCGCCTGCCCCGGCGTGTGACAGTACGCGCAGTGTTCCTGGAGTATCGGCGCGACGTCCTTCTTGTAGCTCACCGCCTCCGGCTTCGGCGCGCAGGCGGCGACGGCGGCCAGCGACAGGACGGCGATCGACGGCCACAGTGCTCGAATCGTTCGCATGGCATCTCCCGAGACGGTCTCGATCCTCGGGTGACGCTGTGCCTGCATGCGCGGGGCGGCAATCCGCTCTTCTACCTAGCGCCCCACCTGCCGGAACGTGAGGTTCACGCGCTCGCCGGACACCTTCGTCGTCTTCGGCACGGCGTGCAGCCAGTGGTGCTGCGTCGGTCCGGACATGAGGAGGAGACTGCCAGAAACCAACGGTACGTCGAGCCTCGAGCCCTTGCGGCGCCGGTGACGCAGGCAGAACCGCCGCGTCGCCCCGAGCGAGACGGATGCGATGGCCGGATCGCGCCCGAGTTCGGGCTCGTCGTCCGCGTGCCAGCCCATGCCGTCGCGACCGTCGCGATAGAGGTTGAGCAGCACCGCATTGAAATGCCGACCCGTGAGCGCATGCACCCGGTCACGGACACGATCGAGTTCCGCTGTCCAGGGCTCCGGAACGTGGGGGGTGCCTGAGTACGTGTACGTTGCCGCGGGATCGCCGTGCCAGGCGACCAGCCGGGGCACCAGCCGCCTCTGCCCGAAGATCAGCACTTCTTCCTGCCGCCAGTCGATCCGCGCCCGCAGCCGTGCGAAGAGATCCGCGGCATCCTCCGGGTCGAATGCGGACGGCCAGTAACGGATCTCAGCGTCTTCGAGCGGCAGGGCCTCGCCCGGCTGTCCGGAGGCGGCGAAAACGGTGGCGCGCATGGGCAAAAGGCTAGCGTGAGGACCCTACCGGTTGGCAATCCCTGGCGACGCGCCCACAATGATGCGGCGCAGCATTCCTGACTGGAGCCGACCATGCCGAGCCTTCGAGCCCGCCTGACGAATGTGTTCCTGCGTACGACGACGAAGTCGATGTGGAAGCCGGGGCTCGACATCCTGCGGGTGCGCGCCCACGCCTCGAAGATGGATGCGCACCTCTCGCGCCGCAGCCCACCGGCGGCGATCGAGGATGTCGAGGCGGCCGGCGTGCCCGCGACCTGGATCGGCGAGCCGATCCTGTCCGAGCGCGGCACGATTCTCTACCTCCACGGCGGTGCGTGGTGCATACACCTGCCGGGCCTGTATCGCCGGTTCGCCACGCGTCTTTCGGCGCTGACCGGCATGCGCGTGCTGCTGCCCGACTACCGGCTTGCCCCGGAGCACCCGTTCCCCGCTGCCATCGACGACTGCCTCGCGGTCTACCGCTGGCTCATCGACCAGGGCTACGCGAAGCGTCCGCTTGCACTGGCCGGCGACTCGGCGGGCGGCAGCCTGGCGCTCGTCACGCTGATGCGGGCCCGCGACGCATTCCTGCCGATGCCGAGCCGGGCGGCGCTGCTGTCACCGTCGACGGACCTCACGCTCTCCGGGCCCTCGGCCAGGTACAACGCCGAGGCGGACCCGATGTTCGCGCCGGCGGCCGGTGATTTGCTGCCCCCGCTCTACTGTCCGAGCGAGAGTCGCTCGAACCCGCTCGTCTCCCCGCTGTTCGGCAACTGGAACGGGCTGCCGCCGCTGATGTTCCACGCGGGCTCGACCGAGATGCTGCTGGACGACTCGGTGCGCGGCCACGACCGTGCGGTGCAGGCTGGCGTCGTGGCCGGGATCGAGGTCTGGCCGGATGTGCCGCACGTCTTCCACGTGTTCGGCTGGCTGCCCGAGGCCAGGGACGCGATGAACAAGCTGGCCGCCTTCCTGGCGGCGCCAGTTCAGCAGGCACGGGAGTCAGGCGGCCATCTGCTGCCCGAAGAACGCCGCGACCTCGTCGAGCGCGCGATCCGCGTCGGCGAGCACGCCTGAATGCAACTGGAAAACGTGCCAGCGGCGCGGGTACAGCTGCAGGGTCGAATCGACGCCCGCCCCCTGGAGGCGCGCATGCAGTCCCTGGGAATCCCCGAGCAGCACTTCGTCGGTCCCGACCTGGATGAGTACCGGCGGCAGGCCCTGCAGGTCGGCGAACACGGGTGAGGCGAGCGGCTCGTGCGGATCGCGCCCTGCGAGATAACGGACTGCGCTTTCGTCGAGCATTTCCCGGGTGATCATGGTCTCACCCGCCGGCTCAGGGCCTGGCGGCCGAGGGGTGAGGTCCGCCCAGGGTGAGAACAGTGCGAGCGCGGCCGGCAACGGTCGCCCGAGTTCGCGCAGGCGCAACACCGTCGCCACGCTGAGCCCGCCGCCCGCCGAGTCGCCGGCCAGCACGATCCTTCGGGCGGGCACACCCGCCTCCAGCAGGCCGATGCATGCCGACGCGGCATCCTCGACGGCCGCCGGAAACGGGTGCTCGGGGGCCATGCGGTAGTCCGCCGCGAACACGCGAGCCGTGCAGCGAAGCGCGAGGTTTCCGGTGATCGCGCGGTGCGTCCGTGGGGAGCCGACGCAGTAAGCCCCGCCGTGCAAGTAGAGCACCACGCGGTCCCGGTGGCCCGCCGTCGGCTCGACCCACTCGCCGGACACGCCGCCGACGGTCGCGGGACTAAAGGACACGCCTCGAGGCACGAGGGTGACGCGGGAGACCGCGTCGATCCAGCGCCGCTGCTGCGGCACGGGCCGGCCGGCGCGCAGGCCCGGCTTCAGGACACCCTTGAGTGTCGCACGCAGGATCCCGGCGACGATCTTCTGCCCCGCCGATTCGGCGGCCGCTGGCCGGGTCACGACTCAGTTGGAGCGGCTGTCGTCGTCGCCGAGGACTTCGATGCGGGCCTTCGCGACGCCCTTGCCGAGCATCCCGATCAGGGACGCGGCGGCCTGCGACAGGTCGGCGATCCGGTGCCCGACGAAGGGGCCCCGGTCGTTCACGCGCACCACGACGCTGCGCCCGTTGCGCAGGTTGGTCACCTTCACCCTGGTGCCGAAGGGCAAGGTGGGGTGGGCCATGGTGAGGTCGCGCTTGTCGAACCGCTCGCCGCTTGCGGTCGGGCGGTCGTGGAACTGCCCGCCGTACCAGGAGATCGTGCCCTCCTGGACGCCGGCACGTGCGCCGAACGGCAAGGCGAGCGCCATCACCGCCAGCGCGAGCAGGCTGCGCGTGCGGCGGCGGGTCGTCCGATGGCTGTGGCGGTCGTGGCGGCTCATGACGGCGCGCACTCTACCACGACCGGGCCCCGCAAGGCAGCCCGGCCGATAAAGATTATCAATAGAATCAATATTTTATGTTGAATCTACTTGGGCGGCGCGGCCTTTCGGCGCTTGAAGAACCAGATGAGCAGCGCTGCGCCCGCCACCGACAGCACCAGCCCGAGGCTGGTCGGGAGGTTGAGCAGGCGTCCGACGAGGCCGCCGACGAACGAGCCCGCGATGCCGAAGCCGATCGTCGCCGGCCAGCTCATGGGGTCGGGGCCGGGCAGCACGAACCGGGCGAGGGCGCCGACGATCAGGCCGCTCAACGCGAAATAAAGGAACAGCACCCCAAGACCGACGCCGATTGCGCCCGCTGCATTGTCCATCACTCTATCCTCCCTTCGTGCGGGCCCGGGACCACCGGGCCGTTTGGCAGGAGTATGCCACGCCCTTCCCTCCCGCGGCCTGGGCTCGCTACAGGCCTCGCGTCCTGCCGTTTTGTTGCACTGCATTGACGACGGCAAGTTCGCATGTCATATGAGTCTCGTATCCACGATCCTGTCGTACCCGGCACGGGGAGCCCGGCGGTCCGTCCGCCGCGGCAAGGCTGCGCCTCGAACGACGCCTTTCGACCCGCTGACAGGCCCGAACCGATGACCACGACCCACCAGCCAGCCACGACGCGTCCCGGCCCCCAGGGACTTTACGACCCCCGGTTCGAGCACGACGCCTGCGGCGTCGGCTTCGTGGTGAACATCAAGGGACACAAGTCCCACCGGATCCTCGAGCAGGCCATCCAGGTGTTGAAGAACCTCGACCACCGGGGCGCCTGCGGCTGCGAGGTCAACACGGGCGACGGTGCGGGCGTGCTGCTGCAGATGCCGCACGTCTTCAACGAGGAGGTCTGCCGCAAGGCCCGCATCCCCCTCCCCGGCCCCGGCCAGTACGGCAGCGGCATCATCTTCCTCCCGCGCAACCCGACGCTGCGCCGGGCGGTGGAGCAGAAGTTCGAGCAGGTGGTGCAGTCGGAAGGCCAGCAGGTCATCGGCTGGCGGACCGTGCCGACCGCGAACGGCATGCTCGGCGAGACGGCCCGCTCCTGCGAGCCCTTCATGCGCCAGGTCTTCATCAAGCGCGGCGCGGCGATCGCCGACGACCTCGGCTTCGAGCGCAAGCTCTACGTGATCCGCAAGCGCGCCTACAACGAGATCCGCACCTCGACGCTCCCGGGCGCGGAGTCCTGGTACGTGGTGAGCCTCTCGGCACGCACCCTCGTCTACAAGGGCATGCTGCTCACGACGCAGCTCGACCAGTACTTCCCCGACCTGCACAACCCGCTGGTCGAGACGGCGCTGGCGCTCGTGCACTCGCGCTTCAGCACCAACACGTTCCCGAGCTGGGACCGCGCGCACCCTTACCGCTACATCGCCCACAACGGCGAGATCAACACCGTGCGCGGCAACTCGAACTGGATGCACGCGCGCGAGGCGCGCTTCGAGGCCGAGCTCTTCGGCGAGGACATCGCCAAGATCAGTCCGATCATCAACCCCAACGGCAGCGACTCCGGCATGCTCGACAACACGCTCGAGCTGCTCTATCTCGCCGGCCGCTCGCTGCCGCACGCGATGATGATGATGATCCCGGAACCGTGGTCCGGTCACCAGAGCATGGACGACGACAAACGGGCGTTCTACCAGTACCACTCGAGCCTGATGGAACCGTGGGACGGCCCGGCCTCGATCGCGTTCACCGATGGCACGCAGATCGGCGCGGTGCTCGACCGCAACGGCCTGCGCCCGTCGCGCTACTACGTCACGAGCGACGACCTCGTGATCATGGCCTCCGAGGCGGGCGTGCTCGACGTCCCGCCCGAGAACGTCGTGCAGAAAGGCCGCCTGCAGCCGGGCCGCATGTTCCTCGTCGACACCGGCCAGGGGCGCATCATCGACGACGAGGAGATCAAGCGGACGATCTCCCAGCAGCGACCCTACCGCCAGTGGCTCGACGAGTACCTGATCCACCTCGACGACCTGCCGGCCGCTCCGGAGCTGCCGGCCCCGGATCCGGAGACGCTGCTGCAGCGCCAGGTCGCGTTCGGCTACACCTTCGAGGACGAGCGCATCGTGCTCACGCCGATGGCGCGCGACGGTGTCGAGGCCGTGGGCTCGATGGGCAACGACACGCCGCTCGCGGTGCTCTCGAACAAGCCGCGCCTGCTGTACGACTACTTCAAGCAGCTCTTCGCGCAGGTGACGAACCCGCCGATCGACTGTATCCGCGAGGAACTCATCACCTCCGCCGAGACGCGCCTCGGCTCCGAGGGCAACCTGCTCAACCCGCAGCCCTCCGACTGCCGCCGCCTCGAGCTCAAGTGGCCGATCGTCACGAACGAGGAGTTCGCGAAGATCCGGCGCATGGACCTGCCGGGGCTGCGCGTCGGCGTGCTGCCGATCCTGTTCCGCGTGAAGCGGGGCGGGAAGGGCCTCGTGAAGTCGATGGAGGAGCTGCGCCTGATGGCCCGCCGCCTCATCGAGGAGGAGGAGGTCAACGTCATCGTGCTGTCGGACCGGGGCGTGAACGCCGAATTCGCGCCGATCCCGTCACTGATGGCGGTCGCGGGACTGCACCACTACCTGATCCGCGAGGGCCTGCGCACGCGCGTGAGCCTCGTACTCGAGACCGGCGAGGCGCGCGAGGTGCACCACTTCTCGCTGCTGATCGGCTACGGCGTGAGCGCGATCAATCCCTACCTCGCGTTCGAGACGCTCGACCGCATGATCCAGGAAGGGATGCTCACGAACGTCGACCACAGGACGGCCTGCAGGAACTTCGTGAAGGCCGCCTCGAAGGGCGTGATCAAGGTCGCCTCGAAGATGGGCATCTCCTCGCTGCAGAGCTATCGCGGCGCGCAGGTGTTCGAGGCCCTGGGCCTGCGCCAGGACGTGATCGACGAGTACTTCAGCTGGACGGCGTCGCGCGTCGGCGGCATCGGCACGGACGTGATCGCTCAGGAAGTGCTGATGCGCCACCAGGCAGCCTTCCCCGAGCGTCCGCTCGAGCGGCATGTGCTCCCGGTCGGCGGCCAGTACCAGTGGCGCGCGGAGGGCGAGTACCACCTCTTCAACCCGGAGACGATCCACCGGCTGCAGAAGGCGGTGCGCACCGGCAGCTACGCGACCTTCAGGTCCTACTCGTCGCTGGTGAACGACCAGGCCGCGAACCTCTGCACGCTGCGCGGGCTCCTGGACTTCAAGGCGGGCGACCCCGTCCCGCTCGAGGAAGTGGAGCCCGCCGAGTCGATCATGAAGCGATTCAAGACGGGCGCCATGTCCTACGGCTCGATCAGCAAGGAGGCGCACGAGACGCTCGCCATCGCGATGAACCGCATCGGCGGCAAGTCGAACACGGGCGAAGGCGGCGAGGACCCCGAGCGGTTCGTTCCGCTGCCGAACGGCGACTCGAAGAACTCGGCGATCAAGCAGGTCGCCTCGGGGCGCTTCGGCGTCACGAG
>Ga0114939_10001553_pt1 | contig 17989 bp, 13 predicted proteins | sample AshMeaCrysSpring_FD_87196 | JGI IMG/M metagenome (GOLD analysis project Ga0114939, IMG submission 87196) | Groundwater microbial communities from Big Spring, Nevada to study Microbial Dark Matter (Phase II) - Ash Meadows Crystal Spring | ecosystem: Environmental > Aquatic > Deep subsurface >...
CGCGGTTGATCGGCCCCGGGTGCATGACGATGACGTCCGGCTTGGCCCGCTTCAGCTTTTCGGTCGTCAGGCCGTAGCTCTTGGCGAACTCGGCGGCACTCGGCAGCATCGCGCCGCTCATGCGCTCGTTCTGCAGGCGCAGCATGATCACCACGTCGGCATCGCGCAGGCCCTCGGCCATGTCGTGGCAGACGCGCACGCCCATCCACGCCAAGTCGCCGGGCACCAGCGTCTTCGGGCCGACGGCGCGGATCTCGGCCGCGCCCAGCGTGCTCAGCGCATGGATGTCGGAACGGGCCACGCGCGAATGCACGATGTCGCCGACGATGGCCACCACCAGGCTGGAGAAATCCTTCTTGTAGTGGCGGATGGTGTACATGTCCAGCAGCCCCTGCGTCGGGTGCGCATGGCGTCCGTCACCGGCATTGACCACGTGCACGTGCGGCGCGCAGTGCTGGGCGATCAGGTAGGGCGCGCCGCTTTCGCTGTGGCGCACCACGAACATGTCGGCATGCATCGCCGACAGGTTGGCGATGGTGTCGAGCAGGCTCTCGCCCTTGGCGGCGCTGCTGCGCGCGATGTCCAGGTTGATGACGTCGGCGGACAGCCGCTTGGCGGCGATCTCGAAGGTGGTGCGGGTGCGCGTGCTGTTCTCGAAGAACAGGTTGAAGACGCTCTTGCCCCGCAGCAGCGGCACCTTCTTCACCTCGCGGTCGTTGACGCTGAGGAAGGTGCCGGCCGTGTCCAGGATTTGCGTCAGCACCGCCTTGGGCAGACCTTCGATCGACAGCAGGTGGATCAGCTCGCCATGCGCGTTGAGCTGCGGGTTGCGGTGGGACAGCATCAGTCGCGGTCCTTCAGGCTGAAGCGGAAGCGCCCGGTTTCGTCGCGCGCCAGCGTCAGCTTCTGCGTGGCCGGCAGCACCACCCGTGCCGCCGCGAAGGCGGGCTGGATCGGCAGCTCGCGGCCGCCGCGGTCCACCAGCACCGCCAGCTGCACGCTGGCCGGGCGGCCGAAGTCGTAGAGCTCGTTGATCACCGCGCGGATGGTGCGGCCGGTGTAGAGCACGTCGTCGATCAGCAGGATGTCGCTGCCCTCGATGGCGAAGGGCAGCTTGGTGGTGTCGGTGCCCGCCGCCATGCCGCGCGAGCCGAAGTCGTCGCGGTGCAGCGTGCTGGAGATGACGCCGGCCGCACCGCCGCGGCCCAGGTCGGCCTGCAGCCGGTCGGCCAGCCAGGCGCCGCCCGACCAGACGCCGACGAGCACGCCTTCGGGCTTGAGCAGGCTGCGCACGCCGCCCAGCAGTTCGGCGTACAGGGCCTCGGCATCCAGCTGCAGCGTCGCGTTCATGGCGCCCCCGAGGCGCTTGCGGCGCCGGCCCCTCGAGGGGGCACCTGCCGACTTGGGGCGGCGCGGCGCTGGCTCATGGCAGGCTTCGCAGGAACTGGTCGAGGATCACTGCCGCCGACGCCGCATCGACATCGGCCGCGCCCTCGGCCCGCGCCTCGGTGGTGGTGTAGCGCTCGTCGACCTCGTGCACCGGCAGGCCGAAACGGCCCTGCAGCTGGCGGCCGAAGCGCCGTGCGCGCAGCGTGTTCTCGTGCGCCGCGCCGTCCGGGTGGAAGGGCACGCCGACCACCAGCGCCGCCGGCTGCCATTCGCGCAGCAGCGCGCCGATGGCAGCGAAGCGCGCGTCGCCCTGAAGCGCCAGGGTCTGCAGCGGCTGCGCCTGGCGCAGCAGCGTGTTGCCCACCGCCACGCCGACCCGGCGCGCGCCGAAATCGAAGGCCATCAAGCAACGGACCGACGCGCTGGCGGGCGCGGGCGCCGCCACCACGGAGGTCATGCGTGGCCCGCCTCTTGCGACAGCATGCGCGGGTCGATGCCGAGCAGCGACAATGCGCGCTCGTAGCGCTGCTCGATGGGCGTGTCGAAGATGATGGCCGGGTCGGCATCCACCGTCAGCCAGCCGTTGCGGCCGAGCTCGTCTTCCAGCTGCCCGGCCGACCAGCCGCTGTAGCCCAGCGTCACCAGGATGCGCTTCGGCCCGCTGCCGTTGGCCAGGTCCTCCAGCACGTCCTTGCTGGTGGTCATGTCCAGGCCGCCGGGCACCGACAGCGTGGAGTTGTACTTGGCAGCATCGGCCTCGCGCTTGTCGTGCAGCACGAAGCCGCGCTCGGTCTGCACCGGCCCGCCGTAGAACACCGGCTGCGACGCCAGCTCCTCGCGCTGCAGGTTCAGCTCGACCTTGTCGAACAGGTTCTTCAGATTGATGTCGATCGGCTTGTTGATCACCAGGCCGAGAGCGCCGCGCTCGCTGTGCTCGCACAGGTAGACCACCGAGCCGGCAAAACTGTCGTCCAGCATGCCGGGCATGGCAATCAGGAACTGGTTGCTGAGGTTGAAGCCGCCGGAGCCCATGGCTTCATTTTATTCTGGCGGCAGGCACACTGCGCACATGACCAAGCTGCTCGACCGCGCCCTGCTCTGGTTCCGCCGCGACCTGCGCGCCGACGACCATGCCGCGCTGTACCACGCCCTGCGTGCGGCGCGCCAGGTGTGGTGCGTGTTCGTCTTCGACCGCGACATCCTCGACCCGCTGCCGCGCCGCGACCGGCGGGTCGAGTTCATCCGCGACAGCCTGGTCGGGCTGGACGCGCAGCTGCGCGCGCTGGGCAGCGCCCACGGCATTGACGGCACCGGGCTGATCGTGCGCCACGGCCGGGCTGTCGACACGGTCCCGGCGCTGGCGGCCGAGCTCGGCGTGCAGGCCGTCTTCGCCAACCACGACGACGACCCGGCCGCCCTGGCCCGGGACGCCCGGGTGCTCGGCCGGCTGGCCGACATCGGGGTGGCGCTGCACAGTTCGAAGGACCACGTGGTGTTCGAACGCAGCGAACTGCTGACCGCGGGCGGCAACCCCTACAGCGTGTTCACGCCCTACAAGAACGCCTGGCTGAAGAAGCTGGACGCCTTCTACCTGAAGGCCTACCCGGTGGCGCACCACGCGAGCGCGCTGGCGCCGCTGCCGACGCCGCTGCGCCGGCCCCTGCCGACGCTGGCCGACATCGGCTTCGAGGCCACCAACCTGCACCTGCTGAAGCTGCCCAGCGGCAGCGCCGGCGGGCTGGAACTGCTCGAGGACTTCCTGGGCGAGCGCATCGGCCGCTACCACGAGACCCGCGACTTTCCCGCCGTCAAGGGGCCCAGCTACCTGAGCACGCACCTGCGCTTCGGCACGCTGTCGATCCGCCACCTGGCGCGCGAGGCCTGGCAGCGCGCGCAGGACGGGCCGGACGCGCGCGGCGCCGCGGTCTGGCTGTCGGAGCTGGTCTGGCGCGACTTCTACCACCAGATCCTGCACCACCATCCGCATGTCGTGGGGCACGCCTTCCGCCCCGAATACGAGCGCGTGCGCTGGGAGCACGGCAAGCACGCCGACGAGCTGTTCGCGGCCTGGGCGCAGGGGCGCACCGGCTACCCGCTGGTGGACGCGGCCATGCACCAGATCAACAGCAGCGGCTACATGCACAACCGGCTGCGCATGGTGGTGGCCAGCTTCCTGGTGAAGGACCTGGGGCTGGACTGGCGGCGCGGCGAAGCCTATTTCGCCGAGCACCTGAACGACTTCGACCTGGCTGCCAACAACGGCGGCTGGCAATGGGCCGCATCCACCGGCTGCGACGCCCAGCCCTGGTTCCGCATCTTCAACCCGGTCAGCCAGAGCGAGAAGTTCGACGCCTCGGGCCGGTTCATCCGGCGCTACCTGCCGCAGCTGGCCTTGCTGCCCGACAAGCTGATCCACGCGCCCTGGCTGGCGCGGCCGATCGACCTGGCCGCCGCCAAGGTCGAGCTCGGCCGCGACTACCCGGCGCCCGTGGTGCAGCACGAGGCCGCGCGCCAGCGCACGCTGCAGCGCTACGCCGTGGTCCGGAACCCGAAGTAGCCGCAGGCCGCGGCGGCGGGGTGCCCGCCGGCTGCGTCAGTGGACGGCCGCCACCGGCACGTATCGCGCCACCAGCGACAGCAGCTCGTCCTCGGAGTAGGGCTTGCCGAGGTAGTGGTTGACGCCGAGCTCGGCCGCATAGTCGCGGTGCTTCTGCGCGATGCGCGAGGTGATCATGATCACCGGCAGGCCGGCCAGTCGCGCGTCGGAGCGCATGTTGCGCACCAGGTCGAAGCCGTCCATGCGCGGCATCTCGATGTCCGACAGCACCACTGCCGGCAGCTCCTCGCCCAGCTTGTCCAGCGCATCCAGGCCGTCCTTGGCCAGCGTGACGCGGTAGCCCTCGCGCGCCAGCAGGCGCTGGGTCACGCGGCGCACCGTCAACGAGTCGTCGACTACCAGCACCAGCGGCGGCAGCGGCGCCTCCACCTCCGGCGCAGCCGGCTCGTCGGCGCGGGCGGCGCGGCGCGCCTGCTCGCGGGCCTGTTCGCCGTAGAGCGTGGCCAGCGCCACCGGGTTGTAGATCAGCGCCACGGCGCCCGAAGGCAGCAGCGTGATGCCGGCCAGGCCGGGCAGCCGCGACAGCTGCGGACCGAGGTTCTTGACCACGACTTCCTGGTTGCCCAGCACTTCGTCGACGTGCAGGGCGACGCGCTGCGAAGCGCTGCGGATCACCACCACCGGCTGCGAACGGCCCAGGGCCGCGCCGCGCGTCCCCGCCTGCAGCAGCGCGCCCAGCCAAAAGAACGGCAGCACCTTGTCGCCCAGCTGGAAGGCGCCGCTGGCGTAGCACTGGTCGATCTCGTCGACCGGCACGCGGCGCACCATCTCGACCAGCGTCGACGGCACGGCGATGCGCAGCTCGCCGCTGCGCAACATCACCACCTGCGTCACCGCCGTGGTCAGCGGCAGCACCAGGCGGAAGCTGGCGCCCTGGCCGGCGGCGGTGGCGGTCTCGATGCGCCCGCCCATGGCATTGACCTCGGCGCGCACCACGTCCATGCCGACGCCGCGGCCGGCCAGCTCCGACACGTTGTCGGCGGTGCTGAAGCCCGGGGCGAAGATCAGGTTCGCGAGTTCGCCGTCGCCCGGATGCGCATCGGCGGCGATCAACCCCTGCGCCACCGCACGCTGGCGGATGCGCTGCAGGTTCAGGCCGGCGCCGTCGTCGCGGAACTCGACCGCGACCTCGTTGCCTTCCTGCGCCAGGTGGATGCTGATCGTGCCGGAGGCCTCCTTGCCCGCGGCGCTGCGCTGCTCCGGGCGCTCGATGCCGTGCGCCACGCTGTTGCGCAGCAGGTGCTCGAACGGCCCGATCATGCGGTCGAGCACGCCGCGGTCGATTTCGATCGAGCCGCCGACGATGTCCAGCCGCACCTGCTTGCCGGTTTCCTTGGCCGCCTGGCGCACCACGCGGTACAGGCGGTCGGCCAGGCTCTCGAACTCGACCATGCGCGTGCGCAGCAGGTCTTCCTGCAGGTCCCGCGTCAGCCGCGCCTGCGAGGCCAGCTCGTCCTCGGTGGCCTGCAGGCTGCGCTGCAGGCCGCGCTGCACGGTGGCCACGTCGTTCACCGACTCGGCCATCATGCGCGTCAGTTCCTGGAAGCGCGTGAAGCGGTCCATCTCCAGCGGGTCGAATTCCTGCGACGCCGCCTTGGCCGCCTCCAGCCGCGAGGCGATCTGCGACTCGGCCTGCAGCTCCAGGTCGCGCAGCTGGCGGCGCAGCCGCTCCAGGTTCTCGCTCAGGTCGCCCAGCGACCCCTTGATCTGGCTGACATCGGACTCGATGCGCGCCCGCGTGATGCTGACCTCGCCGGCGTGGTTGACCAACCGGTCCAGCAGCGGCGCACGCACGCGCACCGCGGCGCTCGTCGCCACGTGCTTCTCGGCGGCCGGCACGGCCGCCGCCGCACCCAGCCGGAAGCGGCCCCAGTCGATGGGCAGCGCCGCGGCGGCCGGGCTGCGCAGCACCCCGGCCGGCTCGGATGCGGCAGACGGCCCGCCCGGGGCGGCAGCCACCGGGCCCTCGACCGGCTGCGCAGGCGGCGGTTCGGCCGCTGCCGCGTCGGCCTGGTCGGGGAGCGCCGGCGCGCTGGCCGGCACGTCCTCGTCCTGGTCGGCGGGCCGGCCCAGCGCCTCGAAGGCGGCGCTCATGGCATCGACGCGCGAAAGCAGCGCGTCGACGTCGGCCGAAGACACGGCGTCGCGGCCCGACAGGTGTTCGATGGCCGCTTCCAGCCGGTGCGTCATCTCGCCCAGCCGCATCGCGCCGGCCAGACGCGCGCCGCCCTTGAAGGTATGCAGCGTGCGCATGCAGGCCGCGGCCGCCGACGCCTCCGACGGCCGGCGCGCCCAGTCGCGCAGATGAGAGAGCAGCTGCGGCAGCAGTTCCTCGCCTTCCTCCTGGAAGATCGGGAACAGCTCGTCGTCGACCTGGTCGACGGCGTCGATGTCGTCCGCGTCGTCCACGCCGCCCAGACCGTCCTGATGGGCGCGCGGGCGCGGCGCCGAAGGCTGCGGCAGGTCGGCAAACGAGGTCAGCGCGGCCTGGCCCAGCTCGTCGCTGAACACCGGCCCGGCCATCGGCTCGACGGCCGCCCCGCGCGCAGGCGCCGCTTCGGCAGGTTCCGCAGCCTCGGCCAGCCCGGCCGGCTGCGTCGGCAGCCCCTCGTCCGCGGGCTCGGGCTCGGGCTCGGGCAGGTCGATGGCCTGGACCCGCAACGGCGGCTCGGACCGGTCGGCGTCGTCCACCAGCGGGACCGGGGCGCTGAGCGCGAGTTCGTGCTCCTCCAGCCGCTGCATCAGCGACTCGGGCACAGGCCGCAGGAAGCCCGCTGCAAACTGGTGCAGCAGGCGCCGGATCTCCTCGGCGGCATCGATGAACAGCTGCGCCTCGCCCGGCGCGCCGCGGTCGACCGCGATCGAACGCATCAGCGCATGCTCGAGCGCCCGCGCCAGCCCCGACAGCTCGGTGTAGCCGACCGTGGCCGAACTGCCGGCCAGCGAGTGGGCCAGCGCTGCCGTGCCTTCGTCCGGCCTGCGGTCGGAGGCCATCGCCCATTCGGCGATCTCCATGCACAGGCGGCGCGACAGCTCGTCCGCCTCGTTGAGGTAGATGTTGAACAGCGGAATGCCGATGCGCAGGTCGCCGATGAGCTTGTAGGGCTCGTCGTCGGCATCGGGCGGTGCGTCGGCTTCGGGCGCCGGCGCCTCAGCCGCCTCGAGAGCAGCACCGGGCTGCGGCGCCGGTGCCGCGCCACCCGGCATCTCCAGATCGAATTCGGTGTCGAGCAACTCCGCCGGCACGGTCGCCGAGTCGAAGTCTTCGACGACCTCGCCGGCGCGCGCCGACGGCGCCATGCGGTCGGCCCCGGCGGGCGCCGCGAACACGCCCTCGAAGCCGCTCGGCGCAGCGCCGCCCGTCGCGCTTGCCGGCGCCGCACCGGGTTCGGACCAGTCGAGGGCCGGGTCGATGCGCAGCGAATCGATGCGCGGCTCGTCGGCCGCGCCGAAGTCCAGCGTGAAGGACCCGGTGTCGTCCGGCAGGTCGAGCGACAGCTTCGCCGGTCCCGCAGCGGCGGGCTCGTCGCCCGCCGCCGCCGGCGGCGAGGACGGTGCCTGCGCCGGCTCGTCGCCGATCACCAGCCGGAAGCCGGCGTCGTCCAGTCGCTCCGGCGCCATCGCCGCAGCCCCGGGCGCGCCTTCCGGCACCGGCAGCGCGTCGACCACGGTCGGGGCCGTGCCGGTGTCCAGGTCGAATTCCAGGCTCAGGTCGGAGGCGCTCGGCAGCTCCGGCACGCGCTCGAGCAGCGCGGCCGAGGCCGCGGCCGGCGTCGGCGCGGGCCGCGGCTCGGCGCCCGGCAAGGCCCGGCGGCGCAAGGCCTCGGCACGCGCCGAAAGTGCGCTGCCGCCGATGCCGCCGGCGCGGCCTTCGGCGATGGCGTCGACCCAGGCTGCGAATTCGTCCAGGGCATCGGTGGTGAACGCGCCCAGGTCGCCTTCCAGGTGCGAGGCTTCGGCCAGCCTCGCGTTGTACAGCTGCTCGCAGGACCAGGCGGCTTCGCCGAAGGCCTGCAGGCCGACCATGCGCGAACTGCCCTTCAGCGTATGGAAGGCGCGGCGGATCAGTGTCAGGTCGCCCAGGTCGTCGGGCGTGTCGCCCAGACGCGCCAATGCCTCCCGCGCCCCCTGCACCACCTCGCGCGCCTCGTCGATGAAGATCTCGCGCATCTCATCGTCTTCTTCCAGGCCGGTGCTGCCCTGGACCTGCGGCTGCGGCGGCGGCGTCGCGCGCACCGGCTGCTGCAGCGGCGCGGCCTCGGGCTCGACCGGCGGCAGGGACAGGTCGGCGACGGCCTGCGCCAGCTCGCTGCGCACCGCCTGACGCTGCTCTTCGTCGGTGGCCCGCTGCAAGGCCTGCTGCGCCGACGCCATGGTCTGCGCCAGCGCGCGCTGGTCGGCCAGCAGCGCCTGCTGCGACAGGCGGCCCAGCTCCTGCTGCAGCGCCTCGTCGGGCACGTCGGGCTGCGCCGCGGCCTGCGCCAGCGACTGCGCCTGGGCGACGAGCGGCGACACCGCGCCCGGCCTGGTCTCGTCGAAGCCGCCGAAGGCGGACAGGCGATGGCTGCGCCGGCCCATCACCGCCGACAGGTTGCCGGTCGCCGGGTCGTAGCGGAACAGCGAACGCGCCATCTGCGGCTGCACGCTGAGCATGTCGATCATGAAGCTCAACGCACCCAGGTTGTCGGCCAGGCGGTTGAAGCTGCCGTTCTGCGCCGCAAGCTGCGGGTCGACCTCGGCGGCGGCCAGCGCGTCCACGTCCTCGCTCATGCGCAGCACCGCCTGCGAGGCCTGGTCCATGTCCAGCACCGAGAGCACGCCGCGCATCGCCTGCAGCTGGCCGGGCACCGGGATCAGCAGTTCGCGCTGCGCCGGGTTGCGGAAGTACTGGTCGATCTGCTTCTCGACCTCGGACAGCGAGGCGCGCAGCTCCTGCACCACGCTGCCCATGGTCTGGCGGTCGGAGACGCGGCGGTACAGCTCCTCCATCCAGGGCTCGAGGGGCTGCGCGGCCTGGCCCTGGCCGACCTGCCGGATGCGCTGCGTCAGCCGCTGCACACGGGTGCCGACCAGCGGATGGTCGAACTCGCCCTCTTCCAGCGAGGCATCCAGGTAGAGCACGCTGGTGGCGACCTCCATGGCCAGCGCCGGGCTGGGCGCCTGGCCCGCGCCGACGGTCTGCGCCACCGCGGCCTGCAGCGCCTCGGCGAGCAGCTCGCCCGAGGGGTACAGCCGCTTCAGCGAGTCGCCGACCAGCGCGAACTGCTCGGCCAGCCCGCTGAGGCGATGCATCTCACCGCCGGCCACGGCCGACCAGACCTCCTTGGCGCCGGCGACGCGCTTGCGCGCCTGCGCGATCCAGGCCGGGTCGAAGCGGCCCAGCCGCACCGACTGGTAATCGAAGGCGGCGGTGGCGTCGAGGTCGTAGGCCTCGCGCACCGCCTCCAGGCGCGCGGCTCGCTGGCTTTCGCCGGGCACGCGCGCGTGGGCGCAGAAGAAGAGGACGTCCTGCGCCAGCCGGTCGGAGACCTCGGTCTGCCCGGCGATGCTCAGGCGCAGCTGGGCGAGCAGGCGCGAACTGACGCGCTTGGCATAGACGTCGGGCTGCAGCAGGCCGACGGCCTGGGCTTCGTAGAAGGCCGCAGACAACTTCCACAGCTCGGCCAGGTGGCCGTCGGAGGCCGCCGCCAGCCCGGCGCACAGGTCGCTGAGGCGCTGCATGGCCTCGCGATCGCCGCCGCGCATGATGGCCAGCACCTGCGCCTCCATCGCCGTGCGTGTAGACAGGTCGGGCGTCAAGGGCACGGCGCGGGCGTCGCCCGGCACGTGACGCCACTGCCATTCGTCGCGCCACAGGTCCGCCGGGTGCACGCGGTCGGCGCCCGCCAGCTCCTGCAGCTTGCGGTACTGGGGGAACAGCGCCAGCGTCGGCAGGCCCTTGCCCGCCAGCTTGCGGCCGAGGTAGTCGAGCACGCCAAAGGACGCCGACTCGATGGCCTCGACCGCCGCCTTGCTCACGGTCTTCGGCCTGGCGATGAAGCGCTGCACCACGGTCTCGCCGGCGCGCAGCATGCGGGCCGGTCCGGGCAGGCCGATCATCTCCAGCGCGCCCACCCCCTGGTGCAGCTGAGCGCGCGCCGCACGCAGCACCGACGGGTCGACCGTGTCGACGTCGGAGCCGGACACGGCGTCGGCCTCCTTCAGGTAGCGACGCAGGGACTTGTGCGCCGCCTCCAGCGAGCGGCGCAGCTCGTCGTGCACCCAGGCCAGGGTGCTGAGGTCGTCGACCGCATCGGCCTCGTCGGCGATGTCGTGCAGCATGTTCATCGGCGAAGGCCCTGCTCAGATGCCCGGCGCGCCGAAGCGCCACGGGCGACGCACGCAACGTGCCGATCGCGCGCCCGCCGCGGATCCGGCCTTGCCGGTCCGCCGGCGGTGCCCCCGCGTGGGGGCGCGCGAAGCGCATACGGGGCGGGCCATGTCAGCTGACCTTGAAGCGCGCCACCGACTGCTTCAGCTCCTCGGCGGTGCGCGACAGCTCGCGCACCATCTGCGCGGTCGAGCGCGTGCCTTCGCCGGTCTGCTCGGTCACCGCGAAGATGTGCTGGATGTTCGAGGCCACGACGTTGGCCGACTCGGCCTCCTGCAGCGCCTGCGAGGAGATCTGCGCGATCAGGTCCGAAAGCTGCCGGGTGACGCGGTCGATGTCGGCCAGCGCGGCGCCGGCGGCGTCGGACAGCTTCGCGCCCTCGACCACGCCGTGGGTCGAGCGTTCCATGGCAGCCACCGCCTCCTGCGTGTCGGTCTGGATGGTGCGCACCAGCACCGCGATCTGCTTGGTCGCCTCGGCGGAGCGCTCCGCCAGGCGCTGCACTTCCTCGGCCACCACCGAGAAGCCGCGCCCGGCCTCGCCGGCCGACGCGGCCTGGATGGCGGCGTTCAGCGCCAGCACGTTGGTCTGCTCGGTGATGTCGCCGATCAACTCGGTGATCTCGCCGATCTCCTGCGAGGACTCGCCCAGCCGCTTGATGCGCTTGGACGTGTCCTGGATCTGGTCGCGGATCGCGTTCATGCCGCCGATGGTGTTCTGTACCGCCTGCAGGCCGGTCTCGGCCGCCTGCAGCGACTGCCTGGCGACCTGCGCGGTGCGCTGCGCCTGCGCCGACACCTCGTTGATGCGGCCGGCCATCTGCAGCACCGACTCGCCGGTGTCGCGGATCTCGCGCAGCTGCTCGGTCGAGGTGGCGAGCAGCTCGGTCGAGGTCTGTTCGACCTGCTGCGTCGTGTCGGTCACCCGCGCCACCGTGCTCTGCACCGCCGACACCAGCGAGCGCAGCTCCTCCACGGTGTAGTTCACCGAGTCGGCGATGGCGCCGGTGATGTCCTCGGTGACGGTGGCCTGCTGTGTCAGGTCGCCCTCGGCCACCGTCTGCAGTTCGTTCATCAGCCGCAGGATCGCCGCCTGGTTGGCGTCGTTGACGCGCTTGGCTTCCTGTTCCTGGCGCTCGGCCTCCAGGCGCTGGCCTTCGGCGAACTGCGCGCGCGTCGTCTGGTCGCCGACGAAGAGCTTCAGGATGCCCGCGCCGCCGGCCAGCAGCAGCAGTGCCGACACCAGCATCACGCCCACGTGCAGCGCACCGACGCCGCCGCTGGCCGCCAGCTGCTGCTGCAGCGTCTGCAGTCCCTTGCGCAGCGGTTCGCTGTCGGCCGCGATCACGCCCTGTGCGTCGCGCGCCGCGACCAGGCCCTTCAGGTTGGCGAGGATGGCGTTGGCCTGGCCTTGCGTCGCCTCGTACTGCTTCAGCAGCGTCGTCATGCGCTCGCGTGCCTGGGTGCCGCCGGCGTTGACGTTGCCGGCGAGCTCGCGGAAGGTCTTCAGGTCGCGGTCCAGCAGGAACACCGCCTCGGGGTTGAGGCCCTCCAGCGTGATGAACTCGCTGGCGCTCTTGCCGATGCGCTGCGTCAGCATCACCAGCTGGCCCATCGCCGCCAGCTCGGCCGCCGACGCGCCCTGCTGCAGCTTCAGCGCGGACACGGTCTCGGCCACGTCGAGCAGTTCGCCCGACTGCTTGTTGATGGCGCGAAGCGACTGGCCGACCTCGGTCAGCGCCTTCTGCTGCGACAGCACGATCGCGGCGTTCTTGTCGGCGCGGTCGACCAGCGGCAGCAGCGGGTCCACCGCCTGCTGCACCGCCGCCGGCAGGATGGCGCCGCTCTCGCCGCCAGACAGCGCGCGCACGTTGCGCGTCATCGCCTCCGCGCTTTCCTTCAGTTCGGGAAAGGCCGCCGGCACGCCGACCATGGCCTGCGACACCGCCTTGGCCATGCGCTGCGACTCCATCAGCGCCTGGCCGATCGCGCCGACCTGCTCGCTGCTGCGCGAAGCCGAACTCAGCGCCAGCGCCGTCGACACGGCCAGGCCGATCAGGCCGGCGGCGACGAAGCCGACGAGCACGCGCTGCTGCTGTTGCGGCCGCAGGTGGCCGATCAGCGGCAGCGGCGCCCCCGCGGTCGGCAATTCGGCATGGGCATCCTGCACGCGCGTCTCGCTGAAGTCGCCGCCCATTTCGGAGGGCGTCACCTCGGAAATGATGGACGAATCGCGCGCTTCGTACTGGGCGCGCGTGTCCGGCGCCAGCGTCGGCCCGGGGCGCGGCGCCTGCGTGTCGCGGGCCGCCCGCTCGGGCTCGGCGGTGATGACGTCGTCGAACTGGGAATCGAAGGCCGCGGTGTCGGCACGCGGGTCGCGCGGGCGGCTGGTGATCTTGTCCATGAAGCTCATGTGGCCCTCTTCGGTTGTAGCGTCGCGCCAGCGCCGCCGGCGGCCTCAGGCCGCCACGCCAAGAAACTGTTCGTGGCCGGCCAGTGCCGACAGCTCGATTTCCTGCCAGACGCGACCTTCGGCGTCGCGCCAGCACGCGCCGGCAAACGCCGGCAGCTTGTCCGACACGGCCGCATCGGCCGGCTCGGCATTCAATTGATCGGCGTTGCGCAGCCCGGCCAGCCTGTCGACCAGCAGGGCGCAGTTCACGCCCAGCGCCGGGTTCAGCGCCAGCAGGCGGGCGTTGTCGCGGCTGCCCTCGCCGGCCTGCGGCGCGACCGCAGGCCGCAGGCCCAGGAACCGGGCCAGGTCGACCACCGCGTGCAGACCGCCGCGCAGGTTGGCCACGCCGGCGAACCAGGCGTGCGTGTGCGGCACCGGCAGGATCTGGCCGACGGCGAAGATCTCGCCGGCCTCGTGCAGCGGGAACAGCAGGCCCTGGCCGGCGCATTCCACGGCCAGCCAGGAGCGCACACGCGCTTCGGTGCGCGCCGCCTGCATGCGGCTGGCGAGCCGGCCCTGCAGTTCGCGCAGCGCTTCGCGGCTAGACATCGAGGTTCCCGATGGCCAGATGCGCGCGCGGGCCAGCGCCGGGCCGCTCCCGAGCGTCCGGCCCGCGCCTCCCCCTGGGGGGTGAGGCGGGACACGCGACAGCGCCTGCGCGCTGGCGCGTGCCTGCCGAACCGGCCGGGCATGCAGGCCCGGCCGCGGGCGGGGCGCGAAGCGAGCGAGGGGTCGTCATTGCTTCAGCCGAAGGCCTTGATCTTGGTGACCAGCTCGTCGGCGTTCACCGGCTTGACGATGTAGTCGCGTGCACCCTGGCGCATGCCCCAGACCTTGTCGGTTTCCTGGTTCTTGCTGGTGCACATGATCACCGGCACATCGGCCCAGCGCGGGTCGCGCGTGATGGTGCGCGTCAGCTGGAAGCCGTTCTGCCCGGGCATGACCACGTCCATCAGGATCAGGTCCGGCGTGTCTTCGTTCAGGCGGCGCAGCGCCTCCTCGCCGTTCTCGGCGGTGCGCACCTTGTAGCCGCGCTTGCCGAGGATGTCGGACAGGTGGTGCAACTCGGTCTTCGAGTCGTCGACCAGCAGGATCTTCTGGATGGACATGGGCGCTTCCTTGGCAATGGCCATGCAATGCATGGGCCGGGGGCTCCGAGCTCGCCGCGCGCGGGAAATCAGGCCGCCTGGCTGCTGAACTGTTCCACAGCGCGCAGCAGCTGTTCCTTGGTAAAGGGCTTGGTTAGGTACTCTTCTGAACCGACCATGCGGCCGCGCGCCTTGTCGAACAGCCCGTCCTTGGACGACAGCATGATCACCGGCACATGCGCGAAGCGGGGGTTGCGCTTGATGATGGCGCAGGTCTGGTAGCCGTCCAGGCGCGGCATCAGGATGTCGCAGAAGATGAGCTGCGGCGCGTGGTCGTTGACCTTGGCCAGCGCGTCGAAGCCGTCCTCGGCCAGCACCACCTCGTGGCCCCCCTGACGCAGGAAGATCTCGGCACTGCGCCGGATGGTGTTGCTGTCGTCGATCACCAGGACCTTGGCGCCGGTGGCGGCGGCGTCAGCAGCTTCGAGTTCCAAATCAGCTCTCCTCGGTGAGGTGGCGGCGGCGAATGCTCAGATTTCGACCATTTCGAAGTCTTCTTTACGGGCGCCGCACTCCGGGCAGGTCCAATTCATCGGAACATCGGCCCAGGCGGTGCCCGGCGCGATGCCGTGCTCGGGGTCGCCGGCGGCCTCGTCGTAGATCCAGCCGCAGATCAGGCACATCCAGGTACGGGTTTCGCTCACGGCGCCTCGGGGATGCAGGTCACTACAATGGAATTCGATTGTATCCAGCCCCCTTTCTCGAAACGCCAGGGGTGTTGCGCACATACGCAACATTCCTCAGATTCCGCTAGAGGTTCACGGAAACCCTTCCAAGACCTTGATCGCGCAGGACCCGAACCATGAGCTCCGCCTCCGCCGTTGCCACCGACACGGTCGACCCGACGCCGGAACCGTCGGCGCCGGCCTGCGTCATGAGCTTCAATGCCAGCGACCCGAGCGGCGCCGGCGGGCTCGCCGGCGACGTGGCGACCATCGCGGCCATGGGCGCGCACGCGCTGCCGGTGGTGACGTCGGTCGTGATGCGCGACACGGCCGAGGTCTTCGACCAGCATGCGCTGGACGCCGAGGTGGTGGTCGAACAGGCGCGCTCGATCCTGGAAGACGTCACGCTGGCCGGATGGAAGGTGGGCTTCCTGGGCTCGGCCGAGACCGTCAGCGCCGTGGCCGAGGTGCTCAGCGACTACCCCGACCTGCCGCTGGTGTCCTACCTGCCGCCGCTGAGCTGGCTGGACGAGGACCAGCAGATGTCCTACCTCGACGCCTTCCGCGAGCTGATCCTGCCGGCCACCGAGGTGCTGGTGGGCAACCACAAGACGCTGACCGACTTCCTGCTGCCCGACTGGGACAGCGAGCGCCCGGCCTCGCCGCGCGAGCTGGCCGTGGCCGCGGGCGAGCACGGCACCCGCTACGTGCTGGTCACCGGCGTGATGCTCGCCTCCAAGGGCAGCGAACAGTTCATCGACAACGTGCTGGCGTCGCCGCAGGGCGCGCTCACTGGCGAGAAGTTCGAACGCTTCGACGCCACCTTCGTCGGCGCCGGCGACACCCTGGCCGCGGCGCTGGCATCGCTGCTGGCCGCCGGCAGCGAACTGCAGGCCGCCGTCGGCGAGGCACTGGCCTTCCTCGACCAGAGCCTCGATGCCGGCTTCCGCCCCGGCATGGGCAACATCGTCCCGGACCGCTTCTTCTGGGCCATGCCCCAGGCCGAGGAAGGCACGCCGACCGAAGCCGACGAAGCCGAATCGCCGGCCGACGACCACGGCGCCAAAGGCGCCAGCCGCCGTGTGCATTGACGCTTCTTCCCCGTAGCAGCCTCGCCCGCGTCGAGCGGGCGCCGTCAGCGGCCTGGATCGGCCGGGGCCGCGGCGCCAACCTCGTTCGATGCGCCACCGCATGCCCTGCAAGGGCCCAGCCTGAGCACCGACCTCCATGTCCGCCCCCACCAATTCCTCGCTCTTCGAACGCGCCCAGCGCGTCATCCCCGGCGGCGTCAATTCGCCGGTGCGCGCCTTCCGCGCCGTCGGCGGCACGCCGCGCTTCATCCAGCGCGCCGAAGGGCCCTACCTGTGGGACGCCGAAGGCCGGCGCTACATCGACTACATCGGCTCCTGGGGGCCGATGATCCTGGGCCACGGCCACCCGGCGGTCCTGGACGCCGTGCACAAGGCCGCGCAGGACGGCCTGAGCTTCGGCGCGCCGACCGAGCGCGAGATCGAGCTGGCCGAGGAGATCATCCGCCTGGTGCCCAGTGTCGAGCAGGTGCGGCTGGTGAGCAGCGGCACCGAGGCCGGCATGAGCGCGCTGCGCCTGGCGCGCGGCGCCACCGGCCGCAGCAAGATCATCAAGTTCGAGGGCTGCTACCACGGCCACGCCGACGCGCTGCTGGTCAAGGCCGGCTCGGGCCTGGCGACCTTCGGCTTCCCCACCAGCGCCGGCGTGCCGGCCGAGGTGGTGCAGCACACGCTGGTGCTCGAATACAACCACCTGGCCCAGCTGGACGAGGCCTTCGCCATCCACGGCCACGAGCTGGCCTGCGTGATGATCGAGCCGATCGCCGGCAACATGAACTTCGTGCGCGCCAGCCTGCCCTTCATGACCCGGCTGCGCGAGCTGTGCACGAAGCACGGCGCGCTGCTCGTCTTCGACGAGGTGATGACCGGCTTCCGCGTCGCGCTCGGCGGTGCGCAGAGCATCTATGCGCAGCTGATCCCCGGCTTCAAGCCGGACATGAGCGTGTTCGGCAAGGTCATCGGCGGCGGCATGCCGCTGGCGGCCTTCGGCGCCAGCAAGGACGTGATGAGCCAGCTGGCGCCGCTGGGCCCGGTGTACCAGGCCGGCACGCTGAGCGGCAATCCGGTGGCCACCGCTTGCGGGCTGGCGACGCTGAAGGAAATCACCAAGCCCGGCTTCTTCGAGGCGCTGTCGGCCAAGACCAAGCAGTTGGTCGACGGCCTGGCCGCTGCCGCGCGCGGCGCCGGCGTGCCGCTGGTCTGCGACTGCGAGGGCGGCATGTTCGGCTTCTTCTTCGCCGACGCCCTGCCGCAGAACTACGGCGTGGTGATGGCCACCGACAAGGAGCGCTTCAACCGCTTCTTCCACGCCATGCTCGAGCGCGGCGTGTACCTGGCGCCGGCGCTGTACGAAGCCGGCTTCGTCAGCGCCGCGCACAGCGACGCCGACATCGCCGCCACCGTGGCCGCGGCGGCCGAGGCGCTGCGCGGCTGATCAGGCCGGGCTGGAACGCAGACCGTACACCTGCCCGCCCAGGAACAGGTATTCGGCGCGCAGGATCGCATCGCCCTTCTCGCCGGCGAAGGTGAAGCCGAGCACGCCGACGGTGTCGCCGACCTTGATTTCCGGCACCTTCCAGGCCTCCATGCGGGTCAGCGGCGCCAGCTCGACCTCCCAGAGCCGATCCTTGCGCGTGGGCAGCTGCGCCGCCTTCAGCAGCGCGGGGCCGTCCACCCCCGCCGACTGTGGCGGCAGCTTGCGGCTGGCCAGGTCGGCAGGCAGCTTCGGGTTGGCAGGCAGCTCCAGCGACAGCTCGGCATGCGGGTTGCGCCAGGCCACCTTGGCAGCCTTGCCTTCCAGCCAGATCGGCCGGCCCTGGTCGAAGCTGCTCCAGCCGTGGTGGGCGCGGGCGGCCAGCGGCAGCGCCAGCGCGGTGGCAAGCAGGGTGCGTCGTTGCATCGTCTTTCCTCGTCGGTTCCGGTTGCGATCTGTCGCGCCCGTTCGCACCCGCCGCCTCGAGCGACGGCCGCGGAGCCGGCTGTTCCGGGCCGCTGGCCGTGCCCCCTCGAGGGGGCGCGCGAAGCGCGTAGGGGGTGGTTCATGAATAGGCAATCCAGCGGCCGCAGATGATGACAGCCAGCCAAAGCCCCATCGAAACAACGGTCTGCATGCGGGCCTCGCGGTCCAGCAGCTGCAGGCTGCCGCGGGCGTGGAACCAGGCCGCATTCAGCCCGGCCAGCATCACCAGGCCCATCTTGATGACGAAGATGCGGTTGGCCAGCATCTCGGCCGGCTGGCCGGCGAACATCATCAGCCC
>Ga0114939_10001554_pt1 | contig 17987 bp, 14 predicted proteins | sample AshMeaCrysSpring_FD_87196 | JGI IMG/M metagenome (GOLD analysis project Ga0114939, IMG submission 87196) | Groundwater microbial communities from Big Spring, Nevada to study Microbial Dark Matter (Phase II) - Ash Meadows Crystal Spring | ecosystem: Environmental > Aquatic > Deep subsurface >...
CGGCGCGACAGCGGCCAGGCGCACCGGCGTGCCCTCGCGCACGCTGCCCACGGCGCCGGCCAGCACGCGCGTGCCCTCGGGCAGCACGTCGCCGATGGCGCGCATGGTCACGCCGCCGGCCACGCCGGCCGCGCCCGGTCGCACCTCGCGCCGCACGATGCGCTCGCCCTCGACGACGAGCAGGTAGGGTTGCGCCTGGTCGGTGCGGATCGCCGACGCCGGCACCGCGCGCTCGCTGCGGCGCTCGAGCTCCACCCGCCCGCGTGCGAACAGGCCCTGGCGCAGGGCCGGATGGCCGTCGATGGCGAAGTACACCATCACCGCGCGCGAGCCGGCCTGCGCAGCCGGCGCGATGCGCGCCACGCGCGCCGTCACCGGGCGGTCCAGGCCGTCGACGTCGAGCGTGGCCGGCGCGCCGACCTGCAGCGAGACCACATCCTCGGGTGGCACCGCAGCTTCGAGCTCGAGCTGCGACAAGTCGACGATCTCCAGCAGTCGCGCATCCACGCCGACGCGCTCGCCCGGCTGCACGAGACGCTGCGAGACGATGCCGCCCAGCGGCGCGACGAGAACGGCGTCGGAGCGGGCCTTGCGTGCCAGTTCGACAGCCGCCAGCGCCGCCTGCAGGTTGGAGTTTGCGGCCGCCTCGTTGGCCACCGCCGTGTCCAGCGCGGTGGCGGAGATGAAACCCTGCGTGACGAGCGCGCGGTTGTTCTCGAGGGCACGGCGGGCGATGTCGAGCTGGGCGCGCGCTGCGCCGGCGGTCTGCTCGGCCTGGCGCAGCTTCCAGTCGAGCTCGGTGGTGTCGAGCTGCACCAGCACCTGGCCGCGCGTGACGGCTTCGCCTTCGCGCGCGGCAATGGTGCGCACCTCGGCCGCGACCTTGGCCTTGACCACGGCACTGCGCACCGCCTTGACGCTGCCCGAGATGTCCAGCGTGCGCTGCAGCTCCACGCGCTGCACGGTGGCCAGGTCGGCATCGGTGAGTTCGAGTTCCACGGCCGCGGCGGTCGGGGCGGCTGGCGGCGGTGTGGCGCGCCGCTGCTGCACGGCGCGCAGCGCGACAGCGGCGAGCACGATCAGCACGGCTGCGGTCAGGATCCAGCGCAGGGACTTGTTCATGACTGGGCGCGGCTCGTACGCGTGGCCGGCACCGCGCTGGCCGCATCAGCGTGGTCGGCGCGCGGCTGGGCGAGCAGGCCGCGCAGGACAAGGTCGAAGTGGTGGCGGATGAAGTTCTCGGGCTCGAGCGGCGGTGCGGCGGGTGGGCACGGCGCGTCGGGGCCGGTAATGGTGCAGGCCGCCAGCGAATGCTTGTGCAGGCACAACATGATCATCGGCAGCACCAGCGAGAACACGGTCGCGTCCACATCGACCTCGCGGAACTCGCCATGCGCGATGCCTCGCCGCAACACCTGGCCGATGAGGCGCTGGCCGGGCTCGACCACCTCGCGCACGTAGAACTCGGCGATCTCGGGGAAGTTGCGCACCTCGGTGATGATGAGTTTGAACACGCCCGAGGCCGGGCTTTCCACCACCGCCAGCCACCACTGCACGATCAGCTCGCTCAGCAGCTGAGCCGCGCTGCCTTCGTGGCGCGCCACGTCTTCGGCGCCGGCGGCGATCTCGCTGCCCAGATGCTGGCGGATCACCGCCTTGAGCAGCTCCTCCTTGCTCGGGTAGTACAGGTAGAGCGTGCCCTTGGACACGCCGGCCCGCGCGGCCACCTCTTCGGCGCGCGTGGCGGCAAAGCCTTTCTCGACGAACAGGTCCAGGGCCGCGTCGAGCAACTCCTGGGGCCGTGCGTCCTTGCGGCGCTGGCGGGGGGACTGCAACATGGACTTAATGACCAAACGGTCATTAATGTACCCGCTTGCTCCAGGAGCGTCAAACGACGTATCCCGGCCAGCCTGGTCCCGGTGGCATCGCAGACCGGGCCGTCGCGCGTGTCACCTCGACGCTCGACCGACACGGCATCGGCCTGCCCGACGTCCGGCTATTTCCAGGTCACGAAGTTCTTTACATGGCTTACCTAGAATGAGTCGATGAAAACGACACGTGGGGTCTGGTGGTTGCTTTTGCTGGTGATCGCCGCCGTGGCGGCGGGTGCGTGGTGGTGGACACAGCGGGGCGGCGAGGCCTCATCCACATACCGCACCGGCAAGATCGAGCGCGGTCCGCTGCAGGCGGCGGTGTCGGCCACCGGCACGGTGACGCCGGTGGCGCAGGTGCAGATCAGCTCGCAGGTCTCGGGTCAGATCCGGGAACTGCTGGTCGACTTCAACAGCGAAGTCAAGGAAGGCCAGCTCATCGCGCGGCTCGACCCGCAGACGTACGAATACCGCGTGCGCCAGGCGACCGCCGACGTGGAGGCGGCGCGCGCCTCGGTGCTGACGGCGCAGGCCAACGTGCAGAACGCGCTGGCCCTGTCCAGCCGAGCGCGCGTCGAGTTGGCCGAAGCCCAGCGCGACCTGGAGCGCAAGCAGGGGCTGGTGGCGCAGAACTTCATCTCGCCGGCCGAGGCCGACACGGCGCGCGCCAAGGCGGCCACGCTGGCGGAGGCGGTCAAGTCGGCCGAGGCGCAGGTGGCGGTGAGCCGAGCCCAGGCGACCAACGCACAGGCCGTGGTGCGCCAGCGCGAGGCGCAGTTGTCACAGGCGCGCGTGGACCTCGGGCGTACCGAGATCCGCTCACCGGTCAACGGCATCGTCATCAAGCGCAGCATCGAGATCGGCCAGACCGTCGCCGCCAGCCTGCAGGCGCCGGAGCTGTTCGTCATCGCGCGCAATCTGCAGGACATGCAGGTCGAGGCCGCCATCGACGAGGCCGACATCTCCCGCGTGCGCGTTGGGCAGAAGGCCGGCTTCACCATCGACGCGTTCCCGGGGCGCAACTTCGAAGGCGCCGTGCGCCAGGTGCGCAAGGCCGCGACCTCGACGCAGAACGTGGTTACGTACACGGTGGTGGTCGGCTTCGCCAACCCGGGCTCGGTGCTGCTGCCCGGCATGACGGCCAACGTGCGCATCGTCACCGACACGCGCGAGTCGGCGCTCAAGGTGCCCAACGGCGCGCTGCGCGTGCGCATCGCCGGTGTGGAGCCGGCGCCCGCACCCGCGCCGGCGGCCAGTGCGGCCGGCGCTGCGGCGACGCCCCCCGATGCGCCGCCGATGGCGGCGCGCGCTGCTGCCGGTGCTGCTGCTCAGGTCAGTGGCGGCACGGGTGGTGGTCCTCTGGGCGAGATGCGCAGGCGGTTGGTGGGCGAGCTCGGGCTGTCGGCCGCACAGGCCGAGCAGGTCGACGCCATGCTGGCTGCGGCAGCGCCTCGCTTTGCGGAGCTGCGCAACCTGGCCGAGGATGAACGCCCTAAGGCCCGCGAGCGCATCCTGGCCGACGTGCGGACCCAGGTCGGCGAGGTGCTGACGGCCGAGCAGCGCAACCGCTACCAGGCGCTGGTGGCCGAGATGAGCGGTCGCGCGGCCACGCGCGGGCGCATCTACCTGCTGGGCGACGACGGCAAACCTCGCGCGTACAGCGTGCGCCTGGGGATCAGCGATGGGGTGGCCACCGAGCTGCTGGTGCCGCCGGGGTCGTCGGATGCGGCGGTGTTGGTCGAGGGGGCCGCGGTCATCACGTCGGTGATCGCCCCGCCCGCCGCGTCGCGCGGCGCCGCCAACGGCCCGCGCATGGGCATGCCCTTCTGAGAAGGCGTACATGGCGCTGATCGAGGCGCGCGAGCTGACCAAGGTCTACCGCATGGGCGACCAGACGGTGCATGCGCTGCGGGGCGTCTCGCTCGACGTGCAGGCCGGCGAGTTCGTCGCCGTGATGGGTGCGTCGGGCTCGGGCAAGAGCACGCTGATGAACATCCTCGGCTGCCTCGACCAGCCCACCATGGGCACGCTATACCTGGCCGGCGAGGCGGTGCAGACGATGAGTACGGACCAGCTGGCGTCGCTGCGCAACCGGCGCATCGGTTTCGTGTTCCAGCAGTTCAACCTGTTGCCGCGCACGAGCGCGCTGGAGAACGTCGAGCTGCCGATGGTGTATGCCGGCGTCGCGCCCGCCGAGCGCCACCGCCGCGCCCTGCAGGCGCTGCAGCGCGTCGGGCTGGCCGAGCGGGCGGCCCACACGCCGGCCGAGCTGTCGGGGGGACAGCAGCAGCGCGTGGCGATTGCCCGCGCGCTGGTCAACCAGCCGCAACTCATCCTGGCCGACGAGCCGACCGGTGCCCTGGACAGCGCCACCTCGCTGGACATCATGCAACTGCTGGCCGACCTGAACGCGCAGGGCATGACGGTGATCCTGGTGACGCACGAGCACGACATCGCCGCCTGGGCGCGGCGAGCCATCACCTTCCGCGACGGACGCATCGTCGACGACCGTGCGCAGCCCGGCCTGCGGCAGGCACCGGTGGCCGCACACGGGGCGCTGCCGTGAACATCGCCGCGGCCGTGCGCTCGGCCTGGCGGGCGCTGACCACGAACACCCTGCGCAGCCTGCTGACGATGCTGGGCATCATCATCGGCGTGGCGGCGGTGATCACGATGATCGCCATCGGCACCGGCGCTCAGCAGCGGGTGGAAGAGCAGATCAAGGCGCTGGGCTCGAACATCCTGCTCGTGTTGCCCGGTGCGCAAACCAGCCAGGGTGTGCGGCTGGGGGCGCAGACGGGGCAGGGGATCAGCGAAGACGACGCCAAGGCCATCATGCTCGAGGTGCCCGAGGTGCAGTCCGCGGCGCCGACGCTGCGCACGGGCGTGCAGGTGGTGGCCGCCAACGCCAACTGGGCCACCACGGTCTTCGGCACCACGCCGGAGTACTTCGACGTGCGCGACTGGCCGATCGAGTCGGGCCGCGCCTTCGACCAGGCCGAGGTCAACGGCTCGGCCAAGGTCGCGCTCATCGGGCAGACCGTGGCGCGCGAGCTGTTCGGCGACGTCGACCCGATCGACCAGGTCGTGCGCGTGCGCAGCGTGCCGGCGGTGGTCATCGGCGTGCTGTCGCGCAAGGGCCAGAACGCCATGGGCCAGGACCAGGACGACGTGGTCATCGTGCCCACCACCACCTTCCGCTTTCGCGTCCAGGGCTGGGGCGGTGGGCGCATCCGGCGCGTCGGCTCGATCATGGTCAAGGTGCGCGAGGGCCAGAGCATGGCCGTGGCCGAAGCCGGCATCCGCGACCTGCTGCGCCAGCGGCACCGGCTGCAGGCCAGTGCGCCCGACGACTTCACCATCCGCAACCTGACCGAGGCGATGCAGGTCCAGGAAGAGTCCAGCCGCATCATGACGCTGCTGCTGGCTGCCGTAGCCGGGGTGAGCCTGGTCGTGGGCGGCATCGGCATCATGAACATCATGCTGGTCAGCGTGACCGAGCGCACGCGCGAGATCGGCCTGCGCATGGCCGTGGGTGCGCGCGGGCGCGACATCCTGCTGCAGTTCCTCATCGAGGCGATCACGCTCAGCCTGCTGGGCGGCGCCATCGGCATCGCGCTGGGTGCCGGGGCGACCTGGGCGGTGGCGCAGTTCGCACAGTGGCAGGTGGTCTTGTCGACCGATGCGATCGCGCTCGCCGCAGGCTTTGCCGCCGCGGTGGGGGTGTTCTTCGGCTTCTACCCGGCGCGGCGTGCTGCGGGGTTGCTGCCGATCGAGGCCCTGCGCCATGAATGAGCGCCGTCGCCGCGCGGTGCTGGCGCTGGCAGGCGCTGCAGCATTGGGCACGGCGGCGAGCCTGGGCGGTTGTGCCGGCGTTGGCGGTGCGCGCACGGTCACGCTCAGCGAGGCCGAACTGACCCGCCGCCTGGCCGAGCGCTTCCCACAGGAGCGCCGGCTGCTGGACACGATCGACCTGCAGCTCGACACGCCGCAGGTGCTGCTGCGGCCCGACAGCAACCGCGTGGCGGTGGACCTGGCGCTGGAGCTGCGCGAGAAGCTGACTGGCCGCCGCTTTCCGCTGCAGATCGGGCTGGACAGCGCGCTGCGCTACGACGCGGCCACGCAAGCGGTGGTGCTCAGCGACGTGAAGGTGCAACGCCTGGGGGTGACCGCAGTACCGCAGGCGCTGGCGGCGCTGGCGCTGCAACTGGGTGCGCCGGTGGTCGAACGTTTGCTGGAAGGTCAGCCGGTGCATCGCTTCACGGCGCGGCAACTGACGGGCGCGGCGGGTGCGGGACTGCGGCCCGATACCCTGCGCGTCACGCCGCGCGGTCTCGAGCTGACGCTGGTGCCCGTCGAACGCACCTGATAGGCCGGCGACCGATCCACCTGGGCATGTGCCAACGCGGCGCGCGGTGGCAGCGCGGCCCGTCGGGCGCGCGGCGACGACATCGGCCCGCTTGCGCGAGTGCGGCAGCCGCGGCATCTCGTGCAGCACTCGACGCGGCGAGTGCACTTCATCGAGTCGCGGGGGCGGAACCGGCAGGTCGCGTCGCTATGATCGGCGGCTGCGCTTTCCGGCCGCGCGAGCGGGTGAACGATCGTGGATGGGATGCTACTGGCCAAGGCGGCCATCATGGGCGTGGTGGAAGGACTCACCGAGTTCCTGCCCATCTCGTCCACCGGTCACCTGATCCTGGCGGCGTCGCTGCTCGACTTCACCGGCGAGACGGCCAAGGTGTTCGACATCGCGATTCAAAGCGGCGCGATGCTTTCGGTGATCTGGGAATACCGCGAGCGGCTGGCGCGCACCGTCAGCGGCATCACGCGCGACCCTGGAGCGCAGCGCTTCGCGGCCAATGTGCTGATCGCCTTCGTCCCGGCGGTGGTGCTCGGCCTGGCGCTGGGCAAGGCCATCAAGGAGCACCTCTTTCATCCGGTGCCGGTGGCGATGGCGTTCATCGTCGGCGGCCTGATCATCCTGTGGGTGGAGCGCCGGCACCACCGCCTGTACGGCGACCTCGACCTGGCCGGCAGGCGCCATGCGCGCATCGAGACCGTCGACGACATGCGCTGGCACGACGCGCTGAAGGTGGGCCTGCTGCAGTGCCTGGCGCTCATTCCCGGCACCAGCCGCTCGGGCGCGACCATCATCGGCGCCATCGTGCTGGGCTTCTCGCGCAAGGCCGCCACCGAGTTCAGCTTCTACCTCGGCATCCCCACGCTGATGGGCGCGGGCGCCTACTCGCTGTGGAAGTCGCGCGACCTGCTGCGCTGGGAGGACCTGCCGATGTTCGCGGTGGGTACGGTGGTGTCGTTCTTCGCCGCGCTGCTGTGCATCCGCTGGCTGATCCGCTACGTGTCGACGCACGACTTCGTGCCCTTCGCGTGGTACCGCATCGTCTTCGGTGCCATCGTGCTGCTGACGGCCTGGACCGGCTGGGTGCAGTGGACGGCGTGACGCGCCGCCGCGGCGTACCGCGCGCTCAACGGCGCTGAAACAGCAGGTCCCACACCCCGTGGCCCAACGCGAGGCCGCGCGCCTCGAACTTCGTCTGCGGTCGCCACGAAGGGCGCTCCGCATAGCCGTCGGCCGTGTTGACGAGCAGCGGCTCGCCGGTCAGCACCTGCAGCATCTGCTCGGCATAGGGCTGCCAGTCGGTGGCGCAGTGCAGGTAGCCGCCGGGCGCAATGCGGCTGGCGAGCAGCGACACGAACGGCGGCTGGATCAGCCGGCGCTTGTGGTGCCGTTTCTTGGGCCACGGGTCGGGGAAGTACACGTGCACGCCCGACAGTGACGCAGGGGCGACCATATGCTGGACCACCTCGACCGCGTCGTGCTGCACGATGCGCACATTGGCAAGCCCCTGCTGGCCGATCAGCCGCAGCAGCGCGCCCACGCCGGGCTCGTGCACCTCGACGGCGAGGAAGTCGGTGTCGGGCTGGTCGCGCGCGATCTGCGCAGTGGCTGTGCCCATGCCGAAGCCGATCTCGAGCACCAGCGGTGCGAGCCGGCCGAACAAGGCCGCCCCATCGAGCGGCGACGACTGGTGGGGCACGACGAAACGCGGCGCAAGCTCGGCCAGCGCGCGCTGCTGCCCGCTGCCCATGCGGCCGGCGCGACGCACGTAGCTGCGCACGGCAGCGCGCCGCGACTGCGCAGGCGGCGTGTTCGGGGGTGCGGACAGCAGGCTCACTCGGGGGTCTTCGGGTTGGATACCGGGGCGTTCGCCATGGGGGGCGGCAGCCCTTTAGGCCTGCCTTCATCCTGCGCCCTGCGGCACCCGCCCTTGGGGCGGCCCGGCGGGCTCACGGGGCGCCGATTATCGCCAAGCGCATCACGCGCGATAGAATCGCCGTAACCAGCGGGCGTAGTTCAATGGTAGAACTTCGGCTTCCCAAGCCGATAGCGTGGGTTCGATTCCCATCGCCCGCTCCAATGCCGCAGCGGCCGCGCAGCGCCCAGCGCGCCTCCCCGTCGCCGAGCCTCCCATGGTCGATCGCCCCACGCGCGTGATCTGGGTCGATGCGGGCTTGGGCATGTCGCCGCCGAGTTGCCCCGGCATCACCTGCGAAGCCTTCACCGACGCCAATGCCGCCCTGGCACGTCTGAAGGGGTCGGGCTGGGAAGCGGTGGTCATCGCCGCGTCGACCGAGCAGGCACGGCGCCTGCGCACCGACTCGGCGTGGATGACCGCCTGGCGCGACACACCGGTGCTCCTGGTCGCACCGCTGGACGACGACACTGAGGCCGTGCGTCTGGCCGAGGCGGGCGTGCAGGACATCCTGCATCCGTCTCAGGCCTCGGCCGCCGAGCTGACGCTGCGGCTTGCGCTGTCGGTGGCGCGCAAGCAGCGTGAACGCGACGCTCGCCGCAGCTGGTCGACCGACCTCGACACCGGACTGCCGAACCGCGACCAGCTGCTCGAACACCTGAATCAGCTGCTCGCGCTGCGCGCGCGCCAGCCGTCGCCGATGGCGCTGGTCGTCGTGCGGGCGACGGGGCTGGACGCCGCCGGCGCGCAGCACGGCGACGAGGCCGTGCACGTGCTGCGACGCAAGCTGGCGGTGCGCTTGCGCGGCGCGGTTCGCGCTTCGGACGTGGTGGCGTCGCTGGGTGGCGACGGCTATGCGCTGCTGCTGGCGCGGCTGGAATCGGCTGCCGACGCGGCGCAGGTGGCCGCCAAGTTGCAGCGCGTGGCGCGCGAGCCCTTCCACGTGCTGGGGGTGACCGTGCGGCTGCAGCCCTTCGTGGGTATGGCCGCATGCCCCGCCGACGGCAACGATGCCTCCGCACTGTTGGCCCGTGCGCTGGAGGCGGCGCAGATGGCCGAGCGCCAAGGCCTGCGCAGCGCCGCGAACGACTGAAACCCCACAGTCGGGGCAAGCCCGGCGGACCCCCACGAGGGGGCATGAGGACACTTGGGGGTGCTCGGCGTTTCCTCGAGCCGCGCGCTGCCCGCGGTGCCACCCGGCGCTATTTCTGGATGTCACCCAGGCACAGGTACTTGACCTCGACGTAGTCGTCCATGCCCTGGTGCGCGCCCTCGCGGCCCAGCCCCGACTGCTTGACCCCGCCGAAGGGCACTTCGGCGGTCGAGATCAGGCCGGTGTTGATGCCGACCATGCCGTACTCCAGCGCTTCGGCGACGCGGAAGATGCGGCCGATGTCGCGGCTGAAGAAGTAGCTGGCGAGGCCGAACTCGGTGGCATTGGCCGCGTCGATGGCCTCGGCTTCGGTCTTGAAGCGGAACACCGGCGCGACGGGACCGAAGGTCTCTTCCCTGGCGCACAGCATGTCCGCGGTCACTCCGGCCAGCACCGTCGGCGTGTAGAAGCGCTCGCCAATGCGTTCGCCGCCCACCACCACCTTCGCACCCTTGGCCACGGCGTCGGCGACGTGGGACTCGACCTTGGCGATGGCCTGGTCGTCGATCAACGGCCCCTGGTTCACGCCCGCTTCGAAGCCGCTGCCGACCTTGATCGCCCGGGCCTTGTCGGCCAGCTTGGCCACGAAGGCGTCGTAGACCTTGTCCTGCACGTACAGGCGGTTGGCACACACGCAGGTCTGGCCTGCGTTGCGGTACTTGCTGATCATCGCGCCCTCGACTGCACTGTCGAGATCGGCGTCGTCGAAGACGATGAAGGGCGCGTTGCCGCCGAGCTCGAGGCTGAGTTTCTTGATGGTCGGCGCGCACTGCCGCATCAGGATGCGGCCCACCTCGGTCGAGCCGGTGAAGGACAGGTGGCGCACGACGTCGCTGTCGCACAGCACCTTGCCGATCGCCACCGAGTTGGCGCTGTCGGCCGACAGCACGTTCAGCACGCCCGCCGGCATGCCGGCGCGCTGTGCCAGTTCGGCCACCGCCAGCGCCGACAGCGGCGTCTGCTCGGCCGGCTTGATCACCACCGGGCAGCCGGCGGCCAGTGCCGGCGCCACCTTGCGCGTGATCATCGCAATCGGGAAGTTCCACGGCGTGATCGCCGCGCACACGCCAATGGGTTGCTTGAGCACCAGGTAGCGCTTGTTGTTGTCGGTGGTCGGGATGGTCTCGCCGTAGACGCGCTTGGCTTCCTCGGCGAACCATTCGATGAAGCTCGCGCCGTAGCCGACCTCGCCCTTGGCCTCGGCCAGCGGCTTGCCCTGCTCGGCGGTCATGATGCGCGCCAGGTCGTCGGCGTGCTGGTGCAGCAGCGCAAACCACTTCATCATGATCACGGCGCGTTCCTTGGCCGTCCTGGCGCGCCACAGCGGCCAGGCCTTCTCGGCCGCGGCGATCGCCGCGTGCGCATCGGACGCGCCGAGATTCGTGACCTCGGCCAGCACCCGGCCAGTGGCCGGGTCGGTGACCTCGAAGGTGGTCGAGCCGTCGACCCAGGCACCCCCGATCAGCGCGCTGGTCTTCAGCAGGGTGGGGTCGGCGAGGGTCGCGAGGGGAGAGTTCTTCAGGTCCATGGGCAGCAGTCTGTGGGCGGCTATGTCCTGGGTGACTTTAATGCAAGGCGTGCGAAACGAGCCGCCGTTTGTTCCGTCATCGCTCGAAGCAGGTCGCCGTTCACGCGCAACCCTCCCGGGGGTGAACCGTCGCGTGCGACCGTCGGCAATGGTGTCGCATGGAGCTGCGAGCGATGTCCATCAGCGGCGATGGTCCAGCGTCAGGCGGCTGGCCAGGCGTCGGCTTGGGCGAGCGCGCCGCGGATCGCCTCGCCATGCTGGTCGAGCGCGGGCGGCGCCTGGTCGGCCATCGGGCGCTGGCCGTCGAAACGCATCGGCGGGGCCACCATCGGCACGCCACCTGCTTCGACGCGCATCCCGCGCGCGACGACCTGCGGATGCGCGAACACCTGCGGAATCTCCAGGATGGGGGCGCAGGGCACGTGGTTGGGCTCGAGCAGCGCCACCCAGGCATCGGTGCTGCGCTCGCGCATCCAGCCAGCCACCAGCGCCACCAATTCGGCACGGTGCTCGACCCTTGCCGCGTTGGTGGCGTAGCGCGGGTCGCGCGCCACGTCGGGGCAGCCCACCCGCTCGCACAGCCGCGTGAACTGGCCGTCGTTGCCCACAGCCAGGACGATGTGGCCATCCGCGGTGGCGAACACCTGGTAGGGCACGATGTTGGGATGGGCGTTGCCCAGGCGCCGCGGGGTCACACCACCCGCGAGGTGGTTGCTGGCCTGGTTGGCCAGCATCGCCACCTGGGTGTCGAGCAGCGCGGCGTCGATCCAGCGGCCGCGGCCCGTGCGGCCCCGCTCGATCAACGCTGCCAGGATGGCCGTGGCGGCGTAGACGCCGGTGAACAGGTCGGCCACGGCCACGCCCACCTTCTGCGGCTCGGTGCCGGGCGTGCCGTGCTTCTCGCCGGTGATGCTCATCAGCCCGCCGGTGGCCTGGATCGCGAAGTCGTAGCCGGCCGCGTCGGCCATCGGACCGTCCTGCCCGTAGCCGGTGATCGAGCAGTAGACCAACGCCGGGTTGTCGGCGCACAGACTGGCATGGTCCAGACCGTAGCGGGCGAGCTGGCCGACCTTGTAGTTCTCGATCACCACGTCGGCGTGCCGTGCCATGCGCTTCACGAACGTGGCGCCCTCGGCCGTCGCGATGTCCACCGCGACCGACCGCTTGCCGCGATTGGCGCTCAGGTAGTACGCGGCGGTGCGCCGCTGCGCATCGCCCACGAAGGGCGGGCCCCAGCCGCGCGTATCATCGCCGCTGCCGGGGCGTTCGACCTTGACCACGTCGGCTCCGTAGTCGGCCAGCAGCTGGCCGCACCACGGACCGGCGAGCACGCGCGACAGGTCGAGCACGCGCACGCCGTCGAGCAAGCGGGGTCCGCTCATCGTGGCGCGGTTCAGCTGAAGGCCTGGATGCCGGTGATCGCGCGTCCCAGGATCAGCGCGTGGATGTCGTGAGTGCCTTCGTAGGTGTTCACCACTTCCAGGTTCACCAGATGGCGCGCCACGCCGAACTCGTCGGAAATGCCGTTGCCGCCCATCATGTCGCGCGCCTGCCGGGCGATCTCCAGCGCCTTGCCGCAGGAGTTGCGCTTCATGATGCTGGTGAGCTCGACCGCCGCCTGCCCCTCGTCCTTCAGCCGCCCGAGGCGCAGGCAACCCTGCAGGCCCAGGCTGATGTCGGTGAGCATGTCTGCCAGCTTCTTCTGCACCAGCTGGTTGGCCGCCAGCGGGCGGCCGAACTGCTTGCGGTCGAGCACGTACTGGCGCGCCCGGGCGAAGCAGTCCTCGGCAGCGCCGAGCGTCCCCCAGGCGATGCCGTAGCGCGCGCTGTTCAGGCAGGTGAAGGGGCCCTTGAGCCCGCGCACGTCGGGAAAGGCGTTCTCTTCGGGGCAGAACACCTCGTCCATCACGATCTCGCCGGTGATGCTGGCGCGCAGGCCCACCTTGCCGTGGATGGCCGGGGCGGCGAGGCCCTGGGCGCCCTTGTCGAGGATGAAGCCACGGATCGCGCCTTCGTCGTCCTTGGCCCAGACGACGAAGACGTCGGCGATCGGGCTGTTGGTGATCCACATCTTGCTGCCGGTCAGGCTGTAGCCGCCCGGCACCTTCTTCGCCCGCGTGATCATGCTGCCGGGGTCGGAGCCGTGGTTGGGCTCGGTCAGGCCGAAGCAGCCGATCCACTCGCCGCGGGCGAGCCGGGGCAGGTACTTGCGCTTAGCCTTCTCGGTGGCGAAGGCCTCGATGGGCACCATGACCAGCGACGACTGCACACTCATCATCGAGCGGTAGCCCGAGTCGACGCGCTCGACCTCGCGGGCGATCAGGCCGTAGCTGACGTAGTTGAGCCCTGCGCCGCCGTAGGCCTCGGCGATGGTGGGGCCGAGCAGCCCGATCTCGCCCATCTCGCGGAAGATGGCGGCGTCGGTCTTCTCGTGGCGGAAGGCGTCCTGCACGCGGGGGGCCAGCCGCTCCTGGCAGTAGGCAGCAGCAGCCTCGCGCACGGCGCGTTCGTCGGCGCTGAGCTGGGCGTCCAGGTGCAGCGGGTCGGCCCAGTCGAACTTGGGGGTCGATGACATGTCGGCTTCCTTCAGGCGCAGGCGTCGAAGCAGGCGGCGAGGATCGCCAGGCCTTCGTCGAGTTGCGCATCGCTGGCCACCAGCGGCACCAGGATGCGGATCACGTTGGCGTACGTCCCGCACGACAGCAGGATCAGCCCGCGCTTGGCCGCTTCCTTCACGATCGCCTGCGTGAGCGCCGCGTCGGGCTGGTGCGCATCGCCGCCCTTGCACAGCTCGACGGCCACCATCGCGCCCAGGCCGCGCACTTCGGCGATGGCCTCGTGCTTGGCGGCCATGCCGCGCAGCGCGTTGACCAGGCGTTCGCCCACGGCGCGGCTGCGCGCCAGCAGGTCTTCCTGTTCGAAGATGTCGAGCACGGCGAGCGCCGACACGCAGGCCAGCGGATTGCCGGCGTAGGTGCCGCCCAGCCCGCCCGGGCCGGGAGCGTCCATGATCTCGGCGCGGCCGATGATGGCCGACAGCGGCATGCCGCCGGCCAGCGACTTGGCCATCGTGATGACGTCGGGCGCCACGCCCCACTGCTCGCATGCCAGCCAGGTGCCGGTGCGGCCGGCGCCGGTCTGCACCTCGTCGGCGATCAGCACGATGCCGTGCTGGTCGCACATCGCGCGCAGGCGCCGGGCAAATTCGGGTGGCGCGATGTAGAAACCGCCTTCGCCCTGAACCGGCTCGAGGACGATGGCCGCCACGCGCTGCGGCTCGACGTCGTACTTGAAGATGGCTTCCACCGACGCGATCGCGTCGTCCACGCTGACGCCGTGCAGGGCGGTGGGGAACTTGGCGTGATAGATCTCGGCCGGGAAGGGGCCGAAGCCTGTCTTGTAGGGGGCGACCTTGCCGGTCAGCGCCAGGCCCATCATCGTGCGGCCGTGGAAACCGCCACCGAACGCGATCACCGCCTGGCGCCTGGTGTAGGCACGCGCGACCTTGACGGCGTTTTCCACCGCCTCGGCGCCGGTGGTCATGAAGAAGCTCTTCTTGGCGAAATTGCCGGGCGCCAGGGCATTGAGCCGTTCGGCCAGTTCCACATAAGGCTCGTAGGCCAGCACCTGGAAGCAGGTGTGGGTGAAGCGGCCCAGCTGCTCCTGGACCGCAGCGAGCAGCTTCGGATGACGGTGGCCGGTGTTGAGCACGGCGATCCCGCCGGCGAAGTCGAGGTAGCGGCGCCCCTCGACGTCCCAGACCTGGGCGCCCTCGGCACGCTCGACGAAGATCTCGAAGGCCTGGCCCAGGCCCAAGGGCAGGGCGGCGAGGCGGCGCGCCATCAGCGCAGCGTTGTTCAGGTGAGGTTCACGGTGCATGACGCTTTCCTGGAGATGCGGCGGATGATGCACTTTAAGACCAAGCGGCGGCGGCTACCATGTACAGATTCCCTGCTCCGGCGGTGCACTGTGCTGGTCGCGCGCCCGCTACACCGTATCCCTGGTTGCCGTGATGCTGTCGCTCCATCCGCAGTCGTCGACTCCGCTGGTCGTGCAGATCGTCGACGGGCTGCGCTGCCTCATCGACGACGGCACGCTGCGCGCCGGCACCAAGGTGCCGTCGATCCGCCAGTTCGCCCACGCGCACGATGTCAGCGTGTTCACCGTGGTCGAGGCCTACGACCGCCTGGTGGCCCAGGGCCGTCTGGTGTCACGCCCGCATTCGGGTTTCTTCGTGCGCCGGCGCAGCGGCAGCGTGCCGGGTACGGCGCCGCTGGCCACGGCCGGCGCGGCAGGTACGTCGTTCGACTCGATGTGGTACCTGCGCAAGATCTTCGAGAACCGGCACCTGAGCATGAAGCCGGGCTGCGGCTGGCTGCCGGGCGAGTGGCTGTTCGGCGACGGCGTCAAGCGCGCCATGCGCGCACTGGCCACCGACGAGCTGGACTTCGGCGGCTACGGCGACCCGAAGGGCTACGAGCCGCTGCGCCGCTTCATCGGCGATGCGCTGGCCGAGCACGAGATGGGCCTCGCGCCCGAACAGGTGCTGCTGACCCAGGGTTCGAGCCAGGCGCTCGACCTGGCCGCGCGCCGCCTGGTGCGCCCGGGCGACACCGTGCTGGTGGACGACCCGGGCTACGCCAACCTGCTGTTCGGTCTGCGCTTCCTGGGCGCGCGGCTGGTCGGGGCGCCGCGCACGCCGCAGGGCTGGGATCTGCCGGCGCTGGAGGCCGCCATCGCGCTGCACAAGCCGCGCGTGTTCTTCACCCAGCCGCGGCTGCAGAGCCCGACCGGATCGGTGGCGCAGCTCGCGCACCTGCACCGCGTGCTGCAGCTGGCCGAGAAGCACGACCTCGTCGTCGTCGAGAACGACATCTACGCCGACCTCGACCCCGAGCCGCGCCCATCGCTGGCCAGCCTGGACCAGCTGGCGCGGGTGGTGCACATCAGCAGCTATTCCAAGACCATCTCGCCCAACATCCGCGTCGGCTTCGTCGTCGCCCACCCCGACCTGGTCGAGGATCTGGCGCAGCTCAAGATGATCTCGGGGCTGACCTCGTCGGAATTCGCCGAACGGCTGGCCTTCGGCGCGCTCACCGACGGGCGCTGGCGCAAGCACCTCAAGGGGCTGCGCGAGCGCCTGGCCAAGGCCCACGCGCGGGTCGGGCAGCGCCTGGACGACATGGGCTTCGAGTTGTTCAACGAGCCCAAGGCGGGCCTGTTCCTGTGGGCGCGACACGCCGACATGCCCGACTCGGGGCTCACCGCCCACCAGGCCGCCGAGCACGACATCCTGCTCGGCCCGGGGCACCTGTTCGCCGCCGACCTGCAGCCGTCGCCGTGGATGCGCTTCAACGTCGCGTTCTGCGATGACGAGCGGGTGTTCTCGTTCCTCGAGACGCAGCGCCGCGCGGCGTAGAGAACTCGGCGCCCGCGCGGCGTCGAACGAGCGTCAGCGCAGCGCGTACTCGAACGTGCTGACCACGCGCAGCCGCTTGACGCGGGTGGAGCCGCTGTCGATATCGCTGCCGTCGTCGTCGGCGATGCGGATCACGCCCTGGTTGGCGGACTTCAGCGCACCCAGTTGCGCGCCGGCCTGGGCGGCGAACTTCTCGGCCTGCTCGCGCGCGTTGCGCGTGGCGTCGGCCAGCAGCGGCGCCTTGACATCGTTGAATCCGCGCAACTGGAAGCGAGGCCCCGTGCCGCCGTCGCTGTTGCTGCTCAACTGGACCCTGGCCTTGATGAGCGGATCGACCGAGCGCGCCGCGGCCTCCACCTCCTGCACGCGGGCCGACTTCACCACCACGCGGCCGACCCCGTTGAAGCGCAGGGGCTGGTTGCCTTGCGCATAGTCGCGGGCGAACAAGTCCTCGACCTGCAAGGGACGAGGTTCGACCTCGGCGTCGGTGAATCCCGCGCTGCGCAGGAAGGCGACCACACGGTCGCGGTCGTTCGACAGCGCCTGCTGCACCGATGCGAAATCGTTGCCGCCACGTCGGAAGGCGAGGGTCCAGACGGCAAAGTCGGCCTGCACGTCCTTTTCAGCCAGGCCCTTGACGGTGACGGTCCGCTCGGCCATGCGGAATCGCTCCAGCCCCTGCCCGATGGCCAGGCCTCCCGCGGCCAGTCCCGCGCCGATCAGCAAGGCTCCCAGCAGCCGTGCGGACCCTGTGGATTCACTCATCTCGACACTCCTCTTGGCTGCGCCCGCACCACGGTATGCCCAGACGCCGATGCCGGTGCGGCCGACATGGCACGCCGGCTGCAGGCCGCCGGATTAGAGCGCATCTCGCGGCCCCGAAGCGCCGCCGTGCAGCCGCTCGGTGGCCGAACCTTCGCCACGTAGAATTGCCCAGGCGTCCCCGCGAGGTGCATCCGGCGCAGCGCCCCCGTCGCCGAAACAGCAAGGCTTGCGGGTGCACCGATGCGGCCGCTGCGCCGTTGAACAGGGCCGCTCGTCCTGTCCCGTTCCAGAGAATCCAAGAGTTCACCGATGAAAGCCGCCGAGATCCGTTCGACCTTCCTCAAGTTCTTCGAGTCGAAGGGGCACGCCGTGGTGGCCAGCTCACCGGTGGTGCCCGGCGACGATCCGACGCTGCTGTTCACCAACGCCGGGATGAACCAGTTCAAGGACGTCTTCCTCGGCTTCGACAAGCGGCCCTACAGCCGCGCCGCCACGGCGCAGAAATGTATCCGCGCCGGCGGCAAGCACAACGACCTCGAGAACGTCGGCTACACCGCGCGGCACCACACCTTCTTCGAGATGCTGGGCAACTTCAGCTTCGGCGACTACTTCAAGCGCGACGCGCTCGTCTACGCCTGGGAGCTGCTCACCGAGCACTTCAAGCTGCCCAAGGACAAGCTGTGGGCCACCGTCTACGCCGAGGACGACGAGGCCTACGACATCTGGGTCAACGTGATCAAGCTGCCCGCCGAGCGCGTGGTGCGCATCGGCGACAACAAGGGCGCGCGCTACGCGTCCGACAACTTCTGGATGATGGGCGACACCGGTCCCTGCGGGCCGTGCAGCGAGATCTTCTACGACCACGGGCCTGAAGTGGCGGGCGGCCCGCCGGGATCACCCGAGCAGGACGGCGACCGCTACATCGAGATCTGGAACAACGTCTTCATGCAGTTCAACCGCACCGATGACGGTGTGA
>Ga0114939_10001555_pt1 | contig 17981 bp, 14 predicted proteins | sample AshMeaCrysSpring_FD_87196 | JGI IMG/M metagenome (GOLD analysis project Ga0114939, IMG submission 87196) | Groundwater microbial communities from Big Spring, Nevada to study Microbial Dark Matter (Phase II) - Ash Meadows Crystal Spring | ecosystem: Environmental > Aquatic > Deep subsurface >...
TCGCTAATGAAGTTGGAGTTGATGCTGCGTGAGAATCCGATATTTTGGTTAAGCAGGTCGTTAACCCGTAAGCCGGCGCGCAGGTCATGCTTTTTCGAAACCTTTTTATCGAGGTTTACATGCCACAGCAGCACATTGTTGTTGTCGGTAAATACATCGGTTTTCTGACGCCAGTTGTAGTTTAGGTCATTGTTGAGCCTTATGCCAAGCGGCAGCTCCAGCGTCAGGTTCAGGTTTGGTTCCCAGGTCCAGTAGCGGGTATTAATATCCGGCCTGATGCTCGATTTCGATGTGTTGTATGCTACCTCGGTGCCAAAGTATAGTGAGTATTTCTTTTCCTTGCTTTTGTTTGCCGATACGCTGAACTGGAATTGCCGGTTGTCGGTTCGGTTGAAGGAAGTGTTTACATAGTTGTGGTAGCGGCTGCCACTAAACCCTCCGCCGAAGCCAAGGTTCCAATCGCTTTTGCCCAACTCAAAATCAAGGTTCGCATTGGAATAAAAGTTGAAGTTGCCTTTCACATTCACCGTTTGCGTTACCATGCGCCCAAATTCGTCTACAAAGCTGCGGGTGCTGAAATCGTTGGACGATGGTGAAAAACTGACATAAGCCCAAATGCTGCGGCCACCCAGCACTTTGTAATCGTTGAATGAGAGCATGAAGTTTTGCCGGAAAGAGAGTTTCAGGTTGGGGTTGCCTATCTGGATGTTGAGCGGATTGTTGTTGTCGGCCACGGGCTGCAACTGGTTAATGGTGGGGTTTTGCGTATTGGCATCGTAGTTAAAACGCAAAAAAGTTTGCTGTTTTATTTTATAGCTCAGGTTGGCGCGGGCCAGAAAGTTGGTAAAGTTGAGTGAGCTTGTGGTATCTCGAATCAGGTCGTTTTGTTTCCAGTTGGTAATAGCCACATTTCCCCCGGCTCCGGCAGTTATTTTCTTATAGCTATAGCGATATCCAAGGCCGGTGTTACTGGTGGCGCTGTTAAATTCAAAACGGTTGCTGAAGGTATTGTTCAGTAAATCGTATTTGCCGTTCAGTTTGTCGTAGCTCAGTCTTTCGCTCTCGCTGTTGGCTATGCTTTGGGAAAAGCTCAATTCAAGTGTACTGCGCTTGCCCAATGGTTCGGTATAAGCCACTTTACCATTCAGAGTTAGTGAGCGGCTATTGTTTTCCTTTCGCTGATCGGTTGTGTCTATTTTTTCCAGGCTACCATTGGTAAACAGACTGTTTTCATTGTACAAAAACCCGGTACCGTTGCTCAGGTTATATTGCTGGTTCAGGTTGAGCGAAATGGTGCGCCTTGGCATCTTAAATTTCTTACGCCATAGTGCGCTGCTATTGAAGTTGTTATTTTGGGCATCGGTGGTTGTATTGCGCAGTGAGGTATTAATGGGCAGGTTTTTAGGCGAAAGTCCTTCTGATGTATATGATCCTGCGCTTTGCGAGGTACCATAGGCGGCATCGGCCCTGATGGTAAGGGTTTGCGTGCTGTCTAAGTTTAGTTCATAGCTGCCATTGGCTTTGTGGCGCATGCGCTGGCTGCTGAAGCTGCTGGTTTCGTTGTTTACAAATTGCGTATAGGGCAGCATGTATTGCGTAGTTATGGTGCTTCCGCCTTCATTGTTCATTTTGCGGTAGCGGTAAGCCGCATTCACCTTGTCGCGGTCGTTGTTTATTTTGTTGCCATAGTGCATACCTGCTGTCCAAGCTTTGGGCAGCCCTTCGTTATAGCTGTTGGGGTTCCAGTCAAATTCATCGCTCTGGCTCCATATCATGATACCGCCGTCGTCTGTTACTTCGGTATTGTTGTCCATGCCGCCGCCATAGTTGGTTTCGTCGCGCCAGTCGAGGCGGGCTTTGCTGGTATTACTCATCAGGCCATAGGCACTCAGTTTTTTACTGCCCTTGAAGTTGTTAATCATGGCTTCGTTGTTCCACCGGTCCGGCAAGCCACCGCCGGCATTCACTTTTCCGAAGTAGCCTTTTTTAGCATCCTCTTTCAGCTTGAGATTGATGGTTTTTGTTTTTTCGCCATCATCCACCCCTGTAAAAGCAGCCTGCTCACTTTTTTTGTCAAATACCTCTACCTCTTTTACCATATCGGCCCGCAGGTTTTGGGTAGCCATGGTAGGGTCGTCGCCAAAAAACTCCTCTCCATCTACCAATACTTTTTGCACACGCTGGCCCTGCGCGGTTATTTCGCCCTTGCTGTTTACCTGCATGCCGGGCAGGCGCTTCAGCAAATCTTCCACCGATGCGCCTTCCTGCACTTTGAAGCTGTCGGCCATATAGGCAAGGGTGTCGCCTTTCATGCGAATAGGGCTACCGCGCACAATTACATTTTGCAGTAGTACAGCACGGGTAAGCATGCTCACAGTGCCCAGATCTTTATTGTCGTCCATGGTCACCGAATCTTCATAATCTGCGTAGCCCGGGTACGCTATTAGCAGGGTGTATTGTCCGGGTGTTATTCCGGCCAAGGCAAACTTGCCGTTTTCGCTTGCTCTCACAAATTTTACCAACAAGGAGTCGGCTTGTCGCAGCAGGCTTACGGTAGCATCTTTAAGGGGCAGGTTTTGGGTGGTATCCTTAACGGTGCCTGAAAGAGTAAATGATTAGGCAGAGGTGCCTAAACCTGTGAAAGCAAGTACCAGTGTTAGAATGAAGTGTGCCGGGCGTATGAGCATGGGAATATATAAGGGTGGCTAAGGTGTTGAATATGTATTAGAGGTCTGTGAAAACTATGATAAACGGCTTGTTAAAATGCGAGCAGCGCCAGTGAGGTGGCATTTCCATGTCGGCTACCATGGCGCTTTGCTTTGCCATAGGCAGTATGCACTATTTGGTGTACGTTTGAAGAAGTATAAATTCAATTTTATGGCTGGTTCCATTAACAAGAAAACCGTGCAGGAGGAGAAAAAGACAAAGCAAATCAGAAGGGGAAAAGCTGCATCTGATCACCTGGAGCTAACGACGAAAACGACAAAGGCAGGTAAAAAATCAGCTGCTGCCCAAAGGAGTGATATAATGACCACCAGCAACCCGGAAACGCCTGCTGTGCATGCCCGCTATGAAGACCTGCATTTTGTAGACATTACCCGGCCTGTGTGGAACTATAGCCGTTTTACCCCCGAAGACCTTGATAACCTGCACCGTGGCTCGCTTTACCGCGCTTACGAGCTTTTTGGCTCGCACCCCATGCGCGTACTGGATACCGATGGCTACTATTTTGCCGTGTGGGCGCCCAATGCTTATTCTGTAAGCGTTATCGGCAATTTCAACAAATGGAAGCCACATGCACACGAGCTTTTTGTGCGCCTTGACCATAGCGGTATTTGGGAAGGCTTCATTCCCAACATGGCCAAAGGCGAAACGTACAAATATCATATTGTAGGCTTTCAGCAAATACGTTTGGACAAAGGCGATCCCTATGCCTGGCATTGGGAAAAGAAACCCAAAACAGCGTCCATCACCTGGCGCATCGACGACTATGCCTGGAACGATGGTGAATGGATGGCTAACCGCGCCTTGCGCAATGCACTAACGGCTCCATGGAATGTGTATGAAGTGCACCTGGCGAGTTGGATGCGCCCCAACAGGTACGACGAAGACACCTACAATACCTATGTGCAGATCACCGAACGCCTGGTGCCTTATGTAAAAGAAATGGGCTTTACGCATGTGGAACTCATGCCTGTGATGGAGCACCCTTACGATGGTAGCTGGGGCTACCAGGGCACAGGCTATTATGCACCTACAAGCCGCTTTGGTACCCCGCAGGATTTTATGGCCATGATAGATGCCTTTCACCAGGCAGGTATTGGGGTCATTCTCGATTGGGTGCCTTCGCATTTTCCTTATGACTCGCACGGCCTGTATATGTTCGACGGCACCCACACCTACGAATACGCCGACATGCGCAAAGGATATCACCCCGATTGGAACAGCTACATCTTCAACTATAAACGGGCCGAGGTGCGCTGCTTCCTTATCAGTAACGCCCGCTATTGGTTCGATAAATATCATATTGACGGTATACGGGTTGACGCAGTAAGCAGCATGCTCAAGCTCAACTACAGCCGAAAAGAAGGCGAATGGGAACCTAACGAGTTTGGCGGCGATGGCAACCTCGAAGCTATCTCGTTTTTGAAAGAAATGAACGAGATGGTGTTCCGCGATTTTCCGGATGTGCAAACCATAGCCGAAGAAGCTACTGACTGGCCGGGTGTAAGCCGCCCCACCTTTACCGATGGCCTGGGCTTTGGCATGAAATGGATGATGGGATGGATGCACGATACGCTCAACTACTTTAAGCGCGACCCCATCTTCCGGCAGTTTCACCAGGACCAGTTCAGCTTTAGCATGATGTATTATTACGATGAAAACTTCATGCTGCCCATAAGCCACGATGAGGTGGTGCATGGCAAAAGCCCCATGCTGTATAAAATGCCCGGCGATGAGTGGCAGAAGTTTGCCAACCTGCGGCTGCTGTACACCTACATGTTTACCCACCCCGGTGGCAAGCTGCTGTTTATGGGCAACGAATTTGGCGCCACCAACGAGTGGAATCACAAAACTGAGTTGCAATGGGAGTTGCTTCAATACGACGGCCATCGGCTATTGAAAGCCTGTGTAAAAGACCTGCTTCACCTGGTGCGTAGCGAAAAGGCCATGTACGAAAGACAGTTTGAGCAGGGCGGTTTTGAATGGGTTGAACTAAATAGGCGGCAAGATTGCGTAATAGCCTTCAAACGCTGTGGCCACAACAAAAAAGAAGATATGTTGGTGGTGTTAAACATGTTGCCTACGCCACGGCACAATTATAATATTTGGGTAAATGGAAAGGGTAAATGGCAAGAGGTTTTCAACAGCAATTCCGCACACTATTGGGGTACAGGCGATGTGGCTAATGACAAAATTCCATCCAAGCTTGTGGATCGCAAGCAGAAGCGCTACGAGCTAACTCTTAACCTACCGGCACTTGGTGCAATAATCTTAAAATAATAAATGCATGAAGACAGCGCTTATGATGGCAGGCTTCTGTTTTGGTGCCTTGTGTGCCAACGCCCAAGCCAATGCTGATAGCCTTACATCGTACATCATCAAGGCACGCGAGTTTACCTCCGGGCGCAATTACCGTATGGCTGCCGACAGCTACGAAAAGGCGCTGAGGTTTTGCCAGCCATGCGAGGCAGTTCATGTAGAGTTTGCACGCTTCCAGTTTAGCTACGGCACCCCCATGCAGGGCAACCAGCAAGTGGATGCCGTACTGGCCAAAGACAGTATGAACATGGACGCCCTGCAGCTAAGGGTAGATCAAAGTATACAATTTCGGCAGTGGAACGACGTATTGCTCTACGGTCGGCGGCTACGCAGGGTAAAATCGGTTGACAGTGTAGATGTGGCCATTGCAACGGCCTTGTACTACAAGGAAGAATATAAAGAGGCAATCAAACTGCTCGAACCAATTGTGGGCAAACAACCTACTGCCCCTGCCGCTTTATTGCTGGGCAGATGCTATTATGAAGAATCAGGCGATTTTCGCAAGGCTGCCGGCGCTTTTCAATTAGCGGTGCAGGCGGACCCTTACATGTCCAAAGCCTGGATGGAGTATGGCATTGCCCTGAGCAATACCAACCAACCAGCCAAAGCACTTGACTGCCTGAACAAGGCTGCCGAATTGGGCGAGCCCCAGGTAGCCACTTTTTTGGATAACAAAGTTCGGGTGCTTACCCAACTAGACAGATGGCAGGATGCCATAGCCGTGTGCGACCAGGCTATTGAAAAATATCCTAAGGAAGCTTCTTTTTGGGCCCTTGCCGGATATGCCAGCATCCGGTTGCGCGATTTTAATAAGGCTTTGAAATATTGCCCCAAGGCATTTGAATTGGATAACGAAGACTACACCTCGCAATACTTGTGGGGGCAGGCTTTGGCCAACACCGGCGATAAAGAAAAAGGAAACGAACTGATGAATGCTGCGCTTGCTAAAGACCCCTCGCTGCGCAACAGGCGGTTCTAATTCTTTTTCTTTGGTGGCACTGTTGTTATAGATTTTGGTGCCAACTTTTTATCCTTCATATTTTTTTCACTCTGCTGCTGCAGCTTGGTTTCATCGGGCAGCCCTGTATCGTCGAGCAGCAGTTCGGGCCGTGGTTCATTGCCATCGCCACGGCTTTCCATGGCCAGCATGGGTATGTATTGCCAGCGGTTGTTTCCCCATTTCATGCCTTCGTAATCGCCGCCGGGCACCAGGGTATATTTCTTTTCAGGTTCGCCGGAGGGGCTCATCAGGTGATCCATAATTACCATGTCTTCCTCGGCATCGTAATTCAGTTTGGCCCTGCCCATATGTCGGTATTCCATCAGGTACCGCTTACTGCCGGGCGGAAAAATACTGTCGTTGTTTATGGCAAACAGGTTGGCGCCAAAGCGGGGTTCGCCGTTGTCGTCAAACCACAGCACGTCAATCCATTTACGGGTAGTGCGGTCGTTATTTTCGTCGTATCCTATCAGGGTATAGTACTTTTTGCCAAAGGCTTCTTTTTGCACCACTGCATAGTACACCGCGCCAATCCAGTTTTGCGGCGTGCGTATGCTGTCCTGCAGGTTTTCGGAGTATTCGCTGGCATCAAACAGCGGAAAGAGTTTGAGGTTACCATCGGGGGTGTTCATCTGTATGGCCCCCTTTTGGCGGTAGTTTATGTCGTCGGGCGTATAGTGCCAGGTAATAATGCGGAAGGCGCTGTCGGGCGGGTACAGCACAGGCGCCATTTGCATACTGTCGAACCGGAAGTAGAACGAGTATGGTACACGCAGGGCCCTCACCAGTTGGCGGGTAAACAGGCTGTCGGCACGCAGGCGTTCGAAGCCCAGGGTATCATCGAGCATGCGGTCGCCGGTGGCCTTAAGCGAATCGTCCATTTTGCGCAGCAGTTTCCTGCTTTCCGTAGAAAGCTTTGATGGCTGCGTTAGCCCGGGCAGGCTTAGCAGGCAAAGCAGCAAGGGCAACATGAATAAACGATTAGCCTTCATAACGGGTGCAAGGTACATGGCACCAGTACTAACGAAATTGGGGTATGGTTATTTTAACAAGGCCTGCTATGATTGTTGCAGAAGTATTTGGGCAAGGGCCGGTAGTGAGGAAGCTTCAATATCGGCCAGGCCAGGGGGTACTTGAGTTTCGGGGTGTGTAGTACGCAAAAAAGCGGTCTTTGAGCCTGCAGCACGGCCAAAACGGAGGTCGCTCAGTTTGTTGCCTACCATCAGGCTTTTAGCCAGTACAATATCGGGAAACTGCGCAGCGGCGTCAAAGGCCATGCCTGGGTTGGGCTTGCGGCGTGGACTGTCGTCGTTCAGGTCGGGGCAAAAGAAGATGGCATCAATACGGCCGCCTGCATGTTGTACAGCCTCGGTCATCAAGCGGTGAATTTCATGCAGTTCGGCCAGGGGCGTCACGCCTTTACCTACCCCTTTTTGGTTGGTTACCACTATTATCTTTCCAAAAAGGGCACCCAGCGAGGCAATGGCCTCGGGCACCCCTTCGTAAAACCTGAATTCATCGCGGTGATTAATGTAGTCGGCCTCTTTTTCATAGTTGATCACCCCATCACGGTCCAGAAAAAGGGTCCAACTGTTGTCAATGTGCATCATGCCTGCGGAAAAAGTTTCAGTTCCACCAGTTCGCAAATAATATGCCCTATAAGCATGTGGCATTCCTGAATGCGCGGCGTGGTAGCCGAGGGTACATTAAACAGGTGGTCGCTCAGTTCTTTCATAGCACCGCCGCTTAGGCCGGTCATGCCTATGGTTATCACCCCTTTTATACGGGCTGTTTCAAATGCCTTTACCACGTTTTTGCTGGTGCCGCTGGTGCTGAGGCCAAAGAGTACGTCACCGGATTGCATAATGCCATCTACCAGTCGGGCATACACTTCGCTATAATCGTAGTCGTTGGCTGCCGCCGTCAGGTACGAGGTATTGCAATGCAGTGCTTCGGCAGGCAGGGCACGGCGGTGGCGATTGTAAAAGGCCCCGCTAAACTCGGCGGCCAGGTGCTGCGCATCGGCTGCACTGCCTCCATTGCCGCAGAAGTACACACGGTGGCCGGCCTCAAAAGCGTGGGTTACCACATTTACCACCTCGCACAGGGTGGCCAGCAATTTTTCGTCGGCCAGCAGGGCCTGCTTGGTGGCTATGCTATCTTCAATTATGCTTTTTACCTTCTTCATTGGCTGCAAAAGTATTGTTTCATTGGGCAGTGGCCATTTCCAGCAGGCCGGCTACTATGGTATCCCAGCTTAGTTGTTGTTTCATGCTTTGTATGCCGGGGGCAAAATGGCCTTCGGGCAGTTCCAGGAATTGGTCTATGGCTTCGGCGATTTTATCTGCCTGTGGTTTGCATACCAGCCCCGAATTGCCATGCGGCACCATTTGCGGCAAGCCACCCACGTTGGTTACTATCATGGGTATTTCAAAATGATAGCCCACTGGCGTAACGCCGCTTTGGGTGGCCGTTTTGTAGGGTTGCACCAGGCAGTTGGCCGAGCAAATGAAATAGCGCACTTCTTCGTCGGGTATAAAGCGGTTGAGGACGATGATGCGGTCCTGTAAGCCCAGCCGGGCAATCTGCTCGCGGTAGGGCTTTTCGTCGTCGTAAAATTCGCCGGCTACCAGCAAGCGTGTGCCCTGGTGCTTTAGTTGGGCCATGGCTTCTATCAACAAGTCGAGGCCTTTGTAGGCACGTACCAATCCAAAAAACAGCAGGAGTTTTTCTCCTTCTTCAAAATGCAGGCGAAATTTTTGGGTAAGAAACTGCCGCGCCTCGGGTTGGGTAACCGGGCTTCCAAAATTATCGTACAGCGGGTGGGGCAGCAGGCGGGCAGGCTTTTGGGTAAACTGCCTCAGGTCGTCGAGCACTTGATTACTCATTACCACAAATGCGTCAACTGCTTTGGTAAAATAGCGTGTAAACAGCCTGTCGCCGGGGCGGTGTTCGTGGGGTATCACATTGTCGGCAATACATACCACCCGGGTATGACGGTTGCGCTTTGCTAGGCGCAGTATGGTACCCAGGCAGGGCCCCATAAAGGGTATCCAGTAGCGAACTACCACTACATCAGGTCGCTCTTTGGCCAGCATGCGTCCTACGCGGAACCAGTTAAAAGGGTTCACCGAGTTGATGAGCGTATGAATCTGAATGCCTTCGGGTGGCGGTGCATCGGTAAACTGCGAGCTGCCCGGAAACAAAAACGATGGGTACTGCAGCGCAAACGACCAAATGGAGCAGTTGTGCCCGGCATCAGCAAAAGCCCGGCACAGGCGCTGGTTAAAAGTGGTAATACCGCCGGGACGCAGTGGATGAGCGGGGCCGAGTATGACTAATTGTTGGGACACAGATTGTACAGATAATACGGATGAGTACGGATTGCTTTCAGAAGGTGATTATGGCTAATCGAAGGACACGGATGATACTAATATTACGGATTAATACGGATTGTAATTATAGTGGCTATTTAGTGTTCTTGATGGACACGGATGGTACGAATATTATGAATTAAAATGGATTTTAATTCATGGAAAAAAATAGGTTTTATCTAGTAAACGCTTCTGTAGCTGACATTAAGCATGAAGATAGATTATTTACGCCTGAGATTAAGTTTGTTAAGTAAACATAATAGGAACACTGATATTAAGGGGATTTCTGAAGAAGAATTGATAATCGATTTTGCGCACGACAATATGGTAGGTTCTTGGTTGAGTGTTGCTAATATTTCTGCTACTTTCTTTCGTTTGTATAGATTTTTCTTCTGAAAGTTGGTTTGAGGCCAAAATTCAATAGCAGACCTACTTCTATATTGGTGGCTTTCAGATAATTTAATAATTGGGCTTCGTGTTCTTCAAGGAGGGTCGCAACTGCCTTTATTTCTACTATTACGCTGTCTTCTACCAACATATCGGCATAATAAATACCGACATATTGACCCTCGTACAAAACATTTATTTTAGCTTGTGGTACTACTAAAAGTCCTTTTTTCTCCAACTCAATTTTCAAAGCGCCTGCATATACTTTCTCCAGAAAGCCATAGCCAAGTACATTGTACACTCTATAGACGCATTCCAAAATGACTTCAGTTAATTGACTGTGTAGTAGCATATTTGGTTATAGTCTAAAACTATTGAGAAACTAGCTGTCGATTATTGCCAAAGTGGACCCTATGGTTCCATATCCTTGTATCATGGTTAATTCCCAGGAGAAAAGGTTGCCGTCAGGCAATGCGAATCTGTTTTCATCGATTTTACTATAGCTCATCTGTGTAAATCGGTGCCATCCGCGCTATCCGTGTCTACCAATTGCCATCAGGCAATTCCCATCCGTTTTTATCCGTTTATTAAAACCTATCCGTACCCATCCGTGCTATCCGCGTCATCCGTGTCCCCCCAATTGCCGTCAGGCAATCCAAATCCGTTTTCGTCCGTTTGTTAATACCTATCCGTACCCATCGGTGCTATCCGCGTTATCCGTGTCCCCCAATTGCCGTCAGGCAATCCAAATCCGTTTTCGTCCGTTTGTTAATACCTATCCGTACCAATCCGTACAATTCGTGTCATCCGTGTCCCCCCAATTGCCGCCAGGCAATTCCCATCGGTACCATCCGCGTCATCCGTGTCCCCCCAATTGCCGCCAGGCAAAACTCATCCGTACCCATCCGTACTATCCGCGTCATCCGCGTCCTACATCACACTTAAACAAAAAAGCACTCCCAACTACCCCACACGCTCCGCTATTCCATACACATTCCTTTCGGGTGCATTGCGTGCCACCAGCTCGCTAATGAACCCTGCCAAAAACATCTGCACACCCACTAAAGCCATTACCAGCGCTATGTAAAAAGCCGGGCGGCTGGTAAGGTAAAAAGTGGGGTCAACAATTTTGTTGACAACCAGGTAAACCGTAATGCCAAAGCCCAGCAGGAACATAAACGTGCCCCATAGCCCGAAGAAGTGCATCGGCCGTTTACCAAATTTGCCAACAAAGGTGATGCTGGCCAGGTCGAGAAATCCGTTAATAAATCGCTCCCAGCCAAACTTGGTGGTGCCATATTTGCGGGGGCGGTGCTCCACTACTTTTTCGCCAATCTTGCGGAAGCCGTGCCATTTGGCTATTACCGGTATGTAACGGTGCATTTCGCCGTACACCTCAATGCCTTTTACCACACGGTTGCGGTAGGCCTTCAGGCCGCAGTTAAAGTCATGCAGGTGTATGCCGCTTACAGAGCGGGTAGCGGCATTGAACAGCTTGCTCGGCAGGTTTTTGGTTAGCTTATTGTCGTAGCGTCTTTTCTTCCATCCGCTCACCAGGTCGTACCCCTGATCGGTAATCATGGCATACAGGCCGGGTATTTCGTCGGGGCTGTCTTGCATGTCTGCATCCATGGTTATAACCACCCGACCCTGCGCTGCTTTAAAGCCCTCGTTGAGTGCGGCACTTTTGCCATAATTGCGTTGAAAGCGAATTCCCCTGATATGAGGATTGCCGTGGTGCAGGTTGCAAATCACATCCCAACTGTCGTCGGTACTGCCATCGTCTACAAACAGTATTTCGTACGTATAGCCATGCCCGTTGCACACCCGTTGAATCCAGGCGGCCAGTTCGGGCAAGCTCTCTGCTTCGTTTAGCAGCGGTATTACAATGCTTATGTCCATTTAGCCTTGCGTAAAAGGAGTGGGGTTGGGGTTCTTTTTGGCAATAACACCACCCAATACAGCGCCAAGGGCTCCCATAATCAGGAATCCTATTAATGAGCCACCTATGGCAAATACCAAAAAACCTTTACGTGTTATTTCGATGGCGCCGTCAATTTGCTCTTCACTCATTTTACCCTGGCTTTCCATTTGTTCACGAGCCATTTCCAGCGCTTTTTCCTTCATTTCAGGAAACAACACGGTGAGCGACAATACCGTGTACACAATGAAAATGGAAGTAACCACGGCCGTTACCTTGAATCCATGTGCAAATACATTTCCAAAGGTTACGTTGCCATCCATTTCTTTAGCATATTGAAAACCGCAGAAGGCAATACCGCCAATAACAATTACATAGGTGATCCAGCCAAACTTTTGCTGCTGCTGCAGGTCTTTAATAAAAATGGTGCTTGCTACGCTGATTACAATTAAGATAAGGCTCAATACAAGCCCTTTGGTCAGGTGGGAGGTGATTTTCTGTTCCATACGTGGGTGTTTATATGTAAAAACTAGTTATAAAAAACTGTGCTTGCCTTACCCTTAAATGGTTTCCCATTAAAGCCATGATTCATGCCCTTGGAAAAGCATGTGGCGCTTTCGTATACGCTGTTAATGCCCGGGTTTAACAACGTCACAAATGTTGGACTGCCCGCCTGCAAACCATGATAAGGCAGGTTGAAGATATGCGACGGCTGCCACGAAAACAGTTCGGCTATTCTTTGAGTGGATATATTCGGCAGCGCCTGCAATACGGCGCCTACGCAGCTTTCCAGGCTGGCCATGCCGTATTTGGCATATTCAAACTCGCAGGTTTTGGCATCCCATTCGTGGGGCAGATGGTGGCTTGCTATGCAGTCCACCGTGCCGTCCAGTACCGCTGCTTTCAAGGCTTCTACATCTACACGGGTGCGCAAAGGCGGGTTTACCTTCAGGTTGGTATCGTAGCCCAATAGGTCTTTGTCGCAAAAGCTGAGATGGTAGGGCGTAACACTGCAGGTTAGTTTGAGGCCATCATTTTTGGCACGCCGCACCAGTTCTAACGAAGCGGCGGTGGAAATGCCGGTAACGTGCAGCCTGCTTTGGGTATAGCGCAGCAATTCTATATCTCGGGCCAGCATGAGTGTCTCGGCAATGTCCGCCTTGCCGGGCAGGCCAAGGCGGGTGCTTACAATGCCTTCGTGCATCAGGCCATGGCGGCTCAGGTTTTGCTCGTCCGGTATTTGAATGATCACGCCGTTAAAAGCCTTTACATATTGCAGGGCCTTGAGCATGATTTGCGGGTTTTGAACTGGGTTGGTACCGTCGGTGAAAGCTACCGCCCCGCTGTGCCGCATGTCGTACATTTCGGCCAGATCCTTGCCTTCGCAGTTTTTGGTAATGGCGCCAAGCGGCAGCACTTGTGCCGGCAAGCCTTTGCTTTTTTGTACAATGTACTCTACCTGGCTCTTGTTGTGGATGGCCGGTTGCGTGTTGGGCAGCGCCAGCACTCGGGTATAGCCACCTGCCGCCGCGGCAGCCGCCCCGGTCTCCAGCGTTTCCTTATGCTCCAGCCCGGGGTCGCACAGGTGGACAAAAATGTCGGTAAAGCCTGGAAAGGCAATCAATCCACTGCAATCGCGTATTTCGGCGTTTTCGGGAACCGATTCCAGTACCGTGCCTACAAACGCAATCACGCCGTTGTTAACAAAAATATCAACCTGTTTGCCAAACCACTCGCTGCGGGTGTCGCCCATGGTGGCCTGCTTCAGAACTACTTGCTTATTTGCCTGCTGCATATTGTTGGGCAACGAAGGTAAGCACGTTGGGGCAGCCCTCCAACGGATCCCCTTTTTGCCATCAGTCAGCCCTTGAACGCCGATGTAAATAATAAATAAGGAACAAGAAATAAGGAAGTTTTTGTACTCGCCAGTAAATTATTGTCTCCAATTTTTCGGCTGGCACATTGGTACGTTTTAATTGCGCCGTTGAGTTTCCGCCATCGGAATGAGCCAATTGAGCCATTGAGCCATTGAGCCATTGAGCAATTGCGCCATTAAATCATCCCCCATCAGCCCATCCGCCAGGGCACATCCCCATTGAGAAATTGAGCCCCGCCTCGTCAAACTTCGACAAGCTCACTTTGACAAGTCGGGCAAGCATTGAGCCATTGAGCCATTCGGCATTTGTCTCCCAAACCTCATCCTCTCTATCTTCGCCCCATGCCAGCTACCCCCGAAAAGCTCCGCATCGACAAATATCTGTGGGCCATACGACTGTTTAAAACGCGAAGCCAGGCTACCGAAGCCTGCGATAAAGGCCGGGTAAAAATGCTGGGCAATGCCCTGAAGCCGGCCAAAGCGGTAGCGGTGGGCGATGAATACGAGGTAAAAACCGAAGCCCGGAAATGGGTGATAAAAGTAACCGGGTTGTTGCATCAGCGCCAGGCATACAGTGAGGCTGTTAATTATTATATCGACCTCACCCCCGCCGAAGAACTGGAACGATTGAAGCATCAGGCAGAATCCTTTCACACAGGTAAGCGCCTGAGCAAAATAGGCAGGCCAACCAAAAAACAGCGACGCGATTTGGACGATTTTTCCGGGGCGCTTTAGTTTTATTGCGTTTGGGTTTTTGGGTAAAAACGGAAAAACAACCACAGTGCATTGATTTTTTGTTGCTAATTGCGACTTTTAGTATTGTTTTAGCCAATGGATTTGAAGGGAAAATATGTGGTCATCACCGGCGGTTCTTCGGGCATAGGCAGAGCCTTAGCCATAGAAATGGCAAAAGCGGGCGTAATCCTGGTGCTTGCGGCCCGCAGCGCGGGGCGGCTGGCAGAAGTACAGGCCGAATGTAAGGCGCTGGGCAGTGAATGCCATACCGTAATGCTCGACCTCGAAAGCAACGCTTCCATAGAGCAGGCCGCAGGGCAAATTGGCACCTTGGTGCCGCATATTGATGTACTCGTAAACAATGCCGGCATCAGTCAGCGGGCGCGTGCTGCCGACACCCTGCCCGAAGTAGAGCATACTATTATGCAAACCAACTACTTTGGCCCCGTGCGTCTTACCAAAGCCCTTTGGCCATATTTCAACAAGCAACAGGTATCCATCATCGTTATATCCAGTGTAGTGGGGTTGTTTGGTTTTCCGCTGCGGTCGTCGTACGCTGCCAGCAAGCACGCCCTGCACGGTTATTTCGAGTCAGTGGCCCTCGAAAGCAAGGGCAATCCGCATGTGCTTATCGTATGCCCGGGTCGTATCAATACACCCATTTCGCTATCTGCCCTGCATGCCGAAGGGCGGCAGCATGGCCAAATGGACCCCGGGCAACAGCAAGGCATACCTGCCGATGTGTGCGCCCAAAAGATTATGAAAGCCTGGAGCAACCGCAAAAATTTGGTACTAATAGCCCGTGGCGAACGCCTGCTGTGGTACATGCGCCGCTACCTACCTGCCTTGTTTTCTTATGTTGCCAAAAAAGTAAGCCCCGTTTAATTTGCAAACTATGAACAAGCCGTTGATTTCAGGAATTCAGCAAATTGGAATAGGCGTGCCCAACCTGCATGAAGAATGGAAGTGGTACAGGGAGGCGTTTGGCATGCGTGTATCGGTGTTTGACGACAAAGCCGAAGCAGCGCTGATGACCAAATACACAAATGGTGTTATTGAATCGAGACATGCGGTGCTTGCAATGAATATGAGCGGCGGTGGCGGCTTCGAAATATGGCAATACACTACCAAAACCCCTCAAAGGGCTGCTTTCCACGTATCGCTCGGCGACCTGGGCATTTTTGCCGCCCGTATGAAGAGTCGCGATGTAGCAACGCATCATGCCCAGCTGTTGGTTAAGGGTTTGAAGCCCGGGCCCCTCAAAACCAGTCCCGATGGCAAGCTTGCTTTTTGGATTACCGACCCGCAGGGCAATCATTTTCAGGTGACGCCCGGCAGCGATTGGTTCAAAAAGAAAGGCGACATAAGCGGCGGCGTTACCGGAGCTGTAGTGGGCGTAAGCAACATGGAGCAATCTATTGCCTTTTACAGCAAGGCTATGGGCCTGCAAGAAGTAGTGTACGACAAAACAGGCTCTTTTGAAGATCTGCACGGTTACGAGCAGCGGCGCTTTCGCAGGGTGCTGCTGCGTAAGCCTCACGAGGATTATGGCGCGTTTTCAAGGCTGCTGGGCGGTATAGAAATAGAATTGGTGCAATGGCTGGACGGCACCGGGCAAAAAATATTTGCCGAACGATTTTGGGGCGATTGCGGCTTCATACACCTGTGTTTCGATACACTGGATATGGCCACCCTGAAAGTACGTGCTGAAAAAGCCGGTCACCCATTTACCGTAGATAGCGGCGAAACCTTTGGTATGGGCGATGCCGGCGGTCGCTTTGCCTATGTAGAAGACCCCGATGGCACCCTGATAGAAATGGTGGAAACGCACAAAGTGCCTATCCTAAAAAAACTCGGGTTGTATTTTAACCTGAGCAACCGCAAGCATCAGAAGCCGCTGCCCGACTGGATGGTACGCCTGCTGGGGCTGAATGTGAAAAAAGATTAGGACAATGCCCGGGTAAAAGTATCGCCTAAGTTATGGCGCAGCTACCCTGAGCCTAAAATGCAAGTATTATGAACAAAGTGCTAGGCTTACTGCTATTGTGGCTCATGGCTAGTGCATGGGTGCATGCCCAGGTAACGAGTGGACCTATGCTGGGGCCTGTTACATTTCGCACGGCAAGCATTTGGCTCGAGCTTGAACAACCAGCCTCAAAGGCCGTGGTAAAATACTGGCCTGCCTCAGGATCCAAAGTACAGGCCCGTGAGGCATTCAGGTTACCAACGGAAGGACAGGCTCGTTACAATATTCAGAAGTTTGAGTTGAGTGCTTTGGAACCGGCTACTGCTTACCAATATGAAGTACTGGTAGCCTTGCCGGGAAAACCTGCACAGCCTGCACCCGGTGCTGTTGGGCGCTTTACTACGCCAGAGCTATTTCAGTGGCGCAAGCCCGCGCCCGATGTTACCTTTCTTACCGGTAGCTGCTCCTACTTCAACGAGCCGCGCTTCGACAGGCCCGGCAAGCCCTACGGCGGCGATAGCAGCATTTTTGAAACAATGGCCAAGGAAAAAGCAGCCTTTATGCTGTGGCTGGGCGATAACTGGTACACCCGCGAGGTGGACTACACCAGTGCGTGGGGACTTTGGTACCGTCCGCACCGCGATCGTTCTGCGCCGGTGCTGCAAAACCTGCTCAAAAGCATGGGCCACCTGGCCATATGGGACGACCACGATTACGGGCCTAATGACTATGCCAAAAGCTACTTCCTGAAAAACGAAAGCCTGGATGCATTCAGGGCTTACTGGCTCAACCCCAGCCATGGCGATGGTAAAGAGGGCATTTACTCCCGATACCAGTACAACGATGTGGACTTTTTTTTGCTGGACGACCGCTGGTGGCGCGACGATGAAAGCCTGCCCGACAGCACTGGCGGTAAGCCAAACGAAAACAAGCACATGTTTGGCAAAAAACAGTTGGACTGGCTGAAAGATGAACTGCGCATCAGCAAGCGCAACCCCTACGTAAGTTTCCGCATTATCGCCACCGGCAGCCAGGTGCTCAACCCGGTAAGCCCGTTCGATAAGATGCTCAATTTTCAGGCCGAGTACAACGAACTGGTAAGCTTTCTGCGCGATGAAAAGATTGATGGTGTACTCTTCCTCACCGGCGACCGTCACCACAGTGAAATTATAAAAGTGCAGCCTGCCGGCCTGTACCCGCTGTACGATGTTACATGCTCACCACTCACCAGCGGCACGCACAAGTTTGGCGGCAAAGAGGCCAACAACCCTTACCGCGTGCTGGGCATAGACCAATTGCAGAATTACGGCCGCATATCCGTTACCGGCGAGCGCAATAAGCGTACTCTTAAGGTTGATTTTGTAGGCATTAAAGGAGAAACACTTGGCACCTGGCAGGTAAGCGAAACCGAACTAAGGGTAGGGGCAGGTAAGTAAACCTTCGGTCCTTGTCGCTTCTTTTGAACGCCATATTTTTTCGCAAGGGCCTGCAGCCATCTCCTCCCTTGGGAGGAGTACCCGAAGGGGGAGGTGGGTGGGTGTCTCGTCCTGATTTTTGTTGACTGTTTTGCTAGCTTATGCACAGTTATGGCGCTCTTGCCATTTTGTAAAGTTGTTATTTTCTATTCATTTTGACATGTCGGCTAAACGGAAGCGGGCTCTGACGTTGGGGGATGTCAA